>Ga0209313_1000081_pt1 | contig 114646 bp, 97 predicted proteins | sample BioC13SIPDNA_3_FD_185748 | JGI IMG/M metagenome (GOLD analysis project Ga0209313, IMG submission 185748) | Anaerobic biogas reactor microbial communites from Washington, USA - Biogas_R2_B C13 SIP DNA (SPAdes) (version 2) | ecosystem: Engineered > Bioreactor > Anaerobic > Unclassified | place... | reverse complement strand
GGAGAACGCCATCTCCCTCAACGGCGTCAAGGTCACCGACGACGAGCTCGTGCTCCAGGAGAGCGACTTCCTCCATGGGGTGGCCGCCGTCCTGCGCCGTGGCAAGAAGAGCCTCGCTGCCGCTCGCCTCGAGCGGGGCGGCCACAACGCCGGCGTTCGCGACCACGAGGGCGAGAGCCAGAACGCTGAGGGGCCGGCTCAGGAGGGCGAGGCGTCGTTCCACGCCTGAGCTCGCCCCAATGTCGCCGTCACCGGCGTCCCGCACGCTGCGCATGCGCGCGAAAAGTGCTGGCAACACGTCGATCTGGGCGAGCGAGGGCGAGCTCGAGGGGCCGCGACACGCCCGGGATGCACGCCGATTTGGCGTCCGCCGCGAGCCCGGTTTAATCTTTTCTTCGTCAGCCCGACAGGGAGGAACGGACACCAAGCGGTGCAGGAGCGCGAGAGCGCTGACCACACACCAAGCAGGCCGGTCCCGGGGCAGACTCCGCGAAGTAGGACCTCTTGGGGTCTGGTACAGTGGACATCCGCAAGCAGCCAAGCGCGCCGAAGATGGCGGTCCGACGAGGATCGCACGAATTTGACGCCCAAGAGGCTCGCGGATACAGTAGAACGGTTGCCCCGGAGGCGAGTCTGAAATGGCTCGGCGATGGTGCGCGTCCGAACCTTGAGAACTCAACAGCGTGTCAAAAATCGATGCCAATAACCTCGTCTCGAGGGCTTCGAAGTCACGGTCAATCGGCCGGGACGGACAGTTCTCGAACGAAAATCCTTTGGTTGACAACGAATAACTACTTACAGCTAGTTGTTCTTGCTCAGTCAGTGAAACAACCCTTCAATGGGTCTAGTTTTCGCAGGCTTGCCTGCGAGCTAAACATCAACGGAGAGTTTGATCCTGGCTCAGGACGAACGCTGGCGGCGTGCTTAACACATGCAAGTCGAACGGTGAACTCGAGAGCTTGCTCTTGGGGGATCAGTGGCGAACGGGTGAGTAACACGTGAGTAACCTGCCCCAGACTCTGGAATAACAACTGGAAACAGTTGCTAATACCGGATACGACACGAACAGGCATCTGTCTCGTGTGGAAAGATTTATCGGTCTGGGATGGACTCGCGGCCTATCAGCTTGTTGGTGAGGTAACGGCTCACCAAGGCGACGACGGGTAGCCGGCCTGAGAGGGCGACCGGCCACACTGGGACTGAGACACGGCCCAGACTCCTACGGGAGGCAGCAGTGGGGAATATTGCACAATGGGCGCAAGCCTGATGCAGCGACGCCGCGTGAGGGATGACGGCCTTCGGGTTGTAAACCTCTTTCAGTAGGGAAGAAGCGAAAGTGACGGTACCTACAGAAGAAGCACCGGCTAACTACGTGCCAGCAGCCGCGGTAATACGTAGGGTGCGAGCGTTGTCCGGAATTATTGGGCGTAAAGAGCTTGTAGGCGGTTTGTCGCGTCTGCTGTGAAAATCCGGGGCTCAACCCCGGACTTGCAGTGGGTACGGGCAGACTAGAGTGTGGTAGGGGAGACTGGAATTCCTGGTGTAGCGGTGAAATGCGCAGATATCAGGAGGAACACCGATGGCGAAGGCAGGTCTCTGGGCCACTACTGACGCTGAGAAGCGAAAGCATGGGGAGCGAACAGGATTAGATACCCTGGTAGTCCATGCCGTAAACGTTGGGCGCTAGGTGTGGGACTCATTCCACGAGTTCCGTGCCGCAGCTAACGCATTAAGCGCCCCGCCTGGGGAGTACGGCCGCAAGGCTAAAACTCAAAGGAATTGACGGGGGCCCGCACAAGCGGCGGAGCATGTGGATTAATTCGATGCAACGCGAAGAACCTTACCAAGGCTTGACATATACCGGAAACACCTAGAGATAGGTGCCCCGCAAGGTCGGTATACAGGTGGTGCATGGTTGTCGTCAGCTCGTGTCGTGAGATGTTGGGTTAAGTCCCGCAACGAGCGCAACCCTCGTTCTATGTTGCCAGCGCGTAATGGCGGGGACTCATAGAAGACTGCCGGGGTCAACTCGGAGGAAGGTGGGGATGACGTCAAATCATCATGCCCCTTATGTCTTGGGCTTCACACATGCTACAATGGCCGGTACAAAGGGCTGCGAAATCGCAAGATGGAGCGAATCCCAAAAAACCGGTCTCAGTTCGGATTGGGGTCTGCAACTCGACCCCATGAAGTCGGAGTCGCTAGTAATCGCAGATCAGCAACGCTGCGGTGAATACGTTCCCGGGCCTTGTACACACCGCCCGTCAAGTCACGAAAGTCGGTAACACCCGAAGCCGGTGGCCCAACCCTTTTGGGAGGGAGCCGTCGAAGGTGGGACTGGTAATTGGGACTAAGTCGTAACAAGGTAGCCGTACCGGAAGGTGCGGCTGGATCACCTCCTTTCTAAGGAGCACTGGTCGCGTAAGCGATCCAGAGCCTGGTCTGACCGCGAATGTCGGTCAGCAGGTGCTCAAGGGTGGAACATCGATTATTTGGCGCCAAGCTGGTGCTTTGGACCTAGTACAAGCCGTCGTGAGACTCTCACGCGATCCTTCAGTGGATCGAGGCAGTGGAACAGCCAAGTATCCGGCAAGGCGCCTGACACGTTGTTGGGTCCTGAGGGCTCGGGCGCAAGCTCAACCTCAGGCCGAGAGATCGGCTGTCGGACCCACATCACGGACGAACCGCCGGCTTCATGACGAAGTCGAGTAGGCGACGAGCACGATGTGGGAGCCGCCCGTATTTTGAGAACTACACAGTGGACGCGAGCATCTTTGTGGCTCAAGTTTATAAGGGCACACGGTGGATGCCTTGGCACCAGGAACCGAAGAAGGACGTAGGAATCTGCGATAAGCCTCGGGGAGTCGATAACCAGACTGCGATCCGAGGATTTCCGAATGGGGAAACCCGGCTGGAGGCAAGTCCAGTCACTCCTACCTGAACACATAGGGTAGGTAGAGGGAACGTGGGGAAGTGAAACATCTCAGTACCCACAGGAAGAGAAAGCAACCGCGATTCCGTGAGTAGTGGCGAGCGAAAGCGGAACAGGCTAAACCGATCATGCGTGATAGTTGTCAGACGTTGCATGGTCGGGGTCGTGGGACTTTTCAGCTGTCTCTGACAGGACAGCATGGAGTCAGAAATTCGTGTCATAGTCGAAGGACATTGAAAGGTCCGGCACAGAGGGTGCTACCCCCGTAGACGAAATGGCGCGAACTCCAGAGAAGTATCCCAAGTAGCACGGGGCCCGAGAAATCCCGTGTGAATCTGGCGGGACCACCCGCTAAGCCTAAATATTCCCTGGTGACCGATAGCGGACAAGTACCGTGAGGGAAAGGTGAAAAGTACCCCGGGAGGGGAGTGAAATAGATCCTGAAACCGTGTGCCTACAATCCGTCGGAGCCTCCTTGTGGGGTGACGGCGTGCCTTTTGAAGAATGAGCCTGCGAGTTAGTGCTCAGTGGCGAGGTTAACCCGTGTGGGGAAGCCGTAGCGAAAGCGAGTCCGAATAGGGCGAATGAGTCGCTGGGTCTAGACCCGAAGCGGAGTGATCTACCCATGGCCAGGTTGAAGCGACGGTAAGACGTCGTGGAGGACCGAACCCACTTAGGTTGAAAACTGAGGGGATGAGCTGTGGGTAGGGGTGAAAGGCCAATCAAACTCCGTGATAGCTGGTTCTCCCCGAAATGCATTTAGGTGCAGCGTCATGTGTTTCTTACCGGAGGTAGAGCTACTGGATAGCCGATGGGCCCCACCAGGTTACTGACGTTAGCCAAACTCCGAATGCCGGTAAGTGAGAGCATGGCAGTGAGACTGCGGGGGATAAGCTCCGTAGTCGAGAGGGAAACAGCCCAGACCACCATCTAAGGTCCCTAAGCGTGTGCTAAGTGGGAAAGGATGTGGAGTTGCAGTGACAACCAGGAGGTTGGCTTAGAAGCAGCCACCCTTGAAAGAGTGCGTAATAGCTCACTGGTCAAGTGATTCCGCGCCGACAATGTAGCGGGGCTCAAGCACACCACCGAAGCTGTGGCATTGACACATTGCCCGGCCGTGTTCATTCACGGTCCAAGCGTGTCGATGGGTAGGGGAGCGTCGTGTGGCGAGAGAAGCGGCGGAGTGATCCAGCCGTGGACGCCACACGAGTGAGAATGCAGGCATGAGTAGCGAAAGACGGGTGAGAAACCCGTCCGCCGAATAACCAAGGGTTCCAGGGTCAAGCTAATCTGCCCTGGGTAAGTCGGGACCTAAGGCGAGGCCGACAGGCGTAGTCGATGGACATCCGGTTGATATTCCGGAACCGGCGAAGAACCGCCCATGACGAACCTTCTGATGCTAAACGCCTGAAGCTTGCCTCATCGATCCTTCGGGATCTCGAGGTGAGTGGAGCGCGTGAACCAAGGTTGTAGTAGTCAAGCAATGGAGAGACGCAGGAAGGTAGCCTCCGCGTGGCGATGGTTGTCCACGTCCAAGGGTGTAGGGAGTGAGATAGGCAAATCCGTCTCACACATATCCTGAGACCTGATAGTGACCGCGAATGCGGGAAGCAGGGTGATCCTATGCTGCCAAGAAAATCTTCTAGCGAGGTTCTAGCCGCCCGTACCCCAAACCGACTCAGGTGGTTAGGTAGAGAATACCAAGGCGATCGAGTGAATCGTGGTTAAGGAATTCGGCAAAATACCCCCGTAACTTCGGGAGAAGGGGGGCCTGGATCGTGAAGTGGTTTACCCACTAGCGTGAATGGCCGCAGAGACCAGGGAGGAGCGACTGTTTACTAAAAACACAGGTCCGTGCGAAGTCGCAAGACGATGTATACGGACTGACGCCTGCCCGGTGCTGGAAGGTTAAGAGGACGGGTTAGACCGCAAGGTCGAAGCTCAGAATTTAAGCCCCAGTAAACGGCGGTGGTAACTATAACCATCCTAAGGTAGCGAAATTCCTTGTCGGGTAAGTTCCGACCTGCACGAATGGCGTAACGACTCCTCTACTGTCTCAACCACGAACTCGGCGAAATTGCACTACGAGTAAAGATGCTCGTTACGCGCAGAAGGACGGAAAGACCCCGGGACCTTTACTATAGCTTGGTATTGGTGTTCGGTGCGGCTTGTGTAGGATAGGTGGGAGACTGTGAAGCATTCACGCCAGTGAGTGTGGAGTCAACGTTGAAATACCACTCTGGTCGTTCTGGATACCTAACCTCGGTCCGTGATCCGGATCAGGGACATTGCCTGGTGGGTAGTTTAACTGGGGCGGTTGCCTCCTAAAATGTAACGGAGGCGCTCAAAGGTTCCCTCAGCCTGGTTGGCAATCAGGTGGCGAGTGCAAGTGCACAAGGGAGCTTGACTGTGAGACTGACAGGTCGAGCAGGGACGAAAGTCGGAACTAGTGATCCGGCGGTGGCTTGTGGAAGCGCCGTCGCTCAACGGATAAAAGGTACCCCGGGGATAACAGGCTGATCTTGCCCAAGAGTCCATATCGACGGCATGGTTTGGCACCTCGATGTCGGCTCGTCGCATCCTGGGGGTGGAGTTGCTCCCAAGGGTTGGGCTGTTCGCCCATTAAAGCGGTACGCGAGCTGGGTTTAGAACGTCGTGAGACAGTTCGGTCCCTATCCTCTGTGCGCGTAGGAAACTTGAGAAGGGCTGTCCCTAGTACGAGAGGACCGGGATGGACGAACCTCTGGTGTGTCAGTTGTTCTGCCAAGAGCACCGCTGATTAGCTACGTTCGGAAGTGATAACCGCTGAAAGCATCTAAGCGGGAAGCACGCTTCAAGATGAGGTTTCCATGGGCTTCGGCCCGAGAGGCTCCCGGCTAGACTACCGGGTTGATAGGCCAGATGTGGAAGTGCAGTAATGCATGTAGCTGACTGGTACTAATAAGCCGATAACTTGATACACACAATCTTTGATTGTCCTGATGTTCGCGTCCACTGTGCAGTTCCCGAGATACGGTCGGGAACGATTGATATCTCCATAGAGTTTCGGCTGTCATAGCGAAGGGGAAACGCCCGGCTCCATTCCGAACCCGGAAGCTAAGCCCTTCAGCGCCGATGGTACTGCACTGGTGACGGTGTGGGAGAGTAGGACGCAGCCGGACATACTTTCGCAAAAGGCCCATCTTCGGATGGGCCCTTTTGTCGTTGATGGTTGTGCCGGCTATTGAGTGTTGCCTGATGGGCAGCCCCTACGCGTGTGTCGGACGCAGTGGATCAGAGGGCATCTGCCTTTCCCGTGGGGTGACCTCATGGCGGCCCCGATGCGGGGTGCTGCGAGGTGTGCTGCGGGCTGTGGCGCTAGTAGGGTTCGTGACGATGAAGGACATGGTGAACGTACGTGAGTGACTCCGAGCCGACTCGTGGCCGGGACTCTCGAGGTTCCGGGGGTGGTCGCGGCCGCCCCGGCGCAGGACGCCCGGGTGGAGATCGTGCCGGTGGAGATCGTGCCGGTGCTGGACGGAGCGGCGGTGGCCGTTCTGGCGGTGGGCGCGCCGTAGGCGGTCGTGGTGATTCCAGTCGTGGTTCCGGCAGTCGTGGTTCTGGCAGTCGTGGTTCTGGCAGTCGTGGCGATGGCGGTCGTGGCGAACGGCCGGATCGCCAGGGTCGGCCCTACTCTCGGGGCGAGGCACCCGGTGGTCGTCGCGAGCGCGAGCCCGGACAGTTCGACAACAGTGAGCGTCGTGGTGGCCAACGGCTTGCGCCAAAGAAGCCCCGGCTTCCCGACCCTGCCATCCCGGACGAGGTGACCGGCAAGGAGCTCGACCGGGGCGTTCACCAGCAGCTGCGCACGCTGAGCAAGGAGAATGCGGAGGGCGTGGCCAAGCACCTTGTCATGGTCGCAGCACTGATGGCGGCCGATGACCTCGAGGGTGCACTGGCTCATGCGGAGGTCGCGGCCCGCCGAGCGGGGCGGGTGCCCGCAGCGCGGGAGGCGCTCGGGCTGGTGGCGTACCGCATGGGCGACTATGCCCGGGCCCTCAGTGAGTTCCGGACCGTGAAGCGACTGAGCGGCTCGCACCACCTGCTGCCTCTCATGGTGGATTGCGAACGCGGTCTGGGCCGGCTCGACAGGGCGCTGGATCTGGCACAGTTGCCCGAGGTCGGTTCCCTCGACATCGAGGACCGTGTCGAGCTGGCGATCGTGACATCTGGGATCCGCCGCGATCTCGGACAGCTCGACGCGGCCGAGGTCGCCCTCCAGATTCCTGAGGCGCGACTCGCGCGGCAGCAGAGCTGGGCTGCACGCCTCTTCTACGCCCGCGCGGAGGTGGCACTCGCCAAGGGCCAGGGCGAGGAGGCGCGCGACTTGTTCTCCAAGGCGCTCGAGGCCGATCTCGACCTCGTCACCGATGCCGGAGAACGGTTGGCCGAGCTCGATGGTGTGGTTGTCGACTGGGGTGAGGATTGAGTTCCGGGCCAGTCCCCTTGCCCGAGGTGGACCAGGTCGCCGGTCTCGTCTGTGACCTCGATGGCGTCGTCTACCGAGGACCTACTGCAGTTCCCCATGCGGTCGAGGCTCTCCGAGCGGTGACTGTGCCGATCATCTACGCCACGAACAATGCGGCACGACCTCCAGCGGTCGTGGCTGCTCACCTTCGCGAGCTCGGACTGGACGTCGACGAGGATCAGGTCCTCACAAGCGCGCAGGCCGGCGCGGCCGCCATCGCGGCGAAGCTTCCAGGCGCGAGAGTCCTTGCCGTGGGGGGCGAGGGAGTCGGCCTCGCGCTTGCGGAAGCGGGCCTGGAACCGACCCGTAGTGCTGACGGGGTGCACGCAGTGATGCAGGGCTACGGCCCGCATGTCTCGATGTCCGATCTGGCCGAGGCCGCATACGCGATCCGGGATGGGGCGTGGTGGGTTGCGACCAACACCGACCTCACCATTCCCAGTGACCGCGGTATCGCGCCGGGCAACGGCGCCCTGGTCGCAGCTGTCCAGGCGGCCGTCGGACGGCCACCGGACCGGGTCTGCGGCAAGCCGCACCCGGACCTGTACCTCGTCGCCGCGCAGCGTCTCGGGGTGCCGGTCGAGTCGACCGTCGGGCTCGGCGACCGTCTCGACACCGACATCGAGGGGGCGAATGCCGCTGGGGCACCGTCGATCCTGGTGCTGACCGGCGTGCACTCGCGGGAGGGTGCCGCAGACGCTCCGCCTCGTCAGCGCCCCAGCGCGATCATCGAGGACCTGCGTGGTTTGCACGGCATCATCCCCATGTCAAAAGGTGTCGCGCTGGGATAAGTTGGCTGACACGACACCAGGGCTGACTCGCAGCCGTGATACGAAAAAGGTGGGAAGCAGCGCATGATCGACTCAGTGAAGTCCTACGTCCAGCTCGCGTCAGGCCTTGGTGAGACGTCCAAGGCGATGGCGAAGGAGGCAGCAAGCGACCTTGTCGCGCTCTCCGGGATCGAGGGCAAGGAGAAGCGCAAGAAGACCCAGAAGAAGGTCGCGCACATCGCGGAGGAGCTGCTCCAGGCTGCTGAGACCAACCGCAAGAACCTCCTGAAGCTGATTCGCAAGGAGGTCGAGGAGGCGGTTGCCAAGGCCGAGAGCCGGCGCTCTGCGGAGCTGGCGCAGGCCCAGGAACGGATCGAACGGATCCAGAAGCAGCTCGACGACCTGCGCGGGGTGGTCGCCAGTGGTGTCGCCGCGGCGGCGGGTCGGGCCAGTGAGGGTGCGGCCACGGTCACCCAGGTCGCCCGTGACGCGGTGTCCGAGGCTTCCGACGAGGCGTTGCGGCTGATGGCGTCGGCCGGTCAGGCCGCCGGAATCGGTGGGGGTTCGTCCGCCGAGTCCGCCAGCCCCGCTCCTGCCACGCCGGCAAGGAAGAGCACCCCGAAGACGGCCAAGCGCTCGACCACCAAGAAGGCGACCGGCACGAAGTCAGCGGCGAAGAAGTCCGCGGGCGCCCGGTCCTCCGCAACGAAGGCAGCCGCGAAGAAGTCCGCCGGCGCCGCGTCCTCCGCGACGAAGACAGCCGCGAAGAAGACAGCCGCCACGAATACAGCCGCGAAGAAGTCCGGTGCGCAGAAGGCAGCGACCAAGAAGGCAGCGACCAAGAAGGCGGCCTCCACGTCTGCGTCGGCGAAGTCGGCAGCCACCACTGCACAGAGGACGGCACCAACCTCGAAGTCCGCTGCGAAGAAGACGGCCTCGACGTCGGCAGGCGCGGGAGGCGCCGCCAAGAAGGCGGCCACCAGTCCCGCGACGAAGAGCACCACCGCTTCGACATCCAAGGCTTCGACATCCAAGGCTTCGACATCCAAGGCTTCGGCCAAGAAGACCACGACGAAGAAGACCACGGCGAGCAAGGCCGCCGCGAAGAAGACGACGAGCGCGGCGAAGACCTCCGCTCCGAAGGCTTCCCCTGACTCGTCCGGTTCATGAGCGGGATGACGACACAGGACCACCCGCTCGAACAGCCCGACGGCACGGGCACCGACGAAGTCGCCACGGACGAAATCGCCACGGACGACAGCGATACAGGAGACATCGCGACGGAGGACATCGCGACGGAGGACATCGCGACGGAGGACATCGCGACGGGAGATATCGTCATCGATGCTGCGCTCCGCGACCTGAGCCAGGTGCCGGCCGATGACCTCGACGCCCAGATCGAGGCGGCCGAGGCTGTGCAGCGCACGCTGCAGGGGCGCCTGGCAGACCTGGGCGAGTGACCCGGCTCGACACCGAGCTGGTGTCCCGCGGCCTGGCCCGCAGTCGCGGGCACGCCCGGGATCTCATCGACCACGGCGCCGTGCTCGTCGACGGCCGCCAGGCTCGCAAGGCGTCGACGGAGGTCGGAGCGGGGAGCGAGATCACGCTCGACCTGGCTCCCGGGAACGGCTCGACCTCGGCAGTCCTGGACTCCTCCTGGGTGTCCCGGGCTGCCGGGAAGCTGCTCGGCGCCTTGGCGGACCTTCCTGGTGGGGGACCCCCGGTCGAGGGCAGACGGGCTGCGGATGTGGGAGCGTGCACCGGCGGGTTCACCCAGGTCCTGCTGCGCCGTGGTGCCCGTCAGGTCTTCGCCATCGACGTCGGGCACGACCAGCTGGCAGAGCGGCTGCGGGCCGACCCGCGGGTGGTCGAGCTCTCCGGCCACAACGCGCGGGATCTCACCCCTGACATGATCGGCGGCGAGGTCGATCTCGTCGTCGCCGACCTCAGCTTCATCTCACTGACGCTCGTCATGTCACGACTGGCCCACCTGGTCCGCCCGGGAGGAGACCTGCTGCTCCTCATCAAGCCGCAGTTCGAGGTGGGTCGGGCAGGCCTGGACGGTCGGGGCGTCGTCCGCCCTGGACCGTGGCGCCGGGAGGCCCTCGGGCGCGTGCTGGCCACCGCGCGCGCGGAGGGTCTCTCTCTGCGGCATCTGGTGCGGAGCCGGACGCTGGGCCAGGACGGCAACGTCGAGTTCGTCGCCTGGCTGACCCGGCCCCATGGTGGACCCGAGGACGCGCTCGGCAGCGCATCGTGGCAGGCTGTGGTGGACACGATCGCGGCCGTGTGTGCCGCCGCGGACGCCCGGACAGGAGGCACCCACCCATGACGACCTCGGATCGTCGGGTCCTGATCGTCGGACATCCGCGCCGCGACGACATGCCGGAGCTCGTCCGTGTGGTCCTGGACCGGCTGGCCGTCGACGGTATGCGCGGGAGACTCCTCGAGAGCGAGGCCGAGCGCCTGGGGCTGACCGACCATGCGGCGGTGGAGATCGCGGACCCGCACGCGCCGGCGGCCGACTGCGAGGTGGTGTGCGTCCTCGGAGGCGACGGCACCCTTCTGCTCGGTGCGGACCTGGCGCGGGGGAGTGGCGTGCCACTGCTCGGCGTCAACCTCGGGCATGTGGGCTTCCTCGCCGAGGCCGAGCGGGAAGACCTTGCAGCGACCGTGGACAAGATCGCCGCGCGTGAATTCACCGTCGAGGAGCGGATCGCGGTCGAGGTGACCGGACTGCAGAACGGCCAGACGATCTTCAGCGACTGGGCACTCAACGAGGTGAGTATCGAGAAGGCCGCCCGGGAGCGCATGCTCGAGCTGACGGTGGAGATCGACGGTCGCCCGTTGTCGACCTGGGCCTGCGACGGAGTCGTCGTGGCCACCCCGACAGGGTCGACCGCATACGCCTTCTCGGCAGGCGGGCCGGTCGTCTGGCCCGAGGTCGAGGCCATCCTCGTGGTCCCGCTCAGTGCTCACGCCCTGTTCTCCCGGCCGCTGGTGATCGGCCCGGAGTCGGTCGTGGCGATCGAGATCATTCCGCACACCGAGGGCAGCGGGGTGATGTGGTCCGACGGTCGCCGCGCCACCGACCTGCCCTCCGGTGCGCGCCTCGAGGTGCGCCTGTCCCCGGAGCCGGTCCGCTTCGCCCGACTGTCGGCGGCGCCGTTCACCGACCGGCTGGTCGCGAAGTTCCACCTATCGGTCCACGGTTGGCGGGGACGAGGACGCAGCAGTGCTCAGTGAGCTGCGCCTGTCCGGGCTCGGCGTCATCGAGGAAGCGACCCTGCCGCTGCACCCGGGACTCAATGTCCTCACCGGCGAGACCGGCGCCGGCAAGACCATGGTCGTCAGTGGCCTGCTCCTGCTCTTCGGCAGCCGGGCCGACAGCGCGTTGGTCCGCGCCGGAGTGAAGAACGCCTACGTCGAGGGCATCGTCGAGGTGGCAGTCGATCACCCGGCAGCCGCGCGGGTGGTCGAGGCAGGCGGCAGCGTCGACGAAGGGATCGTCCTCGCGCGCAGCGTGTCGGCCGAGGGTCGCTCGCGTGCCTATGTCGGTGGGCGTTCCGCGCCGGTCGGCGTCCTCTCCGAGGTCGGGGAGCAGCTCCTGGCCGTCCACGGGCAGGCGGATCAGTGGCGGTTGCGCGATCCCGAGCAGCACCGAGAGGTCCTGGACCGCTTCGGGGGTGAGGAGATCGCGAGGGCGCGGGCCGCATACCGGGAGAACTGGGATCGCCTGCGCGAGGTGCGGTCCACCATCCAGCGGCTCCGGGCGGAGGCGCGGGACCGGGTCGTCGAGCTGGAAGGTCTGCAGGTCGGGCTCGAGCACATCGAGCGTGTCGCTCCAATGGAGGGTGAAGACGTCGTCCTGCGGGTCGAGGACGAGCGGCTCAGCCATGCCGACGAGCTGCGCCAGCACATCGCCGAGGCGCACGCGGCGCTCACCGGTTCCGAGGACGACGGACCCGAACAGCTCTCTGCGCTCACCCTGCTGGCCCGTGCTCGCAGCGCCCTCGAGAGCGTCGGGATGCTCGACTCCTCCGCCAAGGAACTCGCGGACCGGGTGGTCGAGATCGTGCATCTCACCGTCGACCTCGCCGCAGACGTGAGCAGCTACGGAGCCGACATCGACCTCGACCCGGGTCGCCTGGCTTTCGTGCAGCAGCGGCGTGCCGAGCTCACCGATCTCATGCGACGCTACGGACCGGAGCTCTCGGACGTGCTCGGCTGGGCCGAGCAGGCGGCACGACGTCACGCCGAGCTCAGCGGGGCCGAGGACCGGATCGCTGATCTCGAGCAGGAGGAGCAGGCGCTCGTGGCCGAGCAGGAGCGTCTGGGCCGGAAGCTGACCCACCTCCGCACCGAGGCCGCGGCTCAGCTGGGGGAGCGCGTGACCGCAGAGCTCGCGCAGCTGGCGATGGGAGCGTCGGTCATCACGGTCGAGGTGACTCCGGCCGAGCCGGGGCCCCATGGCGCCGACGCCGTCGCGATCGTGCTCGCCGCGAACCCTGGCGCACCGGGTCGCTCGATCACCAAGGCGGCCTCCGGCGGTGAGCTCTCCCGGGTCATGCTCGCTCTCGAGGTCGCGCTGGGATCCTCGTCGTCGGGTGCGGAGGTCCCCATCTTCGTCTTCGACGAGGTCGACGCCGGGGTCGGGGGCGCCGCCGCCCGGGCGGTCGGCGCCCGGCTCGCGGCCTTGGCCGAGCACGCCCAGGTCATCGTCGTCACCCACCTCGCGCAGGTGGCCGCCTACGCGGACCACCATCTCGTCGTCGCGAAGGCGACCGACGGGACCATCACCGCCAGTGACGTGCGGGTCGTCGAGGGCGCGGCGCGGGAGGACGAGATCGCCCGTCTTCTCGCCGGATCGGTGAGTGGGACGGCCCGCGAACACGCTCGCGAGCTCCTCGAGGATGCGCGTTCCTGACGAGCACCGTGCAACGATAGAGCACGGTTCGCGTGGCACAGGGCTGCGCAGTTGCTGAGCAGCGAAAGGGGGCCGGATGCCGGTCCGGGTGCCCGAGGCGGTGCGTCGTTGGCGCAGCGGTCGCTCCGGTGACATGGTCGCGCGGGTCGACCGGCGCACCAAGAACCTGACAAAGCGGCTCCGTCCCGGTGAGGTCGCGATCATCGACCACGAGGACATCGACCGCGTGTCCGCCGATGCCCTCGTCGCCTGTCGCCCGGCCTACGTCGTCAACGCGAGCCGGTCGATGTCCGGGCGCTACCCGAACCAGGGCCCGGAACTCATCCTCGACGCCGGGATCCCCATCATCGACAATGTCGGACCTCGGGTGATGACCGCGATCCAGGAGGGCACCGAGCTGCGGATCGAGGGGTCCGAGATCTTCGTCGGGGACGAGCAGGTAGCCCGCGGCGAGCTGCTCGACCTCGAGCAGATCCGCGAGGACATGGTCCTCGCACGAGCCGCCATGTCGGACCAGATCGAGGCCTTCGCCACGAACACGCTGGACTACCTGCGCGCCGAGCGCGACCTGCTCATCGACGGTGTCGGGGTCCCGAAGATCCGCACCGACATGGACGGTCGGCACGCGCTCATCGTGGTGCGCGGTCACCACTACAAGGAGGACCTGGCGATCCTGCGCTCCTACATCCGGGAGTACCGTCCCGTCCTCATCGGCGTCGACGGGGGAGCCGACGCCATCCTCGAGGCCGGCCTCACGCCCGACATGGTCATCGGCGACATGGACTCGGTCTCGGACCGGGCCCTCACCTGCGGAGCCGAGATCGTCGTCCATGCCTATCGGGACGGCCACGCGCCCGGTGCGGAGCGGGTACGTGCTCTGGGTGTGGAGCCGGTGATCTTCGCGGCGGTCGGCACGAGCGAGGACATCGCCATGCTCCTCGCCGACGACAAGGGCGCGGACCTCATCGTCGCCGTCGGCACCCACGCCACCCTCGAGGAGTTCCTCGATAAGGGCCGCTCCGGCATGTCGAGCACATTCCTGACCCGGTTGCGGGTCGGGTCGAAGCTCGTCGACGCCAAAGGCGTCAGCCGGTTGTACCGGCCCCGCATCACGACACGGTCGTTGTCGGTCATCTTCCTCTTCGGCTTCCTCGCCCTCCTCGCGGCGATGTACGCCACGCCCGGAGGTCAGGCGGCCCTGCAGGTCATGGGTGCCAGGTTCGACGCGTGGCGCGATGCCATCTGGTCGTTCGTCCTAGGAGTGTTCAGTTGATCGGAGTATCCAGGTGATCGACTTCCGCTACCACCTCGTCTCGATCGCGTCGATCTTCCTCGCGCTCGCCGTCGGCATCGTGCTCGGAGCGGGACCGCTCAAGGGCACGATCGGAGACACCCTGACCAGCGAGGTCACCAGGCTCCGCGACGACGCCAACGCGCTGCGCGCCGACCTCAGCGCCGCCGAGGCGCGGGCGGCTGCCCATGAGGAGCTCATCACCGAGCTCGGCCCGCGCGCCGTCTCCGGCCTGCTCTCCGGTGAGTCGGTGAGCATGCTCGCGCTGCCCGGAGCCTCGGACCAGGTCGTCGAGGAGACGCGGGCGCTCCTGCTCCAGGCCGGCGCATCGGTGTCCACCCAGGTCCGGCTCGAGCCGACGTTCACCAGCGTGGATCCGCCTGCTGAAGCGGACCGCCGAGAGGCGGCGGCCCAGCTGCGCGAAGCGTTTGCGAGCAACCTTCCCATCGGTGCCTCCGCGGAGGAGGTGATCTCGGTGGCCATGGGCTGGGCCATGACCACCCAGCCGGACTCCCTGGGAGCCTCGGACGGCACGGGTGACGGCCCAGGGGACAGCACGGAGGGTGGCACGGATGACCCGGGCGACTCCTCGACGGACGCCGCCACCACCAGTGCCACGCCGGGTGCGGACGGGGATGACGACGGCCCGGATCCGCAGGCCACCGAGCAGGAGTCGAGCGACAACCTGACTCCCGGCGTCGACACCGACCGGCTGTTCGACGCACGTGCCGACGAACGGGGCCGGCAGATCCTCGACATCCTGGAGTCGAATGGTCTGCTCGCGCACAGCAGCGACGGGCTCCTGGGGAGCTCGGGAGGCGTTGTCGTCATCGCCCCGGAGGCAGACGAGGGAGCAGCACCGGACGTCACCCAGTGGGCCGAGCTCATCGGCTCTCTCGCCGAGGCGAGCGCGGTCACGGTCGTCGGTGAGGTCGGGGAAGAGGTGCTTCTCGAGACCAACCTCATCGCCACGGTCCGCGACGACGGGGCCCTGAGCGGCCGGGTCTCGACGATCGACAACGTCGCCGGCCCGATCGGCCGCCTCGCGGTGCCCTTCGTCGTCGCTGCGGGGATCTCCGGGGAGGTCGGACACTTCGGCGTCCTCGACTCGGCCGCCGATCGCTTCCCTGCGGTGCCGGCGGCGGAGCGGTGAGGTCGAGGCTGGTCGCCGCCGTCGTCGCGGCCGGTGCGAGCTCAGCTGCGATGGCCTGGGGGCGACGGCGGGCAACGATCGGCGGGCTGCACTGGCAGCGCACCAACCATGCCGGCCGGACGGTCACGCTCTGGGAGGGAGCCGCATACGCCCAGGGGGCCGTGATCGGCGCACTGGTGTCCGGCTCGGCCCCGGCGGCGGCAGCGGCCCTCGGCAGCGCCGCGTTCGGCGCCCTGGACGACCACCGCGGGGACGCCTCGAGCAAGGGTCTCAGGGGTCACCTCGGCGCGTTGGCCTCCGGTGAGGTCACCACGGGTGCGATCAAGGTCCTCGGCATCGGCATGACCGGGATCGTCGCCGCCGCCGTGGCGGACCACGCGGCCGGACGACCACTGGGTCCGAGCACGGTGATCGGCGGCGGGATCATCGCGGCCGCGGCGAACCTCGGCAACCTCCTCGACCTGCGACCAGGCCGCACCCTGAAAGCGACCGTCATCACCGGCCTCCCGCTGATCAGCGGAGCCGGTGGGGTCGCCGGCGCAGCGGCCATCGGCGCGGCCGCGGGTGTCATCGGACCGGACCTTCGCGGGGAGTCGATGCTCGGGGACACCGGAGCCAACGCGGCCGGTGCGGTCGTCGGCACGGCCCTTGTCGAGCGCCTTGGTTGGCGGGGCCGGTTGATCACCCTCGCCGGACTGACCGGCCTCACCCTGGCATCGGAGCGGGTGAGCTTCACCTCGGTCATCGAGTCCACTCCGGTGCTGCGCGAGCTCGACCGGTGGGGCCGCCCCAGATGACCCGCCGGGTAGCCGGAGGGATCGCCGGAGCCGCGGGCCTCATCGCCGTGCTCACCCTCCTCGCCCGGGTGGCCGGCTTCGGTCGCACTCTCGTCTTCGCCGACAGCGTGCGGGCCTCGGGAGTCGGCGACGTCTACAACATCGTCAACGCGGTCCCCAACGTCGTGCACGAGGTCGCGGCCGGCGGAGCCCTCGCCGCAGTGACGGTGCCGCTCATCGCCTCGCACCTCGGACGCGGGGAGCGGGACGAGGCGCACGCCGTCGCCTCGACCCTGCTCACATGGGCGCTCATCATCCTCACCCCGCTGGCCGCGCTCGTCTGGTTCCTCGCCGAGCCGATCAGTGGGCTGCTCGTCCCGGACCGCATCCCCGAGGGCGTCTCGACCGGCGCGAGCATGCTGCGGATCTTCTCGGTCCAGATCCCGCTCTACGGCCTGGCCATCGTTGTCTCCGGGCTGCTCCACGCCTACTCCAGGTTCGCCGCGGTGGCGGTGGCGCCCCTGGTCTCGAGCGTCATCGTCATGGCGACGTATGCGGCGTACGGCTCGCTCGCCGACGGCGCCACCACAGGCGTCGGCTCGGGTGCGATCCAGCTGCTCGCCTGGGGAACGACGGCAGGCGTGGCCGCGCTGGCGCTCCCTCTCCTCATCCCGGCGTGGCGCTCAGGCTGGCGCTACCGGCCCTCGGTGCGGTTCGTCGGGGACGACGCCACTCGCGCCCGCCGGCTCGCCGGGGCCGGACTCATCGCGCTGGCAGCCCAGCAGCTCGCCACGCTCGCCTCCTTGCGGATCGCCGCCACCTACGGAGGTGGCGAAGGCGCCGCCTCGGTGTACACCTGGATCCTCGCCGTCGTCATGCTCCCGTATGCGGTGCTCGTCATTCCCCTGGCGACCGCGGCGTTCCCTGCGCTCGCCACCCGGGCCGCGGCGGAGACGGACCGAGCGGCCGAGGCCGGTGACTGCCAGTCCTCTCCGACGCTGCCCTCTGCCCCACCCTCTTCTGAGTCGCTGTCTTCTGAGTCGCTACCCTCCGACTCACTGCCCCCGGACTCCCTGTCCTCCAGCTCTGTGTCCTCCAGCTCTGTGTCCTCCAGCTCTGTGCCCTCCAGCTCCCCGCCTGCCGACGGCGAGGCCGGAGGGCTCCTCGGGCGTGCCTTCCACGTCGCCGTCCTCCTCGGGATCGTCGCTGCGGTCGGGCTCATCGTCGTCTCGCCGCTGGTCGGGGCGGTCTTCTCGTTCCTCGACGCGCGTCGTGGTGGAGGCACGGCGAGCGGGGCGGCAGTGCCGGCCATGGCCGCGGGCCTTCGGGCGTTCGCCCCGGGACTCATCGGCTTCGGTGTCCAGGCCCTGCTCACCCGGGCGCTCTACGTCCGCGGCCGGCCGCTCACCGCCGGCCTGGCCGTGGCGCTGGGCTGGGCGATTGCGGTGGTGGTGCCGGCGGCCGCCCTGTCGACTTCCTCGGGCGCGCAACGGACCGTCCTGCTCCTCGGCACGGGGTGGTCGATCGGGATGACCGTCGCGGCGCTGTTGCTCATCGTGCTCGCGGTGCGCCACTGGGGCAGCGGCATCCTGCGAGGGTGGAGCGGGACCGTGCAGTACCTGCGCAGGAGGGTCGTTCCAGGATGAAGATCGTCATGCTCCTTGCCAAGTCGACGGGTGGGATTGGCACCCACGTCGATGACCTGATGCGCGAGCTGCGCGCCCTCGGGCACGAAGTCGTCGTGGCGACCGACCGGCTCACGGCCGAGTCCTTCGGATGGGACGACGCCGAGCTGGTCTGGCCGGCGGACCGCGACGGGCGCGGAGATCCGGCCCGACCCCCCGGCTCCGACGGTGAGGGGGCGACCGCTCCTGGTCCGGACCCGTCGGCCACCCTGGGCAGCCGACGCGAGCGGCTCCTGCGGTTGCGCGGGGTCCTCCGCTCCGCAGATGTGGTCCATGCCCACGGTCACCAGGCCGGCTCGCTGGCAGCCCTGGCGGTGAGGTCTCTTCCCCGCGGACAGCGGCCGGCCCTCGTCGTCAGCCTCCACAACGCCGTGCTCGGGGGAGCGCGTCGGCAGAGCCTGGCGGCCCTCACCGCTCGCCCGTTCGCCTCGACCGCTGCGCTCGTCACCGGCGCGAGCAGCGACCTGGTGGAGCAGGCCCGGCAGTGGGGCGCCGGATGGACAGAGCTGGCCGCGGTCCCGTCACCTCTCGTGCCACGGCTTCTCGAGCAGGAGGTCGTCGACCTCTCCGGACGGCGGGAGCTGGCCGCCCCCCTGCTGCGGGATGCGGGTGTCCCCGCTCCGGTCGGCGTCGACCTCATCCTCACGGTGGCCCGCATCGCGCCACAGAAGGACCTGCCTACCCTGGTCGCGGCCGCCGCAGCCGACAGAGATCGCCGACGCGTCTGGGTGGTCGTCGGCGGTGGCGACCGGGAGCTGGCCGCGCAGCTGGGACGCCAGGCCCGGGAGCTGGGTGCGCCGGTGCACCTCGTCGGACCGCAGGGTGATCCGACGCCGTGGCTGCGCGCGGCGAGCGTCTTCGTCCTCACGAGCCACTGGGAGGCCCGGGCGCTCGTCGTCCAAGAGGCCCTGGCAGCCGGCACTCCCGTCGTCACCCGGGACGCCGGGGGACTGCGCGACCTCGTCGAGGACGTCGGCATCCTCCTCGACACCCGTGACGCCGCCCGCTGGGCCGATGCCGTCGGTGAGCTGTGCAGCGACAGCCAGGCGTGGCATACCGCCTCATCGGCCGGGCGGGCGAGGGCAGCCACCTGGGACGACAGCAGGCAGACCGCGACTCGCTGGGTCTCCTGGTACGCCCGCTCTCTGGTGATGACGTAGAGTAAAAGCCCGTGGTTGCCTCGACGAAACACATCTTCGTGACCGGAGGCGTCGCCTCCTCACTCGGCAAGGGACTCTCCGCTTCATCGCTCGGCAACCTGCTGCGGGCACGTGGGGTGAGCGTGACGATGCAGAAGCTCGACCCCTACATCAACGTCGACCCCGGGACGATGAACCCGTTCCAGCACGGTGAGGTCTTCGTCACCGAGGACGGCGCAGAGACCGACCTCGACATCGGGCACTACGAGCGCTTCCTCGACGTGAACCTCTCCGCGAACTCCAACGTGACGACGGGTCAGGTGTACTCGACCGTCATCGCCAAGGAGCGCCGTGGGGAGTACCTCGGCGACACCGTCCAGGTCATTCCCCACATCACGAACGAGATCAAGCGGCGCATGCGCGCAGCCGCTGCAGGCAGTCCGGGGATCAAGGACTCGGAAGCGCCCGACGTCATCATCACCGAGATCGGCGGCACCGTCGGCGACATCGAGTCGCTGCCGTTCCTCGAGGCGGCGCGACAGGTGCGCCACGACCTGGGACGCGACAACTGCGTCTTCGTCCATGTCTCCCTCGTGCCCTATCTCGCCCCCAGTGGCGAGCTGAAGACCAAGCCGACCCAGCACTCGGTCGCGGCGCTCCGCCAGGTGGGTATCCAGCCCGACGCCCTCGTCCTGCGCGCTGACCGGGAGCTCCCCGACTCGATCAAGAACAAGATCTCGCTCATGTGCGACGTCGACCGGGAAGCCGTGGCCGCCGCCGTCGACGCGCCGAGCATCTACGACATCCCGAAGGTGCTGCACCGCGAGGGTCTCGACGTCTATGTGATCCGTCGCCTCAACCTCAGGTTCCGCGACGTCGCGTGGTCGGACTGGAACGAGCTGCTCGAGCGGGTCCACCGTCCCCTGCACCGGGTCGAGGTCGCGCTCGTCGGCAAGTACATCGACCTGCCCGACGCCTACCTCTCGGTCATCGAGGCACTGCGGGCGGGGGGCTTCAGCAACGACGCGAAGGTCGAGATCCGGTGGGTCGAGTCCGACCGGTGCGCGACCGAGGCCGGAGCGCGGGAGGCGCTGTCCGGCGTGGACGCGATCCTCGTGCCGGGAGGCTTCGGGGTGCGCGGCATCGAGGGCAAGGTCGGTGCCCTGCGCTGGGCGCGCGAGCACCAGATCCCGACCCTGGGCATCTGCCTCGGGCTGCAGTGCATGGTCATCGAGTTCGCCCGCAACGTCTGCGGCATCGAGGGGGCCAGCTCCACGGAGTTCGATCCGGACACCCCGGCTCCGGTCATCGCCACGATGGAGGAGCAGAAGGCATACGTCGATGGTGCCGGCGACCTCGGCGGCACGATGCGCCTCGGGTCGCAGCCGGCGCGGCTCCTCAAGGACTCGGTCGTGGCGCGGGCCTACGGCTCGACGTCGGTCACCGAGCGGCACCGTCACCGCTACGAGGTGAACAACAGGTACCGCGAGCAGCTCGAGACCGCCGGTCTCGTCATCAGCGGCACCCACCCGGACCTGGGTCTGGTCGAGTTCGTCGAACTGCCCGCCCAACAGCACCCGTACTACGTCTCCACCCAGGCCCACCCCGAGTTCAAGTCCCGCCCGCACCGGGCCCACCCGTTGTTCTCCGGGCTCATCAACGCCGCCATCGAGCAGCAGCGCGCCGAGCGGCTCGTCGAGGTGGAGCCCGCCAAGCCGGTCGACGGGTGAGCACCGGGCCACGCCTGGACGTGACGGGCGACGGGGACGGCGGCCGACGCGACCTCTCAGGAGACCGTGCCCACGCCGGTGAGCTGGAGCTCGTCGACCGTGTCGAACCGCGTCCGGTCGTCTCCCGTGAGGTGGGGTTCCACGGCAGGGTGTGGGACGTGGTGTCCGAAGTCGTCGACCTCGGCGCTGCCGGACGAGTCACCCGCGACTACATCGATCACCCGGGTGCGGTCGCTGTCGTCGCTCTGGACGACGCAGGCCGGATCGCCCTCGTCCACCAGTACCGCCACCCGATCGGCACCGTCGAGTGGGAGATCCCAGCAGGTCTGACCGACGTCGACGGCGAGCCGCTGGTCCTCACGGCACAGCGGGAGCTGGCCGAGGAGACGGACCTGCGGGCCGACACCTGGCACCACCTGCTCGAGGTCGCCACGACCCCGGGAAGCTCCTCGGAGCGGATCACGATCTTCCTCGCCCGGGACCTGCACGTCGTCCCGGAGGCGGAACGGCACACGCGGGAGGGCGAGGAGCTCGACATGCCGCTCGCCTGGTTCCCTCTTGACGAGGTCCGGGATGCTGCCCTCGCCGGCCGGATCCGCAACATGACCCTCATCGCCGGGGTGCTGGCCGCCTGTGCGGCGCGGGACGCCGGCTGGAGCACGCTGCGCAGCGCGACGCCCTGAGCTCGTCAGGTCATCACTGGTAGGAGATGAACCACGGCGTGGGCTCCACCTGAGCGATGGTCTGCTCAGGGGTGAGCATGGGGGAGTCCTCGTCGTAGAAGTTCTTCCAGCCCAACCACATGCCCTCGGGCAGGTCCTGCTTGAGGCTCCGCCAGGTCGCCTGCTTGTCGCCCTGTCCACCCTGTCCGTCGGCGTGCAGCACCACCGCGATCTCGGGATGATCTGTGCGCACCAGGTCGCGGTCCCGGATCATCGAGGTCCGGAACTGGTGGAGAGTGAGCACCTTCTGGGGGAGGTCGTTCTCGCGCACGAGCGTGGCGAGCCAGTCGATCACGGCGTTGACCTCGCTCGCCTCGACGTGACCGATCCGCACCAGGTGGCGCTCATCCGGTCCGAGCCGCCACTCCGGGTCGAGGGCCAGACCGACGTGCGGCTCGAGGAGCAGCTCCTCGTACTGCTTCGCCTGAGTGAGGAAGTCACTGCGCCCGGGCTGCAGGTCGAGCACCACATAGATGCCCGCTTCCTTCGCGGCATCGACCCAAGGACGGAACTTCTCGACCTCCCAGACCTTGGAGTAGTTGCCGTCGTCGCCGGCTGCACCGGTCGCCACGCTGGCGATGATCTCCCAGGACGGGGTGACCTGTTCCTCGACAAGGGGGGAGTAGCGCTCGACGTACTCGTTCACCCGGCGGACGCTCCCGTCGATGCCCTGCTCGCCGAGGAGGCCCAGGACGGGTGCTCCGGGGTGCCCGTAGAGCGCGACCATCCGTCGGTGCGGGAAGCAGGTCACCCCGCCGCCCGGTAGCTCCGGCGCACGCTGCGCCATGGTGCCCTGGACGAGCAGCCGCTGCGCTGTCGCATCATCTGCAGCCAGGACGATGAGCGGCCGGTCCGACTCCTCGCGCAAGGCTGCGTAGACGGTCGGCATGTCCCTCGGGTCGCCCACATCCGTATGCGTGGCGGCACCGAAGGCCTGCGCAGTCGCCGCTGCGGCCCCTGCCTGCGACTCGGATCCGAGGAGGACGTGGACCGGTGCGGGCCGGGCGGACTCTCCGACCGGGACGCCCTCGGGCGGAGCCGCCTGGTCCGAGGCCGGGACGAGGTGCACCGTGAGCCCGTCGGCGCCGATGATCGTGGGGTCTCCCGAAGCGGAGGGAACGGTGTCGCTACTCGACGCGGTCGCGTTCGCGCCTGGCTCTGTTGCGGTCGCAGTGTCGGTCGTGGTCGCCTCCGAGGGACCTGTCGCGTCTCCCGTGTCGGTCGCGCTGGTCCCGGATGTCGTGGCAGCGCTCGACCCGACCCCGGGCACCACGACGACGAGGTGCTCCACACCCAGGCGAGACAGCGCCTCGGCAGTGGCAGCAGGTAGCTCCGTGCCGGGTTCTCCGACGAGCACCGGCCAGTGCGCTGTCGCTGCCAGTGCTGCCGCGGTGGCGAGTTGCGTCGGCTCGTCGGGCGAGAGCACCGCGACGCGGGCCGAGGCAAGGAGAGCAGTGCTCACGATCGCCGCGAGATCGGCCGCTGCGCCTCCGACGGAGAGCGACTCCTCGATCGGGTTGACCACGTTCGTTGGCGGCTGGGGAGGGGCCTCGCCGCCGGAGCCGGTCTCCGGATGCTGAGATTTCGCGTTCTCGTCGGCGCAGGCTGCGACAGGGAGGACCCCGGCGGCCGCGGCGGCAGCAGTGAGTACTGCTCGTCGGGTCACTCTTGCCATTCCTCCACCCTACGTGCGTGGGCGGATTGGGGCTGACCTGCAGGAATGCGGCGGTCCTCGACGACGGCTCCCGGGGGACCTGCCAGGAAGGTCGACAGGGGGGTCAGAGAGGCGGTGAGTGACCGATCCCGCCGGCGTATAACGGAGGTGGGCGCGTATTGTCAAACGTGTCACACCCTCTAGTCAAGGAGTGAGACGAACACTAGAGTGCGAATCGTCGCAGGGGCAGCAGCCCGTTTCATAGAAGCGGTCCGCATGAGCGTAGGTACTGGGATCTCTCAGGAGGCGTGTCGTGGACATAAACCAGATCATCATCTGGATCATCGTCATCTGCATGTTGATCGGAGCGGTGGACCGCATCATCGGTAACCGTTTCGGCTTCGGTGAGCAGTTCGAAGAGGGCTTCAACGCCCTTGGTGCACTAGCACTTTCAATGGTGGGCGTCGTGTCCATCGCCCCGGTTCTCAAGAAGCTTCTCGAGCCGGTCATCACCCCCGTGTACGAGGCACTCGGGGCCGATCCGTCCATGTTCGCGACCACCCTGCTGGCCAACGACATGGGTGGCGCACCACTGGCGCTGAGCATGGCCAAGGACCCCGATGCCGGCCTGCTCGCGGCCTTCATCCTCGGCGCCATGATGGGCCCGACGATCGTCTTCACGATCCCGGTCGCACTGGGCATCATCGACGCCAGTGACCGGCAGTACCTCGCCAAGGGTGTGCTGGCCGGCATCGTGACCATCCCGATCGGTGTCCTCGCCGGCGGGCTCGTCGCGGGCTTCGACACCAAGATGGTGTTCCTCAACCTCATCCCCATCGCCCTGGCCGCGATCCTCATCGCCATCGGCCTGATCTTCGCTCCCGAGCGGATGACCCGAGGCTTCGAGTACTTCGGCAAGGGCCTCATCGCCGTCATCACCGCGGGCCTGGCGCTCGGTGTCTTCCAGCAGCTGACCGGCGTCCGCCTGATCGCGATGCCTGCCGGTGCCGAGGGTGACCCGACACGCGAGCAGCTGATGGAGAGCAACGCCTGGTACATCGACCCGCCGACCGAGGGTCTCGCGATCATCGGTGGCATCGCCATGGTGCTGCTCGGTGCCTTCGTCATGGTCTTCCTGATCGTCAAGTACCTGAGCAAGCCGCTCACCAAGGCGGGCAAGGTCGTCGGGATGAACGACGCGGCGGCTGGCGGCATGATCGCGACCCTCGCGAACAACATCGCGATGTTCCAGATCTACAAGAAGATGGACCCGCGCGGAAAGATCCTCAACGCGGCGTTCGCCGTCTCGGCAGCGTTCACCTTCGGTGACCACCTCGGCTTCACCGCCGGGTATCTCGAGGGTGAGTACAAGCAGATGATCTTCCCGATGATCGTCGGCAAGCTCCTCGCCGGCTTCACGGCCGTCGCCCTGGCCTACTTCCTCTTCCGGAAGGCCTTCCCGCCGGCGACCGGAGAGGTCGTGGACGAGTCCGATGAGCTCGTGGCCGCAGGCGACGTCGAGAAGGACGAGCAGGCGTCGGCATGATCATTGCCAGGGTGGTGGGTTCGGCGGTCTCGACCATCAAGGTCGACCGTCTGCGAGGCGCCAAGCTCCTCGTCCTGCGCCAGGCGACCCCCGGGGACGAGGTCTTCGGTGACCACTTCGTGGCCGTTGACGCGGTCGGAGCTGGGGAAGGTGAACTCGTGCTCGTCGCTCGCGGCAGCGCAGGTAGACACACTCCACTGACGGAGGGTCAGCCCGTGGACGCAGTCATCATGGCCATCCTGGACTCTCTGGAGATCGAGGGCTCGATCTCCTTCAGGAAGTCATAGCCGGACGACGACGATGACCAGCCGGGAGATGCTCAGCGTGGGGATCGACGTAGGGACGACGACGTCGCAGCTCGTCCTGTCACGCCTCACGGTGCGCAACACCCACCGCTTCGGCCTCGTGCCCCGGTTGGACGTCTCCTCCAGTGACGTGCTGTTCGCGAGCGAGCCGAGAGAGACCCCTCTGCTCTCGCCGGATGAGATCGACGTGGATGCCCTCGTCGATCTCATCCGGCACGAGTACGAGCTGGCAGGGGTGTCCGCGGACGAGGTGGAGACCGGCGCGGTCATCATCACCGGCGAGACGGCCCGGGCGCGCAACGCGGAGGCCATCCTCCACGGCCTCTCGGACCTCGCGGGCGACTTCGTCGTCACGGTCGCCGGCCCCAGCGTCGAGTCTCAGATCGCCGGGCGTGGATCCGGTGCGGCGGCCTGGTCGGCCGAGCGCTTCACCTCTGTCGTCAACGTCGACATCGGTGGCGGGTCGAGCAACGCGGCCCTCTTCCGGGCGGGCAAGCACCTCGCCTCGTCAGCGACGATGGTCGGCGGCCGTCAGGCCGTGCTGGAGCGTGGCACCGGGCTGCTCACCCACCTCGCGCCGAGCGGTCGGATCATCGCCGATGAGCTGGGGCTCGATCTCGTCCGTGGCAAGGTGCCGTCGCTGGCGGCCCTGCGTGCTCTCACCGACGCGATGGCCGACATCATCGTCGACCTGTGCCTCGGGACCCTCTCGCCGCTCGGTGAGAAGGTGGCGCTGTCCCCACAGATGAAGATCGAGGACACGGTGACGGCGTACTTCATCTCCGGAGGGGTCGGACTCCTCTACTACGACGAGGTGCCCGCCGACACGTTCGAGCAGATCAGCGCATACGGGGACGTCGGGCCGTTGCTCGCCCGCTCGCTCCGGGAGAACACCCGGTGGCGAGCGCTGCGGGTCGAGCGGCCCCCGCAGACCCTCCGGGCCACCGTCCTGGGCGCGGCGAGCCAGCAGGTGACCCTGTCGGGATCGACGATCTGGGCCGACGACGACGTGCTGCCCCTGCGCAACCTCCCGGTCATCGAACCGGTCTTCGATCCCGACTTCCTCCGGAAGGAGACCATCTCGGCAAGCCTCAGCGAGGCTGTCCGGCGGTGGGACCGGGGGACACCGGAAACCGGAGCCAGCGTCGCGATCTGCCTCGGGCTTCCCGACCGGCTCGACTACGCGCAGGTCACCGCGCTTGCGGACGGGGTGAGTGACTTCGTCCGCGAAGGTATGGCACCGGGCACGCCACTGGTCATGGTCACCGAGAAGGACTATGCCCAGGTGCTCGGGCAGACGATCAAGGGTCAGATCCAGGAGCTCCCACTGGTCGTGATCGACCAGATCGGCCTGGGGGAAGGAGATTTCATCGACATCGGGGAACCGATGCTGGACGGCCGGGTGGTCCCGGTGTCCGTCAAGACCTTGGTGTTCTACCACTGACTAACGAGTGCAAGGAGTTTGGCTGTGAACACTTCCGGAGATGAGGGCTCATGTTGCTGAGAACAAAGCTGTTCGGCACGACATACGAGTTCGGCAGCATCAAGGAGCTGTTGGCCAAGGCCAACGAACAGAAGTCCGGTGATGAGCAGGCCGGCATCGCGGCCCGTTCGGCCGCCGAGCGAGTGGCCGCCAGGCACGTCCTGGCCGAGGTGCCGCTCAAGGTCCTGCGTGAGAACCCGGTCGTCCCCTACGACGAGGACGAAGTCACCCGGGCGATCGACGAAGGCGTGAACGAGACGATCTTCGCGGAGATCGCAGGCTGGACGGTCGGAGACTTCCGGGAGTGGATCCTCTCCAACAAGACGACCCCGGACATGATCTCGCGGGTCAGCAACGCAATGACCGGTGAGATCGTCGCCGGCGTCACGAAGCTCATGAGCAACCTCGACCTCATCGTCGCTGGACGCAAGATCCGCGTGCAGACCCACTGCAACAACACCATGGGTCTGCCGGGCACGATCGCCTCACGCAACCAGCCCAACCACCCGACCGACTCCGTCGACGGCATCCGGGCGACGATCTACGAGGGACTGTCCTTCGGCTCCGGCGACTCGGTCATCGGCATCAACCCCGCCGACGACAGCGTCGGAAGCGTCTCCCGGCTCCTGGAGATGACGAAGGACATCATCGACCGGTGGGAGATCCCCACGCAGAACTGCGTCCTGGCCCACGTCACCACCCAGATGGATTGCCTGCGCAAGGGCGCACCCTCCGGGCTGATCTTCCAGTCGTTGGCCGGGTCGCAGAAGGCGATGGAGTCCTTCGGTATCTCGGTCGGACTCATGGACGAGGCCTACGAGCTCGCTCAGAAGTACTGCTGGACCCCCGGCCCCAACTACATGTACTTCGAGACCGGACAGGGCTCCGCCCTCTCGGCCGACGCGAACTTCGGCGCCGACCAGCTCGTCCTGGAGGCGCGGAACTACTCGCTGGCGAAGCGGTGGAAGCCCTACCAGGTCAACACGGTGGTGGGGTTCATCGGACCGGAGTACCTGTACGACTCCAAACAGATCATCCGCGCCGGCCTCGAGGACCACTTCATGGGCAAGCTGACCGGCATCCAGATGGGCTGTGATGTCTGCTACACCAACCACGCCAAGGCCGACCAGAACGACCTCGAGAGCCTTCTGGTGCTCCTGGCCTCTGCTGGAGGCAGCTTCATCATGGGCGTGCCGATGGGTGACGACGCCATGCTGAGCTACCAGTCCTCCTCCTACCACGACATCGCTGCCCTGCGACAGGCGCTGCAGATGCGTCCCCTCCCCGAGTTCGAGTGCTGGCTCGAAGAGGTCGGGCTGTGGGCCAACGGCCGCCTGACGGACAAGGCCGGCGACGCATCGTTCTTCCTGAGCCGCTGAAGGAGAGATCGTGAACGACACCCAACGAATCCAGGAGATCGTCGCCAAGGTGCTCGCTGAGCTGGGCCGTCCGCCCGGCGCAGACCCGCGACCCGGTGGCGCGTCCCGCCACACCACCTCGACCGAGAACGGGCTGGTCATCGATCTCGAGGACCCGACCGCCGAGTCCGCCCGCCGGGCCATCGGGGTGGAGAACCCGGCCGACCCCGAGGGCCTGCGCAACCTCTGCGCCGCGACCAGCGCCCGGCTGGGCGTCGGGCGCGCCGGCCCACGGCCGCGCACCGCGTCCCTCCTCCTCTTCCAGGCGGACCACGGGGTGACCCAGGACGCGATCTACGGTGAGGTCTCGCAGGAGACCAGGGACCGATTCAACCTGTTCACCGTGTCGAGTCGGGTGGCCGACCGCGAGGAGTTCCTCCTGCGGCCGGACCTGGGTCGACTTCTCTCCGACGAGGCCAAGGCCACGATCGCCGAGAAGTGCACCAAGGGCCCGGACGTACAGATCGTCGTCGGTGACGGGCTCTCCGCGGCTGCGATCGACAACAACCTCCCGGACATCTACCCGGTCATCGAGCAGGGCCTGCGCTCGGCAGGTCTGAGTCTTGGAACCCCGTTCTTCGTGGAGAACTGCCGGGTCGGCATCATGAACGACGTCAACTCGGTCATCGGTGCCAAGGTCGTCCTTCTCCTCATCGGCGAGCGGCCCGGACTCGGGATCGCGGACGCGATGAGCGCCTACATGGGCTACGACCCGCAGCCGGGCAAGTCCGACGCGGATCGTGACCTCATCTGCATGATCACCACCCACGGAGGGACGAACCCGCTCGAGGCCGGCGCCTACGTCGTCGAGTTCATCCAGCGCATGCTCCGGTACAGCGCCAGCGGCGTCACGCTCCGCGAGCTGGCTCCGAGTTCATAAGAAGGATTGAGAGGAAACACGGTCATGGCAATCCTGGACCCGATCAAGCCGACCGTCCTGGCGGCACGCATCATCCCCAACGTCCACCCGACGTTGGCCAGCAAGCTCAAGCTCGAGCCCCGGCACAAGTCACTGGCGCTGCTGACCTGCGACATCGACGACTCCCTCTACGTCGCCCTCGACGAGGCGACGAAGATGGCAGAGGTCGACGTGGTCTACGCGCACAGCTTCTACGCAGGATCGGCGCACGCGTCGGGCCCGCTCTCCGGTGAGATCATCGGCATCCTCGGCGCGCCGGATCCGGCGGAGGCCCGCTCGGGGCTCACCGCCGCCATCGCGTACGCGGAGGAGCAGGCCCACTTCACGAGCGCCAACGAGGACGACAGCCTGGCGTTCTTCGCCCACACCATCTCGCGGACGGGCAGCTACCTGAGCAAGGAGGCGGGGGTCGAGGTCGGCACCCCGTTGGCCTACCTCATCGCCCCACCCCTCGAGGCCAGCTACGCGCTCGATGCCGCGGTCAAGGCCGCGGAGGTCGAGATGCAGGTGTGGTTCGAGCCGCCGAGCGAGACGAACTTCTCCGGTGGCCTGCTCTCCGGGTCCCAGAGCGCGTGCCGTGCAGCCTGCATGGCGTTCGCCGATGCGGTCCTCGAGGTGGCAGGCAACCCCGTGAAGTTCTGACGGAGCCGACGATGAGTGTGCAGACCTACGATGCGGATCTCAGGTCGATCCAGCAGGCTCGCGACCTGGCAGTGAAGGCACGCGAGGCACAGCGCGCCTTCCAGTTCGCGAGCCAGGAAGAGGTCGACCGGATCTGCGCCGCGATGGTCGAGGCCGGGATGCGCGAGGCCGCTCGACTGGGCCGGCTGGCCCACGACGAGACCGGCTTCGGCGACCCCGATCACAAGCGCATCAAGAACGAGTTCGCCGCGAAGTCGGTCTGGGAGTCGATCAAGGACATCCCCACGTGCGGGGTGCTCCGGCACGACGAGGCCCGCAAGGTGGTCGAGATCGGCTGGCCGGTGGGTGTCGTCGCGGCGCTGACCCCCAGCACGAACCCGACGTCGACGGCGATCTTCAAGGTGCTCATCTCGGTCAAGGCCCGCAACGCCTGCATCGTTGCCCCGCACCCCTCGGCCGCGCAGTGCACGGCCGAGGCGGTCCGGGTCCTCGTGGAGGCCGGCGAGGCCGCCGGAATGCCCGTGGGACTGGTCAGCTGCCTCACGGAGGTGGCTCTCGCCGGCACCCAGGAGCTGATGAACCACTACGCCACCTCGCTGATCCTCGCCACCGGCGGGCCGGGCATGGTCAAGGCCGCACACAGTGTCGGGAAACCGGCGCTGGGGGTCGGTCCGGGCAACGTCCCGGTCTATGTCGACCGCACGGCCGACATCCTCCGGGCGGCGGCGGACATCGTCGACTCCAAGGCGTTCGACTGCTCGACGATCTGCGCGACGGAGCAGACCGTCGTGGCGGACCGTCCGATCGCCGACGAGCTGAGGCGCCTCATGCAGGAGCGAGGAGCTCACTGGCTCACCGCTGACGAGGCGGAGCGGCTCGGGAACCGGATGTTCCGACCCAACGGCATGATGATCGCCGACTATGTGGGGCGCACTCCGCAGGCGATCGCCCGGCTCGCAGGGCTCACGGTGCCCGACTCGGCCCGCATCCTCGTGGCCGATCTCGGCGGCGTCGGGCCGGCCCACCCACTGTCCCGCGAGAAGCTCACGACCGTCCTGGGCTTCATGGTCGAGGACGGCTGGCGGGCCGGGTGCGAGCGGTCCATCCAGCTGCTCCACTTCGGCGGCGACGGACACTCGCTCGTGATCCACTCCCAGGACGAGGAGTCCATCCTCGCCTTCGGCATCGAGAAGCCCGCCTTCCGGATCCTGGTCAACACCTGGGGAACCCTCGGCGCCATCGGCGCGACCACCGGGGTCATGCCCTCGATGACACTCGGCCCCGGAGGACTCGGCGGATCGGTGAGCAGTGACAACATCACCGTCCACCACCTGCTCAACGTCAAGCGACTGGCCTATCACCTGCGGGATGTCCCGCCGGAGGCCCGGCGCGCGTCGCAGGGTGGGTGGGCGTCTGACCAGAGGTGGGACCAGCCCGCCTCCACAGGGAACGGATCCCTGGACGTCGCCGCCATCGAGCGGCTCGTCAAGATGGTTCTCGAGGAGATGAAGGAGTGACGTCATGACCGACGATCCGGTCCCCAAGGGTGAGGCCGGGCCGGCCCCACCGCCTCGCAAGCCAAGGGCGAAGAAGCCGGTTGCCGCGCAGGCCGCCAGCAAGGCGCCTGCAGCCAAGGCCAAGGAACAGCAAGCACAAGAGCCCCAAGCCCAGGACCCGCCGGCACCTGAACCCCCGGCACCTGCCCAGCAGGCCCGACCGGACAGCACCACAGCAGTGACAAGCCCGTCAGGAACCCAGCAAAGGAGAACAGCAATGGCCGATGTCCAGATGATCGCCCTCGGAATGGTGGAGACCCGCGGTCTCATCGGTGCCATCGAGGCCGCAGACGCCATGGTGAAGGCCGCGAACGTGACCCTCATCGGCAAGGAGCAGATCGGCAGTGCCTACGTGACCGTCATGGTCCGTGGGGACGTCGGTGCGGTGAAGGCCGCAACGGACGCCGGCGCAGCAGCGGCAGGTCGGGTCGGAGAGCTCATCTCCGTCCACGTCATCCCGCGGCCGCACGGCGACGTCGAGATGATCCTGCCGCACCGCTGACGCGGCGGCACACACGAATCCGGCGCCCGGCACGTGCCCAAGGCGCGTGCCGGAGCGCCCGGGACAGGTGAAGGGATGTGATCGGCATGGGCCGAACGCTGGTGTCCGCAGCCGACATTCGCGACGCACCTCCCGGTGACTTCGTCGTGCCCGCAGGGGCACTGGTCACCCCACTGGCGCGGGACCTCGCAAGGGACCGTGGGATCCAGCTCGTGGAGCACGGAGGCGGAGCGAGCGGCCAGGCGGGCCACAGTGGCCGTACAGGCTCTGCGTCTGGTGGCTCTGCGTCTGGTGGCTCAGGCTCCGATGACCTTGAGTCACACGTGCGACGGCTGGTGACGACCATGCTCGCCGCTGACGGCGGGAGTGGTGGGCCCAGGGCGGCGCCGAAGGTGGTCGACCACCGAACGGTGGTCATGGAGCCCTTCGGCTTCCCGGGTCCCGGCCCGGACCAGCAGGTGCACGCGACTGATGTGGTGACCTCCCAGGACGGCTCGCCCGTGGCGGCGGGGTACATGACCCTGACCGCCGGGAAGTTCCCGTGGACGCTCACCTATGACGAGGTCCAGATCGTCATGGAAGGCGAGCTCCACATCGGGACGAAGAACGGCACCCTGATCGGTCGGGCAGGGGACGTGCTGTACGTTCCCAAGGGCTCCTCGATCACCTTCGGGACGCCGAGCTGGGCGAAGTTCGTCTACGTCACCTTCCCCGCCGACTGGGCGGGGTGACGCCGGCGATGTACGTCACCGAGGCCGAGCTGCGGGAGCAGGTCAGGCGACCGACCCGGGGAGCCGTCGTACGCGTCTTCCCGGGGGCGCGGCTCTCTCCCGCTGCCGCCGACTTCGTCGCCGAGTGGGACCTGACGGTCGAGGAGACGCCCACCGCGGGACAGGCGGGCCGCAGCCGGGGAGCCGGCGGGTCAGCGCCGCGGTGGGACGTCCCCGCGACCTTCCCGGTCAACAGGAGCGGAGACGTCCCGCTGTGCACGGCGTGCGGATCGGCTGTGGAGCACAAGGGCGACAGTCAGACCCAGCTCAACGCCGTGCACTACGCGAGCAAGACCCACCCCAGGATCGTGCTGAGGGGACGGATCGACTCGCTGCACGCGCTCGTCCTCATGACTGAGCGCCAGGCACGGGACGAGGGCGAGGCCGAGACGGCCGGGGCCCTAGGCACGCTGGCGGCGTACTGCCGTGAGCTCATCTCGGCGGAGTACAACGAGCGTCCGGCCGCCGAGGCGGTCGTGGACGGCCTCGATCTGGAGCAGATCCATCGGGCCACGCACGACCCGAAGGGAGTGCTGGGCATCGACCACCTCACCATCGACGGCTCGGCGTCGATGCTCCAGCAGATGCTCAACGTGCTGCGGACCCAGTCCAGGGAGGTGGAGATCGTCGCGCTCGAGGCGTTCCCGTCGCCACACCACGATTACGGCGCCAGCCTCTGCCACGCGCTCAACCGGTTCTCGAGCATCGTCTACTACCTGCAGCTGACGCTGGAGCTGAAGCACGTGCAGTCGAGGGACGGGAGCTGACGAACGTGGAGCTGACGAGCGTGGAGCTGACAAGCGTGGAGCTGACCAACAGCAAGCCGAGGAATGTGGAGCTGAGGCACTCGTGACCCCTGCAGAGACGACCTGGAGGCCGGGAGCCGGACGGCTCCTGAAGGCAGCGGCCCGCTCGATGCGGCCGGGGCCACTGCGCACCATCCCCGACCAGGTGAGGGTCGGGGTCGACCTGGGCACCGCATACACCGTCATCTTCGTCACCGACGAGGCCGGGACGCCGCTCGCCGGCGCCTCGACCTTCGCCGACGTCGTCCGGGACGGGATCGTCTGGGACTTCGCGGGTGCGCAGCACGTGGTCGGCGAGCTCAAGACCGCCGTCGAGGAGCGGGTCGGACGCCCGCTCACCCACGCCGCCGTGACCATCCCGCCGGCGGTATCCGGGAGCGACCACCGCGCTCACCGCTACGTCCTCGAGAGCGTGGGGATCGAGTGCACGGCCGTTGTGGACGAGCCCACGGCAGCGAACGCCGTCCTCGGGATCACGGACGGTGCGGTCGTCGACATCGGCGGGGGGACGACCGGGATCGCGATCCTGCGTGACGGCGCCGTCATCGCCACCGACGACGAGCCGACCGGTGGCAAGCACCTCACGCTCGTCCTCGCCGGCGCGCTCGGACTGAGCATCGAGGAGGCCGAGCAGCGCAAGCAGGACCCTGCCAACCACACGGACTTCCTGCCGATCGTGCGCCCGACCCTCGAGAAGATCGGCAGCATCGTCACGCGGCAGATCACGGGTCACGAAGTGGAGAAGATCTATCTGGTGGGAGGAACGGCCGCGTTCTCCGGGATCGCTCCGATCATCTCCGCCATGACGGGGGTTCCTGCCGAGGTCCCGCCCCACCCGCTGTTCGTGACCCCGCTCGGGGTCGCCGCATTCGACAGCGCGGCGGAGGCGGCCGCTGACACCTGGGAGCGGGACGCGGCCATCCGACGTCTCGCCAGTCAAGGAGGCCAACCATGAACGGTGACTCGTTCCAGCTGCGTGCCTACTGCCATATCGATCGGATGCAGCCGCAGTTCGCGGCATTCATCGGCACGATCACCCAGGGTGACCCGCCGGTGGAGGGGATGGCCAGCCTCTACGTCGAGATGGCGCCGGGTAACTGGGTGTTCCCGATGGTCGACCAGGTCGTCAAGTCCACCGACGTGCGTCCGGGGACCCAGATCGTCGAGCGCGAGTTCGGGATGTTCGAGGTCCACTCGATGTCCCAGGCGGACGTGCTCCGGGCCGGGGAGGTCGTGCTCGAGACGCTGGATCGCCGCATCGAGGACCGGGTCAAACCGCAGGTCGCCTCGATGCAGGTCATCACGAACGTCAACCCCTACCAGGCGCAGCTGCTCAACCGCTTCAACCGAGGCACGATGATCGTCGCCGGTCAGACGATGCTCGTCCTCGAGGTCGCGCCGGCCGCCTACATCACGCTCGCCGCGAACGAGGCCGAGAAGGCGGCGCCGGTGTGGCTCAACCACTTCTCATCCGTGGGTGTCTACGGCCGGCTGTGGATGTCGGGCTCCGAGTCGGACATCCTCGCCGCGCGCGACGCCGCCATCACCGCTATCGAGTCAATCACTGGAAAGCCAGGAGCCTGACATGGCACGACGCTTCATCACCAAGGTCGACATCGACCGCCTGCTCGCCGAGGGCAAGCGCACCCTGGAGGTCGACGGCGACACGACCGTGACCGACCACGCGAAGGAGTTCGCACTCGCCCGGGGAGTGACAATCACCCGCACGGGGTCACCGGCCAGGACGAGTCCGCCGGCGACGGAGGATCGGGCGGCGGTCCGGTCCGCGGTCATCGCCGCACTGGGCACGGTGCCGCAGGGCCTCGACAGCATCCTCGACCGCGTCCTCGGGGAGCACCCGGGTTCATGACCCCGATCGGGCAGGCGCGGACCATCGTGCTCGCCTCCCCGGACCCGCTGTCCGGGAAGTCGGCGGTCGCGATCGGACTGCTGGACGAGATGCGGCAACAGTTCCGCCGCGTCTCGGTCTTCCGCCCCATCGTGCGAAGCGACGGGGTGCGCGACCATGTCCTGACGATGCTGCTCGAGCAGCTCGGCGCCTCCCAGCGCTATGCCGACGCGATCGGCGTGACCTACGACCAGATGATCGCCGACCCGGTGGCCGCGATGACGATCATCGTCGAGAAGGCGAATCGGCTGTCCGAGGACTGCGACGCTCTCCTGGTCGTCGGGTCCGACTACACCGATGTCGCCGGGCCGATGGAGTTCGGCTTCAACGCAGAGGTCGCTGCGAACCTCGGTGCCCCGATCATCCTCGTGGTCTCGGCGCGACACCGTAGTCCGGAGCTCGTGGCCCGGGCCGCTGAGTCGGCCATGGCGGATGCCCGACTCCACCACGCATCGGTCCTCGCCGTCATCGCGAACCGGGCCTGCGCCGACCAGCTGGCCGACGTCCGGTCGGCGTTGTCACGAGTGGGGTGCCCCGCATACGCCATCCCCGAGATCCCGCTGCTCGGAGCCCGAAGCGTCGGTCAGCTCGCCGGCGCCGTGAGTGGCCGTCAGGTGTATGGCCCACCCGCCGCGCTCGATCGTGAGGCGCTCGAGATCACGATCGCGGCGGGACGCCTCGACCACGACCTCCTGACACTGAGCGACGACGCGCTTGTCGTCGTCTCGGGTGACCGTCCGGACACCTTGCTCGGAGTCGTCCTCTCCCAGGCGCTCAGCGGACCACGCATCGCAGGCATCGTCGTCACGGGGTCCTACACGATCCCCGAGCCGCTCCTCCGGCTGATCACAGCCATCCTCGACGCTGCGGGCGCGGAGATCGCAGTGATCAGTGCGCCCGACGACATCTCGACGGCCGCGCAGCAGCTGCTCGCCGCGCCCGGGAACGCGACGTCCTTCTCGCAGCGCAAGGTCGAGGCGGCGCTCGAGGCCTTCCGGACCCATGTGGCCGGAGCGGAGCTGGTCCGGGGCACCGCCGCGTCCGTGCCCGACATCGTGACGCCCCGGATGTTCGAGCAGATGCTGCTCAGCCGGGCGAGGGCCGCCCGCCGCCACATCGTGCTGCCGGAGGGGACCGAGGAGCGGATCCTGCAGGCCGCAGCATTCCTCCTCGAGCGGGACATCTGTCGGATCACCCTCCTGGGCCCACCTGACGTGATCAAGGCGAAGGCGGCGGAGGTCGGCGTCGACATCTCGGGCGCCCAGATCATCGACCCGCCGAGCTCGGACCTGCTGCCCCGGTTCGCGAAGGAGTACGCCGAGCTGCGCAAGCACAAGAAGATCCCCTACGACCAGGCACTCGACCACTGCACCGATGTGTCGTACTTCGGGACCATGATGGTGCTCGACGGCCTGGCCGACGGCATGGTGTCCGGCGCCGCGCATACGACCGCGCACACGATCCGGCCCGCGCTCGAGGTCATCAAGACCACCCCCGACGTGTCCGTCGTCTCCTCGGTGTTCTTCATGTGCCTGCCCGATCGGGTGCTCGTCTACGGTGACTGCGCTGTCAACCCCGATCCCGACCCCGCGCAGCTGGCCGACATCGCCATCTCGTCGGCGAGAACAGCGCGCCAGTTCGGCATCGAGCCCAGGGTCGCGATGCTGTCCTACTCCACCGGTGAGTCCGGCTCGGGTGCCGACGTCGAGAAGGTCCGCCAGGCCACCGAGCTGGTCCGTCAGCGGATGCCGCAGCTCCCTGTCGAGGGACCGATCCAGTACGACGCCGCCGTCGACCCGGTCGTCGCCCAGGCCAAGCTCGCCGAGTCCCCGGTCGCGGGGCAGGCCACCGTGCTGATCTTCCCCGACCTCAACACGGGCAACAACACGTACAAGGCCGTCCAGCGCTCGGCCGGTGCGCTCGCCATCGGCCCCGTGCTACAGGGGCTACGCAAGCCGGTCAACGACCTCTCCCGCGGTGCACTGGTCAGCGACATCATCAACACCGTCGCGATCACCGCGATCCAGGCCGCTGGGGAGAGGGCCGAGCCCACGGCCTGAGGTCGCGCGTTTTCGACCACGCGGGCCCGATCCGTAGGATGAGGTGCGATCATTGCGCCTGCGGGCGCGTCGCATACCTCCTCGGCCGACGGCCGAACATCCAGTACTCACCCCTCGTACTCATCACCAGCAAAGGAACCTCCGTGCTCCGCACCCACGAGTCCGGCACGCTGCGCGCGTCCGACACCGGCACCACTGTCACCCTGACCGGATGGGTGGCGAGGCGTCGCGATCACGGCGGGGTGGCCTTCATCGATGTGCGTGACGCCTCCGGGGTGGTCCAGGTCGTCGCGCGCGACGAGGTGCTCACCGGGGCGGCCCACGACCTGCGCAGCGAGTACTGCATCCAGGTGACGGGCGAGGTCACCGCTCGCGCCGCGCACAACGTCAACCCCGACCTGCCGACCGGCGAGGTCGAGGTCGTCGCGAGCGACATCGTCGTGCTCAGCCCGTCCGCGCCGCTGCCGTTCCAGATCGACGAGCGCGTCACGGTGGGGGAGGAGGCCCGGCTCAAGCACCGCTACCTCGACCTGCGCCGGCCCGGGACCCGCAGCGCGGGGCACGCGCTGCGGCTGCGTTCCAAGGTCAACGCGGCGGCCCGCAAGGTCCTCGGTGAGCGCGAGTTCGTCGAGATCGAGACCCCGACGCTCACCCGTTCTACCCCCGAGGGTGCGCGCGACTTCCTCGTCCCGGCGCGCCTCGCCCCGGGCTGCTGGTACGCGCTCCCGCAGTCCCCGCAGCTCTTCAAGCAGCTCCTCATGGTCGGCGGGATGGAGCGGTACTACCAGATCGCCCGGTGCTACCGCGACGAGGACTTCCGCGCGGACCGTCAGCCGGAGTTCACCCAGCTCGACATCGAGATGAGCTTCGTCGAGCAGGACGACGTCATCGAGCTCGGTGAGGCCATCGTCAAGGAGATCTGGGCGCTCATTGACGTGGATCTCCAGGCGCCCTTCCCGCGCATGAGCTACACCGAGGCCATGCGCCGCTTCGGCACGGACAAGCCCGACCTGCGCTTCGGGCTCGAGCTCGTCGAGTGCACCGAGTACTTCGCGCAGACGCCGTTCCGGGTGTTCCAGGCCGACTACGTCGGTGCTGTCGTCATGCCGGGCGGTGCGAACCAGCCGCGCAAACAGCTCGACGCCTGGCAGGACTGGGCCAAGCAGCGAGGTGCCCGGGGACTTGCCTACGTCCTGGTCAACGAGGGTGCCGACGGCTCGGTCGAGCTCTCGGGTCCGGTGGCCAAGAACCTCTCCGAGACCGAGATCGCCGGGCTGGCGGCCCACGTCGGCGCCCAGCCGGGTGACTGCATCTTCTTCGCTGCCGGGGCGCCGAAGCCGTCCCGGGCGCTGCTCGGAGCCGCCCGCCTCGAGATCGGCCGGCGGTGCGGCCTCATCGACGAGTCCGCCTGGAGCTTCCTGTGGGTCACCGATGCGCCGCTCTTCGAGCCGACCGCCGAGGCCGTTGCCGCCGGTGAGGTCGCCGTCGGTGCGGGGTCCTGGACCGCCGTGCACCACGCATTCACCTCCCCGAAGCCGGAGTTCCTCGACACCTTCGACACCGACCCCGGCTCGGCGCTCGCCTACGCCTACGACCTCGTCTGCAACGGCAACGAGATCGGTGGTGGGTCGATCCGTATCCACCGGCGGGACGTGCAGGAGCGGGTCTTCCAGGTCATGGGGCTCTCGCCGGAGGAGGCGCAGGAGAAGTTCGGCTTCCTCCTGGACGCCTTCCAGTACGGCGCGCCCCCGCACGGCGGGATCGCCTTCGGCTGGGACCGCATCGTCATGCTCCTCGGCGGCTTCGAGAGCATCCGCGACGTCATCGCCTTCCCCAAGTCCGGTGGTGGCTACGACCCGCTCACGGAGGCGCCCGCGCCGATCACCCCCGAGCAGCGTGCCGAGGCCGGCGTCGACGCCGAGCCGGAGGTCAGGACCGAGGTCGAGGCAGAGGCGGCGACCGAGGACGCATGACGTCGCGCCCCCTGATCTCGTACGTCCTGCCGATCTACCGCGAGGAAGGCAACATCGATCTGCTCCACGAGCGGATCAGTGCGGCTGTCGCCACGATCGACGTCGACGTCGAGCTCATCTTCGTCAACGACGGCAGCCCGGACGGCTCGCTCGACCGCCTCATCGAGCTGTCCCGGCGCGACCACCGCGTCACGGTCATCGACCTGGCCCGCAACTTCGGGCACCAGGTCGCCGTCTCCGCCGGCATCGACCACGCCCGCGGGGACGCGATCGTCATCATGGACGCGGATCTGCAGGACCCGCCCGAGGTCAGCCTGGAGCTCATCCGGGAGTGGCAGGACGGCTGGGACGTCGTCTACGCGCAACGTCGCACCCGCAAGGACGGGGCCTTCAAGAGGCTCTCGGCGAGCGCCTTCTACCGCGTCCTCGGTGTCATGTCGAGCGTCGATATCCCGAGGAACACCGGGGACTTCCGCCTCATCGACCGCGCCGTTGCCGATCAGCTACGCCGTTACGGCGAGCACGCGCGCTTCCTGCGGGGGATCATCTCCGAGATCGGCTTCAAGCAGAAGGCCGTGCTCTTCGACCGCGACGCGCGCCACTCAGGCACGACCGGCTACCCGCTGCGGAAGATGATCAAGTTCGCGGTCGACGGGATCACGAGCTTCTCCGCCAAGCCCCTGCAGCTCATCTCGCGGGCCGGCCTGGTCATGTCGTTCCTGGCGCTGCTCGGGATCCTGTATGTGATGGGTGTGCGCATCTTCGCCCCCGAGAGGGTCGTCGAGGGCTGGACCTTCATCGTCACTGCGGTCTTCCTCGTCGGCGGTCTGCAGCTGCTTCTCATGGGCATCATCGGGACCTACGTCGGGCGGATCTACGACGAGGTCAAGGGTCGCCCGCTCTACGGGGTCCAGGAGGTCTTCCGCGAGGGTGAGCCCCGGCTCGGTCGTCCGGCCCGCGGCGAGGCCCGCCGGCGCGACCCCTGACCGATGGCGTTTGGTTCGTTCTTCCCCGAGCCGGAGCGCTGCAGCGCTCCGGTGTGACGGGAACGGCCCAGACACGGGGGAGGATGCCTCGCGTGACGGCTCCACTACTCTCTCCCTCGTGATTCCAGACCCGCTCGAGACGGCCGGCCCCAGCCCCGAGGCCGCTCATGTCCTCGTCGTCGAGCACGAGCGCGACGTCGACCTCGGTCTCATCGCCGGTCGGCTGGCCGCCGCCGGGGTGGTGGTCGACATCGTGGGCCCGGAACGCGGGCGGGACATCCCGGGTGACCTCGGAGGCTACGACGGGCTCATCGTGCTCGGCGGGACGATGGACCCGGTCGATGACGACGGTGCTCCCTGGCTGCCGCAGGTCCGACAGCTCCTCCGCGACGCGGTGCGCGACCAGCTCCCGACGATGGGCGTGTGCCTCGGCGCCCAGCTGCTGGGGATGGCCGTCGGAGGCACGGCGCGCCGCATCCCCGCCGGCCCGGAGGTGGGTCTGGTCCGGATCCGCCCCACGGGTCGGGCGGCCGAGGACCCGCTGCTCGGACAGCTCGGTCCGAACGGGCGGCGGGCGCTCGCCTGGCACTGGTGGGAGGTCACCGACCTGCCCGACGCATACCTCGGCGAGCCGGTCACGGTCCTGGCCGAGTCCGACGCCTGCCCGGTCCACGCGTTCGTGGTCGGCGAGGCGGTCTGGGGCATCCAGTTCCACCTCGAGGCCCTCGGACCCACGGCCAAGCGATGGGCGAGCGACGACCCGGAGCGGCTCGTCGGGATCGGGGTCGACCCGGATGCCCTCATCGAGCAGGTGGCGGCCGCCGAGCAGGAGCTCAAGGACGGCTGGTTCCCCGTCGTCGACGCCTGGATCGCCCTCCTGCGCCCCTGACCCTCCCGCGTCTGGTTCGTTGTTCTCGGATCGGAGCGCTACAGCGCTCCGATCGGGGTGAGAACGGCCCAAACGCGGGTGTCGGGGTCGCGAACTAGGCTGGGCGACTGTGACCGACCTCTTCGGGGCTACCCAGTCCTCCGCCACCGACGCCGTCCGCGCGCCGCTGGCCGTGCGGATGCGGCCACGCACGATCGAGGAGGTCCGGGGTCAGCAGGAGGTCCTTCGCCCGGGGAGCCCGCTGCGAAGACTCATCGAGGGTAGTGCGGGCGCGTCGCGGGGCGGAGGGGCGCAGAACAGCAGTGCCGCGGGTCCGCTCTCGGCGATCCTGTGGGGTCCGCCCGGCACCGGGAAGACGACGCTCGCCCACCTCGCCGCCTCGGCAGCCGACCGGGAGTTCGTCGAGCTGTCCGCGGTGACGGCCGGGGTCAAGGACGTCCGCAACGTCATGGACCAGGCGCTGCGCACCCTCGACCTCTACGGCCGGCACACGGTCCTCTTCCTCGACGAGATCCACCGCTTCACCAAGGCCCAGCAGGATGCGCTGCTACCGGGGGTGGAGAACCGGCACGTCATCCTCGTCGCGGCGACGACGGAGAACCCGAGCTTCTCCATCATCGCCCCCCTGCTGTCCCGCTCGATCCTCGTCACGCTCACCTCGCTGGGCGACGAGGAGATCGCCGACGTGCTCGACGCGGCGGTGAGCGACGAGCGGGGCCTCGCCGGCGCATACGTCCTCGAGGACGATGCGAGGGACCATCTCGTGCGGATCAGCGGCGGAGACGCCCGCCGCGCGCTGACCTCCCTCGAGGCGGCCGCCGGGGTCGCCTCCGATGCGCAGCCCATCACCGCGGCCGACCTCGGTGACGCGCCGGTCCGCATCACCCTGCAGCACTGCGAGCAGGCGGTGGCTCAGGCGGCCGTCCGCTACGACCGTGCGGGGGACCAGCACTACGACGTGGCCTCGGCGCTCATCAAGTCGATGCGGGGCTCCGATGCCGACGCCGCGCTCCACTACCTCGCCCGGATGCTCGAGGCGGGAGAGGACCCCCGGTTCATCGCCCGACGCATCGTCATCGCGGCCAGCGAGGACGTGGGAATGGCCGACCCCACCGCGCTGCAGACCGCCGTCGCCGCGATGCACGCGGTCGCCCAGATCGGCATGCCGGAGGCCCGGATCATCCTCGCGCAGGCGGTCGTGCACAACGCCCTCGCGCCGAAGTCGAACGCCGCCTATCTCGGGATCAACGAGGCGATCGCGGACGTGCGGGCGGGCAAGGGCGGGCCGGTGCCCGCCCACCTGCGGGGGAGTGGGTATGCCGGGGCCGCCCGGCTCGGGCACGGGAAGGGGTACGTCTATGCGCACGACGAGCCGGACGGCATCGCCCGGCAGACCTACCTCCCGGACGATCTCGCGGGGCGCACCGACTACTACCGGCCCACGGATCGCGGCTTCGAGTCCCGACTCCAGGAGCGCTGGCGGTGGCTCAAGGAGCGTCTCGGACGCTGAGGCCCTGCCGGACCCCGAGGCGGCGTCCACACCCGCGGGTATGCTGGATGGACACACAGGGGAGCGCCACAAGGGCGCTGAGAGTGCGGACCGCCGCAGACCCTCGAACCTGATCCGGTTAGCACCGGCGTAGGGAGTGGGAATCTCCTCGGCATACCTGCCGAGCCTCCGAAAGGAGATCCAGGATGCGAACCACGCTGAAAGTCTTGGCTGCCGGCGCGCTGGCCGTCTCGCTCGTTGCCTGCGGAAGTGGCACCGACGAGCCTGGGCCTGACGCCGGTGGCGGCGCGACCGACGGGGCCCTCACCGAGTCGGACACCCTGACCGTCCTCACGCACAGCTCCTTCGCCCTGCCGGACGAGCTGAAGAAGAAGTTCGAGGAGGAGACCGGGTACACCGTCACCTACACGGCGCCGGGAGATGCCGGCGCCCTCGTCAATCAGCTCGTGCTCACGAAGGACAGCCCGCTCGGCGACGTCGTCTACGGCGTCGACAACACCTTCGCCTCACGCGCCAACGACGCCGGTGTCCTCTCGCCGTACGAGTCCGAGGCAGGGAGCCCGGACGAGTCGCTCGCGGCCGCGAACCTCACGCCGATCAACCTCGGCGACGTCTGCATCAACGCCGACAAGGAGTGGTTCGCCGAGCACGACCTCGAGATCCCCGCAACGCTGGACGACCTCACGAAGCCCGAGTACAGGGATCTCCTCGTCGTCTCCTCGCCGGCATCCTCCTCGCCGGGCCTGTCCTTCCTCATCGCCACCATCGGCGCCAAGGGTGAGGGCTGGCTCGACTACTGGCGCGCGCTCGACGACAACGGTCTCCTCGTCGTCTCGGGGTGGACCGAGGCCTACTACACCGAGTTCTCGGGCGCGGACGGCGAAGGCCCGAGGCCGCTCGTCCTCTCCTACTCGACCTCTCCGGCCTTCACGGTCCAGGACGGTGGGTCGACGACGGAGGCGCTCCTCGACACCTGCTTCCGGCAGGTCGAGTACGCCGGCGTCATCACCGGAGCCCAGAACGAGGTGGGGGCCCGGGCCTTCATCGACTTCCTCCTCAGCCCTGAGGTGCAGGCCGCCATCCCCGAGAACATGTACATGTACCCGGTCGTCGCCGACACTCCGCTCCCGGAGGAGTGGGAGCGCTTCGCCCCCCTGTCCGATCACCCGATCTCGGTGTCCCAGGAGGAGATCGGCGCCAACCGTGACCAGTGGATCAAGGACTGGACGGCGGCGATCAGTTGAGCCGTCTCGGCTGGCGCGCCGGCTGGGCGCTCGCGGCCGCCATCCCCGCGGCGTTCCTCGTCGTCTTCTTCGCCTGGCCCGCGGCGACGCTCGTCGCCCGCGGCTTCCACGACGGGACGACCTGGACGCTTGAGGGGTTCACGGCGGTCTTCGAGTCGCGCCGCACCTGGCGTGCCGTCGGCTTCACCCTCTGGTCGGCGACCACCTCGACGCTGTTCTGCCTCGCGCTCGGCCTGCCCGGCGCATACCTGCTCTTCCGGACGAGGTTCCGCGGCCGGGACACCCTCCGCGCGCTCGTCACCATCCCGTTCGTCCTGCCGACCGTCGTCGTGGGGGTGGCGTTCGGATCGCTCCTGCGGACCGACGGGCTGCTCGGCTGGCTCGGACTCAGCGGTACCCCCGTTGCCATCCTCGCGGCGATGGTCTTCTTCAACTACTCCGTCGTCGTGCGCACGGTGGGGACGTTCTGGGCCCGGCTGGACCCGCGGCTGACCCAGGCGGCGGCCACGCTCGGCGCCTCACCCTGGCGCGTGTTCCGGAGCGTCACGCTGCCGGCGCTCGCCCCGGCGATCCTGTCGGCGGCAGCCCTGGTGTTCCTCTTCAGCGCCTCGAGCTACGGGATCGTCATGGTCCTCGGTCAGACGAGGTACAGCACCATCGAGACCGAGATCTGGTTCCTCACCACGCAACTGCTCGACCTGCCGTCGGCGGCCGCGCTCTCGATCACCCAGCTCGTCATCGTCACCCTGGCCCTCTGGCTCAGCGGGCGGGCCCAGCACCGCATGACTCGGGCGCTCAGGCTCCAGCCCGACGTCGCGGAGGTTACTCCGCTCCGGATGTCAATGGACTGGGGGAGCGTGCTCGTCACGCTCCTGGTCGCGGTGGTCCTGCTCGGTCTGCCGTTGGCGAACCTGCTGTGGCGCTCCCTCCACCTCAGCGGTCGCCTCACCCCCGACAACTTCGTCCGACTCGGCACCCAGGAGATCTTCGGTGCCACCGTGTGGGGAGCGCTGCGCACGTCGCTCCAGACGGCGCTCGCCGCGACAGCCATCGCTGTCACCCTCGGTGTCCTCGTCGCGCTGGTCGCCTCGCGCCGGCCGCGGCGAGGTGGCGCGCGCGCGGCGCTGTCCACCCTCGAGAGCCTCTTCCTGCTACCGCTGGGCGTCTCCGCTGTGACGGTGGGCTTCGGCTACCTCATCACCCTCAACCGACCACCACTCGACCTGCGTTCGAGCCTGATCCTCATCCCGATCGCGCAGGCGGTCGTCGCTCTCCCGCTCGTCGTCCGCACCCTGTTGCCGACCCTGCGGGCCATCGACCCCCGACAGCTCGAGGCGGCGGCCACACTCGGGTCCGCGCCGTTGCAGGTCTTCCGACGGGTCGAGCTGCCCCACCTGCGGCGGGGTCTGGGGCTGGCCATCGGGTTCGCGTTCGCCACGAGCCTGGGGGAGTTCGGGGCGACCTCCTTCCTCGCCCGACCCGACAACCCCACGTTGCCGGTCCTCATCTTCCGGTTGTTCGGGCGCCCTGGCGCCGAGAGCTACGGTCTGGCCCTCGCGGCCTCCGTCGTGCTCGCCCTCCTCGCGGGTGTGACGATGGCCCTGGCCGAGCGGCTGCGGCCGAAGGAGGTGACGTCATGGTGACGGTGGGTGGGAAGGCCGGCCCCGCAGGTCTCGAGGTGGTTGACGCGACCGTGCACTACGGCTCCGACGTCGGCATCGAGGACGTCACCGTCGAGGTCCGTCCAGGTGAGGTGGTCGGGTTGCTCGGTCCGTCGGGGTGCGGCAAGTCGACGCTGCTCCGGGCCATTGCTGGACTGGAGCCGCTCACCTCCGGCCGGATCCTGTGGGACGGTTCCGACCTGTCCGCGGTGCCCGTCCACCGCCGCGGCTTCGGCATGGTCTTCCAGGACGGCCAGCTCTTCTCGACGATGACGGTCGGGCGCAACATCGCCTACGGACTGGCCGGTATGCCTCGGGCCGCTCAGGAGGAGCGGGTCGCCGAGATGCTCGAGCTGATCGGGCTGACCGGGTATGCGGGGCGCCGCACGACCGAGCTGTCCGGCGGCGAGGCGCAGCGCATCGCGCTGGCCCGTTCCCTGGCGCCTCGTCCCCGGGCGCTGCTCCTCGACGAGCCGCTCTCCGCGCTCGACACCACCCTGCGGCGCCGGCTGGCCCAGGACCTCGCGCGGATCCTGCGGGAGACGGGGACCACCGCCGCCTATGTCACCCATGATCACCAGGAGGCCTACACCGTGGCCGACCGCGTTGCGATCCTCGACGCAGGCCGGCTGCTGCAGGTCGCGGAGCCGGAGACCCTGCGGGCCCGCCCGGCGAGCCGCCGGGTAGCCGACTTCCTGGGCTTCTCCGCCTACGTGCCGGCGGACGAGGCCCGTGAGCTCGGGTGGGACGGAGACCTCGGCCCCGGTGAGATGCTCGGCCTGGGACCGGCATCGCTCCAGCTCGACTCGTCCGGCGTCGAGCTCCCGGTCGTGGAGCAGTCCCTCACCGTGGACGACATCGCGATCACCGTGGAGCTGCCGGATGGCCAACGGGTCCGGGTGTCCTCCCCGAGCAAGGTCGAGGAGTCCAGCGTCCGGGTCCGGCTGCGCGGCGGAGCGATCACCCCTGCCGGGCCCGGGGGAGATGACACGCGGGGGTGAGGGCAAACGGTTTCTCGACCGTCCACCGCACCGCGATACCCTGCAGTGTTGGCATGCGCCCGTCGCGAGCCATTCGCCCGCACCACTCGCACCAACCACCGATCGACCCCCTGTCCGACGACCCGACCAAGGAATGATCCACGCATGGAGACCGCAGAGATCCGCCGCCGCTGGCTGGCCTTCTTCGAGAAGAACGGCCACGCCGTGGTGCCCTCTGCCCCCCTCATCCACGACGATCCGAACCTGCTGTTCGTCAACGCGGGGATGGTGCCGTTCAAGCCGTACTTCCTCGGTCACGAGACACCGAAGTGGAAGCGGGCGACGAGTGTCCAGAAGTGCGTGCGTACCCAGGACATCGATGAGGTGGGCAAGACCTCCCGGCACGGCACCTTCTTCCAGATGAACGGCAACTTCTCCTTCGGGGACTACTTCAAGGAAGGCGCCATCCAGCTGGCCTGGGAGCTGAGCACCTCCAGCCAGGAGTCCGGCGGCTACGGTCTCGACGGTGACCGGCTGTGGGCGACCGTCTACGAGGACGACGACGAGGCGATCGAGCTCTGGCTCGAGCTGACCGACATCCCCATGGAACGCATCGTGCGCCGCGGGAAGGTCGACAACTACTGGAGCATGGGTGTGCCGGGCCCGGGTGGGCCGTGCAGCGAGATCTACTACGACCGCGGCCCCGAGTACGGCCCCGAGGGCGGACCTGCCGTCGACGAGGACCGCTTCCTCGAGTTCTGGAACCTCGTCTTCATGCAGCACGAGCTGTCTGCGGTCCGCTCCAAGTCGGACTTCGACATCGCCGGGGAGCTGCCGCAGAAGAACATCGACACCGGCATGGGCCTGGAGCGCATGGCGAGCCTGCTCCAGGGCGTCGACAACATGTACGAGATCGACGAGGTCTACCCCGTGCTCGCGCGGGCGGCCGAGATGACGGGACGCCGCTACGGCGCCCAGTCCGGCCACTCTGCTGCCCAGTCCCATCCGGACGACGTCAGGCTGCGCGTCGTCGCCGACCATGTCCGTTCCTGCCTCATGCTCATCGGTGACGGGGTCACCCCGGGCAACGAGGGCCGCGGCTACGTCCTGCGCCGCATGCTGCGCCGCTCGGTGCGCGCCATGCGACTGCTCGGCTACCAGGACCCCTGCCTGCCCGAGCTGCTGCCCATCTCGATGGAGTGGATGAGGAAGAGCTACCCCGAGCTGGAGCGGGACTTCGAGCGGATCAGCACCATCGCGTACGCGGAGGAGGAGGCGTTCCGCCGCACTCTCGCTGCGGGGACGACGATCCTCGACACCGCCGTCGCCGAGACGAAGCGCGCCGGCGCCACGGTCCTCTCCGGTGAGCGGGCGTTCCAGCTCCACGACACCTACGGGTTCCCGATCGACCTCACCCTCGAGATGGCGGAGGAGCAGGGCCTCGCGGTGGACCGCGAGGGCTTCACCCGCCTCATGCAGGAGCAGCGGGAGCGTGCCAAGGCCGACGCCAAGGCCAAGAAGGTCGGGCACGGCGGCACAGCGGCCTACCGCGAGGTGGCCGATGTCCTCGGGCGCCCGGTGGAGTTCACCGGCTACGACGAGATCGCGAGCGAGGGTCGGATAGCCGGACTCATCGTCGGCGGCCAGCCCGTGCAGGCGGCTCGGGCAGGTGACGAGATCGAGGTCGTGCTCGACCGGACGCCGTTCTACGCAGAGGGCGGCGGCCAGCTCGCGGACGGCGGTCTCATCCGGCTCACCGGCGGTGCGCTGGTGGAGGTGCGCGACGTGCAGAGCCCGATCACGGGTCTCATCGTGCACAAGGCCACGGTCGTGGCCGGCGAGGTCCACACCGGCGAGTCGGCGCACGCCCTCGTCGACGTCGAGCGGCGCCGCGCGATCTCGCGGGCGCACACCGCGACGCACATGGTCCACAAGGCGATCCGCGAGGCGCTGGGTGAGACGGCGACCCAGGCCGGCTCGGAGAACGCCCCTGGGCGGTTCCGCTTCGACTTCAACGCGATGGCCGCTGTCCCGGCGTCGGTCCTGCGCGATGTCGAGCAGCGCGTCAACGCCGTTCTGCTCGACGACCTCGCAGTCCACGCCGACGTCATGAGCCAGGCCGAGGCGCTCGCGACGGGGGCGATGGCCATGTTCGGAGAGAAGTACGGCGACGAGGTCCGCGTGATCTCAGTCGGTGACTGGGCTCGCGAGCTGTGCGGCGGCACGCACGCGGAGCACACGAGTCAGCTCGGCCTGGTGACCCTCCTCGGTGAGGCGTCGATCGGAGCGGGCGTGCGCCGCGTCGAGGCGCTCGTCGGCGCCGACGCATACTCCTTCCTCGCGCGTGAGCACGCCATCGTCGGTCAGGTGACCGAGATGCTCAAGGCCCGTCCCGAGGACCTCCCCGAGCGGATCGGGGGGATGCTCACCCGGCTCAAGGACGCCGAGCGCGAGCTCGAGCGACTCCGCAAGGAGCAGGTGCTGGCAGCGGCGTCCCGGCTCACGGACCAGGCCCGCGATGTGGGGGTGGTCCGCTTCCTCGGCCACGACGCAGGGACCGACGCCGGCGCTGACGACGTCCGCGCCATGGTGCTCGACGCGCGGGGCCGGCTCGGCTCGGACCGCCCCGTGGTCGTCGCCGTGACCGGAAGCAAGGGCGGGCGGCCGGTCGTCGTCGTCGCGACGAACGAGCAGGCCCGCGAGCGAGGCATCAAGGCAGGTGAGCTCGTCCGGATCGCGGCTCCGATCCTCGGCGGCGGCGGAGGCGGCAAGGACGACCTCGCCCAGGGCGGCGGCAGCCGACCCGAGGCCGTGCAGGAGGCGCTCGCGGCGATCGAGTGGCGGGTCGGCGAGCTTGCCGACTGACGGGCACGGACCCGACACGCACAGCACTCGGGAGGCGCAGTCGGGGCAGCGGGACCCCTCGCGTCCTCAGGGCGTGCGGATGGGGATCGACGTGGGCTCGGTCCGAGTCGGACTCGCCCTCTCCGATCCCAGGGGAGTGCTCGCGCACCCGCTCACGACCCTGGGTCCGGATGACCATGCCGGCGTGGTCGACCTGGTGGCCGAGCACGGGGTGACCTGTGTCTACGTCGGCCTGCCACGCACACTCGCCGGTGAGGAAGGCTCCGCAGCAGAGGTGGCACGCGGATATGCTCAGGTCCTCGCGTCGCGCGTGTCCCCTGTCCCCGTGCGCCTCGTCGACGAGCGGCTGACGACTGTCAGTGCGCACCGACAGCTGCAGGACAGTGGTCTGCGTGAACGCGGGCGGCGCTCCGTTGTCGATCAAGCGGCTGCGGTGCTGATCCTGCAAGGAGCGCTGGACCTCGAGAGCTCCTCCGGTCGCCCCGCCGGAGAGCTTGTCAGCCATGGACGCAAGGCGCGCCATGCTCGCCGTCGGAAGGAGCACGGGTGAGCTCGCACTTGGAGGACTCCATCTTCGGCGACGCCGACCACGACGCCGCGCACCACGATCCTCACCTGGACGGTCCTCACGACGCCGATCCTCACCACGCCGATGCCCACCACGCCGATAACCACCACGCAGATAACCACCACGCCGATGCCCACGTGGGGGATCGCCACCACGGGGAGTACCTGTTCGACCAGGACGGGCCTGCCGAGCACGGCGCTCACCGACCGCCGGCGGACCATCCGGCCCCCTCCGGTGCGGAGTCGGCACTGCCGCCGCCGCGGACCCGGGCAGAGGCCCGTGCGCGGGCCGAGGCCCAGGCGCACGCGCACACCACAGGCGGCGCCTCTCCGCGACCGGCGCGCCCGTCGCAGAGCGGGGGTCGCCCTCCGCACCGCCACGCCAGTAGCCGCCACCACGACAGCAGCAAGGCCTCCAAGCTGCTCGTGCCGCTCATCGCCCTCGCGGCCCTGTGTGGCCTGGGCTTCGGCGCATACCAGCTGGCCTCCCCGCTCCTGGAGAAGGTCCTCTCCAGCTCGGTCGAGGACTATCCCGGCCCGGGCTCCGGCGAGGCAGTCGTCGTCGTCAACCCCGGTGACTCGGGGTCCGTGATCGCCCGCTCGCTCGTCGACGCCGGCGTCATCGCGTCGACCGCCGCCTTCGTCGAGGCGAGCAACGCCGATCCGGCGGCTGCGGCGGCCATCCAGCCGGGGGAGTACACCCTCCTGCAGGAGATGCGCGCCGCGGACGCGCTCGCCGCGCTCAACGACCCGGCAAACCGCTATCTCGGCGAACGCGTCACCATCCGCGAGGGGCTGTGGAAGTCGGAGGTCTTCGCGGCGCTGTCCCAGGCGACCGGCATCCCCGTGGCCGACTACGAGGCGGCGGCCCAGAATGCCGACGCCATCGGCCTCCCGGAGCAGGCCGGGGGAGACGTCGAGGGGTGGCTGTTCCCGGCGACCTACACCCTGCGCACCGACGAGTCCGCCGAGAGCCACCTCGGCACGCTCGTCGCCGAGACCAAGAAGCAGCTCGCCGCCGCCGGCGTGCCGGAGGCGGAGTGGCAGCGCACGCTGATCGTCGCATCCATGGTCGAGGGCGAGGCCCGCGACCCGGAGGCCGCGGGGAAGGTCGCCCGGGTCATCGAGAACCGGCTGGCCGACCCAGCCGGGCCGACCGTCGGGTTCCTCCAGATGGACTCCACGGTGAACTACGCCCTCCAGAAGCGCGGCAACCTCACCAAGACGGAGTACGACGCGGCCAAGTCGAACCCGTACGACACCTACGCCTTCAAGGGTCTGCCGCCTGGCCCCATCGGGAGCCCGGGTCGGATGGCGATCGATGCGGCTGCCAACCCGCCGGAAGGGCCGTGGTTCTTCTTCGTCACCGTCAACCTCGACACCGGGGAGACCCTCTTCGCCGCGACCTGGGAGGAGCACCAGGCCAACGACCGCAAGCGGGTCCAGTGGTGCAACGAGAACCAGGGCAAGTGCACCGGTGGCGGCTGACCGACCCACCTTCCGCGCCGCGGTCCTCGGGTCCCCGGTGGCCCACTCGCTCTCCCCTCGGCTGCACAACGCGGGGTATGCCGCGCTCGGCCTCGACGACTGGCACTACACGTATGCGGAGGTCGCCGAGGGCGAGCTCGTCGACTTCGTGCAGGGCCTGGACGAGACGTGGCGGGGCCTCAGCCTCACGATGCCCCTGAAGGAAGTGGCTTTCGAGGTGGCGACGACCACCTCGGAGCTCGCGCGCCGAACCCGCTCCATCAACACCCTCGTGCGCCGGCCCGACGGCACCTGGTACGGGGACAACACCGACGTCCACGGCATCGTGGAGTCGGTGCGCCACGTGCCGCACGGGGGCGCGGCTGTCCTCATCGGCGCGGGCGCGACCGCACGATCCGCGGTGGCGGCCCTGGCGGAGCTCGAGGTGCGGCAGGTGAGGATCGCCGCCCGACGGAGCGAGCAGGCACTGGCCCTCGTCGAGGTCGGCGCGTCGATGGGCGTGGCAGGTCACGCGGTCCCGTTGGACGAGTGGGCGGGAAGCCCACTGCCGCCGCTCGTGGTCTCGACGGTGCCGGTCGGTGCCGGCGCGACCCTCGTCGCCGCCGCGGAGGCGGTCGCAGGGCGGCTCGACGCTGTCACCCTCTTCGATGTCGTCTACGCGAACTGGCCCAGCCCGCTCGCGGCGGCGGTCCAGGCCGCCGGCGGGCAGACGATCTCGGGCCTGGAGATGCTCATCCACCAGGCCCTGCGCCAGTTCGAGATGTTCACAGCCGGCCACACCAGCGAGCGCCTCGACATCGACGTCCTCCGAGCCGCTGTGCGCGATCTCTGATCCGCGATGGCCGTGACCCTCTCCGTCCTGCTCCTCCTGGTCCTCGCGGTCGCCGGGGGACTCGTGGGGCTGCGCACGAGGTCAGAGGTCGCGTCCTTCGGGTACCGCATTCCTGACGACGAGCCACGCGGCGACGGCTGGCCGGCCTGGGCCTCGTGGTGGCCCGTCCTGGGGCTGGTCATCCTCTGGCCCGCTGTGGGGGCGACGGTCGAGGCGAGGATCGGCTGGGAGGCGGTCCCCGCATACCTCCTCCTCGCCTGGCTCTCCGTCGTCCTCATGTGGATCGACGCGGACGTCCATCGGCTGCCGAACGGGCTGACCTACCCGGCCTACCCGGCCCTGGGCGTCCTGCTCCTGGCTGCGTCCCTCATCCTCGGCGACCGGCGGTGGGTCGGTGCGCTGGTGGGGATGATGGGTCTCGTCCTGCTCTTCGGGCTGATGTGGCTTCTCACCCGCGGCCAGGTCGGGCTGGGTGACGTGAAGTGGTCGGGTGTCATCGGGCTCGCCCTCGGCTGGCTCGGGCTCGACGCGCTGCTCATCGGGACGGCGGCGACCTTCCTCATCGGCGGTGTGTGGGCCGTCTTCCTCCTCCTGTTCCGTGGCGCCGGGCGCAGCACCCCGCTCGCCTACGGCCCGGCGATGTGTCTGGGCGCCTTCGTCGCGATCCTCAGCGACGCGAGGGTCGTCGACCTGCTCGGCTGAGAGCTGTCCGGCGCGAGTCGGACAGCTGTCCCGCGTCCGGACGCCTCCGCGTGCGGTGCGGCGAGCGTGACAAGATGCCTGCATGCTGCGTTGGTTGACCGCTGGTGAGTCACACGGCCCGGCCCTTGTCGCCACGATCGAGGGACTGCCGGCCGGCATCGAGGTGACCCGCGCCGACCTGCAGGCGGCGCTGGCACGTCGGCGCCTCGGCTATGGCCGCGGGGCACGGATGAGCTTCGAGAAGGACGAGGTCTCCTTCCTCGGCGGGGTCCGCCATGGTGTGACGCTCGGTTCTCCGGTCGCCATCCACATCGCCAACACCGAGTGGCCGAAGTGGGAGGTGGTGATGAGCCCCGAGCCGGTGTCGGCCGAGGCCTTCGCCGCGAGCAGCGACGTCAACGCCGAGAAGGAGATCGCCCGCAACCGTCCCCTCACCCGGCCGCGCCCGGGGCACGCCGATCTCGTGGGCATGCAGAAGTATGCGCAGGAGGACGCCCGTCCGATCCTCGAGCGCGCCTCGGCGCGGGAGACCGCCGCGCGCGTGGCGCTCGGCGAGGTGGCGGCCCAGTTCCTGCGGCAGGCGTACGGGATCAGGCTCGTGTCGCATACCGTCTCGATCGGGACCGCCGGCGTGGGGGAGGACTACCCGGTGCCGTCACCTGATGATGTCGACGCGATCGACGCGGACCCGGTGCGCACGCTCGACTCCGAGGCGAGCGCTGCGATGGTCGCCGAGGTCGATGCGGCCCGCAAGGCCGGGGACACCCTCGGCGGCGTGGTCGAGGTCATCGCGACCGGGCTACCGTCGGGCCTCGGCTCGCACGTGCACTGGGACCGCCGGCTCGATGCCCGGCTCGCCGCCGCGCTCATGGGGATCCAGGCCATCAAGGGCGTCGAGGTCGGCGACGGGTTCGCCACCGCGCGGCGCCGCGGGTCGCAAGCACACGACGAGATGGTGCGCGACACCGACGGGGTCATCCGACGGCAGACCGGCCGCGCCGGAGGGACCGAGGGCGGCATGTCGACCGGTGAGGTGCTCCGGGTGCGTGCCGCCATGAAGCCGATCAGCACCGTCCCGCGCGCCCTGCAGACCGTGGACGTCGCCACCGGTGAGCCCGCGACCGCGATCCACCAGCGCTCCGACGTCTGCGCGGTGCCGGCGGCCGGGGTCGTCGCCGAGGCGATGGTCGCCCTCGTTCTGGCAGAGGCATGTCTGGAGAAGTTCGGCGGGGACAGCGTGGCCGAGACGGCTCGCAACCATCAGAGCTACCTCGCGGCCATTCCGGAGAACCTGAGGTCGGGCGCGTGAGGTGGTCGGCGTGAGCGTGGCTGACCACTCGCCACTCGTCGTGCTCATCGGGCCCATGGGGGTAGGCAAGAGCACGGTCGGCCGGCTCCTCGCGGAACGGCTTGCGGTGGAGTTCTGTGATGTCGACGAGGTCGTCGTCGCTCGCGAGGGCCGGGAGATCAGCGACATCTTCGTCGACGAGGGTGAGCCGTACTTCCGGGGCGTGGAGCGGGAGCTGACTCTGGAGCTGCTGGCCGCCCATCGCGGGGTCCTCGCCCTCGGCGGCGGGGCCCCGATGCAGGAGGTGATCAGCGCCGCGCTGGAGGGACGTGCTGTCGTCTTCCTCGACGTGGGGATCGCGGACGCCGCTCACCGGATCGGGTTCGACACCTCACGGCCTCTGCTCGCGGTCAACCCCCGGGCCACGTGGGTGCGGATGATGAACGAGCGGCGGCCGGTGTACGAGCGGGTTGCGCGCTGGCGGGTGGACACGGCCGGTCGGACCCCGGAGGACGTCGTCGACGAGATCGTCGGGCTGCTCTCGTCGGACGCCGAGGAGGGTATGCGGTGAGCGGGTCCAGCGGAGTCACCACGATCCCCGTGGGCCAGGACTACGACGTCGTCGTCGGTCACGGCCTGATCGACGAGCTGCCCCGACGGGTGCCCGACGGTGCTGCGCAGGCCCTCATCGTCCATCCGCCGACGCTGAGCGAGCTGGCCGGGAGGTATGCCTCGGCCGTGCGGGCCAAGGGGCTCACCGTCCACCTGGCCACGGTGCCGGAGGGTGAGACCGCGAAGACGTCGGCCACTCTCGTGGCGCTGTGGGACCGCCTCGGGGAGGCGGCGTTCACCAGGAGCGACGTCGTCATCGCCGTGGGTGGGGGGACGGTCACCGACCTCGGGGGCTTCGTCGCAGCGACCTGGCTGCGCGGTGTGGACGTCATCCAGGTGCCGACCACGGTGCTGGCCATGGTCGACGCGGCTGTGGGAGGGAAGACGGGGATCAATACCGCCGCGGGCAAGAACCTCGTCGGGGCGTTCCATCCGCCGCGGGCCGTACTCTGCGACCTGGAGTCCCTGACTTCGTTGCCCGTCGACGACCTGCGCGCCGGACTGGGCGAGGTCGTCAAGGGTGGCTTCATCGCCGACCCGGTCATCCTCGACCTCGTCGAGGCCGATCCGGCGGACTGCCTCGACCCTCACGGTGCTCGGTTGCGCGAGCTCATCGAGCGCAAGATCGCCGTCAAGGCACGGGTCGTCGCCGAGGACCTCAAGGAGTCCTGGCTTCGGGAGATCCTCAACTACGGGCACACCCTCGGACACGCCATCGAGCAGGTCGAGGACTACCGGATCCGCCATGGTGAGGCGATCAGCGTCGGCATGGTCTTCGCGGCCGAGCTGGCCCGCGGGGCGGGGCTCATCGACGAGGCGCTCGTCCAGCGCCACCGCGCGGTGCTGGGTGCGCTCGGGCTGCCGACGACCGACCACTGGGCCGACGGCGATGCCGGCGCACGCTTCGCCCGGCTGCTCGACGCCATGCGTCGGGACAAGAAGTCCCGAGGGTCGCTGCTGCGCTTCGTCGTGCTCGACGGACTGGGGTCGGTGACCCGTCTCGAAGGTCCCGGTGAGGACCAGCTGCGGGCCGCATACCAGGCGGTCGTGGAGTCCTGACCCGACGTCGCGGGGAGTGACCGGAGGCCGGCGCAGCACGTCCGGGCCAACCCGCTCGGAGGTGTCGTTCGCGGCAAATGGGCCGCGAGTGGCACACCACGTCCGGGCCAACCCGCTCGGATGTGTCGTTCGCGGTAAATAGGCCGCGAGTGGCACACCACTGGCTGGGATCCGCGCTGTGGTGTGTCGATCGCGAAGCATATGGCGCGTCTGACACACCGCTCCTCGACAACTGCGTGAGGTGTGCCGTGCGCGGGGTAGGGGTCGCGGATGGCACACCGCTGGCTGGGACACCGTCGCGGGGTGTGCCGTGCGCGGGCTGTCTCTCCGGCTCAGGCGGCGCGCTGGGTCGCAGCTTCGTGGGCCCGAACGACTTGGTCCATGAACCGGGCCTCCTGCAGTCGCAGTCCGAGTACCGGGATCCGCAGCACAGCGCCCCGGGTCAGCACGAGTTCGTTCTGGCGCAGGGCGTCGAGCATGGGACTGAGTGCTTCGAAGTGGTGTCCGCCGTCTATCTCGATGATGAGGTCCAGATCGTCCCAGCACACGTCGAGGTAGGCGCGACCACTCGGCAGAACTCGGAGCGTTTGGCGGCTCGGAGGCGGGAGTCCATGTCGGCGGCAGAGCCGGGCGAAGTCCAGCTCACCGAGCGATCGGACGCCGTCGCAGATGTCCTGCAAGACACCGGCGATGATGCGCCGACGGGTGCACCGGCGGAGGGTGCGAAAGGTCGCAAGCAGTTGCTCGGGTCGGACTATTCGCTGGCCCACCACGAGAACGAGGATCAGTGCAGCCATGCGATCGGTCGACGCCCACTGGGCGGCATGCAAGGACGCGTGGTCGGGACGGACTCGTGGGACTCCACCCTGAACGACGGGAGGCATGGTCTTGTAGTAGTGCGCACGCACCCTCTTGACCCTGTGGCGACGGTTGTTCGCGGGCTGGGCGACGTCGATCACGTCGTACTGGAAACCGTCGAGTCCGCTCGCCTGAAGAGCTGCGATTCCATCCAGGACCGCTCCGGAGCCCGACTCCCACATCGCATGGAACCAAGCAGCCCGTCGCGACCATGACTGCCTGAGGACCACGACCGTGTGCTTGCCGAGCTTCAGCCATCGTCCTGCGTCGACCTCGCCCTGGATGTCTTCTCTGCTGATGCCGACGATCGCCAGCTGACGCCGATGCGCGACTCCGTCGTGAAGGTCTGCGACAGGTTGGGCCAGACGCTGGCGTTCGGAGCGCTGGAGTCGTCGGCGAGGAGCTTCCACCCGGACATCGTCGACCTCTCCCGGGGCTGTGCGAACGGTAAAGGGTGGGACTGGGGATGACATGCCCGATGACTTCTCCGAATGTGCGTGACTCCGTCCGGGACGGTCACCTGCGGGTGGCACACCGTTGCCGCACAACCGAGTTGCCGTGTGTCCACCGCGGGGAATGGGCCGCGGGTGGCACACAACTGCTGTGGATGGGGGTTGGGTGTGTCGAGCGCGGGGAATGGGCCGCGGGTGGCACACCGTTGCTGCACAACCGAGTTGCCGTGTGTCCACCGCGGGGAATGGGCCGCGGGTGGCACACAACTGCTGTGGATGGGGGTTGGGTGTGTCGAGCGCGGGGGGTGCGGCGCGGGTGGCACACCGTTGCCGCACAACCGAGTTGCCGTGTGTCGAGCGCGGGGGATGGGCCGCGGGTGGCACATAACTGGGACTCGCGGTGGGTGCGTCGTCCGTGGGCGGTGGGACGGTCGCTCAGTCGGGGCGGCTCTGCTCGGAGAGGTCCTCGTCGCGCAGGACGGTGCCATCGGGGTCCATCGCGCCGTAGAGGCGGTTCGCCCAGAGCCGTTGTGCTGTAGAGAGATCCGGCGCCGCAAGCCGACGCAGCCGACCCGGCGGGCGTCCTCCGGTAGCCGCCGCCACGTCCTGGAGCGCCGCGGCCCGGTCGGCCATCCGGTTGCGGGCCGAGCGCCGGGCGTGGGGGAGGTAGCGCCGGCGTGACTGGATCCGCTCGGCCACCCGCCGCAGCCCTCGTGCTCGCTCGTCCGCGTGCGTGCGGTACCACTCATCGAGCCGGTCCGCTGAGGCTCCCAGCACCTCGAAGAGCTCGTCCGGGTCGTCCGGCACGTCCTCGGGGGCGATACCGAGGTGCTCTGCGCACAGCGTCCGGCGCAACCGCAGCGGGAACCCGTCGGCGGGTGCCGGGTCATCGGGTGCGAGGGCCTCGACCCGGTCGTCCACGACGAAGCAGGCGATCTCGGAGTCGCTGGTCCAGGAGCGGCGGTTGAAGTTGTCGGAGCCGACGCTGGCCCAGCGGTCGTCGATGATGCAGACCTTGGAGTGGACGTACACCGGCAGGCCGGCCTCGTTCGTGAGGCTGAAGACGGCGACCCGGTCTCCACCGGCCTCGAGGATGGGCTGCATCGCCATCCACCGGGCCGCCAGCTGGGCGGTGCGCTCGATCGTCCCGTCGACGTCGGGCAGCGCAGGTAGGACGATGACGAGCCGCAGCCCGGGCCGGTCGCGCAGGACCGTCGCGAAGTGCTCGCCGACGTCGGCGCCCCAGAGGTACTGGTCCTCGACATAGACGAGGTGTCGTGCGTGGGACATCGCCTTGGCGTTGCCGCGGACGATGCTGCGTTCACCATCGGGCGCGAAGTCGTAGCCGACGGGCTGGATCGCCGGGTAGGTTCGCGCGACCTGCACCGCGTCGTGGGCACCGTTGACAGATGGCGGGGGAGGCCACTGCTCGCCGAGGGGGTCCGGCGACTGCTCCTCCGCCTGCAGCCATGAGGAGAACCTGCGGCCGGGGTTGAGGGTCAGGGGGGTGCTGTCCCCCCACCGCTCGCGGAAGGTGGTCTCCACGTCGTGGACGGCCGGTCCACTGATCGCGACCTGGACGTCGTGCCAGGCGGGTCGCGGCCCGTACTCCGCCGCGACCGAGAGCGCCTGCTCGTCACCGAGGTGCTGGTCGTCGTCCCGGCGGCTGTGGCACAGGTCGATCCCCCCGACGTAGGCGATGTCGCGCGTCGGCTCGCCGTGGTGTCGGAGGACGACGAACTTCTGGTGGTGCGCACCCATCGTCCGAACACGCATGTCCCGCAAGGCCTGTCCGCCCGCGTTGTTGATCGCGTCGCTGAGCTGGAACACCCGCTCGGAGTGGAAGCCGAGCTTGCGCCAGTGGGAGCGCCAGAGGAGCCCGCGGACGTCGACCCCGCGTCCCAGGGCGGCGACGAGGACGTCGACGAGGGTGTCGCCCCGGTCGTTGAGCCGTTGGTCCGGGTCACCACGCCAGTCGACGAAGTACACCCGGTCGCCGCTGCCCATCTCGCTGATGCGGTCGGCGAGCTCGGCGAAGTACGGTCTGCCGTGCACGATGGGCCGGACGTCGTTCCCGGTGGACCAGGTGCGCTCCCCGCCGCGGACCCTGTCGATGACGGTATGCGCGTTCTCCCGCTCCTCGGGGGAGAGGAACCAGTCGGCCAGGGGCATGGACCCATCCTTGCCCATCGGCAGGGCTGTCGACCACGCTGGGCCACGCACGGCGACCACGCCCGCCGAGCCTGCCGACGACCCTCAAGGGGCGGGCTCGAGCTATCTGGTCGGGCGTGGTCGCCCGGGCCGATAGAATCGACGCCGTTCCCACCCCCGCGACAGCCGGGGGTGCGTCGTGCCTGCAGCGAGTGGGTGCGGCCGACACAGCACCCGATGAGAAAGCGACCCACCACTCGTGGCAACGACGAACGACCTCAAGAACGGCATGGTCCTCAAGATCGACGGACAGCTCTGGACCGTCGTGGAGTTCCAGCACGTCAAGCCGGGCAAGGGCCCTGCCTTCGTGCGGACCAAGCTGAAGAACGTCACGTCGGGCAAGACCATCGACAAGACCTTCAACGCCGGCGTCAAGGTGGAGACCTCGAACGTCGACAAGCGCACGATGCAGTACCTCTACAACGACGGAACCCACTTCGTGTTCATGGATCCCGACACCTATGAGCAGGTCGAGGTCAGCCCCGAGGTGGTCGGGGACGCCGCCGACTACATGCTCGAGAACCAGGACGTCCTCGTCGCCCGGCACGAGGGAACCCCGCTCTTCATCGAGCTGCCGGCCTCGGTCGTCCTCGAGATCACCTACACCGAGCCGGGTCTGCAGGGCGACCGCTCCACCGGCGGCACCAAGCCCGCGACCCTCGAGACCGGCGCGACGATCCAGGTGCCGCTGTTCCTCGAGACCGGCACGAAGGTCAAGGTCGACACCCGCGACGGTTCCTACCTCGGACGCGTCAACTGACCCGCGCCTGCGGAACAGGGACAGAGGCGGATCAGGAATCAGACGGATCACAGAGACGGAAGGCCGTGGACTAGATGGCTGCTCGGACCAAGGCGCGCAAGCGGGCGCTCGACCTGCTCTTCGAGGCCGAGCAGCGCCAGGTCAACGCTCTCGAGCTGCTCCGGCAGCGCCTCGCGGCCCCGGTGACGGAGATGCCGCTCAATGAGTACACCGTCACCCTCGTCGAGGGGGTCGTCGATCACTGGAACGACATCAACGACGCCATCTCCACGTATGCGCAGGGCTGGCCGATCGAGCGCATGCCCGCCGTCGACCGGGCCATCCTGAGGCTTGGTGCGTTCGAGGTGCTGTATTCCGAGGACGTTCCTGAGCCGGTGGCCATCAGCGAGGCCGTCGCGCTGGCGAAGGAGCTGTCCACCGACGACTCCCCGAGGTTCGTCAACGGTGTGCTCGCCCGGCTGCTCGAGGTCAAGCCCACGCTGCTGTGACGACTCCCTCTCCGGCTGCGACATCGTCTGCGGCACCGCGACTCTCGCTCACCTGCGTCCGGTATGCGGTGGCCGAGGACATCCCCGCGCTCGCCGAGATCGAGGCGGAGGCGGACGCGATGTTCGACGCCATGTGGGCCGGTGCCGGCCTGGAAGCGAGCGACTGGCCCGCACCGACGCCCGGCGCCGAGCGCGCGGCCCGCCCGGGTTTCCTCCTCGCCGTCGGCCAGCCAATCCTCGGCTTCGCTCACGTCGTCGACCTCGCCGAGCTCGGCTCGAGCGGCCTGCACCTCGAGCAGATCGCGGTCCGGCCGGACGCCGGGCGGCGCGGGATAGGGACCATGCTGCTGCGCGCGGTTATGGGCGAGACCCTCTCCCGCGGGCAGGACACCCTCACGCTCATGACCTACGCCGACGTGCTGTGGAACGGCCCCTGGTATGCGCGACAGGGCTTCCGCGAGATCACCGCGGAGTCACACCCGGCCGAGTGGGCGCGCCTTGCGCCGCTGCGTGAGATCGAGAACGGTCTCGGCCTCGGTGCAGCCGGGCGCCGCGTGGGCATGGTGGCGCGGCTCAGCGATGAACCCACGCCCCTGCGAGCGGTGAGTGTCATCCCGGCGAGGGAGCGAGGGGGCGTCCTGGAGGTCTTCGTCCAGCACCGGGTCCACACGATGGACTTCGCTCCCGGAATGGTGGTCTTCCCGGGAGGGCGGGTCGACCCGGTCGACGAGACCACCGCATACCGTCTCGGGATCGGGGTGGCCGAGGCCTGTGCCGTGCGGGAGGTCGCCGAGGAGGCCGGGGCCGACATCGATCCGGGCGACCTCATCCCGTGGGACCGCTGGATCACGCCGGTCGGCTACCCCAAGCGGTTCGACGTCGACTTCTTCCTCCTGCCCGTCACGGACGGCTCGGAGTTCGTGCACAGCACCGGCGAGGCGCTCGACTCGGAGTGGCTGCCCGTGGCTGATCTCGTGACGGCCGTGGAGGAGGGGCGGCTCGCCATGGTCCCGCCGACCCGGACGATCATCGACGAGCTGAGCGCACTGCAGACTCTGCGGGCCGCGGTGGAGCTGCGCCCGGAGGTGGTCGCCGTGCACCAGGACATCGCCACGCTCCGGCCCAGGCCCGCCGGCAACGGCTGACCGGCAGCGGACGCCCGCCCTCCTCGAGGGACCGCGGCGGGGTGTACGGCTCCTTGGTCACCCGCCAGGTGCTGGGTCAGTGGGCCGAGGCGAAGACGACCTCCGGCCAGGGTGTCGTGGCGAGCCACCGGCGGCGGGTCATCACGTCTGCGTCGGCCGGCGGGAAGATGGGCGGGAACCCCGGCTGGACACCTGACTCGAGACGAGACGCGGCCGAGCGCCCACCCGACGAGGCGTCAGCACAGGTCGCGCCACCTGCGTGGGCTGGGTCGGTCGGACGGGGTGTGGACCTGGACATCTCGCCTCCTTCACGGCTCTCGGTCTTCTGTACTTCCGGCTCTCGGGCGCTCTCCCGGCATGCTTCTTGCCCGCAGAGTGACCCTCACGGGGACTGAGTCCGGCCGTGTGCCATTGCATCACATCATGTTTGTGTGGCGATAGGTATACGTTATGCATTTCGAATGCTGGGACACCCGAGGGCCTCGCCATCGTGGTGTGGCGCCCTTTGAGGCGAGGACGCGCGTGGGCGTGGTGCGCCGCTGGCTGCGGCGTGGGGTCATGACATCGCCCACACCCACGGTGGCGACACGTGGAAGCAGGTCAGTGGGTGCAGGAACGAGGGGTTAGAGTTGGCTCGCCCGACATCCTTTAACGACCTGTCCAGTGAGGCAGGGAAGGAGGTCCGCACGCGCATGGCGCCGGATCGTGAAGTACCCAAGGGCCACCCTGTGGACCCGACCGGCCGAGTCGTTCTCGGTCCTGACGAGATCGCCCGGGCGCTGCGCCGCATCGCCCACGAGATCCTCGAGAGCAACAGGGGAGCGGCCGACTTGGTCCTTCTCGGCATCCCGAGCCGTGGGGTTGCGCTCGCCCAGCGGCTCGCCGCGCTCATCGAGGAGGTCGAGGGCACCCAGGTCCCGGTCGGCTCCCTCGACATCACCCTCCACCGGGACGACCTGCACCGCCACCCGACCCGGGCCCCGATGCGCACCGTGATCCCCGAGAGCGGCGTCGACGACAAGGTCGTCGTCCTCGTCGACGACGTCCTCTACTCCGGACGCACCGTCCGCGCCGCTCTCGACGCGCTCTCCGACCTCGGTCGCCCCCGCGCAGTGCGCCTCGCTGTCCTCGTCGACCGCGGTCACCGTGAGCTGCCGATCCGGGCCGACCACGTGGGCAAGAACCTCCCCACCTCGCACTCGGAGAAGGTCCAGGTGCGGCTGCAGGCGCACGACGGCATCGAGGACTCGGTCCGGATCGCCCCCGGCGAGTCCCACGTGGGAGGTCGTTGAGATGGCCCGCCACCTGCTCTCCGCCGCCGACCTGACCCGCGACGAGGTCCTGGAGATCCTGCGTACCGCGGCGTCGATGCATGACGTGCAGCGCCGCGAGGTCAAGAAGCTGCCCGCCCTGCGGGGCCGCACCGTCATCAACCTCTTCTTCGAGGACTCAACCCGCACCCGCTCGAGCTTCGAGATCGCCGGCAAGTGGATGTCGGCCGACACCATCAACATCACCGGCAAGGGCTCGTCGGCGTCCAAGGGGGAGTCCCTGAGGGACACCGTCCTCACCATCACAGCCATGGCGGTCGATGCGCTCGTCATCCGGCACAGCGCCAGTGGCGCCTGTCACCAGGTGGCCGAGTGGGTCGACGCGAGTGTCATCAACGCCGGGGACGGCACCCACGAGCACCCGACCCAGGCGCTGCTCGACGCCTACACGATGACCCAGCGGCTCGGTGACCTCGAGGGTCGGCGCGTCGTCATCGTCGGGGACCTCACCCACAGCCGGGTGTTCCGCTCCAACGTGCTTCTGCTCAAGACGCTCGGGGCCGACGTCACGGTCGTCGCGCCGCCGACTCTGATGCCCAGCGGCGCCGGTCCCTGGTCCCGGCAGGACGGCTTCGCCCTCGAGCAGGATCTCGACGACGCCCTCTTCGGTGGACCGCCCCCGGACGTGGTGATGATGCTCCGCGTCCAGCGCGAGCGGATGAGCGGCGGATATTTCCCGACAGCCCGCGAGTACACCGTGGGCTACGGACTCACCCGACCCCGACTGGACCGGCTCCGCGCTGCCAACGACGACGTCCTCGTCATGCACCCCGGGCCGATGAACCGCGGCCTGGAGATCAGCGCCGAGGCCGCGGACAGCCTCAACTCGGTGATTCTGGACCAGGTCTCGGCCGGTGTCGCGGTCCGGATGGCCGTGCTCTACCACCTGCTCGTCGGAACCGACGGCGGCTCGATCGAGGAGGGATCAGCATGAGCGACCTGGTCATCACCGGTGCGCGGATCCTCGGCGAGGCTGCCGCCGACGTGCTCGTCCGCGACGGCGAGATCGCGCAGGTCTCCGAGCAGCCCGGCGCCATCGAGATCCCGGTTGACGCCGAGGTCATCGACGCGGACGGGTTGGCTCTCCTGCCCGGGTTCGTCGATCTCCACACGCACCTGCGTGAGCCGGGCCGGGAGGACACCGAGACGGTCGCGAGCGGCTCGGCCGCCGCTGCCGCGGGCGGGTTCACCGCTGTGCTCGCGATGGCGAACACCAACCCGGTCACGGACACCGGCGAAGCGGCCGTGCACATCCTCGAGCTGGGCCGACGGGCCGGACTCGTCGAGGTCCAGCCGGTTGGCGCGGTCACCAAGGGCCTGCGCGGTGAGGAGCTCGCCGAGCTCGGTCTGATGGCCCGCAGCAAGGCCGGGGTCCGGGTCTTCTCCGACGACGGCCGGTGCATCGGCGACGCCCGCGTCATGCGTCGGGCGCTGGAGTACATCCGCGGCTTCGGCGGGGTCATCTCCCAGCACAGCCAGGAGCCCCACCTCGCGGACGGGTCGGCCTGCTGCCACGAGGGTGAGCTCTCCGGCCGCCTCGGACTGCCCGGGTGGCCGTCGCCCGCCGAGTCCTCGATCATCGCCCGCGACGCGATGCTCGCCCAGCACACGGGGTCGCGGGTGCACGTCGCCCACGTGAGCACCGCCGAGGGGGTCGAGGTCATCCGGTGGGCCAAGGCCCGTGGCATAGCGCTGACTGCCGAGGTCACCCCGCACCACCTCGCCCTCGACGTCAGCCGGGTCACCGGCTACGACCCGACCTTCAAGGTCAACCCACCGCTTCGTCCTCAGGAGGACATCATGGCCCTCCGGGAGGCCCTCGCCGACGGCACGATCGATGCCGTCGCGACCGACCACGCTCCACATGCCCGGCACGACAAGGAGCACGCCTTCGTCGACGCCGCCTTCGGGATGCTCGGCCTGGAGACGGCGTTCTCCGTCGTCCACGACGTGATGGTGCGCAGCGGACGGATGTCGTTGGCAGACCTCTCGACCCGGATGTCCTCGGCCCCGGCGCGCATCGCCGGTCTGACCGGCCACGGACGGTCCGTCGAGGTCGGCGCACCGGCCAACCTCGTCCTCGTCGACACCGCGGCGCAGGTCGTGGTGGACAAGAACGCGTCGCACTCGCTCTCGCGCAACAACCCGTGGCACGGCAGCACCTTCACCGGTGCCGTCCACACGACGGTTCTGCGCGGTCGGCTCACGGCCCGGGACGGACGGGCCCTCGTCCCTGAACCCGCCGTCGGTGGCGGCTGGGCCGCGGAGGCACAGCCGTGAGCGCCGTGCTCGTCCTGGAGGACGGACGGACCTTCGTCGGTGAGGCCTACGGAGCCGTCGGCGAGACAGTCGGCGAGATCGTGTTCTCCACCGGCATGACGGGGTACCAGGAGACGCTCACCGACCCCAGCTACCACCGCCAGATCGTCGTCATGACGGCCCCCCATATCGGGAACACAGGGTGGACCGAGGACGACGACGAGTCATCCCGGATCTGGGTGGCCGGCTTCGTCGTGCGCGACCCGGCCATCCGCCCGTCGAGCTGGCGCTCCCGCGGATCGCTCGAGGACCAGCTGGCGGCCCAGGATGTCGTCGGGATCAGCGGGATCGACACGCGCGCGCTGACCCGGCACCTCCGTGACCGCGGCGCCATGCGTGCGGGCATCTTCTCCGGAGACGCAGCGGGTATGCCGTTGCCGGCTCTGCTGGAGAAGGTCGCCTCCGCCCCGGCCATGACCGGAGCACGGCTCGCCGAGGAGGTCACGACTCCCGAGCCCTACGTCGCACCGGCCGTGGGGGAGCGCCGCTTCACCGTGGCGGTGGTCGACCTGGGCCTAAAGGCGATGACGACCGAGCGGATGACCGCGCGGGGCATCGAGGTGCACGTCCTGCCCGCAACGGCTGGCATCGACGATGTCCTGGCAGTGCGACCCGACGGGGTGTTCTTCTCCAACGGGCCGGGCGACCCGCAGACAGCCGACCACCAGGTCGAGCTGCTCCGTGACGTGCTGCGCCGCGGGATCCCCTACTTCGGCATCTGCTTCGGCAACCAGATCCTCGGCCGGGCCCTCGGGTTCGGCACCTACAAGCTGAAGTTCGGCCACCGCGGCATCAACCAGCCGGTCGTCGACCGGGGCACCGGCAAGGTCGAGGTCACCTCGCACAACCACGGCTTCGCCGTCGAGGCCCCGCCAGAGGCATGGGAGCCGCCCGGCGCCCGGACCGAGTTCGGCGCGGTCACCGTCAGCCACATCTGCCTCAACGACGACGTCGTCGAGGGACTCGAGGTCCGCCGCCCCCGACCGGACGGCACCGACGGGCTCGTGGCCTTCTCTGTGCAGTACCACCCGGAGGCTGCGTCAGGTCCGCACGACGCCGGCTACCTCTTCGACCGCTTCGTCGACGTGCTCGAGTCGAGCCGGGCGTCGCATACCGGATCCACCGCCGAGGGGGAGATCTCCTGATGCCCAGACGCACCGACATCCGCAGTGTCCTCGTCATCGGCTCCGGGCCGATCGTCATCGGCCAGGCGTGCGAGTTCGACTACTCCGGCACCCAGGCGTGCCGGGTGCTGCGCGAGGAGAGCATCCGCGTCATCCTCGTCAACTCCAACCCGGCAACGATCATGACGGACCCGGAGTTCGCCGACGCGACGTACATCGAGCCGATCACCCCCGAGGTCGTCGAGGCGATCATCGCCAAGGAGCGCCCGGACGCGGTGCTCGCGACCCTCGGCGGCCAGACCGCGCTCAACTGTGCGATGGAGCTGCACGAGCGCGGTGTGCTCGAGCGCTACAACGCACCGCTCATCGGCGCCAACGTCGAGGCCATCCAGCTCGGCGAGGACCGCGAGAAGTTCAAGGGCGTGGTCGAGCGCTGTGGCGCGGAGTCGGCGCGCAGCGTCATCTGCCACACGATGGACGAGGTGCTCGCCGGTGCCGAGGAGCTCGGCTACCCGGTGGTGGTGCGTCCGTCCTTCACGATGGGCGGCCTCGGCAGCGGCTTCGCGCACGACGAGAACGAGCTGCGCCGGATCGCCGGCGCCGGGCTGCAGTACTCGCCCGTGACCGAGGTGCTCCTCGAGGAGTCCATCCTCGGCTGGAAGGAGTACGAGCTCGAGCTCATGCGGGACCACGCCGACAACGTCGTCGTCGTCTGCTCCATCGAGAACCTCGACCCCATGGGAGTGCACACCGGTGACTCGATCACCGTCGCACCGGCTCTCACGCTCACCGATCGGGAGTACCAGCGGCTGCGGGACATCGGCATCGCCGTCATCCGCGAGGTCGGCGTCGACACCGGGGGCTGCAACATCCAGTTCGCGGTCAACCCCGTCGACGGCCGGATCATTGTCATCGAGATGAACCCGCGCGTGTCGCGCTCCTCGGCGCTGGCGTCCAAGGCCACGGGCTTCCCCATCGCCAAGATCGCGGCGAAGATGGCGATCGGCTACACCCTCGACGAGGTGCCCAACGACATCACCCGCGAGACGCCCGCGGCCTTCGAGCCGACCATCGACTACATCGTCGTCAAGGTGCCGCGCTTCGCCTTCGAGAAGTTCCCGCATGCGGACTCGACCCTCACGACGACGATGAAGAGCGTCGGCGAGGCAATGGCCCTCGGGCGCAACTTCACCGAGGCCCTGCAGAAGGCGCTCCGGTCCCTGGAGCACAAGGGCAGCTCGTTCCACTGGGACGGGGAGCCGGCCAGCGGCGCCGAGCTCGAGGCCCTGCTCGACGTGGCCAGGCGGCCCACCGACGGGCGCATCATCGCCGTGCAGCAGGCCCTGCGCGCAGGAGCGAGCGTCGAGGAGGTGCACCGTGTCACCGGCATCGACCCGTGGTTCCTCGACCAGATCCAGCTCATCAACGGCATCGCCGAGCAGCTGGCCAGTGAGGTCGAGAGCGCCGACGGGCGGCTGTCTCCGGACCTGCTGCGGTACGCGAAACGTCATGGCTTCAGTGACGCCCAGATCGGCTCGATCGTCGGCATCCCGGCCGACATCGTGCGCGGTGTGCGGCACGCCCTGGGGATCCGGCCGGTCTACAAGACGGTCGACACCTGTGCTGCCGAGTTCGAGGCCCAGACGCCGTACTACTACTCCTCCTACGACGAGGAGACCGAGGTCCTGCCCCGGGCCACCCCGGCGGTCATCATCCTCGGCAGCGGTCCGAACCGCATCGGTCAGGGTGTGGAGTTCGACTATTCCTGCGTCCACGCGAGCTTCGCGCTGCGCGACGCGGGGTACGACACGGTCATGGTCAACTGCAACCCCGAGACCGTCTCGACCGACTACGACACGAGCAGCCGGCTGTACTTCGAGCCGCTCACGCTCGAGGACGTCCTCGAGGTCGTGCACGCCGAGCAGGCGGCCGGACCGCTCGCCGGCGTGATCGTCCAGCTCGGCGGCCAGACCCCGCTCGGCCTCGCCCAGGCGCTCAAGGACGCCGGGGTGCCGATCGTGGGCACATCGCCGGAGGCGATCCACCTGGCCGAGGACCGTGGTGCGTTCGGTCGGGTGCTGGCTCATGCAGGTCTCCCCGCACCCAAGCACGGCACCGCCTACAGCGCCGAGGAGGCCCTCGGGATCGCGGCCGAGATCGGCTACCCCGTCCTCGTGCGACCCTCCTACGTCCTCGGCGGACGGGGGATGGAGATCGTCTACGACGACGCCACTCTCGTCGACTACGTGACCCGCGCGACCGTCGCCTCACCCGAGCACCCGATCCTCGTCGACCGGTTCCTCGACGACGCGGTCGAGATCGACGTCGACGCGATCTACGACGGCGAGGAGCTCTACCTCGGCGGGATCATGGAGCACATCGAGGAGGCCGGCATCCACTCCGGTGACTCGGCGTGTGCCCTGCCTCCCGTGACGCTCGGCGCCGAGGAGCTCGCCCGGGTGCGGCAGTCGACAACCAAGCTCGCCGAGGGGATCGGCGTGCGCGGTCTCATGAATATCCAGTTCGCCCTCGCGCAGGACGTCCTCTATGTCCTCGAGGCCAACCCCCGCGCCTCCCGGACGGTGCCTTTCGTCGCCAAGTCCACCGGGGTGGCGATCGCCAAGGCCGCGGCCCGCGTCATGCTCGGCGCGAGCGTCGCGTCGCTGCGCGAGGAAGGTCTGCTGCCACCGCATACGGACGGCGGCGAGCTGCCCATCGACGCACCGATCTCCGTCAAGGAGGCCGTCCTTCCGTTCAAGCGGTTCCGGACCCAGGACGGCAGTGTCGTCGACAGCCTCCTCGGGCCCGAGATGCGCTCGACCGGCGAGGTCATGGGCATCGCCGACGACTTCGGTCACGCCTTCGCCAAGAGCCAGCTGGCCGCCTACGGCGGACTCCCGCTCAAGGGGTCGGTCTTCGTCTCCGTCGCCAACCGGGACAAGCGGAACATCATCTTCCCCGTCAAGCGCCTCGCCGACCTCGGCTTCACGATCTACACCACGACTGGGACCGGGAACATGCTGCGGCGCAACGGAATCCACACCGAGCCGGTCGGCAAGCACGGCGAGCGCCGGGGGAGTGAGCCGAGCATCGTCGACCTCATCATGGACGGTCGGATCGACATGGTCGTCAACACTCCGACCGGTCCCACGGCCCGCGCCGACGGGTATGCGATCCGCGCCGCGGCGACGTCCTACGACATCCCGGTCATCACCACCGTCCAGGCGCTCGCGGCCGCAGTGCAAGGCATCGAGGCGCTGCTGACGGGTGAGGTCCACGTCAAGCCGCTCCAGGAGCACGCCAAGGACCTCGACCTGTGGTCGGTGCCCGCGGCTGTGCAGGCGGGCGGACCCCGTGGCCAGGACCCGACGCAGGACACCGGTCACGCCGTCGGTGAGGTGCGCCGATGAGCACGGAGGTTGTTCGCGACGTCGTCTCCGTCACCGGTGAGCTCGTCGCGACGAGGCGAGCCGGCGCATACCACCACCTGACGTTCGTCGCGCCGGGGATCGCCGAGCTGGCCCGGCCGGGCCAGTTCGTCGCTCTCTCGGTCGGCGGGCCGACGAGCGCTCACCTGCTGCGGCGCTGCTTCTCGATCCATCAGGTGACTCCGAGCGGGACCTACGGCGGCACCGTCGACGTCGTCATCTCTGCCGTGGGCCCGGGCACCGAGTGGATCACCGCCCTGCGTCCCCACGACACGACGAGCATCATCGGGCCACTGGGCCGACCGTTCCCGCTGCCCGTCCAGCCCGTGCCCTGTGTCCTCGTCGGTGGCGGGTACGGCTCGGCACCCCTGTTCTGGCTCGCGGAGCGGCTGCGGGAGCGTGGCTGCCGGGTCGAGATGGTGCTCGGCGCCGCGACCGAGTCCAGGCTCTTCGGCGTCGTCGACGCACGTCGGTCAGCGGACGCGGTGACCGTGTGCACCGACGACGGATCCCTCGGTCACCAGGGGTGGGTCTCCGACGTGCTCGGGGACGTCATCACCCGATCGGGGTCCCAGGTCGTCTACGCCTGCGGGCCGATGGGGATGCTCGAGTCGGTGACCACGATCGCCCAGGAGCGCGGCGCGGTGGCGCAGGTCGCCGTCGAGGAGGCCATGGCCTGCGGTGTCGGCGTCTGCATGACCTGTGTCATGCCGGTGCGCGGAGCGGACGGCGCGACCCGGATGGTCCGCAGCTGCGTGGAGGGACCGGTCTTCAGGGGCGACCGGGTGCGCTGGGACGCCTTCTCCGGAGGGCTGTGCGCCGTGCCCGAGGACGCCGTCGGTGCGGCGGGGATGAGGGCGCACTGATGGCCCACCTCACCGATTCGCCTGCCGGCTCGGCGGGCATGGACGACCAGCAGAGCGAGGGGCAGGTCGGACGGCAGGTCGACCTCCGCGTCGATATCGGGAACGGGAGGGCCCCCGTCGTCCTGCCCAACCCGCTCATGACCGCGTCCGGCTGCGCAGCCAACGGCCCGGAGCTGCACCGCTTCTTCGACGTGGCCGAGCTCGGAGCGTTCGTCACCAAGTCCGTCATGCGTGAGCCCCGGTCCGGCCGCGGCACGCCGAGGATGGCCGAGACGCCCAGTGGGATGCTCAACTCCATCGGCCTGCAGGGGCCGGGCATCGCGGCCTTCGTCGAGAAGGACCTCGCGTGGCTCGCCGAGCGGGGCGCTCGGGTGCTGGTCTCCATCGCCGGTGGGAGCGCCACCGAGTTCGCCGAGGTGGCGGGGACGCTGGCTGTCTCACCGCACTTCTCGAGCGTCGTCGGCGTCGAGGTCAACATCTCCTGTCCCAATGTCGCCAACCGCGGGCAGGTCTTCGCCTGCGACCCGGGTGCCTCGGCGAGAGTGATGACCCTCGTGCGCGAGGCACTGCCGCGCGACACCCCGATCATCGCGAAGCTCAGCCCTGACGTCACCGACATCGTCCACGTCGCCGCCGCGTGCCTGAAGGCCGGCGCCACCGGGCTGACGATGATCAACACGACCCTCGGCATGGTCATCGACCTCGACCGGATGCGTCCCCAGGTCGCCGGAGTCACCGGCGGTCTCTCCGGACCGGCCGTGCGACCCATCGCCGTGCGGGCCATCTGGCAGGTCACCTCCGCGATGCGTGACGGTCGGTTGCCGACGGCCCCGATCATCGGCGTCGGCGGGGTCCGCTCCGGCCGCGATGCGCTCGAGCTCATCGCCGCCGGAGCCACGGCGGTGCAGGTCGGCACGGCAACCTTCAACGACCCCCTCGCGGCGGTCCGGGTGAGGGACGAGCTGGCCGCCGAGCTGGGCACGAGAGGGTATGCGTCGGTCCGGGACGCCGTCGGCGCCGCCCACCCGCGGTGAGACACGCCGATGGTGGCCGACCGCTGCCCCGCCGGAGCACCCACAACCGGACGACCAGCGCAGTGGGTGCCCGAACGCGCACTGGACTGCGCGCAGCAGCACCCGCAACCCGACGACCACCCCAGTGGGTGCCCGAACGCGCACTGGACTGCGCGCAGCAGCACCCGCAACCCGACGACCACCCCAGTGGGTGCTCGGCCGCGCATCCCGTCCCCCGATGACATCCACCCATGACGCGGTACCGACCGAAGGAGAGAACCAGTGAGCGCATCCGGATTCGGTGAGCGACTGCGGGAGGCGATGGGCGCATACGGTCCCTTGTGCGCCGGGATCGACCCCCACCGGAGCCTTGTCGAGCAGTGGGGACTGACCTACGACCTCGAGGGGGTGGAGCGCTTCGCGATGACCTGCGTCGAGGCGCTGGGGGGCCACGTGGCGGCGATCAAGCCGCAGTCGGCGTTCTTCGAGGTCTTCGGCTCACGCGGGATCGCGCTGCTGGAGCGGGTCATCCTGACTGCTCGCGAGCTCGGCTCGATCTGCATCCTCGACGTCAAGCGCGGCGACATCGGCTCGACGATGGACGCCTATGCCCACGCCTTCCTCGGCCCGGACGCCCCAGCGCCGCCCGACGCCATCACCGTCAGCCCCTACCTGGGGTACGAGTCGCTGCGACCGGCGATCGACCTGGCCCACCAGGAGGGGAGAGGGGTCTTCGTTCTCTGCCTCACCTCCAACCCCGAGGGTGCCGAGGTCCAGCATGCTCTGCGGGACGGCGAGTCGGTGGCCGCCTCCATGGCGAGCGGCGCCGCTCGGGACAATGCCGCCGCTGCGGCCCGCGGTGAGCTCGGCTCGGTGGGCCTCGTCGTGGGGGCGACCGTGGGCGACGCCGTCGACCGGCTCGGGATCGACCTCGCCGCCGTCCACGGCCCCATCCTCGCGCCGGGGGTCGGCGCGCAGGGTGCGACGGGCGAGGACCTGCGACGCGTCTTCGGTGCGGCGCTCCCGCATGTCTTGGCGAGTAGCAGCCGGTCCATCCTGAAGGCTGGTCCCGCGGTGTCCGCCATTCGGGACGCGGCCCAGGTGGAGGCGAATCTCGTCGCGGCTCTCGCGAACTGAGGGTGGATATCGGATACCGTCGCCACTGGGGAGTCGTCAAGCAATCGGCGGCTCCAGACCGCCCGACAGAGACCCGTCCGGCGCAGAATCCGTCAGACACAGAGTTGTCCGCGCAAGGAGTTCAAGAAGTGGCCCTTCCGCCCCTCACCGCAGAACAGCGTTCGGCTGCTCTCCAGCGCGCCACCGAGGCGCGTCGGGAGCGAGCTGCGGTCAAGTCCCGGTTGAAGAACTCCGGAGACTCGATCGAGCAGATCATTGCCGCAGGCAAGGAGAACGACGCCATCGGCAAGATGCGCGTCAGCGCCTTGCTCGAGTCGATGCCCGGCGTGGGGCGAGTGCGTGCCCGCCAGATCATGGACGAGGTGGGCATCGCGCAGTCGCGTCGGGTCCGGGGGCTGGGAGCCAAGCAGACGGCGGCGCTCATCGAGCGCTTCGCCGAGGTCGGCTGACCGCCCTACCGCTTGACCGACCACACGCATCGACTGACATGTCGCGTTGACCGACCAGATGCTCGCGACAGACGGGTCGGCCCGGATCGGGTCTCTCCTGACTGCGTGGCCACTCCATCATCGGCCCCTGCATCATCGGCCACCGCATGATCGACCCCTGGATCCGCGACCCTTGGATCCGCGACCCAGGGTGGCCGTGAGCACCCCTGTCCGTCGGCAGCATCCTCGTGAGTAGGTTGAGGGGGTGAGCAACCCCCGGCCCCGCGTCGTCGTCCTAGCAGGTCCCACAGCCGTCGGAAAGGGCACCGTCTCGACCTACATCCGGGAGCACTTCCCGGAGGTGTGGCTCTCGATCTCCGCGACGACCCGGGCGCCGCGGCCCGGGGAGGTCCATGGCCGGCACTACTACTTTGTCAGCCCCGAGGACTTCGACGCGATGGTCGAGCGTGGGGAGATGCTCGAGTGGGCGCTCGTCCACGGCCGCAACCGCTACGGCACGCCGCGCCGGGCCGTCGAGGAGGCGATCGAGCAGGGCCGCCTGCCGTTGCTGGAGATCGACCTCGAGGGTGCCCGACAGATCCGGCGCTCCATGCCGGACGCGCTCTTCGTCTTCCTCGCCCCACCGAGCTGGGAGGAGCTGGTGCGCCGCCTCGTCGGCCGGGGCACCGAGAGCGAGGAGGAGCGGGAGCGTCGACTGGCGACCGCGAGGGTCGAGATGGCCGCTGCGGAGGAGTTCGACAAGGTCATCATCAACGACGACGTTCGGCGTGCGGCCGAAGAACTCGTACACTTGATGAGATCCCAGTCTTCCTAAGGAGTACCCCGTGCCCGCAACCGTGACCCCGATCGGCATCACGAACCCCCCGATCGATGAGCTGCTGACCAAGGCGGACAGCAAGTATGCGCTCGTCATCTTCGCCGCCAAGCGGGCTCGTCAGATCAACGCCTACTACTCCCAGCTGCAGGAGGGCCTCCTCGAGTACGTCGGCCCGCTCGTCGACGCCCAGCCGCACGAGAAGCCGCTGTCCATCGCCCTGCGCGAGCTGAACGCAGACCTGCTCACCTGCACCCCTGAGGGCTGAGGTCCGACAGCCGGCGCCCACGCGCATACACCTGTCGACCTCACACTGACGTGCACGTCGTCCTCGGAGTCGCCGGCGGAATCGCCGCCTACAAGGCAGCCTTGCTGCTTCGTCTGCTCAAGGAGTCCGGCCACGACGTGACGGTCGTCCCGACCGCGAGTGCGCTGCGCTTCGTCGGGGAGCCGACGTGGGCCGCCCTCTCCGGGCGTCCTGTCGCCACTGACGTGTGGACCGACGTCCACGAGGTCCCGCACGTGCGGATCGGCCAGAGCGCCGACCTCGTCATCGTCGCGCCGGCGACGGCCGACCTGCTGGCCAAGGCCGCAGCGGGCCTGGCCGACGACCTGCTCACCAACACCCTCCTCACCGCCCGGTGCCCTGTCGTGCTCGCCCCGGCGATGCACACCGAGATGTGGGAGCACCCGGCCACCCAGGCCAACGTCGAGACCCTCACGTCCCGCGGGGTCCATGTCGTGCCGCCGGCCTCCGGCCGGCTCACCGGGATGGACACGGGCCCCGGCCGCCTGCCCGAGCCCGAGGACCTGTTCGCGATCTGCCAGCGCGAGCTCGAGCGCGGCCGCACCACGGAGGCCGCGGAGCCGGCGCCTGCACGCCGGCGGGACCTGGCCGGACTGCGCATCGTCGTGACCGCCGGTGGCACCCGCGAACCGATCGACCCGGTCCGCTTCCTCGGCAACCGCTCCTCGGGCAAGCAGGGCATCGCGATCGCGGCCGCCGCCGCCGAGCGCGGCGCCCAGGTCCGCCTCGTGCTCGCCCACGTCGATGTCGAGCCGCCGCACGGGGTGGAGGTTGCGCGCGTGAGCAGCGCTCTGGAGCTGCAGGAGGCCACCCGGGCTGCTCTCGAGGGCGCGGACGTGCTCATCATGGCGGCCGCGGTCGCCGACTTCCGACCCGCCTCGGTGGCGCAGAGCAAGATCAAGAAGTCCCATGACCCCGGCGACCCTGACGCCGCCCCGTCGATCGAGCTGGTGCGCAACCCCGACATCCTCGCCGGCATCGTCCGCGACCGTGGGGACGAGACGAGGCCCGTGATCGTCGGCTTCGCCGCCGAGACCGGGGACGACAGCGGCTCGGTGCTCGAGCTGGGCCGGGCCAAGCTCCTCCGCAAGGGCTGTGACCTGCTCGTCGTCAACGAGGTGGGCGTCGACAAGACCTTCGGCCTGGACGAGAACACCGTGCACATCCTCCGCCGCGGTGAGGACGACCCCATCGCGGACGTCGGCCCCGCCGGGAAGGACGTCATCGCCCACGCAGTCCTGGACGCCGTGCGCGACGCCACCGCGGTGAGCGACACCCGTCGGACGCCGGCGTAACGCCCGCCGCGCTCCGCATAGACTGCGGGGCGGACCTTGCCCGCGCTGACCGTCCTCGCACGTCGGCACCCCGCACGCACCATGCACCCGCACTGAAGGAGCCACTTGTGGCTGGACGCCTGTTCACGTCCGAGTCTGTGACCGAGGGTCACCCCGACAAGATCTGCGACCAGATCTCGGACTCGATCCTCGACGCCATGCTCGCCCAGGACCCGGGTGCCCGCGTCGCCATCGAGACGATGGTGACCACCGGACTGGTGCACGTCGCGGGGGAGGTGACCACCGAGGCCTACGTGGAGATCCCGAAGATCGTGCGGGACACGATCACCCGGATCGGCTACGACTCGTCCACCAAGGGCTTCGACGGCCACACCTGCGGGGTCTCGGTCTCGATCGGCAGTCAGAGCCCGGACATCGCGCAGGGGGTCGACACCGCGTACGAGAACCGCACCGGGGGCGTCGACCCGCTGGACAAGCAGGGCGCCGGGGACCAGGGCCTGATGTTCGGCTACGCGTGCGAGGACACCCCTGAGCTCATGCCGTTGCCGATCTTCCTGGCCCACCGCCTCGCCGAGCGGCTGACCGCGGTGCGCAAGGACGGGACCCTCGCCTACCTGCGACCGGACGGCAAGACCCAGGTGACCATCGACTACGACGGTGACCGCGCCGTCCGCCTCGACACCGTCGTGCTCTCGACGCAGCACGCCCCCGATGTCTCCCTCGAGGACCTGCTCGTCCCCGACATCCGCGACCACGTCATCGAGCCGGTCCTGGCCGAGCTGGCCCACACCGGCACCGACCTCGACGTCGACGGCTACCGCGCCCTCATCAACCCCACGGGTCGTTTCGAGATCGGTGGTCCCATGGGTGACGCCGGCCTGACCGGCCGCAAGATCATCGTCGACACCTACGGCGGGATGGCTCGCCACGGCGGCGGCGCCTTCTCCGGCAAGGACCCGTCCAAGGTGGACCGCTCGGGTGCGTATGCGATGCGCTGGGTCGCCAAGAACGTCGTTGCGGCGGGGCTCGCCTCCCGGTGCGAGGTGCAGGTGGCCTACGCGATCGGCAAGGCCCAGCCCGTCGGTCTCTACGTCGAGACCTTCGGCACCGAGAAGGCCCCGATCGACACGATCCAGGACGCCATCACAGCCGTCTTCGACCTGCGCCCGGCGGCCCTGGTCCAGGAGCTGGAGCTGCTGCGCCCCATCTACCAGCCGACCGCCGCCTACGGCCACTTCGGACGCACGAGCGCCGAGGGAGTCCAGGACGCCTTCACCTGGGAGCGGACCGACCGAGTGGAGGCCCTGCAGCGGGCTGTCGGAGCCGGCGCCTAGGGTCTGAGCCATGAGCGTCGCCGCTGTCCTCGTCGACACCGGCCTGGCGCACCTGGACCGCCCCTTCGAGTACTCGATCCCGCAGGACCTCGCGGCCGGAGTGGCGCCCGGGGTCCGGGTCAAGGTCCGCTTCGCCGGTCGCGACCTCGACGGCTTCGTCGTCGAGGTCCGGGAGACTGCAGAGCACCCTGGGCGCCTGCAACCCATCCGGCGGGTCGTCTCGCCCGAGCCGGTGCTCACCCCGGCCGTGCTGGCTGCCGCCGAGCGCATCGCGAGAGAGTATGCGGGGGTCACCGGCGACGTCCTCCGCCTGGCGGTGCCCCCTCGGCACGCCCGCGCCGAGCGCGCGCTGGCGCTCGAGCCGCCCGAGCAGGACACCCTCGTGTGGAGCGAGGACTCGCCGGCCTGGGGCAGGTACCCGGCCGGACCGGCGCTGGTCCGAAGGCTCGCCTCCGGGGAGCGCCCGTGGGCGGCGTGGACCGCCGTCCCGACGCCCGATCCGGCGCACGACTGGCCTGCTGCCTTCGCGGAGGCGGCCGCCGCCACGGTGGCGAGCGGACGTGGCGCCATCCTGCTCGCTCCGGACCACCGGGACCTCGCCCGCCTCGATGCGGCTCTGTCCGAGCGGTTGGGCCGCGGACGGCATGTCCTGCTCACCGCTGACCAGGGACCCCAGGCCCGGTACACCGCCTTCCTCAAGGTGCTGCGTGGGCACGTGCCCATCGCGGTGGGCACGCGGGCGGCCGTCTGGGCGCCGGTCCGGGACCTGGGCCTCATCGCGTGGTGGGACGACGGGGACGACCTCTGGGAGGAGCCCCGAGCGCCCTATCCGCACGTGCGCGACATCGTGCGGGCCCGGGCCGAGATCGAGGACACTGCCGTGCTCGCCGGAGCTTTCGCCCGCTCCGTCGCGGTCCAGGCCTGGGTCGAGGAGGACGTCGTCAAGGAGGTCGTCGCACCGCGTCCCCTCGTCCGCGGTGATGCCCCTCGCATCCTCGTCGCCGGTGACGAGCACGAGCGAGAGCTCGACCCGGTCCTCGCCCGCGCGCGGATCCCCGGCCTGGCTTGGCGGACGGCGAAGGCCGCGCTCGAGCGCGGGCCGGTCCTGGTGCAGGTGCCCCGCCGTGGCTATGTCCCGTCGCTCGCGTGTGTCCACTGCCGCCGGCGCGCCCAGTGCCGGCACTGCGGCGGGAGTCTCGGCCTGATCCAGCGCCGACCGGAGCCGGTGTGCCGGTTGTGCCACACCGCGGAGCCGGACTTCCGCTGCCCGCAGTGCAACGGGCACCAGGTGCGGGCCCAGGTCATCGGCGCCCGGCGCACCGGGGAGGAGATCGGGCGTGCCTTCCCGGGCGTCCCGGTGCACACCTCCGGGTCGAGCACGGTTCTGACCAGCGTCCCTGCTGAGCCGTCCATCGTCATCTCCACCCCGGGTGCCGAGCCGGTCGCGGAGGGTGGGTACTCCGCGGCGCTGCTGCTCGATGCGTGGGCGCTGCTCGACCGGCCGGACATCGATGCCGGAGTGGAGGCGCTGCGGCGGTGGATGGGTACGGCGGCGCTCGTCCGGGGTGCCCACGACGGCGGGGCGGTGGTCCTGTGCGGTGTCCCACCACACGGTCCGGTCCCGGCGGTCGAGGCACTGTCCCGGTGGGACGCGCCCTGGCTGGCGGCCCGCGAGCTCGCCGAGCGGCGCGAGCTCGCCCTGCCTCCCGCGAGCGTCATGGCGGTCGTCACCGGAGGCCGGCACGCGGTCCTGGCCGTGGCCGAGGGACCGGTGCCCGAGGGCGTCGTCCTGCTCGGACCCGTGCTCGGTCCGGACGACTCGGCCCGGCTCGTGCTGCGGGTTCCGCCCGAAAAGAGCGTCGAGCTGGCGGACCACCTCGCCGGGGTGCGGCGGGTCGCCATGGCCAAGAAGGACGACGAGGTCGTCGCCGTCCGGATGCGCGTGGCGGATCCGACCACCTAGAGGGCCGCAGGATCCGCCGGCGCGCGCTCGCGTCAGCGGCCCGCAGGATCCGCCGGTGCGCGCTCGCGTCAGCGGCCCGCCCGCGATGAGGCGCGCGGGAGGCCATGGCGAGGTGCGCATACAATCCTGGGGATGTCCGTCCAGCAGATCCGCCTCTTCGGTGACCCCATCCTGCGCACCCGCGCCGATGAGGTCACCGACTTCGACAAGGAGCTGCGCCGGCTCGTCTCCGACCTCACCGACACCATGCTCGACGCGCCCGGCGCCGGTCTCGCGGCCCCGCAGATCGGGGTGGGCCTGCGCGTCTTCACGTGGTGCGTCGACGGGGAGGTCGGGCACCTCGTCAACCCCGTGCTCGACCTCACCGAGGAGGAGCAGGACGGCGAAGAGGGGTGCCTGTCCATCCCCGGCCTGCGCTTCGACCTGGCCCGCGCCTACGGTGTGGTCGCGAAGGGGCAGGACATGCACGGTGAGCCGGTCACGGTGGAGGGCACCATGCGCCTCGCGCGGGCGCTCCAGCACGAGACGGACCACCTCGACGGCATCCTCTTCATCGACCGGCTGGACCGCGAGCAGCGCCGGGAGGCCATGCGCCTCATCCGCGAGGCGGAGTGGAGCGGCGCGCCGGTGCCCACTGTCAAGGCCAGCCCGCACGCCACCTTCGGCCGAGCACTCTGATGCGGGTCGTCTTCGCAGGCACCCCCGAGGTCGCCCTGCCGTCCCTGCGCGCCATCGCCGAGTCCACCCACGAGCTCGTCGGCGTCGTGACCCGCCCCGATGCGCGGTCCGGCAGGGGCCGCACCCTTCAGCCGTCCCCGGTCAAGGAGCTCGCCCTGACGCTCGGTGTCCCGGTGCTCACCCCGGCACACCCACGCGAGGAGGACTTCCAGGCGGCGCTGCGGGAGCTGGCTCCGGATGTCTGTGCCGTCGTCGCCTACGGTGCGCTCCTGCCGGCGTCGGCGCTGGCCATCCCGCCCCACGGCTGGATCAACCTGCACTTCTCGCTCCTCCCCGCCTGGCGGGGCGCCGCTCCCGTCCAGCACGCGATCCTCGCCGGGGACGAGATCACGGGCGCCTCGACGTTCCTCATCGAGGAGGGTCTCGACACCGGGCCGGTCTACGGCTCGATGACCGAGCGCATCCGCCCCCGCGACACGTCCGGGGAGCTGCTCGAGCGTCTGGCGCAGGCCGGCGCGCCGCTCCTGGTCGCGACGCTCGACGCCATCGCCGACGGGTCGGCCGTGCCGGTGCCGCAGCCCGGCGAGGGCATCTCGTACGCGCCCAAGATCGAGGTGGCAGACGCAGAGGTCCGCTGGAGCGACCCTGCCTTCGCGGTCGACCGACGGGTGCGGGCGTGCACCCCTGCGCCGGGAGCCTGGACGACATTCCGGGGACAGCGCCTCGGCCTCGGGCCCGTGGAGCCGGTGGCCGGGGCAGAGCCCGGGGGCGTGCCCGACCTGGCCTCCGGGGAGCTGTCGGCCGGCAAGCGTGACGTCCTCGTGGGCACGGGGTCCGGCGTCATCCGACTCGGCACGGTGCGCCCCGTGGGCAAGAAGGAGATGGCGGCTGCGGACTGGGCCCGCGGTATGCGCATCGAGGCAGGGGAGCGACTCGGTGAGTGACGGGGGCGCGGGACGACGACCACGAGGGCCCGGACCCGGTCAGGGCCGACGGGGGCGGCAGCGCTCCGCCCAGGCACCCCGTGACCGCAGCCGCACGGGCGATCCGGCCCGCCGCACCGCATACCGTGTCCTGCGTGCGGTGGCCGACGGCGCCTACACGAACCTCGAGCTGAGCACGGCCCTGCGCCGGGCTCGCCTGACCGGCCGGGACGCGGCGTTCGTCACCGAGCTCGTCAGCGGGACGACGCGTTGGCAGGGCCGCTACGACCCGATCATCGCGCTCGCGTCCGGTCGGGACGTCTCCCGCATCGACCCGGCCGTTCTCGACACCCTGCGCCTCGGCGTGCACCAGCTCCTCGGCATGCGGGTCCCCGAGCACGCCGCGGTCGGGGAGACGGTCGCCCTGGCCCGGGCCGTCAACGGCATCGGGGCCTCGACGCTGGTCAACGCCGTGCTGCGGCGGATCAGCGAGCGGACCCTGGAGGCCTGGCTCGAGGAGACCGTGCCTGCCGAGCCGCTCACCGCCCGTCTCGCGGTGCTGCAGTCGCACCCCGAGTGGATCGTCAAGGCCCTGCGCCAGGCCCTCATCGGTCATGGGGCCGCGGACCCCCAGAGCGCCGACACCGAGCTCGAGCGGCTGCTCGTCACGAACAACGAGCCGCCGACGGTGCACCTCGTCGCCCGGCCCGGGCTCGGTGCCGAGGAGGACCTGAGGGACGCAGGCGCCGAGGAGTATGCGGTGGCTCCGACCGCGTGGACGCTCGCCGGAGGCGACCCGGGGCGGATCTCCGCGGTGCGCGACGGTCGGGCGGCTGTGCAGGATGCCGGTTCCCAGCTCGTCGCACTCGCCCTGGCCGCGGCTCCTGTCGTAGGACAGGCGCAGGCGGACGGTGGCAGCGGGGCGGGTGAGCGGTGGCTCGATCTGTGTGCCGGTCCGGGCGGGAAAGCCGGACTCCTCGCGGCCCTTGCGTTGCAGCAGGGGGCAGACCTCGTCGCCAACGAGGTGAGCCCACACCGCGCCGAGCTCGTGCGGTCCACCCTTGCCGCAGCGGCCGCGCGCGCAGAGGCAGTCGGCGGGACCCTCGAGGTCCGGGTCGGTGACGGCCGCGAGCTGGGGGAGAGCGAACCCGGCACCTACAGCCGGGTCCTCGTCGACGCACCTTGCACCGGGCTGGGCGCCCTGAGACGGCGCCCCGAGGCCCGCTGGCGGCGGCAGCCCTCCGACCTGGCGGCCCTCGGCCCGCTCCAGAGGGAGCTGCTGCAGAGTGCCCTCGATGCCACGGCTCCGGGCGGCGTCGTCGCCTACGCCACCTGCAGCCCGCACCTGGCGGAGACGACGTTCGTCGTCGGGGACGTGCTCAAGCGTCGCTCCGACGTCGAGGTGCTTGATGCCCGGGAGCTGGTCCGGGGGAGGGACGGCGAGCCCCTCGCCGACCTCGGAGAGGGACCGTACGTCCAGCTGTGGCCGCACATGCACGGCACCGACGGGATGTTCGTGGCCCTGCTGCGGCGAATCGAGGGTGTGTCATGATCGACGGAACGAAAGAACCGCGTATCGGGAGTCGTCGCGCTGCGAAGGGCGACGAAATTCCCTGGTGTGTCTAGTGTTCGGCGTGAGGCTGCTCGGCGTAAGGCATGGAAGTAGCTAGTGGAGGCAAGAAGACCGTGAGACGGTTGGATCGGATCGAGCCGACCCAGAGCCTGCTGGCGGGCACGGAGGACCTGCCCCGCCCCGTCGACGACGGAGCCGCGGACCACCTGCCGGGCAGGGCGATGCCCATCACCGCGCTGCTCGGGACCGACGGCGCGCGGGTGCCCCTCAGTGATCTGCCGCTGGGACGGACGGTGATCTTCGTCTACCCGCGCACCGGCAAGCCGGTACGGCCCGGGTCGGCGGCAGTCGAGGAGATCCAGGGAGAGCGAGGCTGTACCGCGCAGCTGTGCAGCGTCCGGGACGCGATCGACGACCTGCGCCAAGCCGGGGCGGTGGCCGTCTACGGGCTGTCGACGCAGGACCACGCCTATCAGAGCGAAGCGGTCTGGCGGCTCGGTCTGCCGTTCCCGCTCCTCGCGGACCCCACGGTGAGCGTCGGCCGCGGGCTCCGGCTGCCAACTGTCACCGACGGTGGATCGACGCTGTACCGCAGGCTCACGCTGGTCATCCAGGACGGTGTGATCGAGAAGGTCTTCTATCCTGTGTTCCCGCCGCACACCCACGTCGACGAGGTCATCTCCTGGCTCCGATCGCGGCGCCGGTGACCCACGTAGGCTGTGCGCGTGCAGATCTCCCCGTCGATCCTCTCCGCCGACTTCGCCAACCTCGAGTCCGAGCTGAACAGGATCAAGAACGCCGACTGGGCCCACGTGGACGTGATGGACAACCACTTCGTCCCGAACCTCACCCTCGGCCTGCCGGTCGTCGAGGCGTTGCTCAAGGTCTCCCCGATCCCGATCGACTGCCACCTGATGATCGAGGACCCGGACCGCTGGGCCCCTGGGTACGCCGAGGCGGGTGCCACGTCGGTGACGTTCCACATCGAGGCGGCGAAGGACCCGGTGCGGCTCGCTCGCACCATCCGCGCCGCCGGGGCGCGGTCGGCCTTCGCCCTGAAGCCCGGGACGCCGTTCGCCCCGTACGAGGACCTGCTCCGCGAAGTCGACATGGTCCTCGTCATGACGGTCGAGCCGGGCTTCGGGGGCCAGTCGTTCATGGCCGACCAGATGCCGAAGGTGCGGGAGGTGCGCGAGGCGGTGCGCCGGCATGGGGGCGAGATCTGGATCCAGGTCGACGGGGGAGTGTCCGCGGCGACGATCGAGCAGTGCGCCGACGCGGGCGCGGACGTCTTCGTCGCCGGGTCCGCGGTCTATGGAGCGGAGTCGGCCGCTGACGCCGTGGACGAGCTCCGGGCCCTCGTCCGCAGCCACCGGGGCCACTGATCCGGTATGAGCAGCGAGTCCATCCCCGTCGCTGACCTGGCAGGACTGGACGCGATCGGCGGACGGATCATCGTCGGGGATCTCGAGCCCGACACCGATCTCGCTGACCTCGACCTCGAGGAGTGCCGGATCGAGCGGGCCGGGCTCGAGCGATCCACCTGGCGCCGCTGCTCCTTCGACACGTGCACCTTCGTCGGCGTGAACCTGTCGATGAGCCGGCTCGTGGACGTGCGGTTCGCCGAGTGCACCATGGTCGAGAGCAAGGCCCAGGCCGTCTCGTGGACCGGGCTTCGGACCAGTGGGCTGGCCGAGCGGCCGATCTCCTTCGAGCGGTGCCGCCTCGACTACTCGTCGTTCATGGAGGTCGATCTGCGGCGAGCACGCTTCATCGGGTGCTCCCTCGTCGACGCCGACTTCGCAGGCTCGGACCTGCGCGAGACCGAGTTCGTCGACTGCGACGTCTCCGGGACGCGCTTCGCCGGCGCGGACGTGCGGGGCGCCCGGTTCGCGCAGGTGCGCGGACTCGGTCTCGACGTCCGGGAGACGCGCAGCCTGGGGCTGCGCGTCGACACGGCGGCAGCGCTCGACCTCATCGCGACGATGGGCATCGAGGTGGACGACTGAGGCGCGGTCGCCGAGTGCCACCCTGACGGGCGAACGGCCGGGCGGGATGGCCGGCAGGCGCCCGACGCCACCGGGAGCCTTCGGCGTCAGACGGCCTGCAGCGCCGGTGCAGGGAGGGGTGCCCAGTGCATCGCGAGCAGCTGGCCGGACACGCGGTGGACCGGGATCTGCATCCCGAACACCTCACTCAGCACCTCGGCGCGCATGACCTCGTCCGGCGAGCCGTCGATCACGACCCGACCGTCCCGCATGGCGACGATCCGGTCGCAGTAGCTCGCGGCGACGTTGATGTCGTGCAGCACGAGGATGACCGTGCGGCCGAGGTCGTCGGCGGCGCGGCGCAGCAGCTGCATGATGGCCGCCGCGTGACGCATGTCGAGGTTGTTGAGCGGCTCGTCGAGCAGGATGTAGTCGGTGTCCTGGGCGAGGACCATGGCGATGAAGGCGCGCTGGCGCTGGCCGCCGGACAGCTCGTCGAGGAAGCAGTCGCGCATCGGGGTCATGTCGACGTACTCCAGGGCCCGCTCGACGATCTCGTGGCACTCCGGGCTGAGGCGCCCCGAGCTGTAGGGGAAGCGGCCGAAACGGACCAGGTCGACGACCGAGAGGCGGGCGGAGATCCGGTTGTCCTGGCGGAGCACGGCCATCCGCTTCGCCACGACGGTGGGCGCGGCCTTCGTGACGTCGACACCGTCGAGGAGGACCTGGCCCGAGCCCGGCACGAGCAGTCGACTCATCGCCGAGAGGAGCGTGGACTTCCCCGCGCCGTTGGCACCGACGAGGGCGGTGACCTGACCGGGCGGGAAGTCGATGGCGACGTCGTCGAGCACCTTCGGAGCGCCGTCGAAGTAGGAATGGGACACGCTCTTGATGTCGATCACAGTCGCACCGCCTTGAGAAGGAGATAGAGGAAGTACAGTCCGCCGACGAGGTTGACGACCACGGACAGGGTGGTGTTGAGGGCGAAGACGTGGGTCACGAGGAACTGACCGCCCACGGTGGCCAGCACGCCGACCGCCCCGGCAACCGGGACAAGGACGGTGTGCCGGTGGGTCGGGACGATCTGCCGGGCGAGGTTCGCCACGAGCAGGCCGAGGAAGAGCATCGGTCCGACGAGCGCGGTGGACGTCGCCACGAGGACGGTGACGACGACGAGGGTGATCGTGACGATCCGGTGGTAGTCGAGACCGAGCCCGGTTGCCGCGTCCTTGCCGAGGTCGACGACATCGAGGCGGCGCAGGAGCGGCACGAGGGCAGCCATCCCGAGGACCGCGACGGCGGCGGTCACGCCGAGCAGCTGGACATCGACGGTCGTGAAGCTCGCGAACAGCACGGTCTGGAGGGTGAGGTAGTCGTCCGGGCTGAGCATGCGCGAGGCGAAGGTCGCGAGCGAGGTGAAGAACGAGCCGACGACGATGCCGACGAGGACGAGGACGAAGAGGTTGCGGCTGTGGGCGCGGAAGAGCCACCGGAACAGGAGGAGGCCGAAGCCCGCCAGGAGCGCCGTGTTGAGGATGAACCGCTCCGGGACGCCCATGAGCTGCAGAGCGCTCGGCCCGAGGACCGAGACGATGACGGTCTGGATGAGGACGTAGAGCGAGTCGAAGCCCATGACGCCCGGGGTGAGGATCCGGCTGCCCGCGATCGTCTGGAAGACGAGCGAGCTGGCGCCGACCGCGGCACCCACGACGACGAGCGAGGCGAGCTGGCGGGATCGCAGGTCCAGCGCATACGACCAGCTGCCCTTGACGTCCCAGAGGAGGTATGCGGCGGCGAAGCCCGCGCACAGCAGGCCCAGGATGACGGCCGTCCGCCGGATCGACCTCAGCCGCTCCCGCTCGGTGACCGATGTGCCGGTCGCGGGGTGGAGCCCGAGGATCTCGGACGCGCGGTCGGAGACGGCGGTCATCGGGTGGCTCCCGGACGGCGGGCGGCCCGCAGGATGAGCCAGACGAAGACGCCGGCGCCGAGGACGCCGGCGATCGTTGCCACCGGGATCTCGTAGGGGAAGCGGACGGTGCGGCCGATGACGTCGCAGAGCAGGACGAACCCGGCGCCGGCGAGGGCGGTGACCGGAAGCGTGCGCCGCACGTGGTCGCCCATGAACATCGAGACGACGTTGGGGACGATGAGACCGAGGAAGGGGATGGCACCCACGACGACCACGACGACTGCGGTCATGACCGAGAGGATGATGAGCGCGGTGTAGAGGATCCGCAGGTAGCTCACGCCGAGGTTCGTGGCGAACTCCCGGCCCATGCCGACGACGGTGAACCGGTCCGCGAAGACGTACCCCAGCACGCCCACGGCGAGTACGGCATAGAGCGGCTCGTACTGACCCGACATGACAGCGCTGAACGAGCCGGTCGTCCAGATCTCGAGGAGCTGGAGCAGGTCCCGCTGGTAGGCGATGAAGACCGTAATGGCCGAGAGCACGCCTCCGTACATCAGTCCGACGAGGGCGACGACGATCGGGTCCCGGTGCCGGATCCGCTGCAGGAGCTGGAGGAAGATCATCGTCCCGGCCACCGCCACGACGATGGCGACCACCATCTTGCCGAGGAGCGAGATACCTGGCACGAGAAGCGTCGCGACGAGGATGCCCAGGACGGCGGCCTCCACCGTGCCGGAGGTCGAGGGGGAGACGAAGCTGTTCTGGGTGACCCGCTGCATGATGAGTCCGGCGACCGCCAGCGCCGCGCCGGAGAGCAGGACGGCGACCAGTCGGGGGATGCGTACCTGGCTGAGCAGCATCCACTGACGCTCATCGGGGGAGAGCATGTCGCTCAACGGGATGGGGACGACCCCGACCGCGAGCGACAGGTATGCGCCGACGGCCAGCACCACCGCTCCGAGGGAGACCCAGAGCGAGGTGCGGCCGCCGGTCGCGAGGACGTTCACGCGGGGATCACCATGTGGTCGTCAACCTGCTGTCGTGACTGGCGCTCAGAGGGCCTTGCGCACGTCGTCGACCATCTGCTGCCACGAGGACGGCGCAGCGGTGGCGAGGTACCAGGCGAAGCCGTCGATCTCGATGATCTTGCCGTCGGCTGCGGCGTCCGTGGTGTCGACGAGGCCGTTCGACAGGACGTCGAGTGCGGGGGTCTGCTCCTCCCCGATGGCCTTGGCGCGGTCGAGGACGAAGATGACGCCGGGGTTGTACTGGACGAAGAACTCCTGGCTGATCTCCTCACCGTGGGAGCCGCCGTCCTCGATCGGTGCCTGGGTGGGCGTGAACCCGAAGTCGGTGTAGACCTGACTGAACCGCGATCCCGGGCCGTAGGCGCTCACGGTGCCGTCGGAGACCTGCACGACCATGGCGGTCCCGAGGTCGCCGGTCTGCTCCTTGACCTCGGCGATCTGGGTCTCGAGGTCGGCCATCAGGTCGGTGGCCTCCTGCTCGACACCAAAGATCGAGCCGAGCTGGACCACGCGCTCGGTGGTCAGGTCGAAGACGTCGGCGGGATCCTTCGCGCGCACGGACATGTCAAGGACTGCAGGGGCGAACTTCTCGAACTCCGCGACGACCTCGGGGGTGCCGCTGCGCGAGCCCACGATGACGAGGTCTGGCTCGAGGGCGGCGATCGCCTCGTAGTCCGGCTCGAAGACGGTGCCGACGGTGGTGGCGTCCTGGTACTCCGCGATGTCCTCGGGCAGGGCGCCGGAGGACTGCGGGACGGCGTCCACCTCCACGCCGAGGTCGGAGAGGGTGCGGATGACGCTCCAGTCCATGACGACGACCGTCCCCGGGTTGGTGGGGACCTCGACCTCGCGGTCCTGGGCGTCGGTGATGGTGACCGAGACCGGGACGTCGCTCGTGCTCGGGCTGGGAGCGCCATCGGGCGTGTCGGTGGCCGAGGACTGGCTCGCGGAGGACGTGCCGCACCCGGTGAGAAGGACCGCGCCGGCGACGGCGGCGGTGAGGAAGCGGGGGAGGGACATAGGTTTCTGGCTCCTGAGGGTAGGCAAGGCTTACCTAAGAAACCACATGGGGACCGGAACGTGCAAGCCGACGTCGTCCTTCGGGATCCGAGCCGCGGGCGATAGGGTGAATGAACATGCGGCACATGGAGTCCCAGGCCCGCTGGCAAGGCGGGGCCAGGCTGGGGTGCCTCGTCGGAGCGGTGCTTCCGTGAGCGGATACCACGAGGGCGTCGGACGCCTCCTCGACAGCTACCTGAGCCTGCCGCCCACCGCGCCGGTGCGCCTGGCCAAGCGCACCTCGAACCTGTTCCGCCCCCGAGCCGAGGCTGCGGCCCCGGGACTCGATGTCTCCGGGCTCACCGGGGTCTTCTCCGTCGACCCGGTGTCACGCACCGCGGAAGTGGGTGGGATGTGCACCTACGAGGACCTCGTCCGGGCCACACTGCCGTACGGCCTGGCGCCGCTCGTCGTGCCCCAGCTGAAGACGATCACCCTCGGCGGTGCGGTGACCGGGCTCGGGATCGAGTCGACCTCCTTCCGCAACGGGCTCCCGCACGAGTCGGTCCTCGAGATGGACATCCTCACCGGGGCAGGTGAGATCGTCACGGCTGCTCCGGACAACGAGCACAGCGACCTCTACCGCGGCTTCCCGAACTCGTACGGCTCGCTGGGCTACGCGACGCGGCTGCGGATCGAGCTCGAGGAGGTGCGCTCGACGGTGTCACTACGCCACGTGCGCTTCAGGGATCTCGGCGAGGTGATCACGGCCATCGGCGACATCGTCGGGACCGGCATGTGGGGGGGCGAGCCCGTCGACTACCTCGACGGGGTGGTCTTCACGGCGGACGAGGCCTACCTGACCCTGGGTCGCCGCAGCGACGACCCCGGCCGACCGAGCGACTACACCGGTCAGCAGATCTACTACCGCTCGATCCAGCACGACGTCGCCACCCCCAAGCACGATCTGCTCACCACCCACGACTACCTGTGGCGCTGGGACACCGACTGGTTCTGGTGCTCGCGTGCCTTCGGCGCCCAGAACCCCCGGATCCGGCGGCTCTGGCCGCGCCGGCTCCTGCGCTCGAGCGTGTACTGGAAGCTCATCGCGCTCGACCACCGGTGGTCCGTCTCGGACCGTCTCGAGGCGCGTCAGGGACAGCCGCCCCGCGAGCGCGTCATCCAGGACGTCGAGATTCCGCTCGAGCGGACGGAGGAGTTCCTCCGCTGGTTCCTAGAGAACATCCCCATCGAGCCGATCTGGCTGTGTCCGTTGCGACTTCGCGAGCAGGGCACAGCCGGAGATGGGGAGCTGGAGGCCCATCCGTGGCCGCTTTACCCGTTGCGCCGTGAGCAGACGTACGTCAATATCGGCTTCTGGTCGACGGTCCCCGGGACGCCAGGTCGGCCCGGTGCTGCGAACCGCAGGATCGAGGAGATGGTGGACCACGTCGGAGGCCACAAGTCGCTCTACTCAGAGAGCTTCTACGACGAGGAGACCTTCGACCGACTCTACGGAGGAGACGAGGTGAAACGGCTCAAGGCGATCTACGACCCCAACGGCAGACTCCTGGACCTCTACAGCAAGGCGGTGCGCAGGGCATGACGACAGCTGAACGGACTCGACCGCAGACACCGACGATCGGCGAGCTGGTCGACGAGATCACCGGCGGGACGATGGGGGTGCGGTTCACCGCATACGACGGCTCGTGCAGCGGGCCAGCCGACGCGACCCTGGGTCTGCACCTGAGGACGCCACGCGGTCTGGCCTTCCTCGCGACGGCGCCGGGCGACCTCGGGCTCGCGCGCGCCTATGTCGCCGGCGACCTCGACGCGACCGGGGTGCACCCCGGTGACCCCTACGAGCTGCTCGCCGCCCTCAGCTCGCTCCGGTTCGAGAAGCCGACCCCGTCCGCCGCCCTCACGGTGGCGCGCCTGCTCGGGGTGCGCGGGCTCCTCCCCCCCGAGCCGCCGCCCCAGGAGCGTCTGCCGCGCTGGCGCCGGACGGTCCACGGACTGCGGCACAGCCGCCGCCGGGACGCCGAGGCGATCAGTCACCACTACGACGTCTCCAACCGCTTCTACGAGATGGTCCTCGGGCCCTCGATGACCTACACCTGCGCGGTGTACCCGACTCCCGAGGCGACGCTGGAAGCGGCCCAGGAGAACAAGTACCGGCTCGTCTTCGACAAGCTCGCGCTCTCACCGGGGGACCGGCTCCTCGACATCGGCTGCGGCTGGGGCGGCATGGTCCGGTATGCGGCCCGCCAGGGAGTGCGCACGCTCGGCGTGACCCTGTCGAGGCAGCAGGCGGACTGGGCCCAGAAGCAGATCGCCGAGGATGGCCTCAGCGACCTGGCCGAGGTGCGGTACGCCGACTACCGCTCGGTCACCGAGACCGGCTTCGATGCCGTGTCCTCCATCGGTCTCACCGAGCACGTCGGGGTGCAGAACTACCCGTCCTACTTCGAGTTCATCCGGGAGCGGCTGCGACCCGGTGGCCTGCTGCTCAACCACTGCATCACCCGTCCGCACAACCAGCACCAGGAGACCGGCGCGTTCATCGACCGCTACGTCTTCCCCGACGGCGAGCTCACCGGGTCGGGGCGCATCATCACCGAGGCCCAGAACGCCGGCCTGGAGGTGCTCCACTCGGAGAACCTGCGGCAGCACTATGCGCTCACCCTCGCTGCGTGGTGCCGCAACCTCGTCGACAACTGGGACGAGTGCGTAGCCGAGGTCGGTCCCGGGACGGCCAGGGTGTGGGGTCTGTACATGGCCGGCTCCCGGCTCGGGTTCGAGCAGAACACCATTCAGCTGCACCACGTCCTCGCCGTGCGCCCGGAACCCGATGTGCAGCTGCCGCTGCGTCCCTGGTGGCAGCCGTAGGCTCCGCTCCGCCCTCCTGAATCGCGCTGTGCCACCTGGCGGCACATCCGCACCCGAGCAGTCTCAGTGAGCGGAATCACCGGTCTCGTGGTTCGGGGTCGCCGCCGGGCGTGGGGCATACTGAGAGGCACGTGCTCCGGGGTCGGTGCAATTCCGAACCGGTGGTGATAGTCCACGACCCGCTTGCAGCCAGTGAGCGGTTGACCTGGTGAAACTCCAGGACCGACGGTGAGAGTCCGGATGGGAGGCAGCACGAGGTCATCACGACCGGCAGCGCGACATGCTCGGTCTGCCACGTGATGACGGTGAGTCGCCATGGTGCGGTCACCGTCCGCCCGGAGCCCGATCAGATCAGGATCGACGGCACGAGGGCAGGACATGAGCAGCCAGGACGTGAGCAGCCGACGCGTGGACCACGCGTCGCAGCGGCGCGTCGTCGACGCTGCCATCGTGGATGCGGCGCCGACGGGCGCCGACCTCCTCGACACTGAGAGCTCTGTCGTTGGCAGTCCCGCTCCCGACACCCCCGCTCCTGACACCCTTGGTCCTGACAACACTGCGTCTGACACCCCCGTTCCTGACACCCCCACTTCTGACACCTCTGCTGCCGGCGGCCGTGACGTCGCCTTCATGGAGCTGGCGATCACCGCGGCCCGTCGCGGCCCGGTGATGGACCCCAACCCGCGCGTCGGCTGCGTCATCGTGCCGGCGGACGGGTCCGCCCCGGTGACCGGATGGCACCGCGGGGCCGGGACTGCGCACGCCGAGGCCGACGCCCTGCGGCAGGCGGGGGACTCCGCTCGCGGGGCCACCGCATACGTCACCCTGGAGCCGTGCGCCCACACCGGGCGGACCGGGCCGTGCGCCGACGCCCTCATCTGCGCCGGCGTTGCCCGGGTCGTGTATGCGGTGGCCGACCCCAGTGCGGCCGCGTCCGGCGGAGCCCGTCGGCTGGCTGAGCACGGGGTGAGCGTGCAGGGTGGGCTGCTGGCCGACGCCGCGCGGGAGGTGAACCGCACCTGGCTGCACAGCGCCGAGCTGGGGCGCCCGTTCGTCACGCTCAAGACGGCGACCACGCTCGACGGCCGGGTGGCCGCGGCCGACGGGTCGAGCCGCTGGATCACCGGACCCGAGGCCAGAGCGGATGCCCACCGGCTCCGTGCCGAGTGCGGCGCGATCCTCGTCGGCTCCGGCACTGCGCTCATCGACGACCCCGGCCTCACCGTGCGCGACGAGTCCGGTGCCCTCGTCGGTCGGCAGCCCCTGCGCGTCGTGGTCGGTCACCGCGGTCCGCGTCCGGGCTCGCGCCTCACCGACGGATCGGCACCGACCGAGCACCTGGCCACCCACGACGTGCGCGAGGTGCTGACGCACCTTCAGGGCCGCGGCGTGCACCACGTCCTCGTCGAGGGTGGGCCCACGCTGACGGCTGCGTTCCTCCGTGCGGACCTCGTCGACGAGGTCATCGCCTATCTGGCGCCCGCGATCCTCGGCGCCGGCCCTGCCGCCGTCGCAGACCTGGGCATCGTCTCGATCGACGACGCCCGTCGCCTCACCATCACCGACCTCCGTCTCGTCGGTGCGGACGCCCGCATCACGCTGCGCCCGCACCGTCGCGCCCCCCTTGAGGAGAGGAGCTAGATGTTCACCGGCATCGTCGAGGAGCTCGGCCGGGTCGAGGAGATCGCGCACGGCGAGGACTCGGCCAGGCTCACCATCCGCGGACCCGTCGTCACGACCGACGCGGCGCACGGGGACTCGATCGCGGTCAACGGGGTCTGCCTCACCGTCACCACCGTCGAGGGCGACACCTTCACCGTCGACGTCATGGCGCAGACGCTCGCGCTCACGGGCATCGGCGACCTGCGGCCGGGCGACCGGGTCAACCTCGAGCGGGCGATGGCCGCCGACGGACGCTTCGGCGGACACATCGTCCAGGGCCACGTCGATGCCACTGCAACGGTCGTGTCCCGCACCCCCGGAGACCGGTGGGAGACGGTGCGCTTCACCCTCCCGCCGGCCCTCGCGCGCTACCTCGTCCCGCAGGGCTCGATCACGGTCGACGGCGTGAGCCTCACCGTCGCCTCGCTCGAGGACGACACGTTCACGGTGAGCCTCATCCCGACGACGCTGGAGCTGACCACGCTCGGCCTGCGCCAGCCGGGGGAGCGGGTCAACCTCGAGGTCGATGTCCTCGCCAAGTACGTCGAGCGCATGCTCGCTGCCCGCACGGGCCAGATGCCCTCCGCCACGGAAGAGCCCAAGGTGATCTCATGAGTGAACTGTCCACCATCGAGGAGGCCCTGGACGCCCTGCGCGCCGGCCTTCCGGTGCTCGTCGTCGACGACGAGGACCGTGAGAACGAGGGCGACGTCGTCCTCGCAGCAGAGACCCTCACCACCGAGTGGCTCGCCTGGACGATCCGGCACACCTCGGGGTACCTCTGCGCGCCGTTGCCGAACGACCTGGCCGACCGCCTCGACCTGCCCCTCATGGTCGCCCAGAACGCCGACCCGCTGCGCACCGCATACACCGTCTCGGTGGACGCCCGGGAAGGGGTGACCACCGGCATCAGCGCCGCGGACCGCACCCGGACCATCCGCCTGCTCGCCGACCCGCACACGACCGCCGCGGACCTGGTCCGCCCCGGTCACGTGCTGCCGCTGCGCGCGAAGCCAGGAGGTGTGCTCGAGCGGCGCGGCCACACGGAGGCCACGGTGGATCTGTGCCGGCTCGCCGGGCTGCGACCCGTGGGGGTCATCGGCGAGCTCGTGCGCGACGACGGTGACATGATGCGCCTGCCCGAGGTGCTCGAGCTCGGGCGCGAGCGCGGCCTGCCCGTCATCTCGATTGCCGACCTCGTCGCCTACCGGCAGCGCCCGAGCCGGGTCACCGAGGTCGTTCGCACCGTTCTGCCGACCGCCTACGGCCGCTTCGACCTGTACGGCTTCTCCGACAACGAGACCGGCGACGAGCACCTCGCCCTCGTGAGCCCGCGTGGTCTGACGGGCAGTGACGGCGTGCCCCTCGTGCGGATCCACTCGGAGTGCCTCACCGGGGACGCCCTCGGCTCCCAGCGGTGCGACTGCGGACCGCAGCTGCAGTCGGCGCTGGAGCGCGTCGGGCGCGAGGGCGGTGCCGTCATCTACCTGCGCGGTCACGAGGGCCGTGCCGTGGGCCTCCTCGCGAAGCTCCAGGCCTACGCCCTCCAGGACGCCGGTGTCGACACCGTCGACGCCCAGACCCACCTCGGTCTTCCGGTCGACGCGCGAGAGTACGGCGCCGCTGCAGCCATCCTGCGCTCTCTCGGGGTCGAGCGGCTCGCCCTGCTGACGAACAACCCCGCGAAGGTTCAGGCGGTCGAGTCCGCCGGCATCGTCGTCGAGCGGATGGTGCCGTCCCTCACGACGGTCCACCCCGCGAATGCGACCTACCTGCGCACCAAGCGCGACCGGCTGGGCCACCTGCTGCCGGACCCGCTCGCGAGTCGGCGACCGCCCGCCCCGCAGGAGCGCACCGACACGGACCCGAAGGACACCGGCCACCACGACAGCACCACCAAGGAGAAGAGGGCATGAGCGGAGCCGGAGCACCCACCCTGAGCGTGACCGCGGAGGGCATGCGCGTCGTCGTCATCGCCGCGTCCTGGCACGAGCAGGTGATGGACGGCCTCATCGCCGGTGCCCGTCGCGCTCTCGTCGAGGCCGGTGTCGCAGACCCCACCCTCGTGCGGGTCCCCGGCACCTTCGAGCTCCCCGTGGCCGCGGCCCGGATCGCTCCTCACGTGGACGCCGTCGTCGCGCTCGGTGTCGTCATCCGCGGCGGGACGCCCCACTTCGAGTACGTCTGCAACGCGGCCACGAACGGGTTGACCGAGGTCGCGGTGCGCACCGGCGTCCCGGTCGGTTTCGGCGTGCTCACGTGCGACAACGAGGAGCAGGCTCTGGACCGGGCCGGTCTGCCCCACTCCTCGGAGGACAAGGGCTACGAGGCCGCTCAGGCCGCGCTCGTCACCGCCGACACGCTGCGCTCGCTCCGGCTCGCGAGGTAGTAGCCGGCAGGCGGTTGACGACACCCGAGCGCTCAGGACCGCGTCAGGACCTCTGAGTCGGCGTCGCCTCGCGACAGCGGCTTCGCAGGACCTGGGCACCGGCCTCCTGAGACGGGTGGGGGTCGGTCGGCCGCTGACCCGTAGGCTGGTTCGCGTGAAATCCTTCGACCAGCTGTACGCCGAGCTCGCTGACAAGGCAGCCACCCGCCCCGAGGGGTCCGGCACCGTGGCCGCCCTCGATGCCGGCGTGCATGCGATCGGGAAGAAGATCGTCGAGGAGGCGGCCGAGGTCTGGATGGCGGCTGAGCACGAGAGCGCAGAGCGCGCGGCGGAGGAGATCAGCCAGCTCCTCTACCACCTCCAGGTCCTCATGCTCGCCCGGGGCATCAGCCTCGACGACGTCTACGCACATCTCTGACGGACGCCTCAGGCGCTTGACTCAGAGCGCCACCTCCCTGCTTCACCGCACGCCTCAGCCTCACCACTCAGCTTCAGATCCAGAACACATACGAGAAGGCCATGCTCCGAATCGCCGTCCCCAACAAGGGAACCCTCTCCGACTCCGCCGGCGACATGCTGCGCGAGGCGGGGTACCGCACCCGCCGCGATCCCAAGGAGCTCGTCGTCACGGACGCGAGCAACGAGGTCGAGCTGTTCTACCTGCGACCCCGTGACATCGCCGTCTATGTCGGCAGCAGCACGGTCGACTGCGGCATCACCGGGCGGGACCTCCTGCTCGACGCCGAGTCCCCGGCCGTCGAGGTCATGCCGCTCGGCTTCGGTCAGTCGACGTTCCGGTATGCGGCGCGCCCGGGCGTGGTGGGGTCGGTCGCCGAGATCGCGGGTCGTCGGGTCGCCACGTCCTACCCCGGCCTGGTCCAGCAGCACCTGGCCGACCTCGGCGTCGGCGCCGAGGTGGTCCGCCTCGACGGTGCTGTTGAGACCGCCGTCTCCCTGGGCGTCGCGGAGGTCATCGCCGACGTCGTCGAGACCGGAGCGACCCTGCGCAGCCAGGGCCTCGAGGTGTTCGGCGACCCCATCCTGCGCAGCGAGGCCGTGCTCATCAAGGACGAGAACTCCCCTGAGCAGGCCGCCATCGAGGTGCTCCGCCGCCGGCTCCTCGGGGTCGTGACGGCGCGGTCCTACGTCATGCTCGACTACGACTGCCCGCGGAGGGTCGTCGACGCCGCCTGCGAGGTGACGCCGGGCCTCGAGTCACCGACGATCTCGCCGCTCGCCGACCGGGACTGGGTCGCCGTGCGAGCCATGGTTCCCCGCTTCGAGACCAACCAGATCATGGACCGGCTCTATGACCTCGGTGCGCGCGCGATCCTCGTGACCGAGATCAGCGCGTGCCGGATCTGAGGGAGAGTGCGATGAACGAGGCAACGACGCCGACCTCCGGAGCACCGGACAGCGCAGACCTGTATGCGGTGTTCCGCTCCCGCCGGGGGCGAGCCGTGCCGATGGTCATGTCCACGCTGGCCATCCTCCTCTTCACCGGCTTCGCGGTCTTCGTGCCGGGACGCGGCGAGGGCGGGAGCTTCGGGCCGGGGGACCGGGTCATGATGTTCGCGATGGGCGCGATGATCGGGCTCTTCCTCTGGCGCTACGTCGGGATCCGGGCGGTTCCGGACGAGCGCGGGATCTACGTGCGCAACCTCATCCTGTCCCGCCGCGTCGAGTGGCCCGAGGTGGAGGCCGTGCGCTTCCACGGTGGGGCCGCGTGGCCGGTCCTCGCGCTCCACGACGGGGACGAGGTCGCCGTCATGGCCGTGCAGAAGGCCGATGGTCCCAGGGCGTCCGCCGAGGCCACCCGGCTCGCGACCCTGGCCCAGCTGGGCGGGGGAGCCCATTAGGCGGTGGTGACGACGAGGTCGGCTTTGGCGCGAGTGCCGTCCCGGCCGGACATCGCTAGCCGGTCGTGACGATGAGGTCGGCCTTGGCGCGAGTGCCGTCCCGGCCGAACAGCTCTGCCTCCTGAGCCGCCCACCGCTCCCAGTTCGGCCGGTAGGCCGCACCGTCGCGGGCCAGCCCGCGCTCCCTCCGCACCTCCACAGGTGCCTCGACCCACACCCGGACCGCCGCATACTCCCCGGACGGGCCGACGCTCGAGCCGCACCCTTCGATGACGAGGAGCTCGCAGACGGGCACCTCAGCCGTCCCGTTCCACCCGTCGCGGTGCCAGTCCCAGATCCGGTAGGCGGCCTTCTCGCCCCGGGCGAGCGGCTGGAGCACCTGTGTCGTGAGCAGCCCGACCGACTCGGCAAGCCCGTCCCACCCGGGATAGATGCTGTCCATGTGGAGCACCGGCGCACCGAGGGCTGCTCCCACAGCCGCGGCAAGCGTCGTCTTCCCCGCCCCGCTCAGCCCGTCGATGGCGACAATCCGTACGCCCCCGCAGCGCGGCTCCGCCGTGCCGACGGCCTCGACCACCGTGGCCACGTCCGCCGGATCTGCCCGGTCCGGCACCTGGAACCGCATGAGCCACGAGTCTAGGAGCGGTGTGTAATGGGCTGCATGACGCAGTCAGGGAGTCAGTCATCGGTCGCGGTGCGGGTCATCCCGTGCCTCGACGTCGACGCCGGCCGCGTCGTCAAGGGCGTGAACTTCGCCGACCTGCGTGACGCCGGTGACCCGGTTGAGCTGGCCGCCGCATACGGCGCAGCGGGAGCGGACGAGCTGACCTTCCTCGACGTCACGGCGAGCAGCGGTGACCGGGAGACGATGTACGACGTCGTGAGGCACACCGCCGAGGAGGTCTTCATCCCCCTCACCGTCGGAGGCGGGGTGCGCAGCGTCGACGACGTCGACCGCCTCCTCCGCTGCGGGGCGGACAAGGTCGGGGTGAACACCGCTGCCATCGCTCGTCCCTCGCTCATCAGTGAGGTCGCGGACCGCTTCGGGGCTCAGGTGCTCGTCCTGTCGGCCGATGTCCGGCGCCGTCGGGACGAGGACGGTCGGATCCTCGGCGGGTTCGAGGTCACGACCCACGGAGGACGGCGGGGCACCGGCATCGACGCCATCGAGTGGTGCGCACGAGCGGCCGAGCTCGGCGCCGGGGAGATCCTCCTGAACTCGATGGACGCCGACGGCACGAAGGCTGGCTTCGATCTCGAGCTCATCCGCGCGGTCCGGGCCGAGGTGACGGTGCCGCTCATCGCCTCGGGCGGAGCCGGCGCCGTGGAGCACTTCCCGCCGGCCGTCCAGGCCGGAGCCGACGCCGTGCTCGCGGCCAGTGTCTTCCACTTCGGGGAGCTGTCGATCGGTGAGGTCAAGGGCGCCCTTCGCGGTGCCGGGATCACCGTCCGCTAGACCCTTGCGAGAATGTCACCTGTGACCGACCGTCTAGACCCCCGGATCGCCGACCGGCTCAAGCGCGACAGTGCCGGTCTCGTCGCCGCCATCATCCAGGACCACGAGACCCGTGAGGTCCTCATGCTCGGCTGGATGGACGACGAGGCCCTGCGCCGCACGCTCGAGGAGGGCAGGGTCACCTACTGGTCGCGATCCCGCGGCGAGTACTGGCGCAAGGGGGACACCTCGGGCCACACCCAGCACGTGCGTTCGATCTCCCTCGACTGCGACGGCGACGCGCTGCTCCTCACCGTGGACCAGGTCGGCGCTGCCTGCCACAACGGCACGCGGACCTGCTTCACCGAGATTGCCGCGTCGTGACCACCACACCGCATCCGCAGCTCACCGTCGGCACCACGTGGCCGGACCTGGAGACCTTCGAGATCCTCGCCGAGGACCGCCGGGTCATCCCGGTCGTGCGCCGGCTCATGGCCGACGCCGAGACACCGGTCGGGCTCTACCGCAAGCTCGCAGGGTCGCGGCCGGGCACCTTCCTCCTCGAGTCCGCCGAGCACGGGGGAGTCTGGTCGAGGTACTCCATCATCGGTGCGGCGAGTCGCGCGACGCTCACCGCGCAGGACGGGGAGGTGCGCTGGATCGGCGAACCTCCGGCCGGGGTCCCTACCGAGGGTCTGGCCACGGAGGCCCTCGCCGCCACGGTCGACGCGCTGGCGACCGAGCCGGTCCCGGGGTTGCCGCCGCTCACCGGCGGGATGGTGGGCCTGGTCGGCTACGACGCGGTGCGGCGCTGGGAGCGGATCCCGGAGACCACCACGGACGACCTCGGTCTGCCCGAGGTGGCGATGATGCTGGCCACCGACGTCGCGGTCCTGGACCACACCGACGGCACCGTCCTGCTCGTCGCGAACGCGATCAACTACGACGGCAGCAGTGAGCGGGTCCAGGAGGCGTGGGCGGACGCCATCGAGCGTCTCGACCGGATGACCGCCCAGCTCGCAGCCCCGGCCGAGTCGACCGTGGTCGCCATCGACCACGGCCAGGTGGCCACCGTCCTGAGCTCGGTGACGAGCAGCGCGACCGAGGAGTCCTTCGTCGCCCTCGTCGAGTCGGCGAAGGAGGACATCCGGGCCGGCGAGGTGTTCCAGGTCGTGCTGTCCCAACGGTTCTCGGTGCCGTGCCCCGCCCACCCCCTCGACGTCTACCGGGCGCTGCGGGCGAGCAACCCCAGCCCGTACATGTACCTGTTCCGGATCCCGACCCTCGACGGCGACATCGTCGACGTCGTCGGCTCCTCACCCGAGGCCCTCGTCAAGGTGAGCGGCCGCACCGCGATCACCCACCCCATCGCAGGGTCCCGACCGCGCGGCAAGACCCCGGAGGAGGACGTGTGGCTCGAGCACGAGCTGCTCGCGGACCCCAAGGAGCGCGCGGAGCACGTCATGCTCGTCGACCTGGGGCGCAACGACCTCGGTCGGGTGTGCCGACCCGGGACGGTCGAGGTAGTCGAGTTCATGGAGGTGCGGCGCTACAGCCACGTCATGCACATCGAGTCCACCGTGACCGGCGAGCTGCGCGACGGCATGCGTGCCTATGACGTCCTGCGGGCCACCTTCCCGGCCGGCACGCTCTCCGGTGCGCCGAAGCCCCGGGCGATGGAGCTCATCGACCACTACGAGGAGACCCGGCGCGGCGTGTACGGGGGAGTGGTCGGCTACATCGACTTCCACGGAGACCTCGACATGGCCATCGCCATCCGGACGGCGGTCCTGCGAGGAGGCACCGCATACGTCCAGGCGGGTGCGGGGATCGTCGCCGACTCGGACCCGCTGAGTGAGCACCGCGAGTGCATCGCGAAGGCGACCGCCGCGCTGCGTGCCGTCGCCACGGCGGCGAGCATGCGACCGATCGGCGGGACCGGGGAGGGGGGTCGATGAGCGTCCTCACCCGCCGTGCCGGAGCGGTCCTCATCGGAGCGCTCGCGGCGCTCCTCACCGTCATCGCGGCCGGGCGCCCGTGGATCGAGGGCACCGTCGACGACGCCATGATCGGCGGCAGCCTGCAGCAGGTGGGCGGTGACGAGGCCGTCACCGGGATCGTCGCTCTCGGCCTGGTCCTCCTCGCCGGAGCGGTGGCAGCGGCCGCGACCCGCACGGTCGGACGCCGCGTCGCCGCGGTCATCCTGCTCCTCACCGCCCTGTTCCTCGGAGCACTCGTCCTGCGCGTCATCATGGACCCCTCCGCCATCCTCGGATCGGCGGCCGCCGCCGACACCGGCCGGACCGGGTCGCTCACCGCGACCGGCGAGGCCACCGGTTGGGCCTACCTCGCGCTCGTCCCCGCCCTCCTCGGGCTCGTGCTGGCCGCCCTCGCCGGGCGGGGGGCGACGGCCTGGCCGCAGCCGTCCAGCGCATACGACCGGCCCGGGACCGAGCGCCCGGGCAAGCGCGGGGAGCGGGTGACCTCCGACTGGGAGCGGCTCTCCGAGGGGGAGGACCCGACGGCCGATGCCGGTGCCGTGGACGGCTCGGGCCGCTGACGGTAGCCCCGGATAGCCTGTCGAGCATGCCGACCGTCCTGGACCAGATCATCTCCGGCGTCCGTGCTGACCTGCGCGCACGCGAGGCGCGCGTGCCCCTCGGCGACGTCATCAAGGCGGCCGCGGCCGCACCCCCGGCGCGGCCGGTCCTTCCCGCGCTGCGCGGGCGGACGCTCTCGCTCATCGCCGAGGTCAAGCGCCGCAGCCCGAGCAAGGGCGCGCTCGCCGAGATCCCCGAGCCGGCCGTCCTGGCCAGTGAGTATGCGTCGGGCGGGGCCACCGCGATCAGCGTCCTCACCGAGGAGCGCCGTTTCGGCGGCAGCCTCGCTGACCTCGACGCCGTCCGTGCTGCCGTCTCCACCCCCGTGCTGCGCAAGGACTTCATCGTCACCGACTACCAGGTGCACGAGGCCCGGGCCCACGGCGCCGACCTCGTCCTTCTCATGGTGTCCGCGCTCAGCTACCCCGATCTCACCCGGTTGTACGGCCTGACCCGGTCCCTTGGCATGGTCGCACTCGTCGAGGTGCACGACGAGGCCGAGACGAACCGTGCTCTCGACCTCGGGGCGGAGGTCATCGGTGTCAATGCCCGCAACCTCAAGACCCTCGAGGTCGACCCGCAGGTCTTCGAGCGGCTCGCGCCGCGCATCCCCAAGGAGCGGATCCGGGTCGCCGAGTCGGGGATCTTCGGGGTGGCGGATGCCCAGCGCTACGCCGATGCCGGCGCCGACGCAGTCCTGGTGGGCGAGGCGCTCGTCAAGGCGCCCGACCCGCGGCAGCTGGTGGCCGATCTGACCTCGATCAAGGTGAAGCGATGAGTGACGTGAAGGGCGGCGACGTGGCGCGCGAGCCTGGCCGGAGCGACGAGACGGGGGCAGCGGTGGCTCCGCGCGCGGAGACGAACGCGACCGAGCAGCCGGGGCGCTTCGGCCGGTTCGGTGGCCGGTATGTCCCCGAGGCGCTCATTCCCGCGCTCGAGGAGCTCGACGAGGCACGGCTCAAGGCCGCGGTCGACCCCGAGTTCACCAATGAGCTGAACCGCCTGCACCGCACGTACGTCGGGCGACCGAGCATCATCACCGAGGTGCCGCGGTTCGCCGAGCACTGCGGAGGGGTCCGCGTCATCCTCAAGCGTGAGGACCTCAACCACACGGGTTCGCACAAGATCAACAACGTCCTCGCCCAGGCGCTCCTCACCGTGCGGATGGGCAAGACCCGGGTCATTGCCGAGACCGGTGCCGGCCAGCACGGTGTCGCCACAGCGACGGCGGCAGCCCTGCTCGGGCTCGACTGCACGATCTACATGGGCAAGGTCGACACCGAGCGCCAGGCGCTCAACGTGGCCCGGATGAAGATGCTCGGTGCGACGGTGGTCCCCGTCGAGCACGGGAGCGCGACCCTCAAGGACGCGATCAACGAGGCGCTGCGGGACTGGGTCACCAACGTCGAGACGACGCACTACCTCATCGGGACGGTGACCGGTCCGCACCCCTTCCCGGAGATGGTGCGCGACTTCCACAAGATCATCGGCGAGGAGGCCCGCGAGCAGGTTCTCTCACTCACCGGTCGCCTGCCCGACGTCGTTCTCGCGTGCGTCGGGGGTGGCTCGAACGCGATGGGCATCTTCCACGCGTTCATCCCGGACGAGGAGGTCCGGCTCATCGGCGTCGAGGCCGGGGGAGAGGGCGTCGAGTCGGGACGGCACGCAGCCCGTTTCGCAAGCGCCTCTCCCGGCGTCCTCCACGGGGCGATGAGCTATCTCATGCAGGACGACGACGGCCAGACCGTCGAGTCGCACTCCATCTCGGCCGGCCTGGACTACCCGAGCGTCGGGCCCGAGCACTCGTTCCTGCGCGACAGCGGGCGCGCCGAGTACCGCTACGCGACCGACTCGGACGTCATGGACGCATTCCTCCTGCTCTGCAGGACCGAGGGCATCATTCCTGCCCTGGAGTCCGCTCACGCTCTCGCGGGCGCCATCGAGGTCGGCCGGGAGATCGCCGCCGAGGTCGGTCCCGAGCGGGCCTCGGAGACGGTGCTCCTCGTGAACCTCTCCGGGCGCGGGGACAAGGACATGCATACGGCGGCCGAGTACTTCGGCCTGCTCGACTCCTCCGAGGGAGGCACGGCGTGAGTTCCCGCGACACGATCGAGGCGTGCCTCGCCGAGGGCCGACCCGCCCTCATGGCGTATCTCCCCGTGGGCTACCCCACCGTCGAGGGCTCGCTGGCGGCGATGCGTGCCGTCGTCGAGGCCGGGGCGGACATCGTCGAGGTCGGTGTGCCCTACAGCGACCCCGTGATGGACGGGACGGTCATCCAGGACGCAGCCAGCACGGCCCTGCGCCGCGGGGTTCGGGTGGACCACGTCTTCGATGCGGTCGCGGCCGTCCGCGCCGCCGGCGCCACACCGGTGGTCATGAGCTACTGGAACCTCGTGCTGCGCCGAGGGGTCGACCGGTTCGCCGCCGACCTCGCCGCAGCGGGCGGAGCCGGCCTCATCACTCCCGACCTCATCCCTGAGGAGGCGGGTGAGTGGATCGAGGCGAGCGACGCATACGGTCTGGACCGGATCTTCCTCGTCGCCCCGAGCTCGACCGCCCAGCGGCTCGCGACCGTCACCTCCGCCTGCCGCGGCTTCGTCTACGCCGCGTCGACCATGGGCGTCACCGGCGTCCGCTCCGAGGTGGGGTCCTCCGCCGCGGACCTCGTGAGCCGGGTCCGGGACGTTTCCGACGTGCCGGTATGCGTGGGGCTGGGTGTCTCGAACGGTGACCAGGCGGCCGCGGTGGGCGCGGTGGCCGACGGCGTCATCGTGGGATCAGCGCTCGTGCGTGCGCTGACCGCCGACATCGTTGATGCCGACACAGGTGCCCTGGATCCGGAGCTCCCGACACTGCGCTCGGTGGTCGCCGACCTCGCCGCCGGCGTCCGGCGCGCCCGGGTGGGCTGACGTTCGATATCGCCCCCGCCCTCCGCGCGCAGGGGCACCCACTCGTGGGCGCGGCGTGGGGTGGGATGAGGTGCGCGCGGCGCAGTGCACGTTGGAGCACCCACATCAGGGCCCGGCGCATTACGGGAGCACCCGCGCGCTGCTGTGACCGGCGACCGAGGCAGCGGGAACTTCGTGTGACATGTCATCGTTCTGCTTGCGATGACCCTGTTGGGAGGCAGCCGATCCGATGCCGACTACCCGGCGACGAGGCCCAGGGCGTTTCGACCGGAGCGTCCCTCGGCACCTGTTCTGACCAGATTCCGACCGGCTCTGGTTGCGACGCGACCCGTCCACATCGCAGCCGGTGCGCTCAGCAGCCCCGGCCACCGCATACCCTGCTCTGGACGACATCCCTGAAATCCCAACCGACGACAGACGCTCGCGACGAGATCCGACGAAGGAGAACGACCCCATGGCCAAGAAGTCGGCCAAGAAGCAGGCGGCGCCCGCCGCCTCGGACCGCCAGGCGAAGATCCAGGCGGCTGCCAAGGCGAACGCCCCCGGCCCGAACAAGATCCTCATCGGCACGGTCGTCGCCCTGGTGGCGATCATCGCGGTCGTGGCCGGCGTCATCATCGCCGACCAGTCGAACCGGTCGACCGACGGCGCCTCGTCGAGCAACTCTGTGCCGGCGAGCGCGGAGGGGATGGGCAAGGGCTTCGTCGCCAACGAGGGCGTCACTATCGTCGAGGGTGCCCCGACGCTGGAGATCTACGAGGACTTCCGCTGCCCGCACTGCCACAACGCGTACGCGATCTTCAACGACACCGTGACCGAGCTCGCCGAGGCCGGCAAGATCCAGCTCGTCTACCACTTCAAGACGGTCATCGACTCGAACTCCGGCGGGGATGCCTCGCTCAAGGCCGCGTCCTCGGCGATGTGCGCGGCGGACGCCGGCAAGTTCGACGAGTACCACAACGCGATCTTCAGCGGCATCGTCAACGCCGGCGGCCAGCAGCCGAGCTGGGGCAAGGACTTCTTCAGCGCCAAGGCCGAGGAGGTCGGGATCACCGGAGCCGAGCTCGAGACCTTCGAGACGTGTGTGAACGGCGGGACCTACGACGCGTACATCCGCAGCACGGAGCAGCAGTCCATCCGTGACGGGGTCAACGGCACCCCGGTCTACAAGCTCAACGGAACCACGCTCGACCTCGGCGCGGTGAACAGCCCGGCTGCCCTGCTCGCGGCTGTCGAGGCCGCCACGGGAGCGTAGTGCCCTACGCCCTCCCCAGTCCCAGCGTCGGTGCCTTCCAGCTGGGGCCTCTCACCCTCCATGCCTACGCGCTCTGCATCCTCGCGGGCATCTTCGTCGCGGTCTGGCTGACCCAGAAGCGACTGGAGGCCCGCGGGGGTGCAGCGGGTCAGGTCCTCGACGTCGCCACCTGGGCGGTGCCCGCAGGCATCATCGGCGGGCGCCTCTACCACGTCATCAGCTCTCCCCAGGCGTACTTCGGCGAGGGGGGCAACCTCGCCGACGTGGTGAAGATCTGGGAGGGCGGCCTCGGGATCTGGGGAGCCATCTCCCTCGGCGCCCTCGGAGCCTGGTGGGGGTGCCGCCAGGCGGGCGTGCGCTTCGTCACCTTCGCCGATGCCGCCGCGCCCGGCGTTGCCCTCGCGCAGGCGATCGGTCGATGGGGCAACTGGTTCAACAACGAGCTCTACGGTGGGCCGACCGACCTGCCGTGGGGACTCACGATCCACCAGTGGAACCATGCGGCCGGACGGGCGGCCGTCGACGCCGACGGCAACCCCATCGTTCTCGGCACCTTCCACCCGACGTTCCTCTACGAGTTCATCTGGCTCGTCGTCCTCGCTGCCGGGCTCATGCTCGTCGAGCGACGCGTACGCCTGCACCGGGGCCAGGTGTTCGGCCTCTACGTGGCCGGCTACCCGGTCGGGAGGCTCGTCATCGAGCTCATGCGCACCGATGAGGCCACGATCATCCTCGGGCAGCGCATCAACGTGTGGACCTCGATCCTCGTCTTCCTCCTCGGGGTGGCCATCGTCGTCTGGTCCGGCCGTCGCCAGCCGGTGGCCGGAAAGGACGACGCCCAGGTCGGGACGGTCTCGCGAGGCGAGACGACTGAGAACGAGCCGCGGGACGGCACCCCCCTCCGGTAATATCCCTGCCACGTGGTCAGCGCCGTCCACGTGGCTCCGGCGCTCGACGATGCCCGCTCAGCGTGGCCGTCGGCCCTGGTACGACCGCGTCCATCCGTGCAGGTCAGCACGGCGCGGCCCACTCCACATAGGGTGGATGGCGCACCTGGACGAACACCTGGATGAACGCGGCACCCGGGTCCCGACACCTGCCCCTGATGCGGGACCGCTGACGGCCCTTCCGACGGATGGGCCCGAGAACACCACACCGGCTGATCCGTACCGCGACGACCGCGACGACCGCGGCGACGGTATCGGGCTGGGGCCTTCCCACGACCCTCGGACTACGAAGAACGGACGGTGAGCAGCCGTGTCCATTGCTGACTTCTCCGCGCACCCGGCCTCCACCGGCCTCTACCGGCGCGACCTGGAGCATGACGCCTGCGGCGTGGCCATGGTCGCGACGATGCGTGGGTATGCAGGTCATGACATCGTCGTGCACGCGCTGACCGCGCTGCGCAATCTCGACCACCGCGGCGCCACCGGCGCTGACCCGCTCGTGGGCGACGGCGCCGGCATCCTCACCCAGATCCCGGACGACTTCTTCCGCCCCGTCCTGGCCGAGGCGGGCGTGACGCTCCCCCCGCGCGGCGCATACGTCGCGGGCATGGCGTACCTGCCGAGGGACCTCGGGGCCCGCGAGGACGCCCAGCGCCGGATCGCCGCCATCGCCTACGACGAGGGCCTGCAGGTCCTCGGCTGGCGCGACGTCCCGCACGCGGCGGAGATCGTCGGCAAGGAGGCGGCCGACTGTATGCCGCACTTCGCTCTGCTGTTCGCCGCACCCGCCCAGGGTGGACCGGCGACCGACCGCACCGGGATCGACCTGGACCGGGTCGCCTTCGCCGTCCGCAAGCGCGCCGAGCGCGAGGTCGACGTCTACTTCCCCTCGCTGTCGTGTCGGACCATCGTCTACAAGGGCATGCTCACGACCGGGCAGCTCGAGCCGTTCTTCCCCGACCTGGGCGACGAGCGCTGGACGACCGAGCTGGCCCTGGTCCACTCGCGGTTCTCGACCAACACCTTCCCCAGCTGGCCGCTGGCCCACCCCTACCGGCTCATCGCCCACAACGGTGAGATCAACACGGTGCGTGGCAACCGCAACTGGATGCGGGCCCGTGAGTCGCAGCTGCACTCCGAGCTCATCCCCGGTGACCTCGAGCGGCTCTTCCCGATCTGCTCGCCCTACGGGTCGGACAGCGCCTCGTTCGACGAGGTCCTCGAGCTCCTCCACCTCGGCGGCCGTCCCCTCCCGCACGCGGTCCTGATGATGATCCCCGAGGCGTGGGAGAACCACACCTCGATGGAGCCCTCGCGCCGCGCGTTCTACGAGTTCCACTCCCACCTCATGGAGCCCTGGGACGGCCCGGCCTGCGTCACCTTCACCGACGGCACCGTCATCGGGGCCGTGCTCGACCGCAACGGCCTGCGCCCGGGGCGCTACTACGTCACCGACGACGGCCTCGTCGTGCTCGCCTCCGAGGCCGGGGTGCTCGACCTCGCACCGGAGAACGTCGTCCGCAAGGGGCGACTGCAGCCTGGCCGGATGTTCCTCGTCGACACCGCGGCGGGTCGCATCATCAACGACGACGAGATCAAGGCCGAGCTTGCTGCAGAGCACCCCTACGAGGAGTGGGTCGCTGCAGGCCAGGTGACCGTCGACGACCTGCCCGAGCGAGAGCACATCGTCCACACCGCCGCCTCGGTGGTGCGCCGGCAGCAGACCTTCGGCTACACCGAGGAGGAGCTGCGGATCATCCTCGCGCCGATGGCCCGCTCCGGCGGCGAGGCCCTCGGCTCGATGGGCACCGATAGCCCCATCGCGGTGCTCTCGAGCAAGCCGCGGCTGCTCTTCGACTACTTCACCCAGCTCTTCGCGCAGGTGACCAACCCGCCGCTCGATGCGATCCGCGAGGAGCTCGTGACCTCGCTATCGAGCACTGTCGGACCGGACGCGGACCTCCTCACGGCCAGCCCCGCGCACGCCCGCAAGCTCGTGCTGCCGTTCCCGGTCATCGACAACGACGACCTGGCCAAGATCCGCTACATCAACGAGGACGGCGACATGCCCGGGTTCGCCGCCCACGTCGTGCGCGGCCTCTACCGGGTCGCGGGTGGGGCGGAGGCACTGCAGGCGCGTCTCTACGAGATCTTCGACGAGGTGTCGGCCGCCATCGAGCGCGGGGCGCGGGTCGTCATCCTGTCCGACCGGGACAGCGACCGTGATCACGCACCGATCCCGTCACTCCTACTCACCTCGGCCGTCCACCACCACCTCATCCGGGAGAAGACGCGCACCCAGGTCGGGCTGCTCGTCGAGGCCGGTGACGTGCGCGAGGTCCACCACGTCGCGATGCTCGTCGGCTACGGCGCGGCCGCGGTCAACCCCTACCTCGCCATGGAGTCCGTCGAGAACCTCGTGCGGACCGGCGTGCTGACCGGCGTCAGCGCCGAGCAGGCGGTGAAGAACCTCATCAAGGCCCTCGGCAAGGGCGTGCTCAAGGTGATGTCCAAGATGGGCATCTCCACCGTCGCTTCCTACTGCGGGGCCCAGGTCTTCGAGGCCATCGGTCTGTCGCAGGAGCTCGTCGACGAGCACTTCACGGGGACCATCTCCCAGCTCGGCGGTGTCGGACTCGACGTCATCGCTGCCGAGGTCGCCGCCCGCCATGCCACCGCATACCCGAGCGACGGCCGGCGCCAGCCGCACCGCCGCCTCGAGGTCGGCGGGGAGTACCAGTGGCGTCGGGAGGGCGAGCCGCACCTGTTCGATCCCGAGACCGTCTTCCGGCTGCAGCACTCGACGCGCAACCGCCGCTACGACATCTTCAAGCAGTACACCTCCCGCATCGACGAGCAGGCCGAGCGGCTCATGACCCTGCGCGGACTCTTCGAGCTCCGCAAGGGCGTGCGCCCGCCCGTGCCGATCGAGGAGGTCGAGCCGGTCAGCGAGATCGTCAAGCGCTTCAACACCGGTGCGATGAGCTACGGCTCGATCAGCAAGGAGGCGCACGAGACCCTCGCCGTCGCGATGAACCGTCTCGGCGGCCGCTCCAACACCGGCGAGGGCGGTGAGGACGAGGACCGACTGCTCGACCCGCTGCGCCGGTCCCGCATCAAGCAGGTGGCCTCGGGCCGGTTCGGCGTGACGTCGCTCTACCTCACGAAGAGCGACGACATCCAGATCAAGATGGCCCAGGGTGCCAAGCCAGGGGAGGGCGGTCAGCTGCCCGGAGGCAAGGTGTACCCGTGGGTGGCGAAGACCCGCCACAGCACCCCAGGAGTCGGGCTCATCAGTCCGCCGCCGCACCACGACATCTACTCCATCGAGGACCTGGCCCAGCTGATCCACGACCTGAAGAACGCCAACCCCAGCGCCCGGATCCACGTCAAGCTCGTCGCTGAGGTCGGTGTCGGGACCGTTGCGGCGGGCGTGAGCAAGGCGCACGCCGATGTCGTCCTCATCTCGGGTCACGACGGTGGCACCGGCGCCTCGCCGCTCACCTCGCTCAAGCATGCGGGTGGTCCGTGGGAGCTCGGGCTGGCCGAGACCCAGCAGACCCTCGTGCTCAACGGCCTGCGCGACCGGATCGTCGTCCAGGTGGACGGGCAGATCAAGACCGGTCGGGACGTCGTCATCGCTGCGCTGCTCGGTGCCGAGGAGTTCGGGTTCGCCACGGCGCCCCTCGTGGTCTCCGGCTGTGTCCTCATGCGCGTCTGTCACCTCGACACGTGCCCCGTGGGCATCGCGACCCAGAACCCCGAGCTGCGGGCGCGCTTCACCGGGAAGCCCGAGTTCGTCGAGACCTTCTTCGAGTACATCGCCGAAGAGGTTCGCGAGCACCTGGCTGCCCTCGGCTTCCGCTCCATCGCCGAGGCTGTCGGCGAGGTCGCGAGCCTCGACGTCTCGCGCGCCGTGGAGCACTGGAAGGCAAGCGGTCTCGACCTGTCGCCGATCCTCGCCGAGGTGAGCAGCCCCGACGGCTCCGGGCGGATCTGCACCAAGGAGCAGGACCACGGCCTGGAGCGGGCTCTCGACCACGAGCTCATCGCCCTCGCGAAGCCCGCGCTGACCGGCGGCTCACCGGTCCGTGGCACGGTCACCGTGCGCAACGTCAACCGCACGGTCGGGACGATGCTCGGCCATGAGGTCACCAAGGCCTTCCCGCACGGTCTCCCGGACAACACCATCGACATCACGCTCACCGGCACGGCGGGACAGTCGTTCGGCGCCTTCATCCCGGGCGGAATCACGCTGCGTCTCGAGGGTGACGCCAACGACTACGTCGGCAAGGGCCTCTCCGGCGGCCGGATCACCGTGCGTCCGCACGCGAACTCGGCGCTGGTCGCGGAGCACAACGTCATCGCCGGCAACGTCATCGGCTACGGCGCGACGTCCGGGGAGATCTTCATCCGCGGCAAGGCGGGTGAGCGGTTCTGTGTCCGCAACTCAGGCGCCACGGCGGTCGTCGAGGGCGTCGGTGACCACGGCTGCGAGTACATGACCGGCGGCATGGCGCTCATCCTCGGACCGACGGGCCGCAACTTCGCGGCAGGTATGTCCGGGGGCGTCGCCTACGTCCTCGACCTGCGTCCCGAGAATGTCAACGGCGAGCTCGTCGACGTGGGACCGCTGCGCGAGGAGGACCTCCCGGTCGTCCGGGGCCTCCTGGAGGACCACGTGCGGTGGACCCAGTCCGCCGTCGCGCGCGATCTCCTGGCCGGCTGGGACGCGCAGGAGTCCTCCTCCTCGCGCTTCAGCCTGGCGCTGCCGCGTGACTACCAGCGCGTCCTCGACGTGCGTGCCGAAGCAATGGCGGAGGGCCTCGATCTCGACGGCACCGATGTCTGGAACCGAATCATGGAGGTGTCCCGTGGCTGACCCTCAGGGCTTCCTGAAGATCCGCGAGCGGGAGCTCCCCGCGCGTCGCCCCGTTCCCGTCCGGATCAGGGACTGGAAGGAGGTCTACGAGGAGCAGGAGCTCGCCCAGCTCCGTCGTCAGGCCGGCCGCTGCATGGACTGCGGTATCCCCTTCTGCCACTCCGGCTGCCCCCTCGGCAACCTCATCCCGGAGTGGAACGACCTGGCGTGGAAGGGTGACTGGGGTGAGGCGATCGAACGCCTCCACGCCACGAACAACTTCCCGGAGTTCACCGGCCGACTCTGCCCCGCGCCCTGCGAGACGGCGTGCGTCCTGGGCATCAACCAGCCTGCCGTCACCATCAAGCAGATCGAGGTGACGACCATCGAGCAGGCCTTCGGCTTCGGGGCCGTCAAGCCGCAGCCTCCCGAGCGGCTGTCCGGCAAGACCGTCGCCGTCATCGGGTCGGGCCCGGCCGGTCTCGCCGTCGCTCAGCAGCTCACCCGGGCCGGCCACACCGTCGCGGTGTACGAGCGGGCCGACAAGCCGGGCGGCCTGCTCCGCTACGGCATCCCCGAGTTCAAGATGGAGAAGTCGGTCCTGGACCGGCGGCTCAACCAGATGGAGGCCGAGGGCACCCGCTTCCGCTCGGGGATCGATGTCGGCACCGACATCACCGGGGACCAGCTGCGCAAGCGCTACAACGCCATCGTGTTGACGACCGGCTCCACGATCCCTCGTGATCTGCCGGTCCCTGGGCGCGAGCTCATCGGGGTCCACCAGGCCATGACCTACCTGCCCCAGGCCAACCGCGTGGCCCTCGGCGAGGAGGTCGAGGACCAGATCCTCGCGACCGGCAAGGACGTCATCGTCATCGGCGGTGGCGACACCGGTGCGGACTGCATCGGCACGGCGCACCGTCAGGGCGCCCGCTCCGTCACGAGCCTGGAGATCATGCCTCAGCCGGGGGAGGACCGCGCGCCGAACCAGCCCTGGCCGACGTACCCGATGATCTTCCGGGTCGCCTCCGCGCACGAGGAGGGTGGCGAGCGGCTGTATGCGGTGAGCACCTCCGAGATCGTCGGAGACGAGAACGGCAACGTGCGTGCCCTGCGCGTGCACGACGTGCGTCTCGAGAACGGCCGGTTCGTCCCTGTCGAGGGGAGCGAGCGGGAGCTTCCTGCCCAGCTGGTGCTTCTGGCCATGGGATTCGTCGGTCCGGAGCCGGACGGCGTGGTCAAGCAGCTCGGTGTCGAGCTCGACGAGCGGGGCAACATCCGTCGGGACGCGAGCTTCATGTCGACGGTCCCGGGCGTGTTCGTGGCCGGTGACGCCGGTCGTGGGCAGTCGCTCATCGTCTGGGCCATCGCGGAAGGTCGCGCGGCCGCGAACGGGGTCGACGCATACCTCACCGACGGCCACTCGGCACTGCCGCGACCGATCAACCCGACGGACCGTCCGCTGACTGTCTGAGCCCAGGACAGCCGCTCGCCGACTTCGGTTCTTCGCCTGCGCGATTGTGTGCGGTAACGTTTTCTCCGCTGTTGGCACACCCCGACGTGCGACCCGTGGCCACGGGTCGGCCTCGGGACGTGTCTTGTCATCAATATCTGGAGAGGCTCATGCGTCGCGCCAAGATCGTCTGCACGCTCGGTCCTGCGACCTCGTCCGAGGAGTCGATCCTCGCGCTGGTCGAGGCCGGGATGGACGTCGCCCGGCTCAACCTCTCGCACGGTAGCCACGAGGACCACCTCGCGAACATCCTGAAGGTACGCCGCGCGAGCGACCACACCGGCCGGGCGGTCGGCATCCTCGCCGATCTGCAGGGTCCGAAGATCCGGACGGGTCGCTTCTCCGAAGGGCCGGTCACCCTTGCCCGGGACGACACCTTCGTCATCACGACGAGGGAGGTGCCGGGTGACCAGCACTCGGTAGGGACCACCTATGAGGGGCTTCCGGAGGATGTCCGCCCCGGTGACCTGCTCCTCATCGATGATGGCAAGATCGCCTTCCGGGCGACCGAGGTGACCGAGACCGACATCGTGTGCTCGGTCATCGAGGGTGGGGTGCTCTCGAACAACAAGGGCATCAACCTTCCGGGTGTCGCGGTGAGCGTGCCGGCACTCTCCGAGAAGGACAAGGAGGACCTGCGCTTCGCACTGGAGGCGCACGTCGACATGGTCGCGCTGTCCTTCGTCCGCTCGGCGAAGGACGTCGATGCGGTGCACGAGATCATGGCCGAGGTCGGTGTGAAGGCTCCCGTCATCGCCAAGATCGAGAAGCCGCAGGCCGTCGACAACCTCGACGAGATCATCGAGGCCTTCGACGGTCTCATGATCGCCCGTGGTGACCTCGGCGTGGAGCTCCCGCTCGAGCAGGTCCCACTGGTGCAGAAGTCCGCGGTGGAGCGCTGCCGTCGGCAGGGCAAGCCGGTCATCGTGGCCACCCAGGTCCTGGAGTCGATGATCACGAACTCGCGACCGACCCGGGCGGAGGCCTCCGACGCGGCGAACGCCGTCCTCGACGGTGCCGATGCCATCATGCTCTCCGGCGAGACCTCGGTCGGGGCGTTCCCCATCGAGGCCGTCCGCACCATGGCCGAGATCATCAGGCACACCGAGGAGCACGGCCTCGAGCGCATGGCGACGCTGCGGCCCCCACCGGTCACCGTGGGCGGTGCGATCGCGGCCGCCGGCGCCTCCATCGGCGGTCTCATCGGGGTGAAGTACCTGTGCACGTTCACCCACACCGGGGAGTCAGCGCGCCGGATGGCGCAGGTGCGTCACCCCATCCCGATCCTCGCCTTCACCCCGCTGCAGTCGACCCGCTCCGAGCTCTCGCTCACCTGGGGCGTCGAGACGTTCCTCACGGAGGTTCCTCGCCACACGGACGACTACGCCAAGATCGTCGACCGGCTGCTGATCGGGAACGGGCGGCTCGTCGAGGGCGAACGGGTGGTCATCGTCGCCGGCTCACCTCCCGGAATCCCGGGCTCCACGAACGCGCTTCGTGTCCACCGCGCAGGCGACGCCGCCAACGTCGTCGTTCCCGCATACGAGTCCTAGCCGGGCCTGAAACCCGGTATCCCAGGGTGGCCTGCCCGGGCGGAGACCTTCGAGCTCGGCCGATATAGTGGAGCGGGCGCTCGTAGGGTGCCGGCCGAGATGGTGGAATGGCAGACACGGAGCACTCAAAATGCTTTGCCCGCAAGGGCGTGCGGGTTCAAGTCCCGCTCTCGGCACAACCGCTCAAGAGCAGTACTTGGTAGCCCCGTGGCACCATTTCGGACGAGAGGCACACGATGAGCGACGACGCGATCTCCGAGGCTGAGCAGTCGGCCGGATCCGAGGCGTCGGACGTGCCCGACAAGGCGGAGGCGACGCCTCGCTCGGCTGCTCCAGCGGTCGACCTGGCAGTGGATGAAGGCGCCTTGCGCATTCTCGTGGCCGAGGACGAGGCGATCATCCGCCTCGACCTGGCCGAGATGCTCACCGAGGCCGGTCATGACGTCGTGGGTCAGGCCAACAACGGTGAGCAGGCGGTGGAGCTGGCCAAGGAGCTGCGACCCGACCTCGTCATC
>Ga0209313_1000075_pt1 | contig 118426 bp, 104 predicted proteins | sample BioC13SIPDNA_3_FD_185748 | JGI IMG/M metagenome (GOLD analysis project Ga0209313, IMG submission 185748) | Anaerobic biogas reactor microbial communites from Washington, USA - Biogas_R2_B C13 SIP DNA (SPAdes) (version 2) | ecosystem: Engineered > Bioreactor > Anaerobic > Unclassified | place... | reverse complement strand
GGCGCTCTCCTGGTGAGAGCAGCCACGGGCTGTGGCGCAGTTTGGTAGCGCACTTGACTGGGGGTCAAGGGGTCGCAGGTTCAAATCCTGTCAGCCCGACTGGAGCCGCAGGCGGCGGACACCCGCTCTGACCTGCGGAAACATGAGAAGGGCCCCTCTCCGACTATCACCGGAGAGGGGCCTTTCTCATGCTCGTTCTAAGCAGGATTCTAAGGAGCGGGTTGCGGGGCCCGTTCCGCTGGAGCTATCACTCCCCAGCGGAGCGGGTAGGAGCAGGGGCTCCCAGCACGTCGAGGGCGTCGTTGATGCCCGCCGCCGTCGCGCTCGGCAGGTACGTGCTCATGTGCACCTCGACCGTGTGACCGAGCAGCGCAGCCCGCGCGGCGATGGGGACGTTGAGGTCGTCCATGCGCTTGGCGAGGGAGTGGCGGCAGGAGTGCAGGCGGATGCGCTTGACCCCCGCCTCGTCGCAGAGACGGCGGAAGCGGTCGCTCCACCACTCCGGCCGCACAGGGGCTCCCACCGTGTCCACGAGCACGAGGTCGTGGCTCGTGTCGTAGGCGCGGCCTGCCGCGAGCCGCTCGGCCGCCTGGCGGGCCCTCAGCGCCCGCAGCAGCGCCATCGTGCCCGGGTGGAGGCGGTCGGGCTCGACCTTGCGCCACCGCTGCCGGGACTTGGGCTCCCCGACCTGGCTCCGGTCGCCGTCGTTGGCGTCGATGAACGCCCGGTTCTGGAGGGCGACGCGGCCCTGGGCGACGGTGACGACGCCGGTATCGAAGTCGACATCGGACCACCGCAGACCGCAGATGTCGGCGCGGGTGAGGCCGGTGAGGGTGAGCCGCCACAACCCCGCGAAGGGGTCGGTGTCGGAGGTGTCGCGGAACCGCAGCAGCTCCTCCCAGGACCAGTGCTCCAGGTTCCCGAACCCGGCCTTGGGCCGCGTGGTCGGCTTCTCGATGGTCCGGTCGCGGACCGGATTGCTGTCGAGCACCTTCTCCGCGACGGCGATGTCGAGGACCTGGGCGAGCGCCACGAGCGCCGCCCTGATCCCGTCGGGACCGAGGGGCTTGCCACCCCTGCCCCCCTCGCGCTCCATCCAGTCGATCAGCTCGCGGATGTGGTGAGATCGGTGTTGACCGGCTACAGCAGTACGGCTTCCTCACCGAAAGCCTCGAATCCGCTGCGGACGACATGGAGTCAACGCAGATGGATGAGAGCGATGCCGACAACGCGGCCCGGGTGTTCATCGACTGCGTCGACGGCGAGGCGCGGATGGCGGAACAGATGGCTGAGGACCCGGATCTGACTCAGGAGCAGCAGGAGTGCATTCGTGAGCAGGTCGACGCGGAGCTCCTGAAGCGCACCTTCTCCTTGCTGTTCCAGGGGAGAGAGGATGAGGCGCAGGAAGCCCTCATGGGTCCCGCGTTCCAGTGCATGTTCGGCGGTCCCTCCGACGAATGACGGCGAGGGTTGATTCTCGTTCAGCCTGCCATGCCCGGCCTCGGGATTCTGAGCCGAGCCACGGGGCTCGGCAGTCGGGAGCCTGCTGCGTCAGCTGCCTCGCTGCAGAGTGCCGATGCGGCTAGCCCCCTGGTCGCGGACGACAAGGAACTCCTCGGTCACCGTCGCGGTCGCGAGGCGGGACAGCCAGGTATCGACGCCTTCGCACGCCATGAGGGTCGTGAACACATCGGAGAAGACGACCTGGTCACCGTCCAGCCTCCAGGAGCCTCCGATGCGGTTGCAGCCATCAGTGCCGGTGAAGTTGCCGTCAGGGTGCAGCTCGAGGCTGGGCTGACCGGGCTCAGCCAGGCCCCAGGCACCCACCGGGTCGATGCCCTCCTCGCTCCCTGACGAGGCGTCGCCCCACCCACATGCGCCCAGTGCGAGCGTCAGGACCACAGCGGCCACGACAGCCCCGATCCGCCAGCCTGTCCACGTCCCAACGGTGTTCGACTTCATCGTGCTCTCCGTTCCCGCGATCCGAGCGGTTGATGCCCGGGCACCGATGGCAACCATTGTCTCCCTCGCCACCCGCAGCTCGCCAGGATGAGGAACGCGGGGAGCCGCCGACCAGCAGCACGCGACGGGGCGGTTCACTGCCCTCGGTCACCCGCCGTGCAACGGCTCGAACGCCGTTACGGTGAGCACCGCAGCGCCTACGGCGTCGCTGGCATCAAGATCCACCTCGGCGGTGATGCCCCAGTCCCGGTCGCCCTCGGGGTCCAGGACGACCTGCCGCAGGCGCCAGGTGCGGCCGGCCTTCTCGATCTGGAGGTTAACGGGAGAGCGGGCCTCCTGATCTGTGGCGATCGAGTCATGCACCTCGTAGTACCGGCCGAGGGCCTCGTTCCATGCCTCCGCGTCCATGACGACTGCCTGAGGTGGGTCGGTGAGCTCTGCGACCCGGGTCTCGAGCTCACCGAGCGCCTCCCACTGGTCCCGGGCGGCGAGCTCGACCCGGTGGAACATGGCGTTGCGGATCATCACGGTGAAGGCCCGCTCGTTCGCGGTGATCGGGCGAACCGGGGAAGCCGCTTGGGGGGCGAGCGGGTCGGCGACCGGCTCGGTGGGGTTGACCAGGTGCTCCCACTCGTCGAGGAGGCTGGAGTCGGTCTGGCGGACCAGCTCGCCGAGCCACTCGATGAGGTCCTCGAGCTCCTCGGTACGCATGGGCTCGGGCACCGTGTGTCGCAGCGTCCGGTATGCGTCGGTGAGGTAGCGCAGCAGCAGTCCCTCGGAGCGGGAGAGGCCGTAGTCGGAGACGAACTCGTTGAACGTCATGCCCCGCTCGTACATCTCGCGCACGACCGACTTGGGGGAGAGGGCGCCGGGGGAGATCCACGGGTGGGTCTGCCGGTATGCGGTGAGCGTGACCTCGAGCAGGTCACCGAGGGGCTTGGGCCAGGTCACCTCCTCGAGGCGCTCCATACGCTCCTCGTACTCGATCCCGTCCAGCTTCATCTCTGCGACGGCAGCTGCCCGAGCCTTGGACTGTTGCGCCCAGAGCACCTGCCGAGGATCCTCGAGCACCGACTCGACCACGGACACGACGTCGCGCGCATACGTGTCGGAGTCCGGATCCAGGGTCTCCATGGCGGCGATCGCGAAGGGTGCCAGAGGCTGGTTGAGGGCGAAGTCGCGCTGGAGGTCGACGGTAAGGACGTGTCGCCGCCCTGACTCATCGGCAGCGGGCAGGCGCTCGACCACGCCCGAGCTCATGAGCTCCTTGGCGAGCACGAGTGCATGCCGGCAGAGGCGACGCTGGTCCTTCTCGTCGTGGTGGCTCTCGCGGATGAGCCGTAGCGCATGTGCAACCGGATTCCCTTCGCGGGCAAGGAGGTTGATCAGCATGGAGTGGGACATCCGGAGTCGGGGCTGCAGTGGCTCGGGCTCGGCGGCGATGAGCTTGTGGAAGGTCTCCTCGGACCAGCCCACGAAGCCTTCCGGTGCCTTCTTGCGCTGGACCTTGCGCTGCTTCTTGGGGTCGTCACCAGCCTTGGCAACTGCCCGAAGGTTGTCGATGACGTGGTCCGGGGCCTGGGCGACGACCCATCCGCGGGCGTCGAATCCGGCCCGACCGGCACGACCGACGATCTGGTGGAACTCCCGGGCCTTGAGCAGTCGCTGCTTGGTGCCGTCGAACTTCGTCAGGCCCGTGAGCAGGACGGTGCGGATCGGGACGTTGATGCCCACACCGAGGGTGTCCGTGCCGCAGATGACCTTGAGCAGTCCCTCCTGGGCGAGCTGCTCGACGAGACGCCGGTACTTCGGGAGCATCCCTGCGTGGTGCACGCCGATCCCGTGCCGCACGAGACGGGACATGGTGCGGCCGAAGCCGGCTCCGAACCTGAAGCCTCCGATCCGCTCGGCGAGAGCGTCGCGCTCCTCGCGGGTAGTGATCCGCGCAGCCATCAGGCTCTGCGCGCGCTCGACCGCAGCCGCCTGGGTGAAGTGGACGACATAGACCGGCGCGCGGTCCTGCGCCAGGAGCTCCTCGATGGTCTCGTGCAGGGGAGTCACCGCATACGAGAACTCGAGCGGGACCGGGCGTTCGGTCCCACCGATCACCGCCGTCGGGCGGCCCGTCCTCCTGAAGAGGTCGTCGTGGAACATCGACACATCGCCCAGCGTCGCCGACATGAGGACGAACTGTGCCTGGGGCAGCTCGAGGATCGGAACCTGCCAGGCCCACCCGCGGTCGGGCTCCGCATAGAAGTGGAACTCGTCCATGATGACGAGCCCGATATCCGCCGTAGACCCTTCACGCAGTGCGATATTGGCGAGGATCTCTGCGGTGCAGCAGATGATCGGGGCATCGGCGTTGACCGAGGCGTCACCGGTGATCATCCCGACGTTCTCGGCCCCGAACTGCTCGCAGAGGGCGAAGAACTTCTCGGACACCAGGGCCTTGATCGGGGCTGTGTAGAAGGAGATCCTGTCGTTGGCGAGCGCCGCGAAGTGGGCCGCGGTGGCGACGAGCGACTTCCCAGACCCGGTGGGCGTGGCCAGGATGAGGTTGCTCCCGCTCAGGATCTCGAAGAGGGCCTCGTCCTGGTGCTCGTACAGAGTCAGGCCCCGGTCCTGCGTCCACGTGGTGAAGACCTCGTAGAGCCCGTCCGGGTCCGGATCCGTCGGGATCAGGGCGCTGAGGTTCGTCACCTAGGCGAGTATGCCGCCGGGCTGCGCGTGCGCCCAATCGCGCACCCGCACCACACTCCCTCTGTCGGCCGTCCGGCTGCAGAGTAGCCACCGATCTCGGAGCGCAAGAGGACCCTCGCTCGCTACGGTGTGACGATGAACGAGGACGCCTTCCGGACAGTGATCGAGCCGTTCCGCATCCACTCGGTCGAGCCGCTTCAGATGACCACCGCGCAGCAGCGCCGGGAGGTGGCCCGGGCCGCCGCATACAACCTCTTCCAGATCCACTCCTCAGAGGTGCTCATCGACCTGCTCACCGACTCCGGGACGGGAGCGATGAGCCGGGACCAGTGGGCCGCCATCCAGCACGGCGACGAGTCGTATGCGGGATCGCCGAGCTACTTCGTCTTCCGGGACGCGGTGCGCGCCCTGTTCCCCTATGAACACGTCATTCCGACCCATCAGGGACGCGCAGCCGAGAAGATCCTGTTCTCCGTGATCGGGGGTCCGGGCAAGGTCGTCCCGAGCAACACCCACTTCGACACCACGCGGGCCAACATCGAGTGGACCGGCGCGGAGGCCGTCGACCTCGTCATCGAGGAGGGCCGGGACCCGCAGGCGCTCCATCCCTTCAAGGGGAACATGGACACCGCTCGACTCGAGGCGCTTCTCACAGACCGCGGAGAAGACGTCGCCTGCGTCATGATGACGGTGACGAACAACTCCGGTGGGGGACAGCCGGTCTCGCTCGCGAACCTGCGCGCGGTGAGCGAGATCGCCCATGCGCACGGCAAGCTCCTGATCCTCGACGCCTGCCGCTTCGGCGAGAACGCCTGGTTCATCCGGGAGCGGGAGGAGGGTCAGTCAGGTCGGGACGTCCCGGACATCGTCCGCGACATGGCCGCCTGTGCCGACGGCATGACCATGTCGGCCAAGAAGGACCCGATGGGCAACATCGGTGGCTGGCTGGCCCTCGACGACGACGGCCTCGCGCAGGAGTGCCGGTCGATGCTCATCCTCACCGAGGGCTTCCCCACGTACGGCGGTCTCGCGGGGCGCGACCTCGAGGCGATCGCCCAGGGGATAGCGGAGTGTGTGGACCACGACTACCTGCGCTACCGCGTGCGATCCACCGCCTACCTCGCCGAGGCACTGGACCACCTCGGCGTGCCCTGCCTGAAGCCGGCAGGGGGCCACGCTGTCTACATCGACGCCCGGGCCATGCTCCCGCACATCCCGTCCCTGGAGTTCCCCGGACAGGCTCTCGCGGTGGCGCTCTACGAGACCGGGGGCGTGCGGTCCTGCGAGATCGGCTCCGTGATGTTCGGCCGCCACCCCGACGGGACCGAGTCACCCGCGGCGATGGAGCTGGTCCGACTCGCCATCCCGCGGCGCACCTACACCCAGAGCCACATCGACTACGTCATCGAGGTCTGCGAGCGGGTCGCCGAACAGGCACCCGACCTCACCGGGTACCGGATCGTCGACGAGCCCCCGGCGCTGCGTCACTTCACCGCCGCCTTCGAGCGGATCGAGTGACGTTGTGCGCTTGAGAGAATGTGCGATGCGCGACCAGTGGACGACGCCAGAACAGGAGGGCCCGTGATCCCCACCCATCTGCTCAATGACGGCCACCGGCTGCCCGCGATCGGACTCGGAACCTACCCACTGCGCGGGGCGGACGGGATCGCCGCGATGGTGAGCGCGCTCGAGGCGGGCTATCGCCTCATCGACTCCGCGGTGAATTACGAGAACGAGGTCGAGGTCGGTGTGGCCGTGCGCGCCAGCGGGCTGGACCGGGAGGACATCCTCGTCACCACCAAGGTGCCTGGCCGCTTCCATGCCAAGGACCTGGCCATCCGCAGTGTCGAGGACTCGCTGTCCCGGATGCGGCTCGACGTGCTCGACCTCGTGCTCATCCACTGGCCGAATCCGAGCCGCGGCCTCTATGTCGAGGCGTGGGAGGCCCTCGTGGAGTGCCGGGACCGCGGTCTGGTCCGCTCGATCGGCGTCAGCAACTTCACGGAGGAGCACCTCGACCGCATCATCGAGGCCACTGGTGTGACCCCGGCCGTGAACCAGGTCGAGATCCACCCGCGCTTCTCCCAGGAGCAGATGGTCGCCGCCCACGAGCGCCTCGGCATCGTCACCGAGTCCTGGTCACCACTCGGCAAGGGCACGGTGGACCTCACCGCGGAGCCCATCGCCGAGGCGGCGCGTAAGCACGGTGTCACGCCGGCTCAGGTCGTCCTGCGCTGGCACATCGAGCGAGGGCTACTGCCCCTGCCGAAGTCGGCGTCGCCGCAGCGGCAGCGGGAGAACCTCGACATCTTCGGCTTCGAGCTCAGTCCTGCTCAGGTGCAGGCGATCTCGTCGATGGGGGTCGCCGATGGTCGCCGCTTCGACGGCGACCCGGACGTGCACGAGGAGATGTAGTCCGGGGGATATCTCCCTCGCTGTGCACCGACCGCTCAGGCGTGCCCGTCCGTCTCACCGGATCCGGGCTGCACGGTCCACTCCGGCGGCTCGTCCTCGCCGGACTCCTCGTCCTCCTCCGCCTCATCAGCGGTCGCCTGGACGATGCCTTGAGCGTGATGGACCGGGGCGTAGACCGTGTACAGCCGGAGTGGCTCGTCGCCGGTGTTGATCACGTCGTGCCAGGAGCCCGCCGGAACCTGGATCGACCAGCCGTCCTCGACGTCCTGCTGGAACGTCAGGTCGTCCTTGGCCGGACCCATGACGCAGCGACCACGGCCGGCGTCCAAGCGGAGGAACTGGTCCGTCTCGGGATGCACCTCGAGCCCGATGGAGGACCCGACCGGGATCGTCATGAGGGTGACCTGGAGGTACTTCCCGGTCCAGACGGTCGTGCGGTAGTTCTCGTTCTCCAGCGTCGCCTTCTCGATGTCGAAGGCGTTCGGCCGGGGGCCGGGATCGGTGAGCTCCATGGTCTCGCTTCCTCTCGGGTGTGGTCACAGGAGTGCGTTCAAAGGACAAGCTCGATGGTCTGTGATCCGCGCAGGCCACTCGCGCGACCGCGGGGACGATCACGACTCTGCCACACCGTGCGGATGTGCCGGCTGAACTCGACGTGTGCTCTCGCAAACGGCAGATAACGACGGAAACGCTCGCCGCGCTGCTGGATCACTGTGGGTTTCCTCAGCCGATCGGTCTGACATGTGAGGAAATGGTCGTCACCTCTGGTACAGCGATGTGATCTGGGGCACACTTGGCAGGAGCGAAACCTGCAGCTTCGCGCCTCGTTCACGCCCGATGACAGTGGAGTCCCGTTATGAGAAGCCTGAAGTCCTCCGGTCTCACCGCGCTGTTCGCCTCGCTGGCGGTCGTCGCGGCATCCTTCCCGCTGGGTGGCCTGAGCTCAGGCCTCCTCGGACTGGCCCCCTCGGTCGCACCGGCGGGGGTGACCACGGTGGCCAGCGGGCCCGTCAGTGCAGGGAAGATCACGCTGAGCACCTCGAAGGACAAGGGTGTCGTCACCTGGGGGGACGTCAAGCAGGAGTTCGGCAACAGCCCACTCGGCAACTGTGTGCTGACGCCCAAGGCCGGCACCAAGTCGCTGCTCGACTTGATGGGCTACAACGGGAAGATCTCCAGTTCGGCGGGGTTCAAGAAGGGTTTCATCGGGGTCTACAACTTCAGCACTCAGGGTGGGCCACCTTCTAACGCGGCGCACTGTGAACAAGTCGACGATGGTGGGAAGCCGAAGCCATCCAACGAGATGTTGGGAGTGCACCTCGGGCCCGACGCCAAGGACACCTTCGGTCCGCTCGTTGCGACCGAGGCCACCCTCCAGCTCGTTGCCAACTCGAAGCCCGGTTCCGCCCAGGCGATCCTGCTCGATGCCGAGGGCGACCACCTGTCCACCCAGACGTTCAGCTGGTCGAAGTCGGGCGACTTCACGCTGACGGTCAATGGTCAGTTCAGCGGCGTCCTGCTCAAGGTGACCAAGGGCAGCTTCAGCCTCAAGGGGGCAACCTTCGACGTCGCATCGCAGGCCGATGACTTCTTCTGCGACGGCTCCGACGACACCTATACCAACGAGAACGGTGTGACCGTCACCTTCCTCGGCAACGCCGACGGATCGGACTGTGAGGGCTTCGGCATCAAGCTGGGGCGGGACGGCGACGCCCAGGTGCACTTCATCAAGCCGCTGGACGTCAACCCCATGGCGCAGTTCGTCTTCGAGGTTCCGTGGGGCACCGTCCCGCTGACGTCGGAGGACGCGTTGCTGCCCGGCTCCTCGCTGCCGCCGGCCTACATCGACTTCGAGTTGCCGCCACCCAACGAACCCACGGAGCACGAGATGCCTTACTGCCCCGACTACCTCTTCGATGAGACGGGCGACCTGGTGGGGATGGCCCGTGCCAGTGAAGCGGACTGGTCAGACCTGCAGGGGCGCGACATGGAAGAGGACGAGGCCGACGTTCCGCAGACCACAGGCATCCAGTTCGCCTGCATCGGGGACCGCAGCGCCGAGGTCAACCACTCGGGCTCGGGCTTGGAGGCGACGATCACCGACCTGATCTACCTCATCGGCGACGCCCGGATGCTCATGCGCTGACGGGCAGTCAGCGACAGCGCCGACTCACGCCGGGACGCCCAACTCGCTGAGCAGCTCGCGGGCCCGGGCCGCATCACGCTCGTGATCGTGCCCATCCAGGCCTGCTGCCGACAGGACGCGCGCACGCAGCTCGAGCAGGCGGGCCTCCTCGAAGAGCAGGCCCTGGGCGCGTGCCTCCTCCAGGCCGGCGTCGATCACCGCCCTGGCCTGGTCGGCGTCGCCCAGGCGGTGGAGGGCGTCGGCCCGGATCAGCTGCAGCTGAGCTGACAGAGCCACTGCAGCGGCGCCGCCGATCTCCTCGGCCTCCGCGAGCAGCTGGAGCGCCTCCTGAGGCGAAGAGCGCTCGAGAGCGATCTCGGCCCGCAGCAGTGTTCCTTCTGCCGCACTCAGCTGGCTCCCCAGGTCGAGGTAGTTCTCGATCACCCCCCTCGCCAGCCGGTCCGCCTCAATGAGGTCGCCGCGCTTGAGGTGCAACCGAGCCAGGAGCTGATAGCCGAAGACCGCAGCTGACTCGATCCCCGAGGCACGCAGGACCCGGATCGCGGAGACGAGCACCGAGTGGGCCTCCTCGAGCCGACCCTGGTGGATGAGGATCTCGGCGATGTTGAGGTCGGTCTCCGCGGCAGGGAAGTCCATGCCCGCACGCAGCCCGACCTCGCGGCTGGACCGGTACCAGTCGAGGGCCTCGCTCCACCGGCCGGCGTCGAAGGCGAGCACGCCGAGGTTCGCCCGAGCGACTGCCTCGCCGTAGAGCTCGCCACACTCCCGGTTGATCTCGAGGGCCTCGCGGATCCGTTCCCCGGCCTCGGGCAGCCCGCCCTGCCACGCGGCATGACCCCAGGCCAGCAGCGCAGACCCCAGGCTGCTCAGGTCATTGCTGCGGCGGGCACCCTCGGCGGCCCGCTGCGCCCACAGCCGGGCATCTCGCGGCTTCTCCTGGGCCAGCCGGATCAGTGCCATGAGGTTGTCGAGGCGCACTGTCACGGCCTCCGTCCGCGGACCGGGGGAGTCCGCGAGCAGCCGGCGTGCGCTGGTCACGACGCGCATGGCGGTGCGCGCAGCATCGGCGCGGTGGTGCACCCGGGCCCGCTTGGCCATGATCTCGGCTCGTGCAACCGGGTCCTGGGTCAGGGCAGCGGCGCGACGGTATGCGTCGACCGAGCCGTCGAGAACGCCCGCCAGCTCGCGGAGCTCGCCCAGGGCACTCCACAGCTCCGCACGCTCGTCATCAGTGACGCCCGGCAGCCGGCGGCTGACCTCTATGGCCCGCTCGTACATCTCGACGGCCTCGACGTTGGCGTAGGCGCGACGGGCCATGTCTCCGGCCCGCCGCGCGTAGCGCCAGGTGCGCTCCGCGTCCCCGGCGCGCCAGAAGTGCAGGGCGAGGGTGGGCGCGTCGGTGTCCAGATCGGTGCTGATCCGCTCGAGCGTCTCGCCGGCCGTCTGGTGCAGCCGAGACCGGATGCGGAAGGCAAGTCCCTCATACGTGGCATCACGAACGAGACTGTTGCGGAAGCGCATCCGGTGCTCCCCGTCCGGCTCCAGGAAGGAGGAGAGCGCCTCGAGGTCTCCGGCCGCCAGCTCGAGACCTTCCGCGGCGAGCACGAGCCGGAGGACCTCGGTGCGGAAGCTGCGACCGAGGACCGCGCAGTAGCGCAGGATCCTGCGAACCCGCGGGTGCAATGCATCGATCTGTGCGGTCAGGGCCGCCCCAACCGACTCGGGCAGGGCCTCGACGGAGCCCGCTCCGAGGGCGATGCGGGTGATCTCGTCGACGAAGAGCGGGTTGCCCTGGGCCCGGTTCACGATGGCGGCGATCTCGTGGGGTCGCAGCGGGGTTGCCTCCGTCGCTGCGATGACGAGGCCCTCGATGACATGGTTCGGCAGGGGCGCCAGCTCGATGCGGGCGCCGGTCTCCGGTTGGAAGCCGACCGGGTGGGAGCGACGGATGGCGAGGAGCGCCCAGGGCCGGTCGGCCGACTCGGCAGCGACCCGGTCCAGGAGTCGCACCGAGGCGGCGTCGGCCCAGTGGGCTTCCTCGACGGCGATGACGAGGCGTCCGGGCAGCGCCCGCTCGAGCAACCGGACGAAGGCGTCGGCCAGGCGGTCGGGCCGGTAGCGGGGATCGAGCTGGTCGACCTCCGCGGTCGGGGGGACCTCCACCTGGGCGACGTCGGCCAGGAGCGGCGCCAGACCCACGAGAGCGGGCGCAATGCGTTCCAGCGCCTCGATGAGCGCCTTCCCCATCGTCCGTGGATCGGCGCGCTCGATCCCGAGCAACCCCCGGAGCGGATCACGCAGCATGCGGTAGGCATTCGCCGACCCGTACGGCTCGGCACGGAAGATGAGGAGATGGTCCAAGGGAGTCGAGTCGATCGCCTCACGGGCCAGCCGGGTCTTGCCCAACCCGGACTCGCTCGTGATCGTCAGGACGCTGCCCTTGCCGGACAGCCCCTCCTCGAGAGCGGCGCACACCTGCGCCAGCTCCTTCTCCCTGCCGATGAAGGGCAGCTTGGTCCCGGACGCCGGCTCGTCACGGGTGCCGATCTCCTCCCCGACGTCGTAGACGAGCACGGGAAGGACCTTGCCCTTCATCGGGAACGGACCGGCCGGAGTCACAGCGAACCGTGTCCGGGAGTGCTCGAGCACCGAAGGGTGGGCGAAGATCCGCCCTGGCGGGGTCTTCGCCATGATGCGGGCGGCGGTGTTCGTCGTGTCGCCCATGCCGGAGTATGCGCCGCGCTCCTCGATCCCCACCTCGGCCACGAAGACGTGGCCCCGGTTCGTGCCGATCTGGAGTCTGAGCGGGCCGGGGGAGTCCGCGATCCTGCGCAGTGCGCGGAGCATCCGGCCCTCGTTGTCCTCTGACGCGACAGGAATCCCCGAGGCGAGGAAGAACTTGCCTCCGTCGCTGTCGATGTCGGTCCCGAGGAGAGTCACGTCCTCAGGGGCGAGCGCGGCCTCGACGATGCTCACCGTCTCGTCCAGGGCGGTGGCCAGCGCATCCGGCCCGGAGTCCGTGAGGATGGCATCGGTTCCCGAGAAGCGGATGAAGGCGATGGCCGCGAGACGGTGCTCGGGATCCGGGATCGCCGGGGCGAGGTACTCACCCAGCGCCTGCGGGAACAAGGACCTGATGTGCGAGTCGTCGGGAGGTGGCACGGGGCGAGGACCGGTGGGCGCGGAGCGGGGAACCCGCCGGCGCAGGAGCCGCAGACCGTCCTCTCGCGCCAGTGTGGCGTCGCCCGGCAGGCGTGCCCCGGTGCCCGCAGTGGTCACGACCTGCCCGGCGTGCGCCGCCTTCTCCGCCTCTGCCGTCGCGGTCGCGCCGGGGCCGAGCACGAGGAGCTCACGGGTCGGCGAGCCGACGAGGAAAAGATGGATGTCCCCTGAGTGGACTCCGACCGACATGGAGAGCCGGAGGCGACCGACCGAGGTCGGGACCTCAGCGGCCTGTCGGAGAGCCGTGCGCATCTCCACCGCTGCGTCGCAGGCCTGCTCTGCGTGGTCGTCACCCTGGAAGAGGAAGAGCAGGGCATCCCCGCCGAACTTGAGCAGCTCACCACCACGGTTCGCCGCGATGCGCAGCATCGGACCGAAGACCCGGTTGAGGGTCTCGACGATCTCCTCGGCACCGATCCGACCACGACGGGACAACCGCTCCGTGAGCGCGGTGAAGCCGGAGACGTCGGCGAACACCAGCGTCCCGTCCAGGACACGCCACAGGGCGCCCGGAGTGTCGTCGTCCCACGTGAGGGCAACCGGCGGGATGTGTCGGCGTAGATCGATCATGGGTGTGCGTTTGGCCCGTGTCAGGGGAGCCTGACCCCTAGACTGGCACAGGTCCGCGCGGCTCTTGGGAGCACATGCTCTCCATCACTATTGGGAGACAGATGCGACTCACCTTCTTGGGCGTGCGAGGGTCGACGCCGGCGCCGGGTGCGGACTTCGTCCGGTACGGCGGACATACGTCCTGCATCGCTGTCTCCACCGACGGGGACAACGAGCCGCAGATCGTTCTCGATGCAGGCACCGGGCTACGGCGCCTCACGGACCTGCTGGCTCCGAACGCGTTCTCGGGGTCGATCCTCCTCAGCCACCTGCACTGGGACCATGTGCAGGGCATCCCGTTCTTCGGCGCCGGGGACCGTCCCGACTCCCGTGCCGACCTCTTCCTGCCGGGGGAGCCAGGGATGTCGGGTCGGGACCTCCTGGCGCGCTTCATGTCGCCTCCCTTCTTCCCTATCGCTCCTGAGGGCCTGAAGGGGCAGTGGACCTTCACGGCCCCCGAGCCGGAGCCGTTCACCGTCGAGGGCTTCGACGTCCTGCCGTTCGAGGTCTCGCACAAGGGCGGCAGGACCTTCGGGTACCGCATCACGCTCGGGAGTGCCTCGATCGCCTACGTGCCCGACCACGCACCGGCCGCGGGGGTGGACGCCCTGGCCTATGAGGCGATGCGTGGGGTGGATGTCCTCATCCACGACGCCCAGTTCCTCGATCACGAGCGCCCGCGGGCCGTGGACTACGGGCACGCCACCATCGACGAGGCGATCGCCCTGGCGCAGCGCGTGGACGCGCACCGGCTCGTCCTCTTCCACCACAGCCCGCACCGCACGGACGTCGCCCTCGATCAGATCGCCACCGAGTTCAGTCGCGGGGGATTCACGCTGACCGCGTACGAGGGAATGACGCTGGACCTGGGCTGAGGTCCTCCCCGACCCTACCCATGGGTAGCATCGTGGGGTGAGCAAGGAGCTGCCCAAAGAGGTCCGTCGTGCACTCGGCGCACGGCTCACCTATCCCGAGGTCGGAGCCACGCTCGACGAGACGCTCCCCGCGGGATACCGCCACACCGAGCGATCCGTACGGGTGGGCAAGGGGCGACAGACCTTCGACCTGGCAGCCGCCGCGCTCATGTCCTGGGAGATCCAGCGAGGAGCCGGCCTCGGCGTGCTCGCCTCGAGCGACACCGCCGAGAAGGACGCGGTGGCGATCGTCCGGCTCGCGATCGGGCCGGTCAAGCTGGACGGCCCGAACCGCGTCGTCGCCGTCATCGACGAGCCCGACCGCCGAGGCTTCGCCTACGGCACTCTCCAGGGACACCCTGAGCATGGAGAGCAGCTCTTCCTCGTCGCGATCGACGACGCGGAGGTGGTGACGTTCACGGTGAAGTCCTTCGCGAAGCGCGCCTCCCTCCTCTCACTCATCGGGGGTCCCCTCAACTCACGCATCCAGGACCAGATCGTCGAGCGCTACCTCATGGCCCTGCTCGAAGCGGCCCACCAGGCTCGCTGAGATCCCGCATGCCCCGGGCAGTCCCCACCTGCCCGGATCAGGGCCGCCTCATCGAGGCTTGCGCGTCGCGAAGTCTCCGGCATCCTCCCGGAGCCTGGAGAGGATGCCAACGAGGGCATCCAGGTCCTTCTCGGCGAGCCCGAGCCGTCCGAACACCTCGCTGTTGAGAGCCGCTGTCGCCTTGTCCGCCACGGTGCGTCCCTCGTCGGTGATCGCCACGAGAGTGGCGCGGCGGTCGGTGGGGTGGGGGAGCCGCTCGACCAGCCCGGCTCCCTGAAGCCGGTCGACGGCGTTGGTCACACTCGTCGGGTGCACCTGCAGGCGGGATCCGATCACGCTCATGGGCAGCGTCCCGCGCTGGGAGAAGACCAGGAGCATGAGGACCTCGTAGCGCGCAAAGGTGATCCCGAGTGGTCGCAGGACGGATTCAACGCGTGCGAGCACGAGCTGCTGGGCCCGCATGAGCGAGGTCACCGCGGCCATCCCGGCGGCCGCATCCGACCAGCCGTGCTCCCGCCACAGCCGGGTCGCCTCGGCGATCGTGTCGAGGCCTCTTTCCGCGCCTCGCTGTTCCTGTGCCACGGCCCACACTTTACACAACGTCCGATAGTTGGACGTCCAACTAAACGCCCACTACGATGGCCCCATGGTCAAGGCCCACCTTCACGTCCCCACGCATCCGGTCCGGTTCGTCACTGCGGCGAGCCTCTTCGACGGCCACGATGCAGCGATCAACATCATGCGGCGTCTCCTGCAGAGCCAGGGGGCGGAGGTGGTCCACCTCGGGCACGACCGCAGCGTCGACGAGATCGTCACGGCCGCCATCCAGGAGGATGCCCAGGGCGTGGCGGTCTCGTCCTACCAGGGCGGTCACGTCGAGTACTTCAGCTACCTCGTGGAGCGCCTGCGTGAGCGGGGATCGGGGCACATCAAGGTGTACGGCGGTGGCGGGGGAGTCATCGTCCCCGCCGAGATCGAGCTGCTGCGTGAGCGTGGCGTCCACATCTTCAGCCCGCAGGACGGTCAGCGTCTGGGCCTGCCGGGCATGATCAACCGGCTCATCGCCGAGTGCGACGTCGACCTCGCCACCGAGCCGGCCGACATCGAGGCGGTCCTCACGGGTGAGGAGCGGGCCCTGTCCCGCTTCATCACTGGCCTCGAGGCCGGTGCCATCGCGGCGGCCGGGCTCGAGCAGATCAGGGAGGCCGCCGCCCGCCGCGCCGTCCCGGTTCTCGGCATCACCGGGACAGGCGGATCGGGCAAGTCGTCCCTCACCGACGAGCTGGTCCGGCGTCTGCGACGCGACAGCGAGGACAAGCTGCGCATCGCCGTCGTCGCCATCGACCCCACGCGCAGACGGGGAGGGGGAGCGCTCCTCGGCGACCGCATACGCATGAACTCCATCGCCGAGGGCAAGGTGTACTTCCGCAGCCTCGCGACCCGCACCGCCGGCACGGTCGTCCCGCCCGCCCTTGACGACATCACCGCGACCTGCAAGGCGGCCGGCTTCGACCTCGTCATCGTCGAGACACCCGGTATCGGTCAGGGTGACGCGGCGATCACCGAGCACGTCGACGTCAGCCTCTACGTCATGACGCCGGAGTACGGCGCCGCCAGCCAGCTCGAGAAGATCGACATGCTCGACTTCGCCGACGTGGTCGCCATCAACAAGTTCGAGCGTCGAGGCGCCGAGGACGCACGTCGTGACGTCGCCCGCCAGATGGTCCGCAACCGCGAGGCCTTCGGCCAGCCGTGGGAGTCGATGCCGGTGTTCGGCACGAGTGCGGCCCACTTCGACGACGACGGTGTCACCGCGCTGTACCAGGAGCTGAAGGCGCGGCTCACCGAGCGCGGCCTGGCCGAGTTCGAGGGTCACCTGCCGCAGGTGGACACCAAGGTCTCGACCGGCTTGAGCGGGGTCCTGCCTCGCGGCCGCGAGCGCTACCTCGCCGAGATCGCCGAGACGATCCGCACCTACCACGCCGACACCAAGCGGCTCAGCACCCTCGCGAGGGAGGTCCAGCAGCTCGAAGCCGCAGCGGCGATGCTCGCTGACGGGGCTCCCGAGGCGCTGTCACGGCTGCGCGACGAGCGCGTGAAGTCCTTGGGGGAGGCGCAGGGCCTCCTCGCATCCTGGCCGCGGGTCAAGGAGCGATACACCGGCCACGAGCAGGTGTATGTGGTGCGCGGCAAGGAGATTCACACACCTCTGACGCGGGAGACGTTGAGCGGCAACGCTGTTCCCCGAGTCGCGCTGCCTCGCGACGAGGACCACGGCGAGCTGCTGCGGTTCCTCCGCTCCGAGAACCTCCCTGGCTACTTCCCCTTCACAGCGGGGGTCTTCCCCTTCAAGCGCACCGGTGAGACGCCGGCCCGGATGTTCGCGGGTGAGGGCGACCCGCACCGGACCAACCGCCGCTTCCACCTGCTGTCCAAGGGGCAGCCTGCGACGCGGCTCTCGACCGCATTCGACTCGGTGACCCTCTACGGCCGCGACCCGCAGGCCCGCCCGGACGTCTACGGCAAGGTCGGCACCTCGGGTGTCTCGGTCGCGACGCTCGACGACATGAAGGACCTCTACGCCGGCTTCGACCTGGTGTCCCCGACGACGAGCGTCTCGATGACGATCAACGGACCGGCGCCGACGATCCTCGCGATGTTCCTCAACACGGCCATCGACCAGCAGATCGACGCGTTCCGTGAGGAAGAGGGCCGCGAGCCCGATGCCGCGGAGCGGGATGAGATCCGGGCGCGCACGCTCTCCACGGTCCGCGGGACGGTCCAGGCTGACATCCTCAAGGAGGACCAGGGGCAGAACACCTGCATCTTCTCCACGGAGTTCGCCCTCCGCGCGATGGCCGACATCCAGGAGTGGTTCATCGAGCACCAGGTGCGCAACTTCTACTCCGTCTCGATCAGCGGGTACCACATCGCCGAGGCCGGGGCGAACCCGATCAGCCAGCTCGCCTTCACGCTCGCCAACGGGTTCACCTATGTCGAGGCCTACCTCGCCCGGGGCATGGACATCAACGACTTCGCCCCCAACCTCTCCTTCTTCTTCTCCAACGGGATGGACGCCGAGTACACCGTGATCGGTCGGGTCGCCCGGCGGATCTGGGCGATCGCCATGAAGGAGAAGTACGGCGCGGACGAGCGCAGCCAGAAGCTGAAGTACCACGTCCAGACCTCGGGTCGGTCGCTGCACGCCCAGGAGATGGACTTCAACGACATCCGCACCACCCTGCAGGCGCTCTGCGCGCTGTACGACAACGCGAACTCGCTGCACACCAACGCCTACGACGAGGCCATCACGACCCCCTCGGCACAGTCGGTGCGTCGCGCGCTCGCCATCCAGATGATCATCGACGCCGAGTGGGGTCTGTCGATGAACGAGAACCCGCTGCAGGGCTCCTTCATCGTCGAGCAGCTCACCGACCTCGTCGAGGAGGCCGTCCTGCAGGAGTTCGAGCGACTCGCCGAGCGCGGCGGAGTCCTCGGAGCCATGGAGACGGGCTACCAGCGCGGCAAGATCCAGGACGAGTCGATGCTCTACGAGCAGCGCAAGCACGACGGGACGCTGCCGATCATCGGGGTCAACACGTTCCTGCCCGAGGAGTCCGACAAGCCCGTGGCCGAGGTGGAGCTGGCCCGCGGCACCGAGGAGGAGAAGCAGTCCCAGCTGCGGCGGCTCGCCCAGTTCCACGAGCGCAACCGCGAGCAGGCGCCCGCGGCGCTGCAGCGGCTGCGCGAGGCGGCCACGAGCGGCGGCAACATCTTCGACGCCCTCATGGACGCAGTCCGCTACTGCTCGCTAGGCCAGATCAGCGAGGCCCTCTTCGAGGTCGGTGGCCAGTACCGGCGCAACGTCTAGTCCTCTTCACAGGTGCGGCGCCGCCGACGCCGCCGCACCTTGGATGTGACCTCTAGTCCATCCAGTCGTCGACGAGGTGCTCGATCCGGTCGACGGCCTCGGTGATGATCTCGGGAGAGGTGGCCAGGTTCATTCGGACGAAGCTCTTCCCGGACGGACCGTAGTTGGCTCCCTCGCTCACGGCCACCTGCGCCCGTTTGGCGAGCGTATGCGCGGGCCGGGTGCCCAGCCCGAGCTCCCGGACGTCGAGCCAGGCCAGGTACGTCGCATGGGGTTGCCGCCAGCCGACCCGGGGCAGCTTCTCCGCGAGCAGGGAGCGGAGGAGCTCACGGTTCTCGAGGATCTCGCTGCGGACTTGGTCCAGCCAGGGTCGTCCCTCGCGGTATGCCGCGGTGTGGGCTCGCACTGCCACGTGACTCGACGCGTAGGAGACGACCGGGTGCAGCTGGGTCAGGTCAGCGGTGGCATCGTCGCCGGCAATGACGAGGCCTGCCTTGAGGCCGGCCAGGGAGAACGCCTTCGACGGGGAAGCCGCGGTCAGGCCGCGAGGATCCACGGTGAGGTACGGCACGAAGTCGTCGTGGTTGTCGCACAGCGGAGCGTGGATCTCGTCGCTGACGACCCGGACGCCGTAGCGGTGTGAGAGGTCCGCGAGCCCGGTCAGCTCGGCCCTCGTCGGCACCGTCCCGGTGGGGTTCTGCGGGTTGCACAGCCAGTACACGGCCGGCCGACCCTCACCCTGCGCCGCCGCGAAGGCGGCTTCGAGCGCATCATGGTTCAGCCGCCCCTCGTGCGACAGCGGCACCCGCACCACCTCACGCCGGATGTTCTCGATGTGCAGAGGGAAGGCGTCGTAGACCGGGTCGTCGATGATGACCTGGCCGCCGTCCGGCAGCAGGATGCGGGTCAGTTCCTCCATGCCCACCATGACGTCGGTGACGGTGCGCACGTGTGTCTGCGGGACACCCCAGTGCCACAGGTCGGCCGCGAAGTCGACGAAGGCCTCGATGTACGGGGTCGGCCACGGGTAGCCGGTGTCCCCGCGCTGGATGAGATCGACGACCTCGGCCACGACCGGCGGAGCAAGCGTCGCGTCCATCTCTGCGACCCAGAGCGGCAGGACGTCGGGGGGAAAGGCCTGCCACTTCACGCTCGTCCGTCGACGGTTCGTCTCCAGGTCGGCACCGAGGATACGCATAACGGTCGAGGCTACCGCGCGCCCTGCAGAGGGGAGCCGACCGGAGGAGCCTCTCTCGCATACAGTGTGGGCGTGGGTGCACACGAGCGCGCGTCGGGAGATGTGGTGGGGCGGAGGGTCTCTGACCGCGTCCTCACCGTCCCCAACGTCCTGAGCCTGGTGCGTCTGCTCGGTGTCCCGATCTTCCTGTGGGCGATCTTCAACGAGCGTGACGTCCTCGCCCTCGTCGTGCTCATGACCTCGGGCATCACCGACTACCTCGACGGCAAGATCGCGCGCACGATGGGCCTGGAGTCCCGGCTGGGCCAGCTCCTCGACCCCATCGCCGACCGGCTCTACATCCTCACCACCATCCTCGGGCTCGCCTGGCGCGACATCATCCCGTGGTGGCTCGTGGCGATCCTGGTCGCTCGCGAGGCGTTCATGGCGGGCGTCATGCTGCGCGTGCGCTCACTGGGGCAGATCGGACTCCCCGTCCACTTCGTCGGGAAGGCGGCGACCTTCAACCTGCTCTACGCCTTCCCCGTGCTGCTCCTCGCGCAGGTCAGCGACGCGGTGCACGTGTGGGCGCTGCCGCTCGGGTGGGCGTTCGTCTGGTGGGGGACCGCTCTGTACTGGCTGGCCGCCTACATCTACGTGCTCCAGCTGCGGGATCTGCGCGCCTACCGGGCCGGGCAAGGACTCGCGGGACAGACGGCATGACCATTCAGGCGCCGCGTCGGCCGGACGCGTCGATGTCCCTGATCAACGAGGTCCTCAACCGGCCGCTGGATCCGGGGTATGCGGCAGCGGCAGAGCGGCGGCGGCTCGCCGGCGAGGGGGAGGAGCAGCCACTGCGCAGCCCGGTCGTCCTGGTCACCGTTCTCGTCATCGGCCTCATCTTCGGCATCTCCGTGATGACGATCGGTCCGCGGACGACCGAGCGGAGCGCGGCGCGTCAGGACCTCGTGGCCCAGATCGAGGCCAGACGCGAGCGCGTCGAGGCCAACACGGCCCGGGTCAACGAGCTGCAGGAAGAAGTCGCGCTGGCCCAGGAGCAGATCGTGCGCGACAGCGCCGGCCTGGAGGCGGCGGGGCTGACGAGCGCGCTCCTCGCCTCCGCAGGCGCGACCGGGGTCACCGGACCGGGACTGATCATCACCCTGGACGATGCGCCCGTCGAGCCCGGCGCCGATCGCGGCGCACCCAACGAGGGCAAGGTCCTCTCGCGCGACCTGCAGATCGTCGTCAACGCCCTGTGGGCGGCCGGCGCCGAGGCCATCGATGTGGGTGGCCAGCGTCTGACGAGCCGTTCGGCGATCAGGTTCGCGGGGGAGGCGATCCTCGTCAACTACCGGCCGTTGACCAGACCGTATGTGGTGCGCGCCATCGGTAACCCGGAGGCACTCACAACCCGATTCGCCGGAGGGGACGGGGGCGCCTATGTCAAGACTCTCACCGACAACTTCGGCATCACGTCCACCGTGACCGTGACAGAGGAGATCACGATGAAGAGTGCCTCGGCGCTCCGCACCGATCACGCCCGACCCATCGAGCGCGAGGAGAGCCAGTGATCCCCATCATCGGCCTGCTGATCGGACTCGCCGTCGGGCTCATTCTCGACCCGAGCGTGCCGATCTGGGTCCAGCCCTACCTGCCGATCGCCGTCATCGCCGCCCTCGATGCGGTGTTCGGTGCGGTCCGGGCAGTCCTCGACGGAATCTTCGACGACAAGGTGTTCGTCATCAGCTTCCTGTCCAACGTCGTGGTCGCGGCCCTCATCGTCTTCATCGGCGACCAGCTGGGGGTCGGCTCGCAGCTCTCGACCGGGGTGGTCGTCGTCCTCGGCGTGCGGATCTTCTCCAACGTCGCCTCGATCCGGAGACATCTGTTCCATGCCTGAGCGCACGTCGGACACCAGCGGACCCGAGACGCAGGACGGCGCGACGCAGTCGGGTCAGCCTCAGCCGGATCAGGTTCAGCACGAACAGACGCAGGTGGAACAGGGCAAGTCAGCACAGACTCAGCCGGAACAGGGCGCCGCCAAGTCCGATGCGGCGCTGCAGGCGCGCCCGGAGCCGGGGGCCTACGACGGCGCGGGCGCTGCCCAGAACCAGTACAGCCCCGTCACGGGGAAGGCCGCATGGAAGCGGCTGTTCCGGATGGGGCGACCGCGCCCCACCCGCGCGAACCTCATCGTCGGGTTGCTCTCGCTGGCTCTCGGCTTCGCGATCGCCGCGCAAGTTCGCCAGACCGACCTCGAGGGACTGAGCAACCTACGTGAGGACGAGCTGGTGCGGATCCTCGACAACGTCACCCAGGAGAACAGCCGACTCTCCGGCGAGATCCGGGAGCTCGAGCGCACCCGCACCCAGCTCGCCGCCGGTGCATCCTCCGAGGAGGCCCGGGCGGCGGCCCAGGCCCGCCTCGACTCGATCCAGGTCCTCTCCGGGACCGTCCCGACCACGGGCCCGGGGATCATCCTGCGCATCAACGACCCGGAGGAGCGGGTCACCGGGGCGCTGCTCCTCGACACCCTGCAAGAGCTTCGGGACGCTGGCGCGGAGGCGGTGCAGATCAACGGGGTTCGCGTCGTCGCCTCCACGTACTTCACCGACATCGCGGGCGGGGTGACGATCTCCGGGCGCCCCGTGCAGCCGCCGTACGTCATCTACGCGATCGGCGACCCGCCGACGATGGCTGCTGCCATGGACATCCCCGGAGGCATGCGCGAGTCGGTCCGTCGCCTCAACGCCGAGGCCACCGTCGAGCAGCGCGATAGCCTCGACATCACCTCGGTGCACACGCCGAGCACCCCTGAGTATGCTCGGCCCGTCCCGGGCCCTACCTCCTGACCTATACCGATCCCAAGTGATGAGGAGCAGCAATGAGTGAGATCCCCGGCGACCTTCGCTACACAGCCGAGCACGAGTGGATCCGCGACGTCGGTGACGGTGTCGTGCGGGTCGGGATCACCGCATACGCTGCCGAGGCGCTCGGGGATGTCGTCTATGTCAGCCTCCCCGCAGTCGGGGACTCGGTAACTGGCGGTCAGTCCTGCGGCGAGGTCGAGTCCACCAAGTCGGTCAGCGACCTCTACGCACCTGCTGACGGCGAGGTGGTCGCGGTCAACGAGGCGCTCGACGCCAGCCCGGAGGTGGTCAACACCGACCCCTACGGCGAGGGCTGGATGTACGAGCTGCGCCTGACCGATGCGTCGGCCCTCGAGGGCATGCTGGACGCGGAGCGGTACGGCGAGCTGCTCGACTGACGACGCAAGAGATCTTCGCGGCCGGCCTGCCGGCGTCGGCGAAACCTTGACCGATGGGATCGAACGCAGAGACGATCCTTGATTAGAGTGTCCGTACTGCGTTGGTGCCCCACCGATGGGACCGACAAGGCCGTGGAGTCGATGCGGCCGACAGATGCGGCGATGACCAGGCGGCCATGACGACATGGCTGACGACGAAGGCGTGGAGGCCCCGATGAGTGAGAACCCAGAGTCGCAGGACTCGCCCATGGCGGAGTCGCGCGAGTCGACCACGATGCGCTTCCCGAGCGTCGCGGGGCCAGAGATCGACGCACCGGAGACCGATCACGTCCTGACCCGGGCGGACCAGGCGACGGTGGACGCGCTGCGGCCGGGGACCGCCCTGCTCGTCGTGCTCCGCGGACCGAACACGGGGGCCCGGTTCCTTCTCGACGACGCGTCCGTGACCTCCGGGCGCCACCCCGACTCGGACATCTTCCTCGACGACGTCACCGTGTCGCGCAAGCATGCCGTCTTCACCCGGGAGGGCGATACCTTCTCGGTTCGCGACGTCGGCTCCCTCAACGGGACCTACGTCAATCGCGAACGGATCGACGAGGCGACGTTGCACACCGGGGACGAGGTCCAGATCGGCAAGTTCCGGCTCGTCTTCTATGCCGGCCGCCCGCAGTCCTAGACACACCGGCGGGACCGGTCGTTACGACCGCTCCCGAGGGGCCTCCGCCCGCCTCACGATCGGCAAGGTCATCGCGCGCCTTGAGCCCGACTTCCCGGACCTGACCGTGTCGAAGGTCCGCTTCCTCGAGAGCGAGGGGCTTCTCACGCCGGAGCGGACCGGATCGGGGTACCGCACGTACAGCGAGTCCGACGTCGAGCGGCTGCGCTACATCCTCACCGTCCAGCGCGAGCACTTCTGGCCGTTGAAGGTGATCCGCGATGCCCTCGAGGCGCGCGACCGCGGTGACGAGCCGGTCCTGCCGCCGACCCCTCAACCCTCGACCCGGATGACCGCCGCCCAACTGGCTGCGGCCGCCGAGGCCCCGGAGCCGCTCGTCGAAGCACTCATCAGTGCCGGGCTCCTCAGCCCTGACGGCTCGGGACGCTTCGGGAGTGAGGACCAACAGATTCTGGAGTCGGTCGTCTGGCTCCAGGCCTTCGGGATCGAGCCGAGGCACCTGCGCCCTTTCCGGGCTGCCGCAGACCGGGAGCTCGGGCTCATCGAGCAGATGCTTGCACCGAGCGCCCCTGGCAAGGACCGGCGTGTGCGAGCGGCCCAGATGGCGAACCGGCTGCGCACGATCCACACCGCGCTGGTGAGCAAGGGGCTTCAGTCACTGCGCTGAGCGCCGCAGGGTCAGCGGGCATGTCGATCGGCGGCGCTTGGGTTGGCCGCGGCGATGGGGCAAAGGAGTACCGTTGACACATGAAGCCGTTGGAAGTCATGGGGGTCCGGGTCGAGATGCCCACGAACCAGCCCATCGTCCTGCTTCGTGAGCGTGACGGGGACCGCTACCTGCCGATCTGGATCGGAGCCGCTGAGGCCACCGCGATCGCGTACGTCCAGCAGGGCGTCGAGTCGCCCCGGCCCTTGACCCACGACCTGTTCGTCAATGTCCTGACCGAGCTCGGGCACGAGGTGTCGGCCGTGCGGATCGACCGCCTCGCCGACAACGTCTTCTATGCCACGCTCGTCCTCGACGGAGGCATCGAGGTCTCGGCACGCCCGTCGGATGCGATCGCCATTGCGCTGCGGACGAAGTCGCCGGTCTTCGGGAGCACCCAGGTACTCGACGAGGCGGGGGTGCAGATGCCCGAGGAGCAGCAGGACGACGTCGAGGCGTTCCGGGACTTCCTGGACAGCGTCACGCCAGAGGATTTCGTCGCCCACGAGCACGATCCCGGCGATGACCCGGATGACGACTCACCGACGCGGTGATTGACGCCGTGTGCGCGTGGTCGTACTGTCAGGGCAGACGTCGTGTGACAGATGTGACGAATGTGATCGTGGACGAGGAGAGTGCCGATGAGCACCGCTGAGCAGTCGAGCACCCCCACAACCGTGCCTGTCGGCTCCCAGGGTGTCCTCTTCGACAGCGGCTCCCAGCTCAGTGAGGAGACCGGCTACCGCGGGCCCGCCGCCTGCAAGGCCGCCGGAATCACCTATCGGCAGCTCGACTACTGGGCCCGCACCGGGCTCGTGGAGCCGAGTGTCCGCTCGGCGAGCGGCTCGGGCTCCCAGCGCCTGTACGGCTTCCGCGACATCCTCGTCCTCAAGGTCGTCAAGCGCCTCCTCGACACCGGCGTCTCGCTCCAGCAGATCCGCATGGCCATCACCTCACTGCGGCAGGCCGGCGTCGAAGAGCTCTCGACTATCACCCTGATGAGCGACGGTGCGACCGTCTACGAGTGCACCTCGCCCGACGAGATCGTCGACCTGCTCGCGGGTGGCCAGGGCGTCTTCGGCATCGCGCTCGGCAAGGTGTGGCGTGAGGTCGAGGGCGAGCTGGCCGAGCTGCCCAGTGAGCGACCTGAGGACGAGGCGCCCGCGGCGCACCCGGGTGACGAGCTGAGCGCCCGACGCGCCCGCCGCCTGGCCTGACCGCGGCTCGGGCCTGATCGGCTCCGGCGCCGCTGTGGGGTAGCCTGAGAATCGCTGCTCACACTGTGTGGGAGAGTCCCTGACGCACGGAGCCGACGGCTCGCGCGCGCCAGGGCGCCGAAGGGGCAAACCTCCCCGGAACCTCTCAGGCGCAAGGGACCACACAGGTCAGGCACCTCTGGAGTCCACAGACGGATGACAGATGGGGAGGCGTATCAAGCCGCGCCCATGCGCGCCGCCGCCTTCAGGAGAGTGCCCCGATGACGCCGACCCCCGCCTTCACCGACCGCCACATCGGCCCGCGTGACGCAGACCTGGAGACCATGCTCGGCCGAATCGGCTACGAGTCGCTCGACGCCCTCACCCGGGCTGCCCTGCCCCCTGCCATCACGAGCTCGGTCGACCTCGCGATCGAGTCGGCCGAGTCCGAGCATTCCGTCATCGAGGAGCTGCGGGCGTTCGCCCGCGACAACACGGTGACAACCTCGATGATCGGGATGGGGTACTACGGCACCATCCTGCCCCCGGTCATCCAGCGCAACGTGCTCGAGAACCCCGGCTGGTACACCGCCTACACGCCGTACCAGCCGGAGATCTCCCAGGGCCGGCTCGAGGCGCTGCTCAACTTCCAGACAGTCATCTCCGACCTGACCGGCCTGCCCACCGCCGGGGCCTCGCTGCTCGACGAGGGCACTGCAGCGGCCGAGGCGATGACCCTCATGCGCCGCGGGAGCAAGGCATCCGGGGACGCCGTCATGCTCATCGACGCGGAGGCCTTCCCCCAGACCATTGCCGTCGTCCGGACCCGCGCGCGGGCACTCGGTCTCGACGTGGTCGTCACCGACCTCACCGAGGTGAGGGACCAGGCCGGGCTGCGTGCCGCCGCGGGCGACCGGGACGTCTTCGGGGTCCTTGTCCAGTACCCGTCTGCGGACGGGCAGATCCACGCGTGGGCCGAGCTCACCGCGGCCGCCCACGCCGTCGGGGCGCTTGTCACCGCCGCCGCCGACCTCCTGGCACTCACCCTGCTCCAGGCACCGGGGGAGTGGGGCGCCGACGTCGCCGTCGGCACGACCCAGCGCTTCGGCGTCCCGATGGGTTTCGGCGGCCCGCATGCCGGCTACATGAGCGTGCGCGCGGGGCTCGAGCGGACCATGCCCGGCCGCCTCGTCGGCGTCTCGATCGACAGCGCCGGCGCCCCCGCATACCGCCTCGCCCTGCAGACCCGGGAGCAGCACATCCGCCGGGAGAGGGCCACCTCGAACATCTGCACGGCTCAGGTGCTCCTCGCGGTCATCGCGAGCATGTATGCGGTCTATCACGGGCCGGACGGGCTCACCCGCATCGCGCGGGGGGTTCACGGGAAGACCAGGGCGCTGGCCGACGCGCTGCGTGCGGGCGGCGTGGCGGTGCGGGAGGGGACGTTCTTCGACACCCTCACCGTCGATGTGCCCGGCACTGCGGACGAGGTCGTCGCGGCGGCCCTCGAGTCGGGCATCACCTTGTGGCGTCAGGATGCGGACCAGGTCCGGCTCAGTGTCGACGAGCTGACCGCGGGCGAGCACCTCGCGGCTGTGGCCGCCGCGTTCGGCGTCGACGGAGCGGGCCTCCGGGACGGCGTGGCTCCGGCGTCGATCGAGGGTGAGCTCGCGAGGACGAGCGAGTTCCTCACGCACCCGACGTTCCACGCCTACCGCAGTGAGACAGCGATGCTGCGATATCTGCGCCGCCTCAGCGACCGCGACTTCGCCCTCGACCGCGGGATGATCCCGCTCGGGTCCTGCACGATGAAGCTGAACGCCACGACGGAGATGCTTCCCATCACCTGGCCGGAGTTCAGTGCGCTGCACCCGTTCGCGCCCGCCGAGCACAGTGGCGGCATTCGACGCCTCATCTCCGAGCTCGAGGACTACCTGTGCGAGATCACCGGCTACGACGCGGTGAGCCTGCAGCCCAATGCCGGTGCCCAGGGTGAGCTCGCCGGGCTGTTGGCGATCCGCGCATACCACCACGCCAACGGGGACGGTGAGCGCGATGTCTGCCTCATCCCGGCCAGCGCCCACGGCACCAACGCGGCCAGCGCGGCGATGGCAGGCCTGCGGGTCGTCGTCATCAAGACGGCTCCTGGCGGCGACATCGACATGGTCGACCTCAAGGACAAGATCGAGCAGCACCACGACCGGCTGGCCGCGATCATGGTGACCTACCCGTCGACGCACGGGGTCTTCGAGGACACCATCACCGAGCTGTGCGAGATGGTGCACAACGCCGGTGGGCAGGTCTACGTCGACGGGGCCAACCTCAACGCCCTCGTCGGGCTGGCCAAGGTCGGCACCTTCGGTGCGGACGTCTCCCACCTCAACCTGCACAAGACCTTCTGCATCCCTCACGGTGGCGGCGGCCCCGGTGTCGGGCCGGTCGGGGTGCGAGCGCACCTCGCACCGTTCCTGCCGAACCACCCGGTGACCGGCGACGGACCGGAGACCGGCGTCGGGCCGATCTCGGCCGCGCCGTTCGGCTCGGCCAGCATCCTGCCGATCTCGTGGTCCTACATCCGGCTCATGGGTGGGGCCGGGCTGCGTAAGGCGACGCAGGTCGCGATCCTCTCGGCGAACTACATCGCCACCCGGCTGCGCGAGCACTACCCCGTCCTCTACACCGGCGCCAACGGGCTCGTCGCGCACGAGTGCATCCTCGATGTCCGTCCGTTGACGAAGTCCTCCGGCATCACCGTCGACGACATCGCCAAGCGGCTCATCGACTACGGCTTCCACGCCCCGACGATGTCGTTCCCGGTGGCCGGCACTCTCATGGTCGAGCCCACCGAGAGTGAGGACCTCACCGAGCTGGACCGCTTCTGCGACGCCATGATCGCCATCCGTGAGGAGGCAGCCGCGGTGGAACGGGGTGAGGTCGACGCTGCCGACTCCGTCCTCCGTCACGCACCGCACACCGCCGCCAGCCTGGTGGGGGAGTGGGACCACCCCTACGACCGGGCCACGGCTGCCTTCCCGCCCGGGGTCGACCCGACCTCGAAGTACTGGGCTCCGGTGGGCCGCATCGACGGTGCGTACGGCGACCGGCACCTCGTCTGCTCGTGCCCGCCGCCCGAGGCGTACGAGGACTGAGGTCGGCCGGGCGGATCGCACCTGGCAACACCCGTGGCGGGACTCGGCGCGCTGCGGGTGTTGGTGCGCGAGGAGGAACGCACGCAGCATCACCCACCGTGGCGCACGGCGCGCTGCGGGTGTGGGCGCGCGCAGTGGAACGCACGCAGCACCACCCACCGTGGTGCTCGGCGCGCTGCGGGTGTGGGTGCGCGCGGAGGAACGCACGCAGCACCACCCACCGTGGTGCTCGGCGCGCTGCGGGTGTTGGTGCGCGGTCTGAGTCTGGCGAGCGGTGTGTAAGGGTTGGAGCATGACTTCCGAGACCACTTCGTCCCCCCGTGCTCCCGTCGTCGTCACCGGCGCAAACGGCTTCGTCGGCTCCTATGTCACCGCCGCCCTCGTCGATCGCGGGGTGTCGGTGCGGGCGATCGTGCGGCGCCCACGGACGGCTCCGGATCTGCCTGGTGTGGAGGAGATCGTCGGTGAGTTCCACGATCGCGATGTCGCTGACCGCGCCTGCTCGGGCGCGCGCGCCGTCGTGAACACGGTCCACCCGATGCAGGACGACGACGGTCCCCAGGAGAGCGCTGTCGGGTGGGCGGCTGCACTGGCAGAAGCTGCCCGGGATGCAGGAGTGCCTCTCTTCGTCCACGTGTCGACCACGTCGGTCTACGAACGCAAGGCCGGCACCCCGGATGTAGACGAGTTCTCACCTCTGGTGGACGACGACGCCAATGAGTACGCGGTGACCAAGCGGGACACCGAGCTGCGGCTGCACGAGGTGGACGGCATCACCCGGGTGCTCGTGCGTCCGACAGCGATCCTCGGACCTGGCGAGAGCTCGGTGTGGAACACCCTGCAGCCGGAGAGCATCCGCACCGAGGAGTCGGCGCGCACCGACGACCCGGAGCGCACCTTCGGATGGCTCCACGTCCATGACCTCGCTGACCTCATCGCGGACATCGCCGTCGGTGCGATCCCGTTGGCGCAGGACCCCGAGCAAGGACCTGTCCCTGGGCTCGTCACTCCGGTCAACGCCGTGACCGGCAACGTCCGACTGCGCGAGTACCTGGCCCCGGTCTGTGAGGCGCTCGGCGTCGAACCCGTCTGGGAGACCCGCGAGGCCTTCCGCGCACAGCTGCGTGCCGACCGGGCTCGTGCCTGGGGATGGTCGCCGAAGGTCAGCTTCGAAGATGCCATGGCCGAGCTCGTCACCGGCCTGCGCTGATTCAGCGTCCTTTCGGTTTTCCCGCGCACCGCACGCCGACACCACCACGCGGTGAGGCGGTCGCTCGACGACCGCGGCAACATCGGCCCTTCCAGCACTGGCCAGGAGCCGGTCATGGGCGGGGAGCCAGATGTCGTGTTCTTCGGCACCGTGACGATCTCGCTGTGCTCGATCGCGGCCGAGCAGGCGCGTGTGCCTTGGCGCCTGCCTGGCTAGGCGCAGATCCGAACCTCGGCCTGAGAGCCGGAGGCAGACTTGCGGACGACGACCTGGTGGGTGATCCGGGTGCGCAGGTCCGCGACGTGGGAGACCACACCGACGGCCCGACCGCCCTCGCGCAAGGCGTCGAGCACCCCCATCACCTGCTCGAGCGACTCGTCGTCGAGGCTCCCGAATCCCTCGTCGATGAAGAGGGTGCCCAGGTCGAAGCCACCGCCCTCCTCGCGGACCGCGTCAGCGAGACCGAGGGCCAGTGCCAACGAGACCATGAAGGTCTCGCCTCCGGACAACGATGAGGTCTCCCGGCTGCGTCCGGTCCACTGGTCCAGGACGCGCAGGTCCAGTCCACTTCGGGCGCCGCCTGCCACTCGGGCATCACTGTGCTCGAGCAGGTAACGGCCGGCATCCATCGTGTGGAGGCGCTCGTTGGCGAGAGCGACCACCTTCTCCAGCCGGGCAGCGAGGACGAAGGACGACAGCCGCATCCGGAGCTCGTTGCCCCCGCCGGTGCCCCCCACTGCGTCAGCGAGCTCCTTCACGGCGGCGGCGCGCTGACGCAAGGACACCAGCTGCTCCACCCGGTCGGTGACCTCGGATCGCACCGACTCCAGCACCCGCAGGCGGGCCTCCGCGGCCGTGTGCGCCGCCTGCGCCTCTCGCACCGCCCGTCGGGCGATGGACTCCTGCTCGCCGGCCCCATCGACATCCGGCTCGGGGAGCTCTAGCGCCGCCGCGACCTCCTCGTCAGCCAGGGTGGCCTCCGCGACTGCGACAGCCTGGTCATGCTCGGAGATGCGTGCCTGCGCTGCGGAGAGCTCGCGCGCACCGAGGCGTGCCAGACGCACCTCGTCAAGCGAGGTGAATCCGCGCTCGGCGGCCGCCTGCACGGCAGCTGCCTCGAGGTCGGCGCAGCGCTCTTCGGCCTCGGTCACGGTCCGCTCGGCAGCAAGGACGCGCTCCACCTGATCGGTCAGAGTGCGGTGGTCGGCGATGATCCGGTCGGCATCGATCGATGCAGCGGTCTCCCAGACGCTGTCATCGTCTGCCGGGGCACCCGGGCTGGAGCTGCCTTCAGAGATGGGGGAGCACCCGCACTCGTCTTCGTGGCGGGCGAGAAGCTCTGCCACCCTCTGGCTCTGCTCCCGGTGCCTCGCCTCAGCATCGCGAAACGCGGACGCGGCGACTGCACGAGCGCGTCGGGCATCCTGCTCGGCCTCATCGCGTGTCCTGAGAGTGACTGCGCACTTGGCCAGTGCCGCTTCGGCTACAGCCAGGGCTGCCTTGGCCTGACTGGCCTCGGCGAGAGCGTCGCTGGTGCGTTCGACCAGCTCCTCCAACGCCGGGGCGAGGGTGACGAGATCGAGTGGTCGACCTTGAGCAACGACCAGCCTGATGTCCCCATGAGAAGAGTCCACCTCAGAGCCGAGAGCCGCGACGGAGTCCTCGAGCTGCTCCAGGAGGCTCTCGATGCGACCTGTCGCAGCCGAGTGGGCCTGCTCCAGCTCGGCCACTGCTGCTCGGGCGCCCTCGTGCTCGGACTCGGCGGCCTCCAGCTCCTCCGCACTGACGACGTCGCGACCTGCCGCCGGGGCGGGGTGCTCCGGGCTGCCGCAGACCGGGCAGGCCTCTCCGTCAAGGAGGCCGCCCGCGAGCACGCCGGCCATCCCCTCCAGTCGGCGTTCCTGCAAGTGCAGCAGGACCTTCTGGGCGGTGAGGAGGTTCTGCCGTGCACCCATGAGTGCCGGTGCGGCCTCGTCTCGTCTCCGGGTCTCCTCAGCCACCCGCCGCGCCAGTCGCAGCATCCGTGTTGCGCGATCGTGCTCGGCCTGGACGCCCACATGCCGAGAAGCGGCGGCCCGCAGCCCCTCGACGCTCTTCGAGGCAGCCTCGTGGTCCTCCCTGACTCGGGCCACCTCCTCGTCAGCCAGGCGGGCCGCGCGCTCGGCGGACTCGAGAGCAGAGCGCCTCGCCGCCTCATCCCGTTCAGCCCTCGCGCACTCCACCCCGGTGTGCGTCAGCTCGGCGAGAAGTGCGTCGGCCGCGCGGAGACGCTCATGGATCGCCGCAAGCTCGTGGAGCGAGCTCTCGGGGGAGAGCACGCCGGCGAGTGAGGACCGCAGGGCACGAAGGGTCTTCGCGGCATCAGTCCGCTCTGTCAGAGAGGCATCAAGGGCGGCCAGATGGCCGCTGACGCCCTCGGCCGCGAGAGACTGCCGGACCCTGACCCGCAGTGCCTCGATCTCGGGTGCCTGGGACAACGCCTGCTCCTGGGCGGCGAGTGCCTGCATCCCTCGCGAACGCAAGGCGGCCACGGTCCGAGCCTCGAGCAGGGCACTTGTCGCAGCACCACAGGCGACGTCGGCTTCATCCGCTCTCGCCAGGAGTAACGAGACCTCGCCTGAGAGCTGTCCCGCCGCCGCGTCCAGCGCCGCGGGCACGTCCTCGATCGGCAAGGAGTGCCATGGACACTCGTCCGTGGTCTCGACCAGGTCATCGAGGCGGCGGAGCTCGTGGGCGATCGCAGCGCGGGCCTCCTCCAGCTCGGCAGAGGTGCGACGCCGCTCTTCCGCGAGCCAGGTCTCCACATCGGTGAACGTCGAGATATCGAAGAGTCGCTCCAGGAGGGTGCGGCGTTCCTCCGGTGACGAGCGCAGGAATGCCGAGACGTCACCCTGGGGGAGGACGACGACCTTGGCGAACTGCTCGAGGCCCATCCCCAGGACGTCGTCGAGGATGAGGGCCACGTCGTCGTGCCTGGTCGCCAGAATCTCCCAGCGGCCGCTGCGCTGCTCCTCGAGAGTCACCGTGGCCTGCATCCGTAGCAGACCGGTGCCGCGCTTCTTCGGTCGGAGGTACTCCGGACTCCGCTCGACCTGGAAGCGGCGACCAGCCGCGGTGAACTCGAGCGTGACGGACGGCTTGGTGCCCTCAGTCGCATGATGACTTGCCAGGCTCTTCTTCGATCGCGCCCCAGGCACGTTGGCGAAGAGCGCAAAGCAGATCGCGTCGAGCAGGCTGGTCTTGCCCGATCCGGTCGCCCCGTGGATGAGGAAGAGGCCGGCCGCGCACACCTCATCGAAGTCGATCGTCACCGCGTCCGGGAACGGGCCGAACGCGGAGACGGTCAGCCGGTGCATCCTCACGCGGCACCCACCTGGCCCTCGTCCTCGCGGGCCGCACGGTGCTCGCGCGAGCGGCCCAGCGCCTCGTCGAGCAGCTGACGCTCCTCGTCACTCGCCGGCACGCCACCACGCACGTGGCTGAGGAAGTCGCAACAGACGTCGAGGTCGCTGCAGTGGGCCATCCGGGACGTGTAGGTCGCCTTGACGGGGACGACTCCCTCAGGCTCGAAACGCAGCTCGAGGGCGAAGGGGAAGCGCGCCCGGATCCGGTCCATCGCCCCCAGCGGTCGCTGGGCGTCCGTGAGTGTGATCTGGCACCAGGCGCTCTCCGCAGCGGCGAACTTGCTGCTGGCGAGCAGGTCGTCGATGGTGCCGCGCAGAACGGCGAGCGGGCGGTGCACAGGCGCCTCGATCAGCTCGACGCGGGCGCCATCGGCGCTGAGGTCGACGAGGAGGCTGCCCTTGGTGTGTCGCGCCTCGCTGAACGACATCGCGATCGGTGAGCCCGAGTAGTGGGCGGAGTCGCTCACCTGCTGCCGCCCGTGCAGGTGACCGAGCGCGACATACGAGAACCCGGAGAAGACGTCAGGGTGCACGGCGGCGAGTCCACCGGCGAGGATGTCCCGCTCGGAGTCGGTCGTTGCGCACCCGGTGACGAACGTGTGGGCCATGATCACCGACGTCGCCGTTCCCGGCACGAGCCCGCCCGCCGGGAGGCGGCCGAGGACCGTTGACAGCACCCCGGTATGCGTGGGCTCAGCCTCCAGGTCGCGCGCCACCAGCCTCGGCTCGAGGTAGGGGATGGGGTAGATGGCGGTGCCCTCGATGACGACAGGGCGCCCCAGGTCGGCCATCGACGTGCGGACGTGCACCCCGGCCCGCTCGAGCAGACCCGCCGCGAAGCCGAGCCGGACGGCGGAGTCGTGGTTGCCGCTGGAGATGACCACCTCAGCGCCTGCATCGACCAGTCGGATGAGGCTCTCGCTGAGCAGTTGGACGGTCTCCGGCGCCGGCATCGCGCGGTCATAGACGTCCCCCGAGACGAGCACGGCATCGACGCCCTCCGAGCGCACGACCTCCACCAGGTGGTCGAGGTAGGCCCGCTGGGCCTCGAGCAGACCCACCTGGTGGAAGGCCCGACCGAGATGCCAGTCGGAGGTGTGGATGAACCGCATACCTGCAGGCTGCCAGAGGCTACCGACAGTCCTTCGGACCTTGCGGACCAGGGCATCCGCGTGTTGGGACGCCGCACAGAATCTCCTCCCGAGCGCCTGCGACTCTGGTTGGATCGGTACATGGGCAAGGAAGTCAGTTCGCAGAGCTACACACGCGAGGAGCGCCAGCGCTATCGCGAGAAGGTGCGCCAGAACCTCGACGTCTTCGAGCAGATGCTCGCCACGGCCCAGTTCGAGTTCGACCGGCCCCTCACGGGGATCGAGATCGAGCTCAACCTCGTCGACGAGGCGTACCAGCCGCGGTTCGCGAACGCCGAGGTGCTCGCCCAGATCGCCAATCCCGACTACCAGACCGAGCTCGCCCAGTACAACATCGAGCTCAACGTCAAGCCCCGACCCCTGCCCGGCGACGAGGCGCTCGGCCTCGAGGAGGAGCTGAGGGAGTCCCTCAACGAGGCCAACCAACGCGCCGAGGAGCTGGGAGCCCGGATCGTTCCGATCGGCATCCTGCCGACGATCATGCCGGAGCACTTCGCCGGGCACTGGATCAGCGACAACAACCGCTACACCGCGCTCAACGACTCGATCTTCTTCGCCCGGGGTGAGGACATCTACCTCGACATCGACGGTCCGACGGGGGAGCGGCTCGCGACGTACTCCGACTCCATCGCCCCGGAGTCGGCATGCACCTCGGTGCAGCTCCACGTCCAGGTGGCTCCGAACGAGTTCGCCAACTACTGGAACGCCGCCCAGGCGCTGGCCGGGCCTCAGCTCGCGATGGCCGCCAACTCACCCTTCTTCTTCGGCCGCCGGCTGCACGCGGAGACGCGGATCGAGCTGTTCACCCAGGCGACGGACACCCGCCCCATCGAGCTCCGCAACCAGGGTGTCCGACCACGGGTGTGGTTCGGTGAGCGCTGGATCACCTCGATCTTCGACCTGTTCGAGGAGAACGTGCGCTACTTCCCGGCGCTCCTGGCCGAGTGCAGCGACGAGGACCCGGTGGCCGTCCTCGAGAGTGGCCGGGCCCCCGAGCTCGAGGAGCTGCGGCTGCACAACGGAACGGTCTACCGGTGGAACCGGCCGATCTACGACACGGTGGGCGGACAGCCGCACCTGCGCGTGGAGAACAGGGTGCTGCCCGCCGGGCCGACGATTCGGGACGTCATGGCCAACGCCGCGTTCTACTACGGGCTCGTGCGCGTGCTGGCCAACGAGGACCGACCGGTCTGGACCCAGATGAGCTTCGCCGCCGCGGAGCAGAACTTCCGCGAGTGTGCCCGCCGCGGCATCGAGTCGCGCGTCTACTGGCCGGGATTCGGCGAGGTCGGGATCGACGAGCTCGTCCTGCGGCACCTGCTGCCGCTCGCCTACCAGGGTCTCGCCGACTGGGGCGTGTCGACCGCTGTCATGGACCGCTACCTCACCGTCATCGAGGGCCGGGCGACGGCTGGGGTCAACGGCGCGACGTGGCAGGCGGACACGGTTGCGATGCTGGAGGAGCAGGGTTTGGACCGGGCCGAGGCGCTGCGCCGGATGCTCGAGCTGTATGTCGAGAACATGCACACCAACGAGCCGGTGCACACCTGGCGCGTGGGCTGAGAGAACGGAGCCAGCCGGCCCCTGACCGCGATGAGGGAGGGCGGCCCCGCCCACCGGTCGTCATAGGGTGCCCGGGTCTTCCCGGTGCTCTAGGGTGCCGGTATGACTGAGCAGAGGGAGCCCACCGGTGGCACCGGCCCCGGTCACCGCCAGGTGACACTTCGACGCACCAGCCTGGGGCACTACGAGGCCGTGAATGCCAGGGGCGGAACTCTTGCGGTGGGTGCCGGCGACGGCGAGGACTTCACTCCCGTCGAGCTGCTGCTCGTGGCGATCGCCGGTTGCTCCTCGGTGGACGTGGACCACATCACGAGTCGTCGTGCCGAGCCGCTCGAGTTCGTCGTCACCGCCGAGGGCGAGAAGACGAGCGCCGATGAGCTGGGGAACCATCTGACCGACCTGACGGTGACGTTCACGGTTCGCTTCCCGGACGGGGAGGCCGGCGACTCAGCACGCGCCATGCTGCCGCGGGCGGTGCGCACCTCCCACGACCGGCTCTGCTCCGTCTCCCGCACGATCGAGCTCGGTTCACCCGTCGAGATGAAGGTGGAATGACATGGCGCGCTACCTCGATGTCCATCCCCAGGACCCGCAGCCGCGGCTCATCGCACAGGTTGCCGGGGTCCTGGCCGAGAACGGCCTCATCGCCTACCCCACCGACAGTGGGTATGCGTTGGGTGCCGCCCTCGGGAACCAGGAGGGTAAGGAGCGGATCGCAGCCATCAGACGGCTCGACGAGCGACACCACTACACCCTCGTCTGCTCCTCGTTCGCCCAGCTCGGCCAGTTCGTCCTCATCGACAACCGGGTGTTCCGGGCGATCAAGTCCGTCACCCCTGGGCCGTACACCTTCATCCTTCCGGCGACCAAAGAGGTCCCGCGTCGGCTCATGCACCCGAAGAAGAAGACGGTGGGCGTGCGGCTTCCGAACCACCGACTGGTCTCGGCACTGTTGGCCGAGGTCGGCGAGCCCCTCCTGTCCTCGACCCTCATCCTGCCCGACGCGGATGAACCGCTCACCGAAGGATGGGTCGTCAACGACGAGATCGGCCACCTGGTCGACGTCGTCGTCGAGGGCGAGTGCGGGCTGGAGCCCACGACGGTGATCGACCTCTCCGGTCCCACGCCGGTGGTCATCCGCCAGGGGGCCGGAGACGCCTCGTTGTTCGTCGAGGAGTAGCCCCGCTCCGGTGGCCGTGGGCGTCGGCCCTCGCGGGATGTAGTTGACTCATCCCCATGATCCGCGCACCTGAGGACGTCCGCCGCGCCGTCGCCGCCCGACTGCGGGAGGCGGGAGCCTCGGCGGAGCACGGAAGGGCTCTCCTCGTGCGCGTGGACCGCTTCTGGGACGACCTGCTCGCGCCACTGGCGCGGCTCTATCCCGACACCGACGCCCACGCGCTGGCCGCAGACTTCGTCGATCGGGCGACCCTGGCATACCTGGAGCGAGGGGACGACCTGCACCTGCTGGACTACCGCCGCGCTCTCACGCCGGACTGGCTGCAGCAGCCGGGCCAGGTCGGCTACGCCTGCTACGCGGACCGCTTCGCCGGCACCCTCCAGGGTCTGGTGGGGAAGGTCGACTACCTCAGTGAGCTCGGGGTGACCTACCTCCACCTCATGCCGGCACTCAAGGCCCGCGACGGTGACAACGACGGCGGCTACGCCATCGCCGACTACCGTCAGATCCGGCCCGACCTCGGCACGGTGGAGGACCTCCGCCACCTCGCGACGACCCTGCGACTGTCCGGCATCTCGCTCGTGATGGACCTCGTCCTCAACCATGTCGCCCGCGAGCACGAGTGGGCCGTGCGCGCGAGGGCGGGAGAGGAGAGGTACCGCGCGTACTTCCATGTCTTTGCCGATCGGGAGATCCCCGACCAGTACGAGCAGACCCTGCCCGAGGTGTTCCCCGACTTTGCTCCAGGCAACTTCACCTGGGACGGCGAACTCGGTGGTTGGGTGTGGACCACCTTCAACGAATGGCAGTGGGACCTGAACTGGGCCAATCCCCAGGTTCTCGGCGAGTTCGTCGACATCGTCCTGTTCCTCGCGAACCTCGGGGTGGAGGTCCTGCGGCTCGACGCGATCGCCTTCCTGTGGAAGCGGCTGGGCACGACCTGTCAGAACCAGCCCGAGGTGCACGACCTGACGCAGGTGCTCCGGACCGTAGCCCGCATCGCCGCCTCCGGGGTGGCCTTCAAGGCCGAGGCCATCGTCGGACCACGGGACCTCGTGCCGTACCTGGGAGTCGGGCGGCACGTCGGCCGGGTGAGCGACCTGGCGTACCACAACTCCCTCATGGTGCACGTCTGGTCGATGCTCGCCAGCGGCGAGACCCGCCTGGCCCGGCACGCGCTGGCCGGACTCCCGCCGACGCCCCCGCTGGGGACGTGGATCTGCTACCTGCGGTGCCACGACGACATCGGCTGGGCGATCGACGACCGCGACGCGGCCGAGGTGGGCCTCTCCGGGTTCGAGCACAGGCGCTTCCTGGCTCGCTGGTACGCCGGCACGTTCCCGGGGTCGTGGGCCGACGGGCTGCTGTTCCAGGTCAACGAGGAGACCGGGGACATGCGTACGAGCGGCACGACCGCGTCGTTGCTCGGGATGGCCGGGGCGAGCGGTTCTGCCGCCGAGCAGGCGCTCGCCCGCTTCCGCCTGGCGCACGCGATGGTCTACGGCTGGGGCGGCATCCCGGTCATCTGGTCCGGTGACGAGCTCGCCACCCCCAACGATCCGCACTGGGCGGAGGAGCCAGGCCACGAGGACGACAACAGGTGGGCCCACCGACCCCGGCTCGACTGGGACCGGGCAGCACGCCGCACCGATCCGGGCACCCTCGAGGGCCAGGCCTTCGAGTCCCTGGCGCACCTCGCCAGGGTCCGGGCGTCTCTGCCGGAGCTGCATGCCCAGGCGCCGGCGCAGGTCGTGCGCGACACGGACAACGGGATCTTCGCGGTGACGAGGACGCACCCCAGCGGGCCGATGGTCGGCGTCTACAACGTCACCTCGGACTGGCGTCCCTTCCCGTATGCGGTGGTCGCGGACCTGCGGATGAGCTCCCCGTGGAACGCACTCGGGTCCCACCCGGTGACGCCCGAAGCGGACGGCATCCTGTGGCTCGCGCCCTACGCGGCCTGGTGGATCGTCGACCGCCCCGAGGAGTAGGGCTCCGTCTGCGGGGCCGTGCGGCTGCTCCCAGGATGTTGCGCGGATGAGGCCCTCACGTGCGCGTGAGGAGAACGAGGATCTCGCTGTGGTTGGTCTGGGGGAACATGTCGAACAAGCGGGCTCGCACTGGCCGGAAGGAGGGCATCGCGTCCAGGTCCTTGGCGAGGCTCGCCGCGTTGCAGCTCGAGTAGAGCGCATGAGCGACGTCGCTTCCCTCCAAGTCCATTGCGAGAGAAGCGATTCCACGCCTCGGCGGATTGACGACCACGAGATCGGGCGCTGGGCTCTCGCGCAGGTATGCAGTGGCGTCGCCGGTGACGAAGGTCGGCGGGGGAGTGGTGTCGGTCAGCCGGGCGGCGGCCACCGCCTCCGCCGAGATCTCCACGCCGGTCACTGATCGTCCGGGTGCGCTGAGGTGGTGCGCGAAGCCGCCCACCCCGCAGTAGAGGTCAACAACGCTCCTGATGTCCAGCGGCTCGACCCAGTGCCGAGCGTCCCGGTACAGCGCGGACGCGACCTGGGTGTTCGTCTGGAAGAAGCTGCGGACCCCCAGGTGGAGCGTCACGTCGTTGACGCGCATCGGCAGGGTCGTGCTCTCGGTGAGGACCACTTCCTCGTCGCCCTCGAGCACCGCCTTGTGCTCGGGATGGATGTTCACCGAGACGACCTCCACCGTCGGCAGCGCGGCGCGGATCCGAGGGAGCGCAGCGCGGATCCGGTCGAGGTGGTGCCGGGACCGCAGGACGAGGCGCAGCATGAGCCGGGCGTCGGGGGAGAAGGTGAGCAACGCATACTTCAGCTCGCCCGTCCGCGCCGGGATGTCGTACGGGATCAGCCGGAGCTCGTCGACCAGGTCGGCGACGGTGTGGATAGCGTCCCTCAGACCCGGCTCGTGGAGGGAGCAGTCCCGCAGGTCCACACCCCGGCGGTCCCCGTCGAGGATCCCGACCGTGACCGCGCCGGCGCGGCCTCCGATGACGAGCTTGGCCTTGTTGCGGAAGTGGTCGGGAGCGCTGGCCTGCGGGGGGAGCCACGCGTCGTCGGGGATGGCGCCGAGCGCCACCCGGGCGGCGAGGTCCTTCTCCGCGAGCTGGCGCGAGTAGGGGATCTCGATGAGCGTGCACGAGCGGCAGCGGCCGCTGCGCCAGTATGCGCAGTCGAGCGCCTCTGGCGCGGTGGCGGTCACGCGCTCCAGCGTACAAAGGTGTCGGTGCGTCGGATCCCGTCATCCGGGCACACGTCCTGCCGCTGTCGGACGGCCTCGCTATCGTGCAGGAATGGTCAGGCAGGGATGGTGAGGCAGGGATAGTGAGGCAGGGATGGTGAGGCGGGATGGTCGGACAGTGATGGTGAGGCACGCGTGGTGATGACCGAGACGCCGGCGCTCGCGGCGGTGAAGACGTACCGCTACCTGCGGCTGGCGCTCGTGGGGCTTGTCGTCCTCCTCTTCAGCTCCCTCGCTATCGAGTGGCTCGCGGTCGACAGGCAGTGCGTCCAGACCACCATCAGCGCCTACTGGCACACGCCGGTGCGTGGCGTCTTCGTCGGAGTGCTCGTCACCATGGGCATCTGCCTCATCGCCCTCAAGGGCAACACCAAGGCGGAGGACGTCCTGCTCAACCTGGCCGGGGTCCTCGCACCCGGCGTGGCCTTCATCCCCACCAACGACTTCTCGAGCTGCAGCTCGGTGCCGGTCGTCCGCCAGGACTTCGGGCCCGCGAGCGCGAACAACATGCAGGCCCTCTTCGTCCTTGGCGTGACCGCCGTTCTCGTCGCGGTCGTCATCGCCGTGCGGGAGAGCGGCTCGCTCGCCCGGTTGCAGCGGTGGGACCGGATCGGTCTCGCCCTCGGCCTCGGCGCGACGGCCGGTGGGGCCGCGTGGTTCTACCTCTCGCGGGACACCTTCCTGGAGCACGGGCACAACGTTGCCGCCGTCCCGATGTTCCTCGCCGTCGTCGCCGTGGTGTGGTTCAACGCGCGTGACGTCAAGGAGGTCATCGAGGAGCACCCGCGCCTCAAGGCGGTGAGGGGACGGTACGTCGCGGCCTACCGGGTGATCGCTGTCCTCATGGGGATCACGCTCGCCCTGGCTGTGACCGGTCACCTCCTGGGCTGGGAGTATGCGCTGCTCGTCGTCGAGATCCTGCTCATCACCCTCTTCGGAGTTTTCTGGATCATCCAGACCCGCGAGCTGTGGAACCAGGGTCTGCGAGACTCCGCAGCATGACTGCGCCCGCCCCTGCGCCCACCGCCAACCCGTGGCCCGCCCTCTGGGCGCTGGTCATCGGGTTCTTCATGATCCTCGTGGACTCGACGATCGTGTCGGTGGGGATGCCGGCCCTGATGACGGCGTTCGCTGCCGACATCACGGCCGTCATGTGGGTGACCAGCGCATACCTCCTCGCGTATGCGGTCCCGCTCCTCATCACCGGCCGGCTGGGTGACTGGCTCGGCCCGAAGCGGGTCTACCTGGGTGGACTGGCCCTCTTCACCCTCGCCTCCCTCTGGTGCGGGCTCAGCGGAGAGCTGCACGGGGGAGTGGGGTGGCTGGTCGCCGCGCGCGTCGCGCAGGGTTTCGGCGCCTCCCTCATGACGCCGCAGACGATGGCGGTCATCACCCGCACCTTCCCGGCGAACCGGCGAGGGAGTGCGATGGCCCTGTGGGGCGCGACTGCCGGAGTGGCGACACTGGTGGGTCCCATCCTCGGTGGGGTGCTGCTCGATACTCTCGGCTGGGAGTGGATGTTCTTCATCAACGTCCCCGTCGGCGTCATCGGCCTCTTCCTCGCCTGGCGCCTCGTGCCGCGGCTGGAGACCCACTCCCACTCCTTCGACTGGCTGGGCGTGGCGCTCAGCGCGATCGGTCTGTTCTGTGCGGTCTTCGCCATCCAGGAGGCCAGCACCTACGGCTGGTCACCGATCTGGGGCCCGATCTCGGTGCCCAGTCTCCTCGTCCTCGGGGCTGCGTGCCTGGGTGCCTTCGTCTGGTGGCAGAGCCGTAACCCCCGCGAGCCCCTCGTGCCGCTCGCGCTCTTCCGGGACCGCAACTTCTCGGTGTCCAACCTGGCCATCTCGACGATGGGGTTCTCCATCACGGCCATGATGTTCCCCTTCATGATCTATGCGCAGAGCGTGCGCGGCCTCTCGCCGACCGGGGCGGCGCTGCTGCTTGCACCGATGGCGGTGATGTCGATCGTCCTGGCTCCTGTCGCCGGGCGGCTCACCGACCGCGCCCATCCTCGCGCGCTGGCCAGCTCGGGGCTTGCGGGCCTCGCGGTCGTGACCTTCCTGCTCGCCCGGGTGATGACCCCGGACTCGTCCGTGCCCGCCATCCTGGGGGTGGCTCTGCTTCTGGGCGCAGCGCAGTCCTTCGTCTGGGGACCGGTCGCCACCTCGGCGAATCGCAACCTGCCGATGCACCTGGCCGGTGCGGGCTCGGGGGTCTACAACACGGTCCGCCAGATGGGGGCCGTCCTGGGGAGTGCCGCCATCGCGATGCTCATGCAGGTCCGCATCACCGCCCACCTGCCCGAGGGCTCCGGGAGCGCCGGCACGGTCACCGGGGGAGAGGTGAGCGGGGGAGAGGTCGTCCCGGATCCCATCGCCGCTCTCTTCGCCCAGGGCCTGGCCGACTCCATGCTCCTGCCGGCGGTGGTGCTGCTCCTCGGCTTCGCCGCCGCCCTTTTCTTCGAGCGCCCTCATCACCAGCGACCCGTCGCCGCCGATCCGGTGGCCGATGCCGCCCGCTGAATGCGGTCCGCAGGGGGCTTCGAGCGCAGACGTGATCCCGGTGTGATCGGCCCGGGTTGCCTGGGCGACGCCGAACCTTGTTAGCGTTGAGGGACTCCCGATGTCCGTGTGGCTGCCGAGGCGTGAGCACGGAGTAATCCCTTCTGAACCACTCCCGCGTCGCAAGAGAGGCAGCTCATGAAGCTGAAGGAGTACGGCGAGGTCGAGCAGGCCGCCAGCAGCAGCCGTCTCGAGGTCGGTCGGCTCGGCGTGGCCATCCTGTTCATGGTCGCCGTCATCCTCTTCACCGGCTCGCGCTTCGGTGAGAACGAGCACATCTACCTGCTCGTGGCGGCGGCCGTCATCGGCGCCTACATGGCACTGAACATCGGCGCCAACGACGTAGCGAACAACGTGGGGCCGGCCGTCGGGTCCTTCGCGATGACGATGTCCACGGCGATCATCATCGCGGCGGTCTTCGAGGCCGCCGGTGCGATCATCGCCGGCGGAGACGTCGTGACCACGGTCAAGAGCGGCATCATCGACCCCGCCGACATCGCCGACCCTCAGGTCTTCGTCTGGGTGATGACGGGTGCACTCCTCGGAGCCGCCGTATGGCTCAATATCGCGACGTGGATGGGAGCGCCGGTCTCCACGACCCACTCCATCGTCGGGGGAGTGATGGGCGGTGGCATCGCCTCCTCGGGGTGGGCGGCCGTGAACTGGCCCGCCATGGGCGCGATCGCGTCCAGCTGGATCATCTCGCCGATCGCCGGCGGGCTCATCGCCGCGGGCCTCATCTACTTCCTGGAGCGGACGGTCCTCTGGAAGGACGAGCCGGTCGCGGCCGCCCAGAAGGTGGTGCCGCTCCTGCTGGCCCTCATGGCCTGGACGTTCACGAGCTACATCGCCATCAAGGGCCTGGCGAACATCGCGACGATCACGCCCCCACTCGCCGTCGGCCTGGGGCTGGTTGCCGGAGTCATCACCTACCTGGTGGCCAAACCACGGATCGCACGCAAGGCGCCGAAGCTGTCCTCGGACCGCGACGGGGTGAACCAGCTCTTCACCTTGCCGCTGATCTTCGGGGCGGCGCTGCTCTCGTTCGCCCACGGTGCGAACGATGTCGCCAATGCCGTCGGCCCGCTCGCCGGGATCGTCGAGGTCCTCGATGGTGGTGGCGTGGCGGTGGACAACTCGTCCAGCATCCCCCTGTGGGTGCTCGTGATCGGCGCCCTCGGCATCTCGCTCGGGCTGGCCCTCTTCGGGCCGAGGCTGATCCGGACCGTCGGTTCCGAGATCACCGAGCTCGACCGCTCCAGGGCCTTCTGCATCGCGCTCGCGGCCGCCCTCACGGTCATCGTCGCCAGCCAGCTCGGCCTGCCCATCAGCTCGACCCACGTCGCGCTGGGTGGCATCTTCGGGGTCGGCTTCCTCCGCGAGTTCCTCGAGCAGCGGATGGGGCGGGTCATCGAACGGGTGATCCACAGCCATCGCGGCGACCGTCACTTCGCCGAGGTGGCAGAGGTCATGCACAAGTTCCAGCACGCTCCACCGGAGGAGAAGAAGCGCATTCTCGCCCAGCTCGACGACATGGGGGAGGAGGCCGTCATCACCGCCGCCCAGCAGCGGCGGCTGAAGAAGGCGCTCAAGCGCCAGCTCGTCAAGCGGTCCCACATGTTGAAGATCGCCTCGGCCTGGGTCATCACGGTCCCCGTCTCGGCGCTGCTGTCGGCCCTGTTCTACTTCACGCTGCGCGGAATGATGCTGCCATAGCGGATCCTCGTCGCGAGGAGTAGCGCGCCGCCCGGGGAGCTATGCGATCCAGATCTTGCGAATGGTCTCGGTGACCGCCCAGGTGGTGCGTTCACCTTCGCGCAGCCGCACGCAGACACCGGGGGAGAGGTTGACCGTCTCACCGCTCTCGAAGTCGACCCGGCCCCTGCCGCTGAGGACGATGAAGAGCTCATCGACCTCGGTGTCCCGCACGATCCCCTCGGTGAGCTCCCAGATCCCGACGTCCGTCGTGCCGACCCGCCCGAGGTCCAGGATCCCCGTATGCGGGTCGCCGCTTACCACCTGGCTCGCCGGCTCTCGGGTGAGGGGTTCTGTGAAGACGTCCGGGATGACGATGCGCTGGTCGTGGTGCATGGCGGGGAGCCTACGCCCCCAGAGAATGGAGACATGACGGTGCCACCGAAGCGAATTCGGATCGTGGGCGTCTCCGGAGCAGGGAAGACGCGGCTCGGGCAGCAGGTGGCCGAGCGCACCGGGCTGCCGCGACTCGAGCTCGACGCGGTCTTCTGGGCAGCGGACTGGACCTGCAGGGCCAGGCGCAGGTGGATGCGTGGCTCGACGGGTTGAGCAGACCGGCACCGTGACGAGCGGGGAGAGGTCCTCCTGACCAGGGGCGCAGAATCAGTGGGACAGATATGACATAATGTCGATTATCGGCGGATCGCGACGGATGAGCGCCGAAACCACACGCCCCCTCGTGCGTGCGAGGTCCGCCGTTATCTGTTTCGGGCTGTCAGAGCCCTGAACTAGGGTTGAGAGTCTCGTCCAGCACCTCCGGCTGGGCGCCACCTAGCGAACGGGGTGAACCATGGCCAAGACGAAGGAACGTGACAAGAGTCAGTGGATCGTCCAGGGCCAGTACCGCAACAACCCCTGGGTCATGTTCGTCATCGTGGCGCTGATCATCGCTGCCGTCGTCATCGCCTACATCCGCATCATGGGCTTCGGCACGGTGACCTACGAGGTGCGTCAGTGCCAGAGTCCGATCACCGCAGAGTCGTCGTGGACGGAGATCGAGGCCGCGGACTGCAGCCCCATCGACGCCGCCCGGGACGGCGTCACCATGACGCTCTTCGAAGGCAAGTCGCCCAAGGAGGTCGACTCCGTGAGAGGCGGACGCTTCGTCTTCGAGGGTTTCCCGATCAACACCCCCGCACACTCGTTCGAATTGAGGGGCGTCCAACCGGCCGAGGTCGGGCTTCTTGTCGACCCGTCGTCCAAGACTGTGCGCCGGGAGCTCAGCAGCAATGCCTCGGGGACGGACTGGAGCGGATTCACCGGGGCCCGCGGCCCGACGGACTACTGGGTCCTCCTCGCCCCCGGCTCATAGGTCCGTCCGATCCCCAGCCCATCGGCGTCCTCTCAACGCTCACGTGTCACCGGCGCCCACGTCATCAGAGGCGCTGCCGCTGGCCTGTGCCCTGCCGCTCCCCCACGCCGACCCCATAGTGCGCCTGCCTTATCAGTGCGCCTGTTTTATCGAGACGGAGTGTGAACGCTGTGCACCTCGACCAACCAACCGTCGCCGACCACCGTCGATCCACGCAGGCCGTCGACGATCAGGTCACCCTCCGTCCTGCGACACCCGACGACGATCCCCGGATCCTCGCCTGGAACGAGGCCGACGTGCACTTCCTCGCGGAGATGGACCTGGAGCGGCTGGCCTACCTCAAGGAGCGGGCCGCCGCGGTTGAGATCATCGAGACCGACCACGGTCCGTCCGGGTTCGTCATCACCTTCACCGCCGGGAGCGACTACGACTCCCCCAACTACCGCTGGTTCGCAGCCCGCGAGCCCGAGTTCCACTACGTCGATCGGATCGTCGTCGATCCCGCATCTCGGGGACGCGGAGTCGCGGGCAAGGTGTATGCGGTGCTCGCGGCCCGTCACCCGCACGTCCCGTTGCTGGCCGAGGTCAACTACGCACCCCCGAATCCGGCCTCATTGGCCTTTCATAGCAGGTCAGGGTTCGTAGAGGTGGGTCGACTCGGGACTCAGACGAACGGCGTAGTCCTCTTCCGTCGCCCTCCCCAAGTCTCAGTGCAGGGGTTAGTCTGATTGACGTCTGCGTGTCTCGACGCTGTCGTCGGTCGCGCCGCGCTACCTGCCGTCTAGCTCACCTGGGTCCATGAAACTGCGCCGCATCGCTCCGACCGTCGGGCTCTGCCTTGCGCTGGTCGTGGGGTCCTCCATTGCGTACGCAGAGCCCACCGAGCCGGACCCCTCCCCCAGCGACCCGACGCCCACGGCGGAACCGACCCCGACGCCCAGCCAGACGCAGGAGCCCACTCCCGACCCGGAGCCCGAGCCGGAGCCGAGTCCCACGCCTACTCCGACCCCGAGCTCGACGACACCGAGCCCGACCCCGAGCTCAACGACACCGAGCCCCACCCCGAGCTCCACGAGCACGCCCAAGCCGACCGCGACCTCGTCGCCGACCAGCACCCCCACCGGCACGGCAACAGGCGAGCCGACCCTGCGTCCCCGGCCGACCTCCACCCCGACCACCACCACCCCGTCGAATCCGTGGAGCACCAGTCCGAACCGGATCCTGACCCCGATGGAGCCCGAGCCGCTCTCGAAGACGGCTATCGCCCTCCAGCTGGAGCAGGCCGACAAGCTGCTGGCGTCGCTCTCGGCCGGCAACGCCAAGCTCGCTGCGCTACTCGCCGAGCTGGACGAGCTGACCACCGCAGCGAACGAGGCCCTCGAGGCCAAGGCTGCGGCTGACTCGGCGGCGGCCGAGGCCGCCGCGCGGGCACGGCAGTCGCGCGAGACCGCGGCCCGCATGGCAGAGGAGCTCGAGCACAAGCACCAGATGCTCAAGGACTGGGCCTTCTCTGCCTATGCCGGCGGCGGCTGGACGGCTGAGATGGTGTCCGTCTTCGACGCGCTTCTCACCGACCCCGAGAAGGCCGGTAACCCGGTGGGAGACCTGACCTACCTGACCGAGCAGCGCATCACGCTGTTCGCGGACATCCGCCGCCTCACCGACCGGCAGGCCGAGGTCGCGAAGCAGGCAGAGGCCGACGCTGAACTCACCCGCACCACTGCCGCCGCCGCGAGAGAGGCCAAGGCCAAGGCCGATGAGGCGCTCGAGGCGCAGAAGGCGGTGATCGCCAAGGCCGAGGCGGAGCAGGTCGAGGTCCTCGTCAACGCCGCACCGATGGCGGCGATGCTGCTCGGCATGGCCTCTCCCGAGGCCAAGGCTCGCGGCCAGGCCATCGTGGACGCGCTGATGGAACGCAACGTCGACCTTCCGGACATCGACAAGCCGTGCAGCAACGACACGAAGATCTACGCCAACGGTCAGCTACCGGCCAGCGCGCTGTGCCCATTGTGGCAGGCGCCGGGACACTACGCCCGACCGGACGCCGCTGTCGCGTTCAACGCCCTCAGCCAGAAGTTCGCCCGCGACCTCGGACGCCCGATCTGCGTGACGAGCTCGTACCGCTCCTTCAGCCAGCAGGTCGCCGTCAAGGCGCGCCGCGGGTTCTGGGCGGCGACCCCGGGCTACAGCCAGCACGGCTTCGGCAAGGCACTCGACCTGTGTGGCGGAATCAACGACTTCGGCACCATCGAGCACCTCTGGATGAAGCAGAACGCTCCGCTGTTCGGGTGGTTCCACCCCAGCTGGGCCCGCGCCGGCGGCAACAAGCCGGAGCCCTGGCACTGGGAGTACGCCGGCTGACTTCTCCTCGGTCTGGGGAGGACTGAAGCGCTCGCCCGGTCAGCAGTCGGACGCCGACGAGCTGGTCCTCGATCGGAGAGCGTCCCAAGCCCTCGCACAGGCAGGTCGCCGGCTCGGACCGTGGAGCCTTTGACCGTCTGCCTCGAAGCCGCCTCGCAGCCCTCTGACCGAGAGCACGGCGCCTACTCCATCGTGTGCTCGGTGTGCTCCTTGACCGGGATCATCACCGCGAACCCGGCAGCCAGGACCAGGACGATGCCGAGGATGCCCCAGTACTGCGTGTTCTCCCGGCCGGTGATGAGCGACCCCAGCCAGATGAAGAGGCCGAACGCCGCCGGTGAGAGGAACGAGACGACCCGGCCGGTCGTCGCGTAGAGGCCGAAGATCTCACCGCTCTTGCCCTGCGGGATGAGGCGGGCCAGGAAGGAGCGGGACGCCGCCTGGGCCGGGCCGACGAAGATCGTGAGCAGCAGCCCCAGGATCCAGAAGACCTGCTTGCCGCCATCGTGGAAGACGAAGATGAGCAGGCCGAGGGCGACCAGTGACGCCAGGCAGATGAGGATGACCCGCTTGGGTCCGATCCGGTCGTCGAGCATGCCGAAAGCCATCGTCGCCAGACCCGCAACGATGTTGGCGGCGGCGCCGAAGATGATGACCTCTCCGGCGGAGAGCCCGAACGTCCCGGCCGCGAGGATCGCCCCGAAGGCGAAGACGCCGGCCAGCCCGTCCCGGAAGAGGGCCGAGGCCAGCAGGAAGTACACGGTGTGACGCGAGACGACCCACAGGCCGGTGATCGACTTCCAGACGAGCTTGTAGGAGTCGACGACGCCGACCCGGGGTGCCCGCTCTCGCGGGCGGTCCTTCAGGACGAGGAAGGCCGGGATGGTGAAGGCAGCGGTCCACAGCCCGCACACGAGCATCGAGACCCGGATGTCGAGGGACTCCTCCCCCGTGACCCCGAAGAGCCCGACGTCGGGCTGGATGAAGAGGAAGTACAGCAGGAGGAGGACGACGATCCCGCCGAGGTACCCCATGCCCCAACCGAAGCCCGACACCCGTCCGACCGTCTTGGGCGTGGCCACCTGGTCGATGGTGGCGTTGTAGTTCACGCCGGCGATCTCGGAGATGACCGAGCCGGCGGCCAGGAGGAACAGGCCCAGGACGAGGTATGCGGGTTCCGGCTTGACGAGGAACAGCGAGGCGGAGAGGGCGGCCAGGACCCAGGTCTGGATCCGCAGGTTGCGCACGGTCTTGCCGGAGCGGTCGGAGTTCTGTCCGAGCACCGGAGCCAGCAGAGCGACGAAGAACCCGGCGAGCGCCGTCGAGACCGAGAGCATCATCGACGTGTAGTTCGTCTCGCCGAAGGCGCTGCTCGTCAGGTAGACGGAGAAGACGAACGTCGTGATGACGGTGTTGAACGGCTGGCTACCCCAGTCCCACATGCCCCAGGCGATGACCTTCTTCTTCGAGGTCTCGCGATTGCCCTCCAGGGCGGTGGGTCCGGTCAGTTCAGCCGGAACGGCGGGATCCGCTGGAATCGAAGTCACGAGCATGACGGTAGCGACTCAGCGGCCTCAGTGGTGCCAGGGCGTGGACAAGCCGTGGTGTGTCGTCCAGGGACCGGTCCCGTACTGCGCCGTACGACGCCCTTCCCGGCCTTCCGAGCCACCCGGAGACCCCGTCGACAGCCCCTGCCGCACGGCACATGTGACCTTCGCAGCACGGATGTGACAGCAAGGTTGCCTAACCGGTAACTTAGAGGCTTTAGGTGGGACGAGCGCGTCCGCGGTCCAACGAGGCTCCGCCGGAAGCGCCAGTGCGCGGAACACCAACGCCGCTGTCACCGTTGTCCCTCTTGAGACACCCCAGCAACCCCTAGGGAGAACCATGGCAGAGCGAGCCCTGCGCGGAACTCGACTCGGCGCCTTCAGCATGGAGAGCGAAGAGAACGTCGTTCCCAGCGAGCGTCAGATCACCACATACATGTGCAGCAACGGTCACAAGATCGAGTTGCCCTTCTCGGTCGAGGCGGAGATCCCGCCGACCTGGGAGTGCCGCTGCGGCGAGAACGCACTGCTCCAGGGTGGCGACGCCCCCGAGCTCAAGCCGGTCAAGCCGGCCCGTACGCACTGGGACATGCTGCTCGAGCGGCGATCAATTCCCGAGCTCGAGGAGCTCCTGGAGGAGCGTCTGCAGCTGCTGCGCGCCTCCCGCGGCGAGAAGCCGACCAAGCGCACCGCCTGATTGGTGCGCCAGCCGATCTAGTCGACGACTTCGCCACGCACCGTGGCGCCACCGGCCCCGGAGGGACCCGACGGTCCCCCGGGGCCGTTCGCTGTTCCGGGGCCGTTCGCCCTTCCGGGGCCCTTCGCCGCTCCCGGGCCGTTCGGTGTCCACGTGCCGCCACCCTGAGCGCCGTCCCGGACGACGCTCTCGGCCTCCCAGGTCTGGACGCGGATCCGATGCACGGTCCCGGACACCCGCCGCCCGACGAGGTATGCGAGGGTCGCCCGCGCGAGCGGGCGCGTCACCGGCAGGAGGAACAGGAGGGCGAGCAGGTCGGTGAGGAACCCCGGGACCATGAGCAGCACCCCGCCGGCGAGCACGAGCGCGCCGTCCGCCAGCGGCTGAGGCTCACGACGCTGCGGACCACCGATGGCATCCGGCCGCAGCGGGATGTCCTCGACGGTCTGACGCAGTTGCTGCCAGGAGCGGCGACCCTGAAGTCTGACGACCCACGCCCCGAGCACCATGCCTGCGACGATGAGGCCGAACGTGGCCCAGCCACCGAGCTGCCGACTGACCACCACGATCGTGACGATCTCGAGGACGGGCAGGACGATGAAGAGCAGGACGAGCACCATGCGGACGATCCGTCCGGTGGTCAGATAGGGCTGCGGCATACGTTGTTCCAGGTTCTCGTCGGCCCAGCGCTCAGAGCCGGTGCCAGCGTTCCCGACCGAGCAGGAGATCCTGGACCTGCGCGGCCCGGTGGGCGAGTCCCCACCGGGTGATCCGCCGGAGGGACTCGCGGGCGATGTCCGGACTCATCTTGGAGGCGCCCAGCTCCCGCTCGACGAAGGTGATGGGCACCTCGGTCACCGTGAGACCGGCCCGGACGGCGCGCACCGTGAGGTCGACCTGGAAGCAGTAGCCCTCCGAGGCGACCCGGTCCAGGCCGATCGTCTCCAGGGCACTCGCGCGGTAGGCGCGGTAGCCGGCCGTCGCATCGTGCACGGGCATGCCGAGCAGCATCCGCGTGTAGAGGTTGCCGCCGACCGAGAGTGCCTTGCGGCTGAGCGGCCAGTTCTCGACGGCTCCCCCACGGATCCACCGGCTCCCGATGACGACGTCGGCGTCCTCCAGGGCAGCGAGGATGGCGTGGAGGTGGTGCGGCTGGTGGGAGCCGTCGGCATCCATCTCGACCATGACGTCGTAGCCCTGGTCCAGCGCCCAGCGGAACCCGTGCAGGTAGGCCCGGCCGAGCCCCTCCTTGCCGGCGCGGTGCAGGACGCGCACCTGCGGGTCACGAGCGGCGTAGTCGTCGGCGATCTGTCCCGTTCCGTCAGGGCTGTTGTCGTCGAGGACAGTGATGTCCACCGACGGGATCTCCGAGCGGACCGCATCGAGGATCCTGGGCAGGCTCTCCCGCTCGTTGTAGGTCGGGATGAGCACCACGACGCGCTCGATGGGGCGGCGGTGGTCAGCGGGAGACGACGTGGCCACAAGGCCCCTTTCAGGCTCGATGAACCCGGTCGGAGATGTCACGACCGGGTGCCAGCACGATACCTCGGGAGCGACGGCGCTCCAGCACGTGCCGGCCCAGGAGGGGGAGCAGTGCGCCCACGGCCAGCACCTCGGGTATGCGGCCGAGACGATCACTGATCGTCACCCCGGAGCGGACCACCGGGGAGTCGACGATCTGGTGGGCGGTGAACAGCTCGCTCACCTCACCCGTGGAGCCGTCCGGTCGGATGAAGGCACTCACCCCGACCGTGGAGACGTGGGCGACCGAGCGCGCGTGCTCGATCGCCCGGATCCGGCTGATCGCGAACTGCTGCTCGGCCTCCGCGGAGTAGCCGAAGGTCGCATTGTTGGTCTGGACGATGAGGAGTGAGGGCTCTTCACCGGCCTCGGCGAGCACGTCGCGCATGAGGTCGTCGTAGGCCACCTCGAAGCAGATGGTGGGCACCGCTCGATAGCTGCGCCCCTCCCCCGCGTCGATCTCGAAGACGACCGGCTCGGTGCCCGCCACGAAGTCGCGACGGACCAGGTCCACCTTGTCGGAGAAGATGCGGAAGAAGGAGCGGAAGGGGATGTACTCGGCGAACGGCACGGGGTGCTGCTTCGCGTACTGCTCGACCTCCTCCTCGCTCGTCGGGCCCCCGGGGCGGAAGAGCACCGACACGTTGGCCACGGTGGTCTCCGACCGACCGACGACGGCCCCGACGAGGACGGGCGCCCGGGCGGCGGAGACGGCCTCCTGGATCACTGCGGAGGCGTCGGCGTTGCGGAACGGGTCGATGTCGGAGGAGTTCTCCGGCCAGATGACGAGGGACAGGTCCTCGGGCCGCCGCTCCCCCACCTGCTCGAGCGCGAGCAGGGTTCCCTGCGCGTGGTTGTCGAGGACGGCGCGACGCTCCGCGTTGAAGTCCAGGCCGGGTCGCGGCACGTTGCCCTGCACCAGCGCCACGGGAACGGGCGTCCCGGAGGTGGGACGCGGAATTGCCAACCCGCCGGCCACCGCGAGGACGGCCGCACTCACGGCGACAGCCGTAGCGGCCGAACGGCGCAGGTCGGCCCGCCAGATCAGCCGGGCCAGCGCATACAGACTCGCCCCGACGACCGCGACGACGAAGGTGACGCCGGGGGCCCCGGCGACCGAGGCCCAGGACGCCAGCGGGCTGTCGGCCTGGCTGAACGCGATCCGGACCCAGGGAAACCCGCCGAACGGCGTCGTGGAGCGGAGCAGCTCCGAGCACACCCACGCCAGGGGGGTCATGAGGACGACGTGCCGGGTGAGGGTGAGGAAGAGCCCGAGGATCGCGAGGTAGAGCGACTGCAGGACGGCGAGAGCCATCCAGGGCAGGACCCCGACATAGATCCCCGACCACTCCAGGGTCGGGATGAAGAAGACGAGGCCGGCCACGAGACCAAGGAGCGCACCGACCCGGGGCCGTGCGCCGGCCACTGCACCCGTGAAGAGCGCGATCCCCCCCGGAGCGGCCCACCACCAGTTCACGGTGGGGAAGGCTGTGTACAGCACGCCTCCCGAGGCTGCGGCGAGCAGCAGGCGGATCAGGAAGGGCACCGCGTCAGCCTATGTCAGCCAGTGCCTCGCCCAGGTCGTGGCCCACCGGTGCCTGCCACGACCCAGAGCTCGCCAACGGACGCCCCCGTATGCCGGGCCTGGCTCGCGCAGGATCTCGACCTCAGGGGACGACGACCACTCCGCGGGCCGTCGTGGCCACGATCGGGGGGTCGAGGACGTCGGCAGCAGAGTCGGACCGCTCGGGGTTGCCGCGGGTGACGACGCGGACCTCGAACTCCATCTCCCGGCTCCGGGTGCCCGCACGCACGATCCGCGCCTCGATCTCGAGGCAGTCTCCGGCCCGGACGGGAGCCTTGAACTGGACGTCGGAGTAGCTCGCGAACAGTCCCTCGTCCCCGTCCGTGCGGATGCACAGCTCGGTGGCGACATCGCCGAAGGCGGCGAGGCTGTAGGCGCCGTCGACGAGGTTGCCCGCGTAGTGCGCGTGGCTGTAGGGCACGTAGCGGCGGTGCGTGACACTCTCGCCGACGAGGTGGTCGTTGCTCATTTCTTCCCTTTGCTTCCGGCGGTGCGCCCCCGGGCGGTGCGCCCCCGGCCCGCGGACCGGGCACGGTCTCGCGCTCGTTCCGGGGCGTGGTCGGGGGCCCTTTCTGGGGCATGGACGAGGGCGTGGACGAGGTAGGAGGCGACCTCAGCAGGCGTCGTCCCGCGACCGAAGACGCGATCCACCCCGAGCGCCGCGGCGGACCCCTCCTCGAAGCGCGGGCCGCCGACGATGAGGTGAGGCACCTGCCCCTCCGGGAACGCCTCCCGGAACGCCGCGGACATCGCGGTCGTGTTGTGGATGTGCGCGTCGCGCTGGGTGACGACCTGGGAGATGAGGACCGCGTCGGCCTTCAGCTCCTTGGCCGACTCGACGAGGTCCGGGATGAGGACCTGGGCGCCGAGGTTGTGCACGGACATCTCGCGGTAGTACTCGAGGCCCTTCTCCCCCGCGAACCCCTTGATGTTGAGGATCGCGTCGATACCGACGGTGTGGGCGTCGGTGCCGATGCACGCGCCCACGACGACGAGCTTGCGGCGCAGGTGCTTGCGGATCGCCTGATTGACCTCCTTGGCGGAGAGCAGCTCGTACTCCCGCTCGGCGACCTCGATCTCGCGCAGGTCGACGAGGTGACGGACCGAGCCGTAGAGGATGAAGAAGGTGAAGTCCGGGCCCACGGCCTTGGCGTGCACGAGGAGCGCAGGGTCCATGCCCATCGCCTGGGCCAGTCGGACCGCTGCGGCCTCGGCCCGCTTGTCGTGCGGCAGGGGCAGCGTGAAGGAGACCTGGACCATGCCGTCGCCCGTGGTGTCGCCATAGGGCCGCACGAGTGGCCCGGGAAGGGTTTCCGTCTCCAGTGTCTGGCCGCCGTGGGGCCCGGTCACCGGCTCGTCGGCCTTCGTGGGCCGTCCTGTGCTGGTTGCTGCGCTCATCGTGTCGCTCCCGTCTCGAGCAGCTCGATGGCCGGGTTGTCGTAGCCGGGCGCCTTCCGGAACACGCCGTCCAGTCCCTTCCCCTTCTCCGGTGGGCGCTTCATAGCCCCGAAGGTCCCGTCGGCGATGGCGGCCAGCAGCGGCGGGTGACCGGAGCTGTCGCGGTGGGAGACGATCTGCTCGAGCAGGTTGACGGCCTCGTGGAGCACCTGACGTGCCCGCGTCTGGACCAGCCCGTCCCGGGGCGGATGGAAGTCCTCGACCAGACCCCCGGCGGCGTCCATGACGTAGCGGACGTTCTGCAGCGCGAGGTCCCGGTCGGAGAGCCAGGGGGTGACGACCGCCTCGGTCATCATGCCCACGAGCAGGATCCCCTGGCCGGTCATCGCCCCGACCAGGTTGAAGAACCCGTCCAGTAGGTAGCCGCGGAAGATGTCGCCGGTCATGTGCTTGGTGGGCGGCATCCACTTCAGGGGTGCGTCGGGGAAGAGCTGTCGGGCGAGCAGCGCGTGCGCGAGCTCGAGGCGGAAGCTGTCCTTGAGGGAAGGGTCGATCTCGAAGGCGTGGCCCAGGCCGAGCTGCCAGTCCTCGAGCCCGGCCTCCTTGGCGAAGTACTCGTTGAGCAGCTGGCTGACGGTGACGGTGTGCGCGGCCTCCACCGCGTCAGCCGTCGTGAGGTAGTTGTCCTCCCCGGTGTTGATGATGATGCCGGCGCGGGCATGGACCTGCCGTGAGAACCGCTGGTCGACAAAGGTCCGGATCGGGTTGATGTCGCGGAAGAGGATGCCGTACATGCTGTCGTTGAGCATCATGTCGAGGCGCTCGAGGCCGGCGAGTGCGGCGATCTCCGGCATGCAGAGACCGCTCGCATAGTTCGTCAGCCGGATGTAGCGTCCGAGCTCCTTGCTCGTCTCATCGAGCGCCGCCCGCATGAGCCGGAAGTTCTCCTGGGTGGCGTACGTGCCGGCATACCCCTCCCGCGTCGCCCCCTCCGGGACGAAGTCGAGCAGCGACTGGCCGGTGGAGCGGATGACGGCGATGACGTCGGCACCCTCACGGGCGGCAGCCTGCGCCTGCGGGATGTCCTCGAGGATGTCGCCCGTGGCGACGATGAGGTAGATCCACGGGGTGCGCGGCGGGTTCCCGTGGCGCGCGATGAGGCGCTCGCGGTTGCGACGCTGGGCATCGATCGTGCGGATGCCGCGGGCGACCGCCGACCTGCTCCGCCGCCTCACCGTTGTGGCAGCACCCTTCTGTGGGATGCGGAAGCCCACTCCCCCGGCTGCCGCCTTCTGGGCCAGGGTGAGCAGATCGGAAGCCACGCCACGTTCCAGGGCGTCCCAGACCGGCATGGTCACCCCGTGCTCCAGGCCGACGTCCGCGCGGACGGCGTCGACGAGGTGGTTCACCCAGGGGACGTTCTCGTGGTCGGCACCGGAGAGCCCTGCCAGTCGCAGGGTTGCCCGCTCGACGCTGACGGTCGAGTGGTTGCGGGCCAGGTCGACGACGGGCCGACCGGCCTGACGGGCCAGGGTGCGGGCCCGCCGCACGACAGCGGGATCGAGATCGAGGACGGAACGGGAAGTCACGCCTCAGAATCTAGCAGCCACGGCAGATTCTTCAGCCTCAGAGCGGCACGACCGAAAATCCTTCTCCCAGGTGTCGACTCGCGGGACGAAGCCACGCGCAGCGGCGCAGGACCTATCCCTTCGACGGCGGCCGTGCAGCTCCGCGGCCAGCGGCACCGATCTGGCTCGGAAGCGGACGACATCACCAGGCGTGGCGTCAGCCCCGCTCCCCCACGACCTGCGCAGCCTCGAGCGCGATCTCGAGCTCTTCGTTCGTGGGGACGACGAGCATCGCAGTCCTGCTCTCCGACGCCGTCACCACGCCGACACCCTTGAGCTCGGCGTTCGTCTGCGGGTCGAGCTGCACGCCGAGAAGGCCGAGCCGGTCGGCGAGGCGGGCCCGAACGGTCGAAGAGTTCTGTCCGATCCCTCCGGTGAACACGACGGCATCGACCCGGCCCAGGACCGCGGCATACGCGCCGATGTACTTGACGAGCCGGTGGACCATGACCTCGAGCGCGAGCTCTGCGTCCTCGTCCCCGGCGGCCGCGCGCTCCTCGACGACCCGCAGATCCGAGACCCCCGCGAGGCCCAGGAGCCCGCTCTCCTTGTTGAGCGTGCGCTCGAACTCCTGCACTCCGAGACCCGCCACCCGGTCGAGGTAGGCGCCGAGGGACGGGTCGACATCGCCGGACCGGGTGCCCATCACGAGTCCCTCGAGCGGGGACATCCCCATCGAGGTCTCCACGCTCCGGCCCCCGCGGACGGCGCAGGCGCTCGAGCCGTTGCCGAGGTGGAGGACGACGAGGTCGGTCTCGGCCGGCTCCTTGCCGAGCAGCTCCGCGGCCGTCCGCGAGACGTAGGCCAGCGAGGTGCCGTGGAAGCCGTAGCGGCGCACCTCGTGGACCTCGCGCCACTCCTTGGGGACGGCGTAGGTGTACGCCGCCCGGGGCAGGGTGTGATGGAACGCCGTGTCGAACACCGCGACCTGAGGGACGTCCGGGAACAGCTCGGTCGTGGCGTCGATGCCGAGGAGGTTCGCCGGGTTGTGCAGCGGGGCCAGGGGCGCGAGCTCGGCGATCGTCTCGCGGACGTCGTCGTCGATGACGACAGCCCCGGAGAACCGCGATCCTCCGTGGACCACCCGATGGCCGACAGCGAGAAGGGCGCCGGGATCGAGCACGTCCCCCATCTGCTCGAGAGCCAGGTGCAGAGCGGCGGCGTGGTCGGTGACATCACTGCCCGGCTCCCCGATCCGCTCGATCAGACCCCTGGCGTGGACCACGCCCCCGGTCGGCGAGATGAGCTGGTACTTCAACGAGGACGATCCCGAGTTGATGACCAGGACGTCACGCTTCATCGGGCACCTCCGGACTGGATCGCCGTGATGGCGATGGTGTTGACGATGTCCCGCACGAGAGCTCCACGCGAGAGGTCGTTGACGGGCTTGGCCAGACCCTGCAGGACCGGGCCGATGGCGACGGCCGACGCGCTGCGCTGCACCGCCTTGTAGGTGTTGTTGCCGGTGTTGAGGTCCGGGAAGATCAGGACGGTCGCGGCACCTGCCACCGGGCTGTCCTTGAGCTTCGTCGCGGCGACAGCCGGGTCGACGGCGGCGTCGTACTGGATCGGACCCTCGACGAGAAGCTCGGGCGCACGCTCGCGCACGAGCTCGGTCGCCGCGCGCACCTTCTCCACGTCGGCGCCGGAACCGGACGAGCCGGTGGAGTAGGACAGCATCGCGACGCGCGGCTCCACCCCGAACTGCGAGGCGGTATGCGCGGAGGAGATCGCGATATCGGCCAGCTGCTCGGCGGTCGGGTCCGGGTTGATGGCGCAGTCGCCGTAGACGAGCACCCGGTCGGCGAGGCACATGAAGAAGACGCTCGACACGACCGAGACCCCCGATGCCGTGCGGACGATCTCGAGGGCGGGGCGGACCGTCGCGGCGGTCGTCGTGACGGAGCCGGACACCATGCCGTCGGCGAGGCCCTGGTGGACCATGAAGGTGCCGAAATAGCTCCGGTCGGTGACGACGTCGTAGGCCTGCTCGGGGGTGACCCCCTTGTGCGCGCGCAGTCGGGCGTACTCCTCAGCGAAGTCCTCCCGCCAGGGACTGTCCTCGGGATCGATGATCTCTATCCCGGTGAGATCGACCCCGCGGGTGTGGGCGACGGCCTGCACCGCGTCCGGCGCGCCGAGGAGGGTGAGACGTGCGATACCCCTCTCCCGGCAGATCGCGGCCGCCTCGAGGATGCGCGGCTCGACTCCCTCGGGCAGGACGACGTGGCCGTTGACCCGCCGCGCGGTGTCGATGAGGTCGTGCTCGAACATCATGGGGGTGACGACGCCTCGGTGATGCGGCATGTCACTCTCGCGCAGGAGGGCGCTGGCGTCGATCGACTCGTCCATCGCCTTCACTGCGGCTGCGATCTTGGCGTGCGAGGTCGCCGTGATCCGCCCCACCGTGTGCAGCAGGGTGGTCGCAGTCGTCATCGTGCCGGTCGTGACCGAGACGATCGGCAGGCTCAGGTCGATGCCGTCGAGGAGTCGGCTCACCTGCGGGGTGAGCTCGAAACCGCCGTTGAGGATGATGCCGGACAGTGCCGGGAAGGTCGTCGAGCGGTGGGCGAGCAGGGTGCCGATGACGATGGCCTCCCGGTCGCCGGGTACGACCACGACCCCGCCCTCGATGAGCCGGTCCAGCACGTGGGGCATCGTCATCGCGGCGAGGACGACTCCGTGGCACTCGCGCTCGAGCAGGGCGGGATCACCGTGGATGAGGGTGCCGCCCGTGGCCTCGAGGTAGTCCTGCATCGTCGGCGCCCGGAGGACGGGGACGTCGGCCACGACCGAGACCGTACGACCGCCGACCTCCGTGAGGAGCAGCTCGCGAGTGCGCCCGACCTGCTCCGGGGGCACCTGGTTGGCCACGATTCCGACGACCGTGGCGTGGTTGTCGTCCGCCGCCCGGAGAGCGAGCCTGGCCGCCGTGGCGGTGTCCTCGGGGGAATGGTCTGCGCCGGGGATCACGAGCAGCATCGGCGTGCCGAGGTTGGCCGCCACTCTTGCGTTGAACGCGAACTCGTTGGGCGCAGTGACGTCGGCGAAGTCCGAGCCGATGACGAGGATGGTGTCGAACCGGTCGCGCATCGCGTGATACGCATCGACGATGTTCACCATCGCCGCATCCACCGCTGCGTGCACCTCGGTGTAGGACACCCCGACAGCCGAGGCGCGGTCCTGGCCGGCACTCTCCATCCCGAGAACCGTGAGCTGCGAGAGCAGGAGCTCGACGAGCTCATCATCCGGATCTGCGACCGGGCGGAACACCCCGATCCTGCCGTGTCGACGCGCGAGCTGGTGCAGGATTCCCAGGGCCACCGCCGACTTGCCGGAGCGGGCGTCGGTGGCGCTGATGTAGAGGCTGCTCACGCCAGTTGACACTATCGGTTCTCGAGCCTGCCCTCGAACAGCCCCCGCACTCCGTCGTTCCGGCGGATCAGGTCCAGCGCGTAGGCGGCATGGCCCGGGACGTACCCGTTGCCGACGAGCATCCGGACGTCCGCGGCCACTCCCTCCGCGCCCAGGGCGGCGGCGGCGAAGCTGGTCGCCATCGAGAAGAAGATGATCGTTCCACCGGCGGCGGTCGAGAGGATCGCGGGCTGCTCACAGCCGGGGACGTCGACGCACACGACGGTGATGTCGGCGGGGCCGCCCGCCTGCCCCACGGCGGCCGGCAACCCGAGCGGACTGCGGGCGTCGGCGACGGTGATCTCGTCGGCCAGCCCGGTGCCTGCGAGCGCACCGGCCTCGTGCTCGTCCCGCACGACGGCGATGAGACGTGCGGCGCCGTTGTCCCGGCCGGCAGCGAGGGAGAGTGAGCCCGACTTGCCGGCCCCGCCGAGGACCGCCACCGTCGGCGCCGAGCCGGCAGCCGCATACTCCTGGACGACGCGAGCGACAAGCGCAGGTGCGCCACAGACATCCATGACCATGAGGGACAGCTCGGGCGAGAGGTCGTCGGGGAGAACGGCCGCGATCGAGCGCCGGAAGAGGATCGCGTGTCCCCGGGCCGGCACCTGCTCGCCGAGGCCGTCCCAGTCGACCAGCCCGTCGCGCAGCTGGAGCGGGGTCAGGCTCAAGGACACCAATGTTGCCACCCGGTCTCCCACACTGAGGCCCAGGGGCGACTCCGGGCCGACCTCGGCGACCGTGCCGATGAGCATTCCGCCGGAGCCGGTGACCGGGTTCTGCATCTTGCCGCGCTCGGCGACGATGGCAAGAACCTCGTCCCGGACCGCGACGCCGTCTCCCCCGTGCTTCTCGTACAGCTGGCGGTAGGAGGCGGCGTCGAGGTTGAGGGTCTCTACCTCGATCCGCACCTCCCCCGGCCAGATCTCGGATCGGGCGTCCAGACGGGCTGCGGCCTGGGGCAGTGTCAGCGGCGTCCCCTCTCCGTCCACCGGCTCCAGCACGCGGTGCAGGCCGATCTCGGACTCTGTGCTGTGAGAGGGCGGACCGGGCGCAACAGTAGCCGTGGGCTCAGTCACGAAGATTCTCCCGTCTTGGAGGGCATGGTGCGCAGTTCTTCCCGTGCAAGATGCCGACATCTGTCAGATTCTCCACTATCCTGCCATGTATGACCGACCTCCAGCAGCCTTATGTCTATGCCCGACGTGAGCTCGTCGAGCCCGACTGGACCCGCTTCCCCGGGTGGCGGGACGTCACGGTGGAGCAGTGGGAGAACGTGCAGTGGCAGCGGGTCAGCTGCGTGAAGAACATCGCCCAGCTCCGCGCCGTGATGGGCGACCTGCTCGAGGACCGCTTCTACGAGGACCTGGAGCGCGACCAGGCCGAGCGCGCCACGATGTCGATGCTCGTCCCCCCACAGATGCTCAACACCATGGTCTCGGAGCTGACCTGGACGGACGGCCGTCTGCCGGCCGCCGGCCGTGAGTTCACCGACGCGTTCTACGCGGACCCGATCCGCCGCTACATGCTGCCGGTGTTCAGCGACCGCCGGACCGACTGGCCGAGCCACCCCTTCGCGGCTCGGGACAGCCTGCACGAGCACGACATGTGGGCCGTCGAGGGTCTCACCCACCGCTACCCGACCAAGGTCCTCGCCGAGATGCTCCCGACGTGCCCGCAGTACTGCGGCCACTGCACGCGGATGGACCTCGTCGGCAACTCCACTCCCCAGATCGCCAAGCTCAAGCTGGCGGGGAAGCCCGTGGACCGCTACGCGGCGATGCTCGACTACCTGCAGCGCACCCCCGGTGTCCGGGACGTCGTCGTCTCCGGCGGTGACGTGGCGAACATGCCGTGGAAGAACCTCGAAGGCTTCCTCGACAAGCTGCTCGAGGTCGAGACGATCCGGGATATCCGACTCGCGACCAAGGCGCTCATGGGTCTCCCCCAGCACTGGCTGCAGCCGGACGTCGTCGAGGGTGTCTCCCGTGTCTCCGCCAAGGCCCGCAGCCGGGGCGTCTCGGTCGCCATCCACACCCACGTGAACAACGTCCAGTCGGTCACCCCGCTGGTGGCCAAGGCGGCGAGGACGATGCTCGACGCCGGGCTGCGCGACGTGCGCAACCAGGGTGTCCTCATGCGCGGTGTCAACGACACCCCCGAGCAGCTCCTCGACCTCTGCTTCGCGCTGCAGGACGAGGCGATGATCACGCCCTACTACTTCTACATGTGCGACATGATCCCCTTCTCCGAGCACTGGCGCGTCTCGCTGCGGGAGGCCCAGGAGCTGCAGCACGCGATCATGGGCTACCTCCCCGGCTTCGCCACCCCTCGGGTCGTCTGCGACGTCCCGTTCGTCGGGAAGCGCTGGGTGCACCAGGTGGAGAACTACGACACCGAGCGCGGAATGTCGTTCTGGCGCAAGCACTACCGCACCTCGATCGAGGCCGGCGACGAGCAGGCACTCTCCCGCGAGTACGTCTACTACGACCCGATCTACACCCTCCCCGAGTCGGGGCAGCAGTGGTGGCGCGACAACACCGACCTCGAGGCGAGCCACCTCGCCTCGGTGGCCCGGGCCGAGAGCAGCCGGGTGGCGTCCCTGGGCTAGTCCCAGTCCCTCCCGACGCCCGGTCCCGGCCGGCTCCGCCGAGACGTTAGGGTCACCTGCGTGAGCACCCCTGCGACGGTGGCCCTGACGCGCCTCGGACTGCCCTTCACGACGCACTCGTATGACCATGACCCGGCGGTCGAGTCCTTCGGCCTCGAGGCGGCGCAGGCGACCGGCATGCCCGCTGAGCGGATCTTCAAGACCCTGCTCGTCGACACCGGGGCCGGCCTCGCGGTCGGCATCGTGCCGGTCTCCGGCTCACTCGATCTGAAGGCGATGGCCGCCGCGCTGAAGGTGAAGAAGGTCGCCATGGCCGATCCTGCCGCGGCCCAACGGTCCAGTGGGTATGTGGTGGGCGGCATCTCGCCGATCGGCCAGCGGAGAGCGTTGCCGACCGTGATCGACTCCTCGGCACTGACCTTCGAGACGGTGTTCGTGTCGGGGGGCCGGCGCGGGTTCGAGATCGAGATCGCGCCTGCGGATCTCGCGACGGCCACCCGCGGTCTGTTCGCTGCGATCGGGCGATGACCTGACACCTCGGGTCACTGTCGTTCGCGCGCCCGGACACCGCCGGGTGCCGGCGGTGAGTGCTTGGGCAGGTACCCAGTGCTCGAGCGTGACCGGGCGGCGGACGTGGTTGTCCTACTCCCAGGGCGTTGAGAGCACGACGGTCGTCCGGGTCGAGACGGCGGCTGCCGCCCGGATCCGAGCGATGAGGTCCTCGAGTCCGCCCGGGCTCGCGACCCGGACCTTGAGGATGTAGGACTCGTCGCCCGCGACCGAGTAGCAGGCCTCGATCTCGGTGAGCTCCCTCAGCCGGTCCGGCACATCGTCGGGTGCAGCCGGGTCGACCGGGGTGACGGAGATGAAGGCCGTGATCGGGATGCCCAGCTTGGCGGCGTCCACCCGGGCGGTGTATCCCGTGATGACCCCGCGCTCCTCGAGCCGACGCACCCGTTGGTGCGCTGCCGAGGTCGACAGGCCGAGGGCCTTGCCGAGATCGGTATAGCTCAGCCGACCGTCCTGGCGGAGGAGCTCGACGATGCGGCGGTCCGTGGCTTCCACGCAGCTCAGCCTAGTCGCGGGGTCCTCCATGGCAGGCTAGGGCCTGTGGATCGCCTTCTTCTCCTCGACTCGGCCTCGCTCTACTTCCGAGCCTTCTTCGGTGTGCCGGAGCAGGGCCGCAGTCCCTCAGGCACCCCGACGAACGCGGTCCGTGGCTTCATCGACATGATCGCCACGCTCGTGACCACCCACGCCCCCACGCATCTCGTCGCCTGCTGGGATGACGACTGGCGGCCGGCCTGGCGGGTCGAGCTCCTGCCGACGTACAAGACGCACCGGCTCGCCGGGACCTCTGCTGACGAGGAAGCGGTGCCGGACGACCTCGCTCCGCAGGTCCCGGTCATCCGCAGTGTCCTCGAGGCGGTCGGCATTCCTCGGGTGGGGGCGCCCGGCTACGAGGCCGACGACGTGATCGGCACGCTGGCCCATCGACACGGAGGCGCCATGGCCGTCGACGTCGTCACCGGCGATCGCGACCTGCTCCAGCTCGTCGACGACGACCGGCACGTCCGGGTGCTCTACACCGGGAAGGGCGGGGTGCGGGACCCGGACATCGTCACCCAGAGCGTCCTGCAGGAGAAGTACTCCGTGCCGGACGGCCGCGCCTACCTCGAGATGTCGATCCTGCGCGGTGACACCAGTGACGGGCTCCCCGGAGTCAAGGGCATCGGCGACAAGACCGCCGCCGCGCTCATCACCGAGTTCGGTTCTCTTGCCGCCCTGCGGGAGGCGGTGGACAGCGGCGATCCCCGGTTGCGCGGAGCCCGGCGGGCGAACCTGGAGGCGGCCGGCGCATACCTCGACGTCGCACCCAAGGTGGTCGCGGTGGCCTCCGACATCCCCCTCGAACCGCGGTCGTACGAGCTGCCGACCGAGATCGCCGACCCGGCTCTCCTCGATGACCTCGTCACCACCTACGGACTCGAGTCTCCGGTCCGGCGCCTGCTCAGCGCGCTCCGGATCCAGTAGCGACTCCCCGGGGGTCAGCCCCACGCGGGAACACACTCGTGGCGCGACCACCGTCCGTCTGCAGTCCTGCACGCCCTCCGGCCCTGCCGGGACCAGCACGCGCGATGGATGAGAGCCCTCTCATCGAGGTCTCACCGAGTTCTCACAACCACTTGGTCTCCTTGAGACATCACGCAGGCAGGAAACCAAGAGCACGAGAGGGAACAACACGATGAAGAACAAGAAGATCGGCGCACTGGTCGTCACCGGGGCCCTGGGCCTGACCGTCCTGGGGGGCGCCATGGCCGCAGCGGACTCCAACGACGTCACCCCTCCGTGGGGTAGCGACTCGGTGACCCTGAACAGCGACGTGCAGAGTGCGAACTCCGCGCCGAGCGCCGACTCCGCCGCGAACGCTCCCGCCGAGCAGGTCGTCTCCGCCCAGTCCGCGCCCTCGGCTCCGTCGGCGCAGTCAGCCCAGTCCGCGCAGTCGGCCCAGTCGGCGCCCTCGGCTCCGTCGGCCCAGTCCGCGCAGTCGGCGCCCTCGGCTCCGTCGGCCCAGTCCGCGCAGTCGGCGCCCTCGGCTCCGTCCGCCCAGTCCGCGCAGTCGGCCGCCTCGGCTCCGTCGGCTGCCTCAGCCTGATCGACACAGCCTGATCAACCCGCCAGACGACCCCCGATGCCAAGTGGCGCCGGGGGTCGTCACTTGATGAAGTGGGAGTCATGACCACAGTCGTCGAACTGATGACCGGGCCCAGGGCCGCTGAGTTCCTCCAGGCGGCGCTCACCGGGCGCCCCGGCGAGCAGGTCCCGGGGTTCCGGTGCACCGTAGACCGGGTGCACGACCGAGTCGGGGCCGAGACCTCGGTGACCTACCAGGTCAGCTACACCACCCCCGACGGGCCGGTGTCGGACTTCCTCGTCGCGACCACGGCCGACGTCGACTCGGCAGCGGGTGTCGAGATCGACACGGTGCGGATCAGGGTGTGGCGGCACCCTGATGACCCCCGCCTGCCCGGTCTCGCCGGTGCCTGCACACCCGAGGTGCTGAGGAGCTGGCTCCCGACGGGAGCGGCGTCCGCACCACAGGGCTCCACCGGCCCGAAGCCTCCGACCCGCATCGAGGAGTCAGGGGCCGACGTCGAAGCGGGAGCCGACGAGTCAGCCGGCGCTATGACGCCCGGCGTCGAGGGACCCGGTGTCCCGGGACCGGGCAGGGACGTCACCGACCTGCTCGTCTACCGACCGTTGCGCAGGGCCGTGCTCCGGACCAGGAGAGGCTCGGACACGTACTTCACCAAGGTGGTCCGCCCGAAGAACGGCGAGCTCCTGCGACGCCGACACGAGCTGCTCACCGGCCTGGGACCGGACGTCGTGGCGACCCCTGAGCCGGGCGTGCTCATCACCGCGCACGCCCCCGGGTCATCGCTCGCGGTGGCGCTGTCGGCATGGCAGCTCGGCGAGTCGGACCGGCGGCCCGACCCGCGCGATGCTGTGGCTCTGCTCGACCGGTTGCCTGCGCAGGTCGCCTCCCTCCCCGCGCGCCCGTCGTGGACCGACCGGGTCGACTTCTACCGCGAGATGGCTGCGGTCCGCCTGCCTCAGCGGACCCACGAGATCAGGGCGATGGGGGCCGAGATCGCGGCCCTCGCGAAGCGGTTCCCCGTCGGACCGGTCGTCCCCACCCACGGCGACTTCCACGACGGGAACGTGTTCTGTGAGGGGGGCCGCCCGACCCGCATGATCGACGTCGACACGGTCGGTCCGGGCCGCCGCGAGGACGACCTCGCCTGCATGATCGCCCATCTCGCCGTGCTGCCGAACCTCTCGCCGGTCCACTACCCGCGAGGCGCCGAGATCACCGACTCGTGGACCGCGGTCTTCGAGGAGGTCGTGGACCCCGGTGCGCTGCGGACCCGGGTCGCGGGCGTGCTCCTCAGCCTCGTGAGCGTCCCGGACACCTCGATGGCCCTCACCCGCCTCGATCTCGTGCGGTCCTGGCTCTGGCGGGCGTCCGCCGCAGGGTGACTGAAGGGGGCGGATCAGTCGAGACGGTCGGCCGCGACGACGCCTCGCATCACGGCGCCGACCGCCTTCCGGGCCGTCGCCCTCAGCTGCGGCGTGGGCGCGGCGTCGGCGATCTGATCGAGCAGGTCGACGAGCTGCTTGCAGCGGCGCACGAAGTCGCCCGCGGCCATGTCCTGGTCCCGGAGGACCACGTCGAGGTTGCGTCCGCTCGCCCACCGGTGCACCATCCAGGCCATCCCACCGTCCGGGGCACCGGTCTGGGGCAGCGCGTGCTCGGCCTCGCAATCGTTGATCTCGGACCAGAGAACGTCCATCTCCCGGATCGCCTCGGCCACCTCATCGTTCGGCATCCGTGGTGAAGGGTCCACACCGTCATGCCGGGGCTCGTGGATCAGCGCGCTCACGACGGCGGCAAGCGACGGCGGATCGAGTCTCGCCCAGATGCCAGTCCGCAGCGACTGGGCTGCGAGGAGGTCCTTCTCCGTGTAGAGGCGCCGGAGCTTCTCACCCAGCTCGGTTGTGGCAGAACCGGACTCGTCGAGGTACCCGAGCTCGGACAGCACGTCGCAGATCCGCTCGAAGGTCTTGGCGACCGAGCTCGTCCGACTGTCGACCTTGCGCTGGAGCGCGGTCGTCTCGCGCTTCAGGCGCCACCAGCGCTCGGCCCATCGCGCGTGGTCCTCACGCTCGGGGCACTGGTGGCACGGGTGCGCCTTCATCCTCCGGCGCAGGTCCTCGACCCGCGCCTCCTCTCCCCCGGCAGCCTCCGCGGCGCGCTTGACCGGAGGCGGGTCCTCAGGCGCAGCAATGCGAAGGGATGTCGCCAGGTCGCGCCGGGCCTTGGGGTTCTTGGGGTTGAAGTGTGACGGCACCTTCACCGACCCCACGGCCTCGACCGGACGCGGCACGTCGACGAGCGTCAGTCGCATGACCTTCCGGTCCTCGGTCAACACGGTCGGCAGCTCCGTCTGGCCGCGGTACGACCGGGCCGGCGTGATGACGACGGCCCAGCCGGCTCGGCGGCCCGTCGGGATCCGGATGATGTCGCCGATCCGTAGCTCGGTGAGGCTCACCTCGGCGGCAGCGCGTTGCGACGCGGCCCGCGCCTTGCTGCCCGCCTTCTGTGCCTGGTTCAGCTGGTGGCGGAGCGAGGCATACGACGAGAAGTCACCGAGGTGGCACTGCATGGCCTCCGCGTATGCGTCGAGCGCCTCCTGGTTCCGGCGCACGGCGGAGGCGAGGCCCACCACGGCCCGGTCGGCCTGAAACTGGGCGAAGGAGGTCTCGAGGATCTCGGCCGCCGTCTCGCGACCCACCGTGGCGACGAGGTTCACCGCCATGTTGTAGGTCGGCCGGAACGACGAGCGGAGCGGGAACGTGCGGGTCGAGGCCAGTCCGGCCACGGCCAAGGGGTCCAGACCCCGGTGCCAGAGGACCACGGCGTGACCCTCGACGTCGATGCCGCGGCGGCCGGCCCGACCCGTGAGCTGTGTGTACTCCGCCGCAGTCAGCTCGGCGTGGGTCTCGCCGTTGAACTTCGTGAGCTTCTCGATGACCACCGTGCGCGCCGGCATGTTGATCCCGAGCGCGAGGGTCTCGGTCGCGAAGACGGCACGGATGTCGGCCGTCGTGAAGAGCTCCTCGACGAGCTCGCGGAACAGCGGCAGCATGCCTGCGTGGTGGGCGGCGAAGCCGCGCGTGAGGCCCTCGACGAAGTCCCAGTACCCGAGCACCGAGAGGTCCTCGTGGGCGAGGGCGGCCATCCGCTCCTCGACCCGGCGGCGGATCCGCTCTCCCTGCTGCTCGGGGATGAGCCGGATCCCGGAGGCGAGCAGCTGACCCACGGCCGCGTTGCACCCGGCACGGCTGAAGATGAAGGTGATGGCCGGAAGGAGCGCCTCCCGCTCCAGGATGCTGATGACGTCGACCCGGCTGGGGGCACCGCCCCTGGGCCCGGACCGTGGTCCGCCGGGTGGACCGCCGCGGCGCGGGCCCCCGTCGCGGCGGGCCCGTCCGCGAACCGCACCCCGCTGAGGACCACTGGAGGCCCCGCTGAACTGCTCGACCCAGGTGCCCTTGTGCTCGGCGTTCCGGATGGCCTGGACGACCTCGGGATTGACGCGTTCACCGTCGAAGATGTCGTAGAGCGTGTGGCCCACCATCAGGTGCTGCCAGAGGGGCACCGGCCGGTGCTCGGAGACGACGATCTCGTGCTCGCCCCGCACCTCGGCCAGCCAGGCACCGAACTCCTCGGCGTTGCTCACGGTCGCCGAGAGGGAGACGACCTGCACCGCCTGGGGCAGGTGGATGATGACCTCCTCCCACACGGCTCCGCGGAAGCGGTCGGCGAGGTAGTGCACCTCGTCCATGACGACGAAGCCGAGGCCGTCCAGGGTGCGGCTCGCCGCATACATCATGTTGCGCAGCACCTCGGTCGTCATGACGACGATCGGCGCCTCCCCGTTGATGGAGGAGTCCCCCGTGAGGAGCCCGACCTGGTCGGCTCCGTGCTTGCGGACGAGATCGTGGTACTTCTGGTTCGAGAGCGCCTTGATCGGCGCGGTGTAGAACGCCTTCCGCCCGGTGGCCAGGGCGAGGTGGACGGCGAACTCGCCGACGACCGTCTTGCCGGCGCCGGTGGGGGCGGCCACGAGGACGCCCTTGCCGTCCTCCACGTGCTGGGCGGCCTCGACCTGGAAGTCGTCGAGCGGGAAGTCCAGCCCTGCTGTGAACTCCCGCAGGTGCGGGTACCTCGCCCGGGCGCGGGATGCCGCGTACCGCTCCGCGGGGCTACTCATATCGGCCAGCCTACGTGACCGGAGAACCCTTTCCCGGGGGGCGACGCCCGCCGAGGACGCGCATTGCGCCCGGCACGACCTCGATGATCCGCGGCAGCGGTCCGATGCGCTCCCCGTCGGCATAGGCGACGATGCCCGGGGCGTCGAGCTCGATCCGGCGCCCCCGGATGATGCGGACGGCGGGGTGCGAGACGTGCTTGCCCTTGAACACCTTCGGGAAGACCCGGATGAAGGTGAGCTTGGTGACCGGCCCGAGGATGAGCACGTCGAGCAGCCCGTCGTCGATGACCGCTGAGGGGACGACCTCCATCCCGCCGCCGTAGGAGGTGTTGTTCGCGACCGCCACGAGCATCGCTCCGCCGTCGTGGATGACCCCGTCGATGATGATCCGGTACGGGATCGGGGTGAAGACGGGGAGCTCGAGGAGAGCGGAGAGGGTGTACTTCGCACTGCCGCGCGCCCACCCGATGCTGTTGGCCCGCTCGTTGACGACGGCGTCGAAGCCACCTGCGAGCACACCGATGAACCAGTTGACCGAACCGTCGGTGCCGGTCACCCTCGCGGCGTCGCTGGTATGCACGACTCCCGTCTCGAGCAGGTCGAGCGCAGCCATGGGGTCGCCGGTCGGGACGTTGAAGGCGCGGGCGGTGTCGTTGCCGGTGCCGGCGGGAATGATGAGCAGCGGGACCTCGGACTCGGCCAACCCGTTGACCGCCAGGTTCACGATCCCGTCGCCACCGACGACGATGATGCAGGCGACCGACTCGGCCGCGACCGCTGACCGGATCTGATCCAGGGCCTGCGCCGCGTCGGCACCGGTGAGATCCGTGTACGGCACCCGACGCGCCCGCAGCTCCGCGGCGACATGGGAGCCGACCCGCCCGGCCGTGCTGGCCCCGGCGGTGGGGTTGATCACGAGGCCGACCCGCTCGAAGGGAGTTGCCATCACTGACCTCCTAGAGCGCGGATGCCTGGTCGTCGGCGAGGTCGGTGGCCCACTCCGGCCTGTCTCGTTCTCGGCGTCGATCGATGAACCGGGCGATGACGCCGGCGATGAGGTAGAGCACGAGGAGCGGTCCCCCGAGCAGGAGCATCGTGTAGGCGTCACCGGTCGGGGTGGCGACGGCGGCGAAGACCATGATGAGCAGGGTTGCGATCCGCCAGCTGCCGAGGATCACCCGGGACGGCAGGACGCCGACGAGGTTGAGGGCGACGATGAAGACCGGCAGGAGGAAGCCGATCCCGAAGACGAGGATGAGGCGGGTGACGAACGCGAAGTACTTGGCGTTGTCCTGCAGGTTCGAGGCTCCCGGCGGGGTGAACCCGTAGAGCACCATGAGGGCGGTCGGCAGGACCGAGTAGGCGACGAAGACACCGGTGAGGAAGAGCGGCACCATCGCAGCGATGAAGCCGAGGGACCAGCGCTTCTCCTTCTTTGTCAGCCCGGGGACGATGAAGGCCCAGATCTGGTACAGCCAGATCGGGCTGGAGAGGATGACGCCGGCCCAGATCGAGAGGCTGATCCGCTGACTCAGCGCGGACGTGGCCTCACCGAAGTTGAGGACGATGAGGGTGTCGGGATTGGCCGCCTTGTACTGCTCCCAGGGCTCGGTGAGCTTCCAGTAGATCGGCCAGTAGAACCAGATGCCGATCGCGATGGCGACGACGGCGATGCTCGCACCGGAGACGATGACGCGACGCCGGAACTCCCTGAAGTGCTCGGCGAGGGTCATCCTCCCCTCGGGGTCACGAGGGGTGCGTCGTCGAAGGGCCACCTGGGTCGGGGATCTTGTCCGCTACTCGTCCCGGGCTCAGGCGACCGGTCGGGTCGGGTCGTCCGGGGTGTGCGGCTGGGGCGGCTGGTAGTTCGGCTGCTGGGACTGCTGCTGCTGCTGGTAGTTCGGCTGCTCCTGCGCCTGCGGCGGCTGCTGAGGCTGGTAGGGCGCCGGCGGCGGGGTCACCTGCTGCGGAGGACGCTGGTCGGTGGCCTGGCTCTGGACCGTCCCGTCGGCGGTCTCCTCCTTGCCGTCCTTGCGCATCTCCTCGACCTCGCTCTTGAACACGCGAGCCGAGCGTCCCAGGCTGCGGGCGGCGTCGGGCAGCCGCTTCCAGCCGAAGACGAGGATGAGCAGGATGACGATGATGAGGATCTCTTGGCCGCGAAGACCACCCATGAGGGATCCACCCTTTCGGTTACGTGTGCCGTCACGCGGCACCGGTCGGCGATCAGTGTACGTGAGTCACCTGTGACCGCTGATGACCTGACACCCGGACCTCGCGGGCGAGCCTAGCCGTCCGCCGGCCGCGTTTCCCCTGTATGCGCTGCCCGCGCTGCGCGGGTCCGGTCCAGCAGGGTCTCACGCAGCTCTGCAGGGGCGAGCAGGCGCGCATGGCCGCCGAGGCGCACGACCAGCCGGATGAGCCACTGCGGACGGGAGACCTGGAGGGTCACCGCCAGATGGGGCACCGCCGCGGCATCCTCGGTGTCGATCTCGAGGGTGGCCTGCTCCTCGACCGGGTAGTACTCGGAGACCCAGCGGGCGGCCGGGTCGAGGAGCAGGGTGGCGGTGAGGGCGTCGGCGGCGGGCTGATAGACCCCTGCGGACAGGTCACGGCCGACGGCCTCGGGTGGAGGTGTCCCCTCCACGTCGAGCACCTCGACCGCGACGATCCGGTCCAGCCGGAACAGCCTCGTGGCCTGGGCCCGGTGGCACCAGCCCTCGGCGTACCACTGTCCCCCCGCGCTCACGACGCGCAAGAGATCCACATCCCGCTCCGTGCGCTCGTCGCGTGCAGCGCCGTCATAGACGAGGTGGACCCGCTTGCCCTGCTCGAGCGCCGAGCGCAGCCGCGCGAGCAGCTCGGCGTCGACGTCGTCCATCCGGGCGCTGACCCGGTCGGCAGCCGCCGAGAGGTCGCCGGCGGCGGCCTCGAGCTTGGTGAGGGCACGGAGCACGGCATCGTCGTCGTGGAGCCCGGGGACTCCTGCCAGGGCCCGCAGTCCGACGATGAGGGTGACCGCCTCGTCCCAGCCGAGGCGTAGCGGCCGCTCGATCGCGTCGGCGTTGCGGATGAAGATCTGGCCGTTCTCCGACTCGACCTCGATGAGCTCGTCCGGCATGGAGCCGTACCCGCACATGAAGAGGAGCTCGAGGTCGGAGCGGAGCTGGTCCTCGGTCACACCGAGTCCCTCGGCTGCAGCGGGGATGTCGATCCCCTGGCGGTGCACCAGCCACGGGACCATGGCCAGCAGCCTGCTCAGACGGGCCGTCGCGGGCTCGATCGAGCCGTGGCGACGGCTGCTCCGGCGGCGCTCCTCGGCCAGGGCCCCCTCGGCCTGCGCCGCCACCTCGCCGAGCCCGGACCAGGTGTGGGCGTCGATGACGGCGTCCAGGTGCCTCACGACCGCCTCGGCCACCTCGAGCGGCTCGACCCGCCGCACCCGGGTGAGCAGTGTCGCGATCTCGCTGACAGCGTCCTCCCGCGGCAGCGACGTGATCCGCAGCCGACTGCTGTCCTCGAGCTCCTCGACGACCTCTGCGGAGCGGCGCAGCCCTGCGGCGGCACCGCGCTCCACCTCGAGCTCGATCACCGTGGAGGGCGTCTCGGACACCGCCGCCCGGGCGATCTCGGCCGGTCTCGCGTCGGGAGGCACCGCATACGCCCCCGGCCGGCCGTGCGCGGTGACCCGGCCCTCGATGCGGCTGAGCCGGAAGACCCGCTCCTCCTGCCGGTCCAGGTCGAAGCCGGTGAGGTACCAGTGGCCCCGGATTGAGGTCAGCCCCCACGGCTGCACCCGGCGCTGCCGGCTCGCGGCGGAGCCGGCCCGGCGGTACGCGAAGCGGATCTCGCGCAGCTCCTGGACCGCGCGCAGGATGTCCGGGAAGGTCGGCTCCGAGGCCCCGAGCCGCGGCTCGACGGGGCCGGCCGACGCCCCGTCGTTCTCGGGCTGGGTCGCCTGGAGCTTGCGCAGGGCCTGGGCCGCCGCACCGCCGAGGGTGCCGTGCGACCAGGTCCGGGCGGCGAGGCCGAGCACGACGAGCTCGTCCGGCTCGAACCGGATCTCGGGCAGGACGTACTCGTCGGAGCGGATCCGGTAGCCGACCTCGTCCTCGAAGAGCGGGTCGGCCTCGACGGTCTCCAACGGCACGCCGAGCTCGCGCAGCTCGTCCTTGTCGCGCTCGAACATCCGCTCGAAGGCCTCGTCGCTCTGGGCGAGGCGGTACTGCTCGACGGTGCGGCGCAGCTCGTGCCGACTGAGGGGACGGCGCGTCCAGAGCAGCGTCATGACGAGATTCATCAGACGCTCGGTCTTCGCAGATGGTGCGGGAGCCACCTACCGCACGCTACCTGACGGCTACGCTCGGGCGGGTGAGGCACGAAGACGGTCCGAGCGACCCCGACTCCCCCACGCCTGCGTCCACTCCGGCAGGCTCGGTCGCTCGCGGGTCGGCCGGGTCGCAGCGGGCGGCGATCCATGGGAAGGGAGCGCCGGGGAACCGACCGCGCAGGAGTATGCAGTGGCGCACCGGACAGGTCGTCTCCCGGACCCGTGAGTGGCCGGGCGCGGTCCAGTATGCGGTGGCCGTGCCCGAGCTGCGCGGCCCCGGATCGGAGCAGGAGACGGTCGCCGCGCTCGCCTACACCGGGCTGCTCGGCGAGCCCCAGGTCGGCGAGGAGGTGGTGCTCAACGTCAGCGCCCTCCTGCGCGGGCTGGGCACCGGAGGCCTGGCCTTCATCGTCTCGCGCGCGGACCTGCCGCCCGACGAGCCCGGCCCCGGGCACATCGTCAAGGCTCGCTACACCCCCCTGCAGCAGATGCTCCTCGCCGTCGACGAGCAGGACAGCCCGCACCACCCGGTCCTGGCGGACGCCGACGACCTGGCGGGCATGCCGGTCATCGTCGCGGACCTGCACTCGGCGCTGCCCGCTGTCATCGCCGGCATCCGGACGGTCGACGAGGGGCTGCGCGTCGCATACGTCATGACCGACGGGGGTGCGCTCCCCCTGGCGTTCTCGCGCTCCGTAGGGGGGCTGGCGGGCGTCGGCTGGCTCGCAGGCACTCTCACCGTGGGTCAGGCCTTCGGGGGCGATCTCGAGGCCGTGACCCTGCACACCGGGCTGCTCGCGGCGCGGCACGTCCTCAGGGCCGACATCACGGTGGTCATCCAGGGTCCCGGGAACGTGGGAACCGGGACCCGCTGGGGGTACTCGGGGGTGGCCTGCGGCGAGGCGATCAACGCCGCGGCGGTGCTGGGCGGACGCCCGGTCGGGGCTCTGCGCGTCTCCGACGCCGACCCCCGCGAACGGCACCGCGGCATCTCACACCACAGCACCACCGCATACTCCCGCGTGGCGCTGGCGCCTGCGGACCTGCCCGTCCCGGCCGGCCGGGCCGACCTGCTGGCCCAGGCGCGCGCCCTGGCCGCCTCGGCGACGGCTGATCACCGTGTCGTGGCGGTGGAGACCGAGGGCCTTCTCGAGGCCCTCCGGGGCTCGCCGGTGCAGCTGTCCACCATGGGGCGCGGACTGGATGAGGACCCGGGTGCCTTCATCGCCGCTGCCGCTGCAGGCCGCCACGCCGCAACCCTCCTCAGGGGCTGACGGGCGCCCGCCCCTTTCTCTCCGGGTTAGGGAAAGGGCGACTTCGCAAGAGAACCTTTCTCTTGTCCAGTCCTACTTTCCCTCCGGGGGAGAGAAGGTCCGAGCGACCCCGCCCTGGGTCGGAACGGGCTGAGGCCCTGACCGGACACTGGGGGTGTGCCCCAATGCCCCTGATCAGGGCCTCAGCGATCAGTCTGCGGACGAGTCAGTGCACGTCGACGAGGTCGACGACGAAGATGAGCGTCTCCCCCGGCGCGATCGCGCTGCCCGCGCCGCGGTCGCCGTACGCGAGGTGCGGCGGGATGATGAGCTTGCGGCGGCCGCCGACCTGCATCCCCTCGATCCCCTCGTCCCAGCCACGGATGACCTGCCCGACGCCGAGCCGGAAGTCCAGCGGGCCTCCGCGGTTCCACGACGCGTCGAACTCCTCGCCGGTGGAGAAGGCGACCCCGACGTAGTGCGCCGAGACGGTGCTGCCGCTCTTGGCGGTCCTCCCCTCCCCGACGATGAGGTCCTCGATGACGAGCTCGGTCGGGGGCTCGCCACCCGGGAAGTCGACCTCAGGCTTCTCGCGGTCGAAGCTGGCAGTGCTCACAGACTGACTCCTTGGTGAGATGGACGGTGCAGTGACGTTGGCGTGCGCGGCGACGGACAGGCGGCCGAACGGCGGCCGCCGGAACGATCAGTAAGCCGCGAGGATGTCGACGACGAACACCAAGGTGTCGCCACCCTCGATGCTCGGCGGGTTCCCCTCCTCACCGTAGCCCTCGGCGGCAGGGATGACGAGGAGCACGCGGCTGCCGACCTTCTGGCCGACCAGGCCCTTGTCCCAGCCCTGGATGACCCGGCCGACGCCGATCTGGAACTCGGCGAAGCCGGCCTGCGAGTTGGCGGAGGAGTCGAAGACCTCTCCCGTGCGGGTGGTCACGCCGGTGTAGGTGACGCGGACCGTCTGGCCGGCCGCGACCGCGGGGCCTTCGCCCTCGATGAGCGGCTGGACGACGGTCTCGGCCGGAGCGGCGTAGCCCTCGGGGATCGTGATGGTCGCAGGCTCACCTGCGGTCACCTCAGCGGTCGGGAGACCCTCTGCCGGCGCGACGGCGGCACCGGTCGCCTCCTCAAGAGGAGTGGTCGCGGAGATGATGTCGATGAGGAAGAGGATCGTGTCCTCCGCCCCGATGCCGAGGTTCGGGTTGCCCGTCTCACCGAAGGCGTCCTTGGGCGGGATCGCGATAAGGACGCGCGACCCGATCTTCTGGCCCTTCAGGCCGGAGCGCAGGCCGACGAGCACGGACTCGTCGCCCAGATCCAGACCGACCGGCTCGCCGGCGTAGCTGTTGCCGACCTCCTGGGCGGTGGCGCCGGAGAAAGTCGCATAGTCGAAGCTGAGCAGCTCGGTCCCGGCCAGCTCGGCCCCGTCGCCTGCGGTGATGACGCGGGTCTCGGTCTCCTCGACGTCGACCGAGCCGGGCTCGAAGGTCACCTGCGGGGCGCTGGTGTCGTCCTCGGCATCGGTCACCGTGACCTGCTCGAGGGCGGCGCTGGTCGCAGTGGGAGCGGAGTCGGAGGAGTCGCCGCTGCAGGCGGTGAGCATGAGAGCAGCTGCAGCAAGGGCCGCGGCCAGGCGGGTGAAACGGGGTGTAGACACAGAGAACAACCTAAGTTTGTCGGGCTGGGGTTCTGGAGGACCGGGTTCTAGAGGTCCAGGTTCTGGCGGATCAGTTCTGAGGATCGGGCCGGGTGCAACGATCGGCCGGGAGAGCGGCGGTGCAGGCACCCGGTGAGAAGCCAAGCGTCAAGTCTAAACGGGTGTCGCGGGATGCGCGTTCCCTGAGGCGTTCCTCATACCGTCGATGAGCCGGTCCACGCGCGGGTCGACCGATGTGAAGGGGTCCTTGCAGAGCACGGTGCGCTGGGACTGGTCGTTGAGCTTCAGGTGCACCCAGTCGACCGTGAAGTCCCTGCGGTTCTCCTGCGCCGCCCGCACGAAGTCGCCCCTCAGTCGGGCCCGCGTCGTCTGCGGCGGCGTGGTCATCGCCGCCTCGATCGTCTCGTCATCCGTCGTGCGCGCGGCCAGGCCTGCCCGCTGCGCAGCGTAGAAGAGCCCGCGTCGGCGGTCGATGTCGTGATAGGCGAGGTCGAGCTGGGCGATCCGCGGATCGTCCAGGGCCAGCCCGTGCTTGTCGATGTACCGCAGCAGGAGCCGGCGCTTGATCACCCAGTCGATCTCCGTCTCGACCGCCGACAGGTCCCCGCCCCGCACCGCCGCCACGGTGCGCGCCCACAGGTCCAGGACCCGCGCGTGGACCGGGTTCGCGAGCAGTCCTTCCCGCTCGGCGAAGGCCTGCGCCGCTTCGAGATAGGTCTCCTGGAGGTCGAGTGCGGAGAGCTCGCGGCCGTTCGCGAGCCGCACCCGACGGCGTCCGGTGATGTCGTAGCTCATCTCACGGATCGAGCGGATCGGGTTCTCCAGAGTGAGATCGCGCATGACCACACCCGACTCGATCATCCGCAGGACGAGGTCCGCCGACCCGACCTTGAGCATCGTCGTCGTCTCACTCATGTTCGAGTCGCCGACGATGACATGGAGTCGCCGGAAGCGCTCGGCATCTGCGTGCGGCTCGTCACGGGTGTTGATGATGGGTCGGCTGCGGGTCGTCGCCGACGAGACGCCTTCCCAGATGTGCTCCGCCCGCTGGCTCACCGCATACTTGGCCCCCCGGGTCGAGGTGACCACCTTGCCGGCGCCGCAGATGAGCTGGCGCGAGACGAGGAAGGGCAGCAGCGTGTCGGACATGTCCTGGAAGTCCCCGGTGCGCGCGAGCAGGTAGTTCTCGTGGCACCCGTAGGAGTTCCCGGCTGAGTCGGTGTTGTTCTTGAAGACGTAGATGGTCCCGGTCAGCCCTTCCTGGGCGAGCCGCTCCTGGGCGTCGTGCACCAGGTCCCCGACGATCCGCTCCCCCGCCTTGTCGTGGATGACGAGCTGGCCGACGTCGTCACACTCGGGAGTGGCGTACTCCGGGTGTGAGCCGACGTCCAGGTAGAGCCGGGATCCGTTGCCCAGGAAGACATTGCTGGAGCGCCCCCAGGACACGACCTTGCGGAAGAGGTATCGGGCCACCTCGTCCGGGGTGAGGGTCCGCTGGCCCTCCGAGACGCACGTGATCCCGTACTCCGTCTCGATGCCGAAGATCCGCCGGTCCACGTCCATGACCCTATGTCACGCCTCGTCGACGCCGTGCGACCATCTCGGAGGGCGTGCGACCATATGGGCATGTCCGAGACCGTGACCCCTGGTGCATCCGATGTTGCGCGCCACACGGCCTCCATCCTCGAGCGCGCGCAGGAGCACGCGGATGCCGTGCGCGCCGAGGCCGACGAGGTCCTCAGGCAGGCCCGTGCCGAGGCATCCCGGATCCAGACCGAGGCCGGCGCCGTCCTGGCGGACGCCGAGCGCATGCGGGCCGAGGTCGAGCCCAGCCATCGTCGGGCCCGCGAGGTCGTCGAGTCCGCCGAGTCGGAGGCCCGCGACCTCCTGTCTGCCGCCGCCAGGCAGGCCACCGAGCTGACCGCGCGCGCTTCCAGCCAGGCTGACGAGGCCGTCACCGACGCCCTCCGGTCCGCTCAGGAGCAGCTCGCAGCCGCGGCCGAGGAGGCCGCGCGGATCCGTGCCGAGGCCCAGCGCGAGCACGCCGAGGCGATGGCCCGGTATGCGGCCCACGTCGCCGAGCGCGACGCCCAGAACGAGGACTGGGTCCGTCAGGCTCATGCCGACCTGGACCGGGCGCGGGCGGAGCTCGAGGCCGAGATCGAGGAGAGGTCGGCCGCTGCTCAGGCGGAGGCCGATCGGATGCGCGCGGAGGCCGAGGCGGAGGCCGATCGGGTGCGTGCGGAGGCCCGCGCGCACCTCGAGGCGGCGCGTGAGCACGCCACCGGCATCCGCGAGGTCGCACGCCAGGACATCGTCGAGCAGCGCGCTACCGCTGACGCCGATGTGGCCAAGCTGCTGCAGGAGGCCCAGGACCACCTCGACTGGAGCCACGCCACGGCCGAGCAGATCCTCGCGGGCGCCCGGGAGCAGGCTGCGCGCGAGCAGCAGGCCACTCACCGGGCGATGGCCGACCACATCCACGCCCGACGCGTGGCACTGCAGCGGATCCTCGCGCGCAGCACGCACCGGGTCCGGATCGCCATCCGGGACGCCGAGACGCACAGCGAGAACCTGCGGGAACAGGCAGCCGCTGTGCTGGCCGCAGCTGAGGAGGCGGCGGCCCGCATTACGGAGCGCGCCGAGGAGTCCGCGCAGCGGAGTCTCGCGACGGCCGAGGAGGAGGCTGCCGCGCTCATCGAGCGCGCAGAGCGCCGAGCGCGCGAGGCGGATGACGAGACCCGCACCCTGCGCGAGCAGACGACCGCTGAGCTGGAGCGGCTGCAGCGTGAGAGCCTGGAGCGCCACCAGCTCCAGCGCGAGGAGCTCATCGCGATGACCCAGGCGGCCCGGTCCGATGCCGACCGGGCCCGCGCGGAGGCCACCCGGCTCCTCGAGGAGGCACGGGCCGAGGTCGCGGTCCTGGCTCAGCGCCGGGACGACATCACCGCCCAGCTGGCTCAGCTCTCGGGTGTCATTGACGCGCTCGCCGTGCCGGAGGACCAGGCCCGGGACGGGCAACCGTCCGACGGCCACCACGACGCCTCGTGGGTCGACGCGGTCGACGGACCTGCTGAGCGGGCGGAGGAGGACCTCGCCCAGAGCTCTCAGCACGAGGCCGGGCCGGTGCACGATCCGGACCAGCTCGCTCCGGCTCCGTTCACTCGAGATGAGCTCGATCCGGAGCAGGTCGCCCCGGACGACTCTGATCCGTACACACTTCCCCACCGAATCACCACGATTGACACCGAAGGACGACGATGACTCAGCAGCAAGGCTTCCGCACCGTTCTGCGCGGCTACGACCCCGCCGAGGTCGACCGCAGGCTGGAGGAGTGGCGAGTGGCCCTGGAGCAGGCCCGCAAGGAGGCTGCCGACCGGACCGTCGAGGTCACCCAGCTGAGCAACTCCCACGAGCGCCTCGGAGACGAGATCCGCCAGCTCAAGGCGCGGATCGCCGAGCTCGAGGAGGAGGCCAAGCGGGTCGGCACGCCGACCTTCGAGGCACTCGGCGCGCGGATCGGCTCGATGCTGAACCTCGCCGACGAGGAGGCCACCGCCCTGCGTGAGACGGCCGACTCCGAGGCCCAGGAGCTGCGCGCCTCTGCCAAGAGCGAGGCGGATGAGATCCGGGTCGACGCCGAGCGGTATGCGAGCGAGACCCGATCTGCTGCCGAGACCGAGGCGAGCCTCCTCGTGGAGAAGGCGCGCCAGCAGGCCGACGCGATCCTCGACGAGGCGGTCCGCGAGGCGACGGCCCGGCGCGAGGAGGCCGAGGCCTACTTCGAGAGCCAGCGCGCCCGCGCCTCCGCCGCTGCCGCGGACTTCGAGGCCACGCTCGGCGAGCGGCGCGAGAAGGCGGCGGCCGAGTTCGCCGCGCAGATGGAGGAGCAGGAGCGGATCCTCGACGAGGCGCAGGAGCGCTCCCGCGCGCTCATCGCCGATGCCGAGGCCGACCGCCGCAAGGCGCGCGAGGAGTCCGAGGGTCTGCTGTCCCGGGCCCGCGCGGAGGCCGAGGAGCTCGTCTCGGCCGCGCGGGAGCACGCCGAGCGTATCCGTCGCGACTCCGAGCGCGAGCTCGCAGCCGTCACCGCCCGCCGGGACGCCATCACGGCACAGCTCGGCAACGTCCGGACCATGCTCGCCACCGTGGGTGGCGGGTCCGTCCTCGGTGGGTCGCTCATGGCCGCTGCCATGGACGACAGTGGCGAGGAGGCGTCGCCCGGCGATGACGGCGCTACCGGGGAGGGTGCCGAGGCGCCTGTCGCCGAGGACGGCGATGTTGTCGCTGAGGACGGCGCCACCGTGGCGGCAGGCGACGAGGCTGACGCCGCCGGGTCGCAGGACGATGACAGCGCCGCGGGCGGCGAGAACGAGTCCGAGGACGTCTCCGCAGCGCAGGAGGCCACCGCCTGAGGCGGCTCGGTCAGGGCCACCGACGACTCTGGCAGCCTGGCCTCAGCCCTGCGTGGACTCTCCCCCGTCGACCTCGCCCTCGGTCCGTGGCCGCTGGGTCTGCGGGTTCGTCGACTCGTGCCGAGGTGAGTCACCGGCGCCGGCGCTGTCCTGGGTGACGTCACCCTGCTCGCCCGTGTCGTGGTGGTTGGACTCGTCGTGGTGGTTGGACTCGTCGGCGTGGTTGGACTCGTGATTGACCGTGTCGTGACTGAGCGTGTCATGAGGTCCGGGGACAGGGTCGTCGGTGTCCGGCACGTCGTGGATCGGGTCGGACTCGTTGAGCAGTCGCTCCAGGAGCGGGCCCACGATCCGACGGAACTTGCGCCGCGGGCGACCCCTGTCCAGGATCGCGACCTCGAGCTGCCCGGGGCCGAGCCGTGCCGACCCGGACTCGCCTGCCTCTCCTGCACTGGGGTCTGCGGACAACGCGCTGACGGCCATCGCCAGTGCCTCACCGAGTGACTGGTGCGGTGTGTAGCGACTCCGCAGGGCCTGCTCGATCGGCTCGGTCGTGCCACCCATGACGACGAAGCCGTGCTCGTCCGCGACCGAGCCGTCGTACGTGAGGCGGTAGATCTGGTCCCCGTCCGAGTCCTCCCCCACCTCGGCGACGACGATCTCGACCTCGAAGGGCTTGGCGTCCTGGGTGAAGACGGCGCCAAGGGTCTGCGCATAGGCGTTGGCGAGCCCGCGCGCGGTGACGTCGGACCGGTCGTAGGAGTAGCCGCGCAGATCCGCATACCTGATGCCGGCGACCCGGAGGTTCTCGAACTCGTTGTACTTCCCAACCGCCGCGAAGGCGATCCGGTCATAGATCTCCGAGATCTTGTGCAGCGCCCGCGAGTGGTTCTCGGCGACGAAGAGAATGCCCTTGTCGTAGCTGAGCACGACGACGGACCGGCCCCGGGCGATGCCCTTGCGGGCGAAGTCCGCCCGGTCCTTCATCAGCTGCTCGGGCGAGACGTAGAACGGCATCTGCGTCATCGCGCACCCCCTGGGTTGTCCTGCCGGTCGGCGACGACGGTGGCCACGACCTGCGCGACGACCTCGGAGTCGAGGAACTGGGCACCCTCGATGTCGACAGTGGCGATGGTGGGCCAGATCCGGCGGCTGAGGTCCGGTCCGCCCGTCGCTGAGTCGTCGTCGGCTGCGTCGTAGAGTGCCTCGATGGCGATCCGGACCGCCTCCGAACGGCTCAGGCCGGTCCGCCACAGCTTCTTGAGGGCACCGCGGGCGAAGAGCGAACCCGACCCGACCGCGTGGTGGTGCTGCTCCTCGTAGCAGCCGCCGGTCACGTCGTAGGAGAAGATCCGCCCCTTGCCGGTGTCGATGTCGTACCCGGCGAACAGCGGAACCACCGCGAGGCCCCGCATCGCGAGCCCGAGGTTGCCCCGGATCATCGAGGCAAGTCTGTTGGCCTTGCCCTCGAGGGACATCAGGGTGCCCTCGATCTTCTCGTAGTGCTCCAGCTCGACCTGGAAGAGCCGCACGACCTCGATCGCGAGCCCGGCCGTGCCGGCGATGCCCGCGACGGAGTAGTCGTCGGTCACGAAGACCTTCTCCATCTCCCGGTTGGCGATGAAGTTCCCCATCGTGGCGCGGCGGTCACCGGCCATGAGGACGCCACCGTCGTAGATGACGGTCACGATCGTCGTCCCGTGGGGTGCCTCGACCACCCCCTCCGGCACAGTCCGGCCGCTCGGGAGGAGCCCCGGGTCATGCGCTGCCAGGAACTCGGTGAAGGACGAGCCCCCCGAGCTGAAGAAGGCAGCAGAGAGCCGTTCGCTCACTGGCCACCCTTCTGCACGAAACCGCGGACGAACTCCTCGGCGTTGGACTCCAGGACGGTGTCGATCTCGTCGAGGACCGAGTCGATGTCGGCGTCGAGCGCCGCCTTGTTCGCCCCCGGAGCGGCCGGAGGAGCCTCGGGCAGGTCGTCCGGGTCGTTGTCCTTGCGCTGCGGGCGCGTCTGCTCTTGTCCAGCCATGGGTCCAACCTACCCCCGGGCCGGACCGGGCTCGGCGGCGGCGCTCAGGCGCCGCAGCATGGTTCCGGCATCCGGACTGGTCTCCATGAGCTCACCGACCGCCGCCCGTGTCCCCCGCAGCGGCTCGAGCATCGGGACCCGCTGCAGCGCCCGGCTCTCGGGCACGTCGAAGATGACCGAGTCCCAGGAGGCGGCGACGACGTTGTCAGGGAAGCGCGAGATGCACGTGCCGCGGAAGTATGCGCGGGTATCCTCCGGCGGCTCGGTCACGGCTGCTTTCACCTCCTCGGCGGGGACGAGCTCGTGGAACTGTCCGGCGAGCGCCATCCGGTTGAAGAGGCCCTTCTCGAGCCGCACATCCGACCACTGGATGTCGATGGCGCGCAGCTGCGGCGACTCCCACGACAGCTGTCCGCGGTCGCGGTACCGCTCCAGGACCCGGAGCTTGCCGACCCAGTCCACGTAGGGGGCGGCGGCGTCGCGGTCGGTCTGCAGGAGGGTGAGGACCCGCTCCCACCAGTGCATGACCTCGGCAGTGTCGTCGTCGGACATCCCACCCCGCTCCTCGAGATACTCCTGCGCCATCTCGAAGTAGGCCCAGAGCAGCTCGATGGGGAGGATCCGCTCACCGCTCGTGAGCTCGATCGTCTCGCGCAGCTCGATGTCGTGGGAGACCGCGTGAAGGGTCTGCACGGGATTGCGGACCGAGAGGTCCCGGGTGATCGTCCCGTCCTCGATCATGGCCAGCACGAGCGAGGTGGTGCCCATCTTGAGCAGGCCGGCGACGTCGCAGTGGTTGGCGTCGCCGATGATCACGTGCAGCCGGCGGTAGAGGTCGGCGAGGGCGTGCGGCTCGTCGCGGGTGTTGATGATGGGTCGTTTGAGCGTGGTCTCGAGTCCGACCTCGGCCTCGAAGAAGTCACTGCGCTGGGCGATCTGGTAGCCGGGGATCTTGGAGTCCACCCCGATCCCGACCCGGCCACTGCCGCACATGACCTGACGCGCGACGAAGAACGGGGTCAGCTGGGCGACGATGCGCAGGAACGGCGTCTCGCGTCGCATGAGGTAGTTCTCGTGCGTCCCGTAGGACGCGCCCTTGCCGTCGGTGTTGTTCTTGTACAGGTTCACCGGGATCCCGGCCACCGCGGGCACCGACTGGATGCGTTGGACCGCCTCGCGCATGATGAGCTCCCCCGCCCGGTCCCAGGTGACCGCGGCCCGTGGGGTCGTCACCTCCGGCGAGCTGTACTCCGGGTGGGCGTGGTCGACGTAGAGCCGGGCGCCGTTCGTGAGCACGACGTTGGCCATCGTCGGGTCCTCGACGTCGGTGAGCTGGCTCGGGTGCGCCGCCCCCCGGCTCATCTGCCACCCCCGCGCGTCCCGTAGCGGGTCCTCGTCCGCGTAGTCCCAGCTCGCCCGCGCCGCCGGCAGACCCTGGCTCGAGGCATAGGCGTGCACGACATGACCCGAGAGCACCATCGGATTGGCCTGCGGGTCGCCGGGCACGGAGATTCCGTACTCGGTCTCGATCCCCATCACCCGTCGCACCGTCATGGTGGCAGCCTATGCATATGCCTCGAACCCCTCGCGCGATGGCCCTGCGCACCCGCCTCGTCACCACGCTCCTGGACCGGGTGGTCCGCAAGCCGATCTGGACGATGGACGACGCGGACATCCGCGCGGCCCGGACCCAGGCCTACCCCCGGAACCGTCTCTCCTCACTCCTGCTCGGACCGATCAGCCCCGACGTCACCATCGGCACGGCAACGGCGCCCGCCCGGGACGGCCACCGCATACCCGTCCGGACCTACCGGCCCCGGGGCGCCCGCGGGCAGGGTGTGCTGCCGGTGATCGTCTACTTCCACGGTGGGGGCTGGGTCTACGGGAACGTCGTCAACTACGACCCCTTCTGCAGCTTCCTCAGTGACGAGCTCGGTGCCCTGGTCCTCTCGGTCGACTACCGGATGGCGCCTGAGCACCCCGCTCCCATGGCCGTGCACGACTGCGTGGACGCGACCAGGTGGGTGATTGCTGACGAGGAGGCGCTCGGGGCGGACTCCACCCGGATCGCGGTATGCGGTGACAGCGCGGGCGGCAATCTCGCCGCAGTCGTGGCGCAGGTCTTCCGGGACGAGGGTGTGGACGCCATCGTCCACCAGTGCCTCATCTACCCCGCCACCGATTTGACGATGTCCTCGCCCTCGATCGCCGAACACTCCGAGGGACCGATCCTCACGAAGCGGTCGATGGACGCCTTCGCGGACCACTACGTCCCTCGAGTCGAGGACCGAACCGACCCGGTCGTCTCCCCGCTGTTCGGCGACCTCCAGGGGCTGCCCCCGGCACTCATCCAGACCGCCGACCTCGATCCGATCCGGGACGACGGGATCCGCTACGCAGCCGCGCTGCGGGAGGCCGGCGTCGAGGTCCGGCTCACGAACTACGTCGGTGCGCCACACGGGTTCGCCACGGTGCCAGGCGCCTATCCTGCCGCGCGGCAGCACCGCGCCGAGATCGTGACCGAGCTCCGCCGATTCCTGCAACCGGTCTGACTAGAGTGGTCCTCGTGCGGGAGATCGTCGTCTTCTCGGGTTCGGCCCACCGCGGGCTCGCCGAGCGTATCTGCGACGAGCTCGGCATCGAGGTCTCGCCCGCGTCGATCACCCGCTTCTCCAACGACTGCCTCCAGGCCCAGCTCCTGGCCAACTGCCGTCAGCGGGACGTCTACATCGTCCAGCCGCTCGTGCCACCGACGCAGGACTCCCTCATGGAGCTCCTCCTCATGATCGACGCCGCCCGGGGCGCCTCGGCGGCGCAGATCACGGCCGTCATCCCGCACTACGCCTACGCCCGCTCGGACAAGAAGGACGCCTCGCGTCTCAGCCTGGGCGGGAGGCTTGTCGCCGACCTGCTCTCGACCGCGGGCGCGCATCGGGTCCTCACGATGACGCTCCACGCGCCGCAGGTGCACGGCTTCTTCAGCGTGCCGGTCGACCACCTGACCGCCCTCGGGGTGCTCGCCGACCACTTCCGCGGAACGGATCTGACCGACTCGATCGTCGTCTCCCCCGACCTGGGCAACGCCAAGGACGCCACGCAGTTCTCGCGCCTCCTCGGCCTGCCGGTCGCCGCCGGGTCCAAGCGCCGCCTCGCCGACGACCGGGTCGTCATCGACTCGATCGTGGGGGACGTCACCGGCAAGCGGGCGATCATCCTCGACGACGAGATCGCGACCGGCGGCTCGATTGTCGAGCTGCTCGACAAGCTCGCCGAGACAGGGTGCACCGAGGCGGCAGTCGCCTGCACCCACGGTCTGTTCGCCGGCAACGCCGTCGCCCGGCTGCGGGGTCACCCGATGATCAGCCAGGTCGTCACCACCGACACGGTGCCCGCTCCACAGGGCTGGCCCGAGCTCCAGGTCCGTTCCGTCGCCGGGCTCTTCGCCGAGGCGATCCAGCGCATCCACGCCGGCGAGTCGGTGAGCAGCCTCTTCGACGGCGTGGACCCCACCTACGCACCTCCCCAACGCTCCCTCTTCGACGCCCTTCGCTGACTGCCCTTCGCTCACCGACCCACGCGTCCCGACCGACCCACGCGTCCCGACCAGGAGGCCCCGTCTTGGATCGTCTGCTCCGCACCCGGATCCCGGTCCTCTGGTCGTTCCCGCTTGACCTGCTCTTCGTCGTCCTCTTCGTCGTCATCGGTCGACGCAGCCACGAGAACGGCTACGCCCTGCCGGACCTGCTGCTCGCCGTCCTCCCGTTCGTCATCGGGCTGGTCGCCGGCTGGGCCGTGATCCGCTGGCTCAGCGGAGCCTGGCCGCAGCGCGTCCTCCACGGCATCACACTGGCGGTCGTCACCGTCGCGGTCGGCATGATCGTGCGCGTCCTGATGGGACAGTCGGTCGGGAACGGCATCGTCGGCCTGCTCGCCTTCATGGGCGTCGCACTGGCCTTCCTCATCCTGTTCCTCGTGTGCTGGCGGGCGATCGTCGCATACCTCCTGCCGGCCCCACGCGTGCCGTCGCGGCGGGCAGCATAGGACCGACCGGACGCCTCCTGGCGCGGCTAGAGGTACAGCGGCTAGAGGTACTGGCCTGTGCCGTTGACCGAGTCGATCGCCCGGCCGGGCTCGGAGCCGGACTTGCCGCTGATGAGGGTGCGGATGTAGACGATCCGTTCGCCCTTCTTGCCCGAGATCCGTGCCCAGTCGTCGGGGTTGGTCGTGTTGGGCAGGTCCTCGTTCTCCTTGAACTCGTCCTGGCACGACTGCAGCAGGTGCTCGACCCGCAGACCACGCTGCCCGGTCTCGAGGAAGTCCTTGATCGCGAGCTTCTTCGCCCGGTCGACGATGTTCTGCATCATCGCGCCGGAGTTGAAGTCCTTGAAGTAGAGGACCTCCTTGTCGCCACCGGCGTAGGTGACCTCGAGGAAGCGGTTCTCGTCGATCTCGGAGTACATGCGGTCGACGACGGCGTGGATCATCGCCTCGATGGTCGCCTCCTCGGAGCCGCCGTGCTCAGCCAGGTCGTCAGCGTGGACGGGGAGCTCCGTGGTGAGGTACTTGCTGAAGATGTCCTTCGCGGCCTCGGCGTCGGGGCGCTCGATCTTGATCTTCACGTCGAGGCGACCCGGGCGCAGGATCGCCGGGTCGATCATGTCCTCCCGGTTCGAGGCGCCGATGACGATGACGTTCTCGAGCCGCTCGACTCCGTCGATCTCGGAGAGCAGCTGCGGGACGATCGTGGTCTCGACGTCGCTGGAGACACCGGAGCCGCGGGTGCGGAAGAGCGAGTCCATCTCGTCGAAGAAGACGACCACGGGGGTGCCGTCGGAGGCCTTCTCCCGGGCCCGCTGGAAGATGAGGCGGATGTGCCGCTCGGTCTCCCCTACGTACTTGTTGAGCAGCTCCGGGCCCTTGATGTTGAGGAAGTAGGACTTGGTGAGCTCCTTGCCCTCCTTCTCGGCGACCTTCCGGGCCAGCGAGGCGGCCACGGCCTTGGCGATCATCGTCTTGCCACAGCCGGGCGGACCGTAGAGGAGGACGCCCTTGGGCGGCTTGAGGTGGTGCTCGCTGAAGAGGTCCGGGTGCAGGTAGGGCAGCTCGACGGCGTCGCGGATCGCGTCGATCTGGCGGCCCAGTCCCCCGATGTCCTCGTAGGCGATGTCCGGCACCTCCTCGAGCACGAGCTCGGCGACCTCGATCTTGGCGATCTTCTCGTAGACGAGGTTCGAGCGGGACTCGAGCATGAGCGAGTCCCCGGCGCGGATCTTGGTGTCGGAGAGCGAGTCGGCGGTCCGGCAGACCCGCTCCTCGTCGGCCCGTGCGACGACGAGGACACGGTGCTCGTCGAGCACCTCCTTGACCGTCACCACCTCGCCGACGGTCTCGAATCCGTGGACGGCGACGACGTTCATCGCCTCGTTGAGCATGACCTCTCGGCCGATCCCGAGGTTTGAGATGTCGACGTTCGGGCTCACGGCGACGTGCATCTTGCGGCCACCGGTGAGGATGTCGACCGTGCCGTCCTCGAACGTCTCCAGCACGACTCCGTATGCGGCGGGTGGCTGGGCGAGCCGGTCCACCTCGGCCTTGAGCGCGACGATCTGCTCACGGGCGTCCTTGAGCGTGCGCACGAGGCGCTCGTTCTGGGACGAGACCGTCGACAGGTTCGACTGCAGCTGCGAGATGCGTGCCTCGAGGTCACGGTCGCGCTGGTAGTCCGGGAGCCCACTCATGAATCGACACTAACTGTGTCCCCCTCGGATGTCTCGCACGTTCGCCGCGACATCCGCATGGTGAGCACGCGTCTGCCCGACTTCGCAAGGATAGGTAGGACATCGCACACCCAAGGAACTGGTGCGAAGTCGGCCCTTCTCTCCGAGGGAGAGGAAGGGAGCCGGACCGACCAGGGCCTGTCAGGGCTCGGGGATGGAGCGACGCAGCTTGCGGGCGCGCTTCGGGGAGGTGACCCGCTCGCCGTAGGCCTCTGCGCTGTCCCCCTCCCGTTCCGCGCGCTCGGCCTCCGCGGCCTCGAAGCCGCCCGAGGGACGGCGCTTGCGCAGCGGCGGGGTGACGCCGGGGGCAAGTCGCCGGCTCGTGATGAGGAAGCCGGTGTGGCCGTGCATCCGGTGCTGAGGCCGCACGGCCAGCCCCTCGAGGTGCCAGCCGCGCACGAGCGACTCCCACGCGTTGGGCTCGGTGAAGCAGCCGAGGTCGCGCATCGCCTCGCCGACCCGGGAGAGCTGGGTCGTCGTGGCGACGTAGCAGATGACCAGTCCACCGGGCACGAGCGAGTCGGCGACGACCTCGAGGCACTCCCAGGGCGCGAGCATGTCGAGCACGACGCGGTCGACCGAACCGGGCTCGACGGCCGAGGGCAGCTCCTCGACGAGGTCGCCCACCGTGACGGTCCACGCGGGGTGGTCCTCCCCGAAGAACGCCCGTGCGTTGGCCTGCGCGATGTCGGCGAAGTCGGCGCGTCGCTCGAAGGACAGCAGCCGGCCACCCTCTCCCACCGCCCGCAGCAGCGACATGGACAGCGCACCGGATCCGACCCCGGCCTCGACGACGACCGCCCCCGGGAAGATGTCGCCCATCGTGACGATCTGTCCGGCGTCCTTGGGATAGACCACCGCAGCGCCGCGCGGCATGGACATGACGTAGTCGCTCAGCAACGGCCGGAGTGCGAGGTACTCGGTCCCGGCGGTGTTGCGCACCGTGATGCCGTCGGGGCGCCCGATGAGGTCGTCGTGGGAGAGGTAGCCACGGTGGGTGTGGAACTGCTTGCCCGGCTCGAGCGTGATCGTGTGCAGCCGGCCCTTGGGGTCGGTCAACTGGATCCGCTCCCCCGGCTTGAAGGGACCGCGCCGCAGATGCGCTCCCGTCGGCGGCTTCGGGGTGGGGATCTGGTCCGGATGGTCAGTCACAACGCCAGAACCTACTTCACGAGCCGCATCGCGTCGGCACCGAAGACGATTCCCTGGACCTGGCCATTCGCGACGACGAGCAGGACGTCCTGCCTCCCCTGGGCCATCACGCCGAAGACCTGCTCGACGGTCGGCCGGCCGTCGAACTCGTACACCCAGTGCGGCGGGGCCGCGACGGAGACCGCGCTCGCGGGGACGCTCGCGCGCATCGGCAGCGGGACGGACGCGACCGCGTCGGCGCGAACGATGCCGTTCGGGTGCCCGTCCCTCGGGTCGACGGTGACGTAGACCTGGTGGTCACCGGCCCACCAGGTGGCGATGGGCGCCCCCGCGGGCACGAGGACAGCGGGGCGCATGATCTGCTCGAGCGGCGTCGTGCTGATCCGCTGCCGCGCGCGACCGATGGCGATGGACTGCGACGCCCCGGTCCAGAGGAACCCTGAGATGAGCATCGCGAAGACGAGGATGAGCAGGCCGGGCGTCGCGCCCATGGCCAGCGGCAGGCCGACGAAGACGGCGACGGTGAGGACCGCCACGACCCGTCCGCTCCAGCCGGCGACGACCGAGGCGGTATGCGGTGAGCCGGTCAGCCGCCAGACCGCCGCCATGAGCACCTGCCCGCCGTCGAGCGGGAGGCCGGGAAGGAGGTTGAACACCGCGAGCAGAAGGTTGATGAACGCGAGCCGGCCCAGCACGGCGCCCGCGAGACCGTCACCGACGACGGACGCGACCGCATACAGGACGCCGGCCAGCAGGAGGTTGGCGAGCGGCCCGGACAGGCCCGTGACGCCCTGGGACCACGGCGTGCTGCGGCCCTCGAATGCGGTGTGCCCGCCCATGAGATCGGCCACAATGCGCCGCACCTTCATTCCGAAGGCACGGGCGCTCATGGCGTGCGCGCCCTCGTGGACGAGCACCGATAGGAGTAGGCCAAGGGCCACCACCGCGCCGACCACGTATGCGGTGGTCCCCAGCTCCGGATCGATCCGCAGGTAGGTGGAGCCGCTGCTCCACGTGATGAAGGCGGCCAGGAGCAGCCAGGTCCAGCCGATGTACACAGGCACGCCGAGGAACGACCCGATCCGCATGCCCGACGGGTACTCGCCGCTCGTCCGATCCGATGCCATACCGCAAGACTAGGTGGCGATATCGGGCCCGCTCGTCATACTTGACTGTTGTGCCCGACCTACGCCCCGATGCCACGGCAGCCCTGACTGCTGCCCTCCGCGACCGCATCCTCGTCATCGACGGGGCGATGGGCACGCTCATCCAGGGTCTCGGCCTCGGCGAGTCGGACTTCCGCGGTGAGCGTTTCGCCGACTGGGCACAGGACCTCAAGGGCAACAACGACTTGCTCTCCCTCACCCAGCCCGAGGCGATCGAGCAGATCCACACGCGCTACTTCGAGGCGGGCGCTGACCTCGCGACGACGAACACCTTCAACGCGCAACGGATCTCGCTGGCCGACTACGGTATGCAGGACCTGGCCTACGAGATGAACGTCGCCGCGGCACAGGTCGCCCGCAGGGCTGCCGACGCGGCGTCGACGCCGGAGTGGCCGCGCTACGTCATGGGCGCCCTGGGGCCGACGAACCGGACGGCCTCCATCTCCCCCGACGTCTCCGATCCCGGTGCGCGCAACGTCACCTATACCGAGCTCGTGGAGGCCTACCTCGAGCAAGCGCGCGGGCTCATCGACGGGGGCGTCGACGTGCTCCTCATCGAGACGGTCTTCGACACCCTCAACGCCAAGGCGGCGATCTTCGCCCTGGAGACGCTCTTCGAGGAGTACGGCCGTCGCTGGCCGGTCGTCATCTCCGGCACGATCACCGACGCCTCCGGGCGCACCCTCTCCGGGCAGGTCACCGAGGCCTTCTGGTACTCCGTGCGCCATGCGCAGCCGCTTGCGATCGGGCTGAACTGCGCGCTGGGCGCTGCGGAGATCCGCCCCTACCTCTCGGACCTGGCCCGGGTCGCGGACACCCACGTGAGCTGCCACCCGAACGCCGGCCTGCCCAACGAGTTCGGTGAGTACGACGAGTCGCCCGAGCACATGGCCGAGGTGGTGGGTGAGTTCGTCGAGTCCGGGCTCGTGAACCTCGTCGGCGGGTGCTGCGGCACGACGCCGGAGCACATCGAGGCCATCGCGGAGCGCGCCCGGGCTGGGCGGGCGCGGGAGGTGCCCACCGCATACCCGGCTCTGCGGCTGGCCGGCCTGGAGCCGGTGACCATCGACGACGACTCGCTCTTCGTCAACATCGGCGAGCGGACCAACATCACCGGCTCCGCCCGCTTCCGCAAGCTCATCGAGGCCGACGACTACGACACCGCCCTGTCGGTCGCGCGCCAGCAGGTCGAGAGCGGCGCCCAGGTCATCGACGTCAACATGGACGAGGGCATGATCGACGGTGTCGCGGCGATGCGGCGCTTCCTCACCCTGGCGGCGAGCGAGCCGGACATCAGCCGCGTGCCGGTCATGATCGACTCCTCGAAGTGGGAGGTCATCGAGGCGGGCCTGCAGTGCGTGCAGGGCAAGCCGATCGTCAACTCGATCTCCATGAAGGAGGGCGTCGGTCCCTTCATCGAGCAGGCGAAGCTGTGCCGGCGGTACGGCGCCGCGGTCGTCGTCATGGCCTTCGACGAGGACGGCCAGGCCGACACCCTGCAGCGACGCAAGGAGATCAGCGCCGAGGCCTACCGGATCCTCACCGAGGAGGTGGGCTTCCCGGCCGAGGACATCATCATCGACCCCAACATCTTCGCGGTGGCGACCGGCATCGAGGAGCACGCGCGCTACGGCCTGGACTTCATCGAGGCCACCCGCTGGATCAAGGAGAACCTCCCGCACGCACGCGTGAGCGGTGGCGTCTCCAACGTCTCGTTCTCGTTCCGCGGCAACAACCCGGTGCGCGAGGCGATCCACGCGGTGTTCCTCTTCCATGCCATCCGCGCCGGCCTCGACATGGCCATCGTCAACGCCGGTGCGCTCGTGAACTATGACGACATCGACCGTGAGCTGCGCGAGGTGATCGAGGACGTCATCCTGGACCGCCGGCCCGACTCCACCGAGCGACTCGTGGAGATCGCGCCACGGTTCAACACCGGCGGGGCTGCCGAGGACCCGGCCGCGAACGAGGCCTGGCGCGACCTGCCGATCGAGGAGCGCATCACGCACGCGCTCGTCCACGGGATCGACGCGCACGTCGAGTCCGACACCGAGGAGCTGCGGCTCGCGGTCGCCGAGCGCGGTGGAGCGCCGATCGAGGTCATCGAGGGCCCGCTCATGACCGGTATGGGCGTCGTCGGCGACCTCTTCGGCGCCGGCAAGATGTTCCTCCCTCAGGTCGTCAAGAGCGCACGGGTCATGAAGAAGGCCGTCGCCCACCTCATCCCCTACATCGAGGCGGAGAAGCTCGCGAACCCCGAGACCGCCGGGGCCGACGCCAAGGGCACCATCGTCATGGCCACGGTCAAGGGAGACGTGCACGACATCGGCAAGAACATCGTCGGCGTCGTGCTCCAGTGCAACAACTACGAGGTCATCGACCTCGGGGTCATGGTGCCCGCGCAGAAGATCCTCGACACCGCGCGGGAGCACGGTGCCGACATGATCGGGCTGTCCGGCCTCATCACCCCCTCGCTCGACGAGATGGTCAACGTCGCCGGGGAGATGGAGCGCCTGGGCTGGGACATCCCGCTCCTCATCGGCGGCGCGACGACCTCTCGGGCGCACACCGCCGTCAAGGTCGACCCGCGCTACTCCGGCCCGGTCATCTGGGTCAAGGACGCGTCCCGCTCGGTGCCGGTGGTCTCCTCGCTCCTGTCCTCGACCCGTCGCGACGGGCTGCTCGACGAGGTGAAGCGGGACTACGACGCGCTGCGGGCCCGGCATGCGGCCAAGTCGACCGAGCGACCGCTGATCAGCCTCGAGCAGGCCCGGGCGAGGGCGCCCCGGATCGACTTCGTCGCGCAGCCTCCGGTGGAACCGCGCAAGGCCGGGGTCCACGTCATCACCGCGCAGGACCTCTCCGTGCTGCGCGAGTACATCGACTGGGGACCGTTCTTCCTGGCCTGGGAGATGAAGGGCCGCTTCCCGGACATTCTCGACGATCCTGTGAGCGGTGAGGCCGCACGGCGGCTCTACGAGGACGCCCAGGAGATGCTCGACCGGATCATCGCCGAGGGCTGGCTCACCGCCAACGCCGTGTTCGGGATCTTCCCGGCCGCGGCCGTCGGTGACGACATCGTCGTCTACACCGACGAGAGCCGCACGACGGTGAAGGCGACGCTGCACACCCTGCGCCAGCAGGGACAGCACCGCGACGGTGTCCCGAACAAGGCCAACGCCGACTTCATCGCCCCCGCCGGCTCCGGCATACCCGACTGGGTGGGGGCCTTCGCCGTCACGGCCGGTCTCGGCGCCACCGAGAAGATCATGGAGCTCAAGGCGGCTCATGACGACTACTCGGCGATCCTCCTCGAGGCGCTCGCCGACCGGCTCGCCGAGGCCTTCGCGGAGTGGCTGCACCGGCAGGTGCGCACCGAGTTCTGGGGGTATGCGCCGGACGAGCCGCTCGATCACGAGGCCCTGGTCGCGGAGCGCTATGTCGGTGTGCGGCCCGCTCCGGGGTACCCGTCATGCCCGGACCACACCGAGAAGGAGACGCTGTGGTCGCTCCTCGACGTCGAGGAGAACGCCGCCATCGAGCTCACCGAGTCGATGGCGATGTGGCCGGGTGCCTCGGTGTCCGGCTGGTACTTCGCGCACCCGGAGTCGGGGTACTTCGTCGTCGGCCGACTGGGTCGGGACCAGGTGGAGGAGTATGCCGCCCGCAAGGGGTGGGACCTGTCCACCGCCGAGCGGTGGCTCTCACCGAACCTCGGCTACGACCCCGTCGACTGAGTCAGCCGTGTCACCCTGCCCGCCGGACCGGTGACCGCTCTGTCAGTGCCCTGTCGTAGCGTCTCCCGTATGCCACCTGCCCTCTCCCCGAGCCGCGCAGCTGACTTCAAGCAGTGCCCGCTGCTCTACAGGTTCCGGGCCGTCGACAAGCTCACCGGGCCGCCGAGCCCGGCCGCTGTCCGCGGCACGCTCGTCCACGCCGTCCTCGAGACGCTCTTCGACCTGCCTGCCCACGAGCGCACGCCGGAGCGCGCGCTCGAGCTCGTCGAGCCGCGGTGGCGTGCGCTTGTCGAGGCTGAGCCCGAGCTGGCCGACATGCTCGACTCGAACGGCGACACGGACGAGTCCTGGTTCGCCCAGGCCGCGGGTCTGGTCGAGCGGTGGTTCGAGCTCGAGGACCCCACCCGGCTGGAGCCCGCGGACCGCGAGCTCTACGTCGAGACCGACATCGACGGCCTCGTCCTGCGCGGATACATCGACCGGGTCGACATCGCGCCCACCGGGGCGGTGCGCATCGTCGACTACAAGACGGGTCGCTGCCCGGACCCGCGCTTCGAGGGCAAGGCCCTGTTCCAGATGAAGTTCTACGCGCTCGTGCTGTGGCGGCTGCGCGGCGTCATCCCGGCGATGCTCCAGCTCGTCTACCTCGGCGACGGCAAGGTCGTGCGCTACGTGCCCGACGAGGCCGATCTGCTCGCCGTGGAGCGCAACGTGCGGGCCGTGTGGGCCGCCATCGAGCGGGCTGCGGTGACCGGGGACTGGCGTCCGAGGCCCTCGACCCTCTGCTCGTGGTGCGAGTTCCAGGCGCTGTGCCCTGAGTACGGCGGTACTCCCCCGCCGCTGCCCCTGGATGCAGAGAGACTGGCCCTCGATCCCGCTCGCTCAGGGGCTGCTGTTCCGGCCGACGACTAGGCCGCTACCCAGGCCCTCGTGGGCTCGGATTCGGTTCAGAAGGACGCGGCGGCCCGGGCGTGCAGCTCTGCGAGATCGGCTGCAGTGACCCCCACGAGGGAGTCGAGCGCGAGGGCGCCCGGCATGGGTGGGATGTCGATGAGGTGCCGCACTGCCAGGGTGGGCACACCCGCGCCCGTCGCCGACGTCACCCCCGCCGGCGAGTCCTCGATGGCCAGGCAGGCAGCCGGGTCGACCCCGAGCTCCCGCGCCGCATGGAAATACGGCTCAGGGTGGGGCTTGCCCCGGGCGACGACGTCCCCGCTCGCGATGGCGGAGAACACCCCTGTGGGCAGCTGCTCGACGATCGGCTCGACGAGTGCGGTCCAGGACATGGTGACCAGCGCGGAGCGGATGCCCGCCTCGTGCACCGAGTGGAGCAGCTCGCGGGCGCCCGGGCGCCACGGTGGGCTGTCGCGCACATCGGCGACCACCCGCTCGAGCAACGCGTGGATGATCTCCTCCGGCTCGGCCGTCACCGGTGAGTTGGCACGGATGAACTCGGCCGACACATACAGGTCCTGACCGATGAGAGCAGAGCCGAGCTCCTCGGACCACTGGCCGCCGGCCTCGGCGACGATGGCGTGCTCGGCCCGCACCCACGAGGGCTCGGTGTCGACGATCGTGCCGTCCATGTCCCAGAGGACCGCGACGGGAGTGGTCATGGCCGCCGTCCTGCCCGGGCCGTACTCGGCGTCGGTCTGCGGTCCTCAGGTCTGGACGTGACCGGGAGGCGGCACCCGACCGGGTTGCGTTTTGCGCTCAGCACCCGACCCACCCTAGACATAGGGTGGCAGCATGATCGAACTCGATGACATCCCCGAGCTGGCCAACCCGCTCGTCATCGCCGCCTTCGAGGGCTGGAACGACGCGGGCGAGGCTGCCTCGGCACTCATCGATCACCTCGCCGTCATCTGGGATGCCGAGCCGATCGCCGCCCTCGACCCCGAGGACTACTACGACTTCCAGGTCAACCGGCCCCGGGTCGTCGTCGACGAGGGCCGGCGCCGCATCCACTGGCGGACGACCCGGTTGCTCCTCGCGCAGCGGACCACCCTCGGACGCGACGTCATCCTCATCCAGGGAGTGGAGCCTTCGTTCCGCTGGCGTGGCTTCGTCATCGAGCTGATGGACTTCGCGCACGCCGTGGGCGTCAACACGGTCATCACCCTCGGCGCGCTCATGGCCGATGTCGCCCACACGCGTCCGATCCCGGTCACCGCGACGTCGGACGACGAGGCGACCGTGCGCCGGTACGACCTCGAGGTGAGTCGGTACGAGGGGCCCACCGGCATCGTCGGGGTGCTCGCGGACGCCGCGACCCAGGGTGGCCTGGAGTCGATCTCGTGCTGGGCCGCCGTACCGCACTATGCGGGGCACACCCCGTCCCCCAAGGCCACGCTGGCCCTGCTCACGCGGCTCGAGGAGCTGCTCGACGCGCCGATCGACCACCTGGACCTCGACGAGGACGCCCGCGCCTGGGAGCGCGGGGTGGACGAGCTCGCGGACGGTGACGAGGACGTCGCGGAGTACGTCGAGGCCCTCGAGGAGGCCCAGGACACAGCGGAGCTCCCGGAGGCGAGCGGCGAGGCCATCGCCCGGGAGTTCGAGCGCTTCCTGCGACGCCGCTCGGCCGGCGAGGAGAAGGACGGCGGCCCCGCCGGCCCGCCGGGCTAGTGAGCCGCTGAAGGACTACAGCCGCAGCCCCAGCAGGGCGTCCATCGCCCGGGAGACCAGGCCCGGCGCCTCGTTGTCGTCCCCACCCTCGGTGAGCGTGCGGGTCGCCCACTCGTCGAGCGCGGCGAGGGCTGCGGGGCTGTCGAGATCGCGGGCCAGCGCCGCCCGGATGGCGGTCACGGTCTCCTCGCCCGCGGGCGCGGTGTTGACCGAGAGGGCCTCGCGCCAGCGCGTCAGCCGAGCCGTCGCAACCTGGAGCATCTCGTCGGTGTACTCCCACTCGCGGCGGTAGTGCTGACCGAGCAGGAGGGTGCGGATGACCATGGGCTCCACCCCTGCCTCGCGGAGCCTGCTCACGAAGACGAGGTTGCCCCTGGACTTGCTCATCTTCTCGCCCTGGTAGGCGACGAGCGCCTGGTAGACGTAGTGCTCGGCGTAGGTGGCCGCGCCGGTGAGCGCCGTCGCCTGGGCCGCGGACATGCCGTGGTGCGGGAAGACGAGGTCGTACCCACCGAGCTGGACGTCGAAGGGCACGTCGAGGAGGTCGACGGCCAGGGCAGTGCACTCGATGTGCCACCCCGGCCGACCCTGGCCCAGGCCGTCGCCACCGTCCCACGACGGCTCACCCGGGCGGGCCGCCAGCCAGAGCATCGGGTCGAGCGGATCGCGTTTGCCCGCTCGGTCCGGGTCCCCACCGCGCTCGGCGGACAGCGCGAGCATGGTGTCGCGGTCCAGGCGACCGATGTCCCCGGGTGCGGCGTCGACCTGGCCGAGATCGAGGTAGACGTCCGGCCCTCCGCGCTCGTCGGTGAGGGTGTAGGTCATGCCCTTGGCGACGAGGGCCCGCACCGCGGACGTGATCGTGTCCATCGACTCGACGACGCCGAGGTAGTGCGTCGGAGGGAGGACGGCCAGCGCCGTCATGTCGTCGCGGAAGAGAGCGATGGAGTCCGCGGCGAGGTCCTTCCAGTCCACACCGTCACGGTGCGCCCGCTCGAGCAGCGGGTCGTCGATGTCGGTGATGTTCTGCACGGACACGACTTCGTGGCCGTTGTCCAGCAGAGCCCGGTGCAGCAGGTCGCCCGCGAGGTAGGTCGCCGCATGACCGAGGTGGGTCGAGTCGTACGGGGTGACGCCGCAGGCGTAGGTCCGTGCGGTGGGCCCGGGCCGGAGCGGACGCAGACAGTCCGTCCGCAGGTCGTAGAGCTCGATCTGGAAGCGCTCGCCGGGCACAGCAGGCAGGAACGGAGTGGGCCAGGAGATCACGTGCAGAGCCTAATCGGCCCGAGAGTGGCCACCGAACACACCCGTCACAGAGCGGGCCACGGGATCGCCGGCCAGTCCTGCCCCGGCGCCGGGAAGCGACCGGACTCGAGCAGGTCGTCGACGCGCTCGGCCAGGGCCGCGAGCTCGTCCTGCGTGAGGTGCTCCGCGAGCTCGTCGCTCGCGGGGCCCTCGAGGGCGGCGCGCAAGCGGTGCACCGGCTCGAGGTCCATCGCGGTGAGCCGCTCGCCGACGAAGCCCCACAGCACCGTCCGCAGCTTCGGCTCGACGCTCAGCGACACGCCGTGGTCGACGCCCCACACCTGGCCCGGGTCCTCCCTCGACCGGATGAGATGACTTCCCTTGCGGTCCGAGGTGTTGAGCACGAGGTCGAGCACAGCGACCCGCCGCGTCCCTGGGTCGTCCGCGTGGACCAGCAGCACCGCCCGGCCGTGCTGGTCGCTGCCCTCGAACACCGCCCGCCAGCCGTCAGGGGCTTGTCCGGGAGCGACGACGTCGACCACCGACTCGCTGTCCCCCTCCACCCAGAGCTGGACCGACCCCGGGCCGAGCGGCCCGGTGGTCCGGAGCACCGTCGGGGGAACGACGGAGAAGCCGCCGAGCTCGGAGATGAGGTAGGCGGCGCGCTCCCGTCCGGCCAGCGTCCCGTCGGGATAGTCCCAGAGCGGTCGCTCGCGGGAGATCGGCTTGTAGATGGCGTGGACGCGCTCGTCACCGACCGGCAGGCTCACGAGCAGCGCGGCGTTGCTCGAGACGAGGATGCGTCCCTCGACGCTCAGCTCCGCCTCCGCGAGTGCGGCAAGGACGGCCTCGGTCGCGGCCGGGGTCACTGGCGCCGGTAGCCGTTCGATCGGGGGCAGATGTGACCGGAGGGATCGAGCGGTCCCCCGCAGAACGGGCACGGCGGGCGGCCGGCGGCGGCCACCGCCAGGGCGCGGCGGGCAAAGGCGCGGGCATGGTGTGGGGCGAGCCAGATGCGGATGCCCTCAGCGTCCTCGATCTCGTCCGGGTCCTCGTCGAAGAGCTCGACGACGACGGCGCCTCGCTCCTCGTCCCAGAGCAGGCGGACGGTGCTGACCCGGAAGTCCTCCTCGATCGGGGTGTCCAACGGGTCGTTGTCGGCGACGAGCGCAGCCGCGGCCTCACTGGCGGCCGAGCCGGCAACCCGGTCGAGGACGTCGTTCATCCGGTCGGCCAGGGTCGTGACGTGAAACTTCTCCATGGAGACCGCGGCGGTGCGTGACTCATCGCGCACCTGGACGAAGAAGGTGCGTTCACCAGGAGGTCCGACCGTCCCGACGACGCACCGGGTCGGAGGGTCGAAGTCGATGGTCGGCATGTTCTCCACCCTAGTTCTCTGTTCCGATACTTTTCGGCACGCACCGTGTCGGCGCGCGCCCATGTGCGCCTGTGAGGACGGCGCGGGTCGGCACGCCGAAGCGGACTACGCGTTGCCGCCGCCGACGACCCCCACGCTGGGTCCCGAGTCGGTGCTCTCGCCACCCGCGCCGTCCCCGCCCTCCCCTGCGACACCCTTGTCGCGAGCGGCCACCGACGCGGCGAGTCGGGCATAGACGTCGTCGCGGAGGTTCATCGCCGTGACGGCTGTCCGGTCATCGTGACGGTGGACGATGCTCACCGAGCCCGGGTCCACGACGATGCTCTGGAAGGCGTCGAGCTCCAGCCCGAGGGCACGGGCGAGGAGCGCCTTGATCACGTCACCGTGCGAGACGACCACCCAGACGGCCTGCTCCCCGTGCTCCTCGCGAAGGCGACGTTCCCACGTGTCCCAGCCCGCCCATACCCTCTCGGCCATGGCGGTCATGGACTCGTGGCAGTGCTCCCCGCTCGGGTCGGGAGGGAAGGTGACCTGGCTGGGCGAGGACTGGACGGTCCGCCACAGGTCTTCCTCGGCGAGCTCCTTGATGCTCCGCCCCGTCCAGGCGCCGTACCGAACCTCGGCGAAGGCGTCCTCGACCCGCGGCTGACAGTCCGTGCCCTGGTATGCGCAGATCGCCTCAGCCGTGGAGCGGCACCGCAGGAGGGGGCTGGTGATGACCGCCGCGAGCGGCACCTCCGTGAGAGCCGTCGCCACCCGGGTGGCCTGGTCGGTCCCCGCAGCCGTGAGAGCCACGTCGAGGTGTCCGGCGAGGGTGCCTCCGACGTTGGCCTCGGACTGCCCGTGCCGCACGAGGAGGCAGGTGGTCATGGAGTCGGACTGCCCGCCGTCGCGGTCTCGCCGAGGACCACCTCGGCCATCGTCTGCAGCAGCGCGGCCCCCTCCTCCATGCTCTCCGAGTAGGGCGCGACGGTCAGGGTGGTGACCCCCGCGTCGGCGTAGCGCTGGACCCGCTCGACGATGCGCTCCTTCGGCCCGACGATGGACGTCGCGTCGATGAACTCGTCCGGCACGGCGTCGGCAGCGTCGCGCTGACGGCCGCTGAGGTAGAGGTCCTGGATGATCGCGGCTTCCTTCTCGAAGCCCATCCGGCAGGCGAGCTGGTTGTAGAAGTTCTGCTCGCGTGAGCCCATGCCGCCGATGTAGAGGGCAGCGTACGGCGCGATCCGGCGCAGCCCGGCCTGGACGTCGTCGGTGAGCACCACCGGGACGGTCGGGACGACGTCGAAGCCCTCCATGGGATCGGCCTCGCTCCCCCGGCCCGCCTTGATCCGTCCGCGGCGGATGGCCTCGAGCTGATCCCCGGCGTGCTCGGGAGAGAAGAAGATGGCCAGCCAGCCGTCGGCGATCTCACCCGTGAGCTCGAGGTTCTTCGGTCCGACCGAGGCGAGGTAGATCGGGATGTAGTCCCGGACCGGACGGATCGTCAGCTTGAGGGACTTGCCCGGCCCGTCGGGCAGCGGGAGCTGGTAGTGGCGGCCCTGGTAGGCCACCCGCTCGCGGCGCAGGGCGGTCTGGACGATCTCGACGTACTCGCGGGTGCGTCCGAGGGGGCTCGTGAAGCGGACGCCGTGCCAGCCCTCGCTCACCTGGGGCCCGGAGACCCCGAGCCCGAGGCGGAGCCGTCCGCGGCTCAGGGCATCGAGGGTCGCCGCGGTCATCGCCGTCATCGCGGGGCTGCGGCCGGGGATCTGCAGGATCGCGGACCCGACGTCGATCGACGTCGTCTTCGAGGCGATCCAGGACATGATCGTCGGCGCGTCCGAGCCGTAGGCCTCGGCGACCCACGCGACCGAGTAGCCGAGGTGGTCGGCGAAGACCGCCGCTGAAGTCATGGTCTCCAGGGCTGCCACGGGGTCGTTGCCGTGGGTGCCGAGGCCGATGTAGCCGAGGTTGATGCCGAGCTTCATGTGTCCTTCACGGGGTGGCTGGGTCACTGAGGGTGGTTTCTCACTGAAGATGCTTCACTGACGACGGTGTCGCCGGTCATGGGGCGCTGGAGATGAGGGCAGGTGACAGGCGTCGCAGATGGCGTCAGGGAGTCAGGTCCTCGTCGCCCTCGAGGTGGTCGTCGAAGTCGTCGAAGTCGTCGCCGGGAGCGTCGTCCTCATCGTCTTCGTCGTCCTCGTCGTCTTCGTCGTCCTCATCGTCTTCGTCATCGTCGTCATCACCGTCGTCGCCGTCGAAGTCCTCGTCCTCGAACTCGTCGATTCCCTCTCCGTCGTAGATCTCCAGAGGGGTGACCTCTCCGTAGGCCTCGAGGAGGGCCTCGTCATAGGCGTCGAAGGCGTCGGCGAGCGCGTCCGCGGCGGTGATGACCGCCGGGTCATCCTCGCCGTGCTTGTAGGCGCATGCCTCGAGGTGCCGCTCTAGGGCGGCGGTGAAGACAGCCAGGGCGGCGCGCGGGTCTGCACTCATGGCAGCGACATTACTGGTTGTGGGTAACAATGGCAGCGATGGAACGCCCAGAACGCCTGCGCAGGATCGACGAGATCCTGCCCACAGACCGCGTGATCGCTCCTGGACCCGGCGGCCGCTACCGGGGTGAGTACGAGGTCCGCGTGCTCGAGTTCACTCGCGACGTGCCTCGCTCCGAGGTTCGTCAGCGGCTGGCCGAGGACGCCGAGTACGGCCACTGGGAGCTGTTCCGCACCCGGATCTACACCGGCGGTCGCCGGCGGACCTGGTTGCGCCGCAAGATCATTCGCGCCCACTCAGCTGGATGAAGCGGTGTAGCACCGTGGCGCCGAACTCCAGCGCCGCGGTCGGGACCCGCTCGTTGATGCCGTGGAACATCGGTGCGAAGTCGAGGTCCGCGGGCAGCTGCAGGGGCGCGAACCCGTAGCCGGTGATGCCCAGAGTCGACAGCGCCTTGTTGTCGGTGCCTCCCGAGAGGCAGTAGGGCAGGATGACTGCCTCGGGGTCCTCCTCGAGGACGGCCTCCTTCATGGCCTCGACGATGGGCGCGTCGAAGGGTGCCTCGAGGGCGATGTCCCGGTGGACGACCTCGATCTCGACGTTGCCTCCCACGAGGTCCTTCAAGGTCGCGTACAAGGCATCCTCATGCCCCGGCAGGAAGCGGCAGTCGATCGCCGCAGTCGCCTCCTGCGGGATGACGTTGTGCTTGTAGCCGGCCCCGAGCATCGTCGGGTTGGCCGTGTCCTGAAGGGTCGCGCGGACGAATCCCTGCGCCCCACCGATGTGCTCGAGCAGCTCATCGAGGTCGTCATCGTCGTACGAGGTGCCGGTGACCTGGCTCAGCCCGTCGAGGAGCGCGCGGGTCGAGGCGATGAACTCACGGGGCCACTCGTGCCGCGAGATCCGGTCGAGGGCGCCGGCGAGGTAGCCGATGGCATTCTCCGGGTTCGGAACCGAGCCGTGACCGGCCCGCCCCTTCGCGCGCAGCCGCAGCCACGCGATTCCCTTCTCCGCCGTCTGGAGGAGGTAGGCGCGGGTCTGGCCGCCGTCCGCACTCGGCACGGTGACGCTGTAGCCACCGACCTCGCTCACGGCCTCGGTCACGCCGTCGAACACCTCAGGGTGGTTCTTCACCATGAACTGAGAGCCGTGCACCCCGCCGGCCTCCTCGTCCGCGAAGAACACGAAGACCAGGTCCCGCGGCGGCACCTCGCCGGTGCGTGCCAGATGGCGTGCGACCGCGAGGATCATGGCGTCCATCCCCTTCATGTCCACCGCGCCACGACCCCAGATGCAGCCGTCACGCAGCTCGGCGCTGAACGGGTCGACCTCCCAGTCCGAGGCCTGCGCGGGAACGACGTCGAGGTGCCCGTGGACGCACAAGGCACCCCGCTCCCGATCCGCTCCGGGGATGCGGACCGCGACCGTGACCCGTCCAGGCTCCGACTCGTAGGTCTGCGGCTCTAGCCCGACCTGACGCAGTCTGGAGACGACGTACTCGGCTGCCTCGGCCTCCCCCGGTCCACTGCCGTCTCCGTAGTTGCTCGTGTCGATGCGGATCAGGTCGCGGCAGAGCTCGACGACCTCGTCGCTGGGGCGCAGAGGGGTTGCTGGGGATCGATCGCTCATGGATGCCAGCCTAGGCGCGAAGTTTCGGTGAAACCGACGTGCCGTCTGCCGCGTTGCAGGCAGTCCGGCTTGGGTATCCTGCGAGCGAGCACCAACGCCGACACGTCCGCTCATGGACCACTGCATTCCCTGAGCACCGGCTGTCGACACAGCACCATCGAGATTTCGGCACGTACGTATCGGTCAGACACATCGGCGTCACCGAGCATCCACAGGTCGAGGAGGACCACATGACCATCGTTGTCGGCTATATCCCCACTCCTGAAGGGAAGGCAGCGCTCGAGGCTGCGGTCTCCGAGGCCAAGGAGCGCCGGCGCCGCCTGGTCGTCGTCAACTCGCACAAGGGTGGCGCCTCCTTCGATGGTGACGACGCGATCGCCACCGAGGAGGCGCTCAACGCCGTCGAGCAGGAGCTCAAGGAGGCTGGCGTCGAGTTCGTCATCCGTGAGCTCGTCCGCGGCAACGACCCCACCGACGACCTCATCAGCGTCGCGCACGAGATGGACGCGTCCCTCATCGTCATCGGCCTTCGTCGTCGCACACCGGTGGGCAAGCTCATCCTGGGCTCCAACGCCCAGAAGCTCCTCCTCGAGGCGGACTGCCCCGTTCTCTCGGTGAAGGCACCCCGCGACTGATCGTCGCCGGTCCGTGACCGGCATGCGCGTCGTCGTCACCGGTGGCCTGGGCGACGGAAGCCACGTGGTCGGCGCGCTGCGGGAGGCAGGGCCCGACCCGATCGTGGCGAGCCGACGCATCGGTGTCGACCTCGAGACGGGCTCCGGTGTCGATGCCGTGCTGCGTGGGGCCGATGCGGAGGTGCACACGGACTCGACCTACCCACGCAGGTTCGACTCGGTGACGGTGGGTGCGGCTCGCACCCTCATCGCCCACCTCCCCGCCTGCCCGATCCCCCGCCGTCAGCTCTCCTCCCCTCCTTGATGCTTACTCCGTCGATCTGAGCCCTACCGCTCGTTCGACCTCTACTCCTTGGTTCGACCTTTGACCCTTGCTTTGACCGCAATTGCGGCCCCATCAGCCGGTAGGTGTCAAGGCAAGGAACAAGGGTCGAACGGCGGAGCAGGCGTCGATTCACGCACACTGCAGATCCAAGGTATGTCCAATTTCTGTCTGGGCTTGTCAAAGGTTTGTCCATAGTGCATGCTTGGTCGAACACGCACCCGCGTGGGACCGATCGAAGGATGAGCCAATGACCGCAGTGATTGCCCCCGAGGGACGAAGGGCTGCCTCCCCGGTCACCGCCCTCGCCCCGCCCGCACCACGACCCACTCGCGCATCCGCCCTGGATCACGAGCGCTTCTTCGCCACCGGACGCGCCCAGGTGGTCGACGAGCACGACCGGGCCCTCTGGGAGACGCTCCACGAGCTGACCGTCACGGGCAAGCGCTTCCGTCCCGCCCTCTTCCGCCATGTGTATGCGGTGCTCGGCGGACGGGACACCGAGACTGCGGCGAAGGTCGCCGACGCCATCGAGCTGCTCCACACGGCCTTCGTGATCCACGACGACGTCATCGACGGCGACGAGGTGCGACGCGGCCAGGCGAACATCGGTGGGACGTTCGCTGCTCGTGCCCTCCGTGCCGGCGCCTCCCCTGAGCGGGCCCGCCACTACGGCGGGACCGCCGGCATCCTCGCCGGAGACCTGGCCCTGGCCGGCGCGGTCCGCGAGATCGCACTGTGCGGGGCCCGGCCCGAGCAGGTCGGGCGTCTCCTCGACCTCCTCGAGGAGGTGCTGCACCGCAGCGCCGCCGGTGAGCTCGCCGACGTGCGACTCAGCCTGGATCCCGATGGCTCACTGGACGAGGTCCTCGACGTCGCCGAGTGGAAGACGGCCGCCTACTCCTTCGAGCTGCCCCTGCGCGCGGCCGGCATCCTGGCCGACGCGCCGGACTCCGTCATCGAGGCCCTCGGCTCCTTCGCCCGCCACCTCGGCACCGCCTTCCAGCTGCGCGACGACGTCCACGGAGTCTTCGGGACCGCCCGCGAGACCGGGAAGGACCCGCTGGGTGACCTGCGGGAAGGCAAGTGCACCGCCCTCATCACGGTGGCCCGATCCACCGACGCCTGGGACGAGCTGGCCGACTTCGTCGGCGACCCGGACCTCACGGCCCAGGGTGCCTCGCGCGCCCGCGAGCTGCTGACGGCGTGCGGTGCGCGCTCCACCGTCGAGTCGATCATCGACGGGCTGCGGTCCGCCGCGCTCAGCCACGCAGCAACCCTCCCGGGCTCTGCCCACGCGATCCTCCTCGCGATGGTCAACGCACTCGTTCCCGCCGAGGAGAAGGTCGCCGAGCCCACCACAGCACGCACGCGGGTCAGGGGCGCCGCCTGATGGCACTCCTGCAGTCTCCGGGGCGCACCACGCTCTCCACCTCGTACGACCTCGCCGCCCGGGCCAGTGCCTCGACCATCATCGGCCACTACTCGACCTCCTTCGGCTGGGCGACCCGGCTCCTGCAGGAGCCGGTGCGCACCCACGTGCGCTGCATCTACGCGCTCGTTCGGGTCGCCGACGAGCTCGTCGACGACGCGGAGCAGAGCTGGAGCCCGAGCCGGCGTCTGGAGCTCATCGAGGGGCTCCGGGCGGAGACCCGGCGCGCGCTCGACGAGGGCGGCAGCGCCAACCTCGTCGTCCACGCGTTCGCCCTCACTGCAGCCGAGCACGGGATCGGACCCGAGCTCATAGACCCCTTCTTCGACTCGATGAGGGCCGACCTCGACGTGCAGGTGCACGACGAGGACAGCCTCGCGACCTATGTCTACGGATCCGCTGAGGTGGTGGGTCTGATGTGCCTGCGCGTCTTCGTCGGCGGCTCCCGGCAGCGCTACGACGATCTCGCCCCCGGGGCGCGGCGACTGGGCGCGGCCTTCCAGAAGGTCAACTTCCTGCGCGACCTGCAGGCCGACCAGAGCCTCCTCGGCCGGACCTACTTCCCGGGTGTCGACCTCTCCACCTTCACGGACAGGGAGCGGGACCTGCTCCTCGACGACATCGACGCCGACCTCGCGGCAGCCGCCCACGTCATCCCGCAGCTGCCGAGGAGCAGTCGCCGGGCCGTGCGAGCCACCCACGATCTCTTCGCCGAGCTGTCGTCGAGGCTACGCACCGTGCCCGCCGAGTGCATCGCGACCGAGCGGGTCCGCGTGCCCGACGTCGTCAAGGCACGCATCCTCACCCGGGCGATGGTGTCGCGATGAGGGCAGCCATTGTCGGCGGCGGTATCGCCGGACTCGCCACGGCTGCCCTGCTCGCGGCCGACGGCCATGAGGTCGACCTCTTCGAGCAGCAGATCACGGTCGGGGGCCGGGCCGGCTCACTCAGCGCCGACGGCTTCCGGTTCGACACCGGCCCGTCCTGGTACCTCATGCCCGAGGTGTTCGACCACTTCTTCCGGCTTCTCGGCACCTCCGCCGAGGAGCAGCTCGACCTGCGCACCCTCGATCCGGCCTACCGGGTCTTCTTCGAGGGCGCGCCCGGAGAGTCGCGGCCACCGCGGCTCGACATCGGCGCCGACACCGCTGACAACGTCGCAGCCTTCGAGGCGATCGAGCCAGGAGCGGGCGAGGCGCTCTCCGCATACATCGAGTCCGCCCGCGACGCCTACGACATCGCCCTGAGGCACTTCCTCTACACGAACTTCACCTCGCCCACGGCGCTCGCCTCCTCCGAGATCCTGCGTATGCTGCCGCGGCTCCTCCCGCTCCTCACCCAGTCGCTGGAGGACTTCGTCGGCAAGCGGTTCTCCGACGTCCGCCTGCGGCAGGTCCTCGGCTACCCCGCGGTATTCCTCGGCTCCTCCCCCGACCGGGCCCCCAGCCTCTACCACCTGATGAGCGCGCTCGACCTCACCGGCGGAGTCAAGTACCCCCAGGGCGGTTTCACCCGGCTCATCGAGGCGATCGCCGACCTCGCGGTCGAGCACGGCGCCCAGATCCACACGGGGGCCACGGTCACAGCCGTCAGCACGCGCGGAACGGGTCGGCGGCGGGGCCAGCGGGCTCAGGTGACGGGCCTGCGGTGGCGCGACGCGAACGGGACGGAGCACGTGCACACCGCCGACCTCGTCGTCGGCGCCGGCGATCTCCACCATCTCGAGACGCAGCTGATCCCGGACGAGCTGCAGACCTTTCCGCAGACCTACTGGGACAAACGCCAGTCCGGACCCGGCGCAGTGCTCGTCCTGCTCGGCGTCGAGGGTGAGCTGCCCGAGCTGGCGCACCACTCCCTGTTCTTCACCCACGACTGGCAGGCCAACTTCGACGCGATCTTCGAGGGCCGGGTGCCCGCACCGGCGTCGGTCTACGTCTGCAAGCCGTCCGAGACCGATCCCAGCGTCGCGCCGGCGGGGCATGAGAACCTCTTCGTCCTCGTCCCCGTCCCCGCCGACCCCGGGCTCGGGCACGGCGGGCCCAGCGGGCAGGGCAGCGCTGCGGTCGAGGCCGTCGCCGACGCGGCGATCGAACAGATCGCGACGTGGGCAGGGGTGCCGGATCTCGCGGACCGGGTCGTCGTGCGCCACACCATCGGACCAGGTGACTTCGCAGACGACCTGTCGGCCTGGCAGGGCGGGATGCTCGGCCCCAGCCACACCCTCCGGCAGAGCGCGATGTTCCGCAGCCGCAACCGCTCCCGCCACATCGACGGCCTCTACTACGCCGGGTCGAGCACCATCCCCGGCATCGGGCTGCCGATGTGCCTCATCAGCGCGCAGCTCGTGCTCAAGCACCTCCGTGGTGACACCTCGTCCGGTCCTCTGCCGGTGCCGGCCCGACCAGCCCGGCTGGCTGAGGCAGTCCGGTGATCGAACTCGCCTATGGCGCAGCGCTGCTGGGGTCGACCGCGTGCATGGCGGTCCTCGACGCCCGGTTCCGGCTCGTCCTGTGGCGAGAGGGGCGCCGGTCCCTGATCGTCCTCGCGATCGGCATCGCGTTCTTCCTCGTCTGGGACCTCATCGCCATCGCGCAGAACTTCTACCACCGCGGAGAGAGCGAGGCGATGACGGGGATCATGCTCGCGCCGGAGCTGCCGGTGGAGGAGCTCCTCTTCATCACCTTCCTCTGCTACGTCACGCTCGTCCTGCACGGACTAATCGCCCTGGGTCTCACGCGCTCGGGTCGGCTCCACGAGACAGCCCGATGACGTATGCGACCCTCGCCGCCTGCTTCGTCGCCGCCTCAGCAGGGGTGGCAGTTCTCGCGACCGTCCGCCGCGGCCTGGGGGCTCAGTGGTGGCTCACGACCGGGGTCACGATCGTCGTACTGCTCGTCCTCACAGTGGTCTTCGACAGCCTCATGATCCTCGCCGACCTCTTCCGGTTCGACGAGACGTCGCTCATCGGGGTCCGGCTGTGGCGCGCTCCCGTCGAGGACTTGGCCTGGCCGCTGGCCGCAGGGCTCCTCCTGCCGGCGCTGCGCGAGCTCCATGCTCCACGAAGGGAGCTGGCATGAGCGCCGCTGTCCTCAGCTCCACAACCGACCTGCGCAGCGCAGTGCGTCAGGTCGTCGGCTCTTCCCGGCCCGTGAGCTGGGTGAACACGGCGTATCCCTTCGCCGCCGCATACCTCCTCGCCGGAGGCGGTGTCACCCCCGCCTTGGTGATCGGGACCCTCTGGTTCCTCATCCCCTACAACCTGCTCATGTACGGCGTGAACGACGTCTTCGACTACGAGTCGGACCTGCGCAACCCACGCAAGGGCGGGTTGGAAGGCGTCGTCCTCTCGCGGCGTTGGCACGGGCTCACCCTGTGGGCTGCCGCGCTGTCGAACATCCCCTTCGTGGTCGCGCTCGTCCTGCTCGGCGACGTGATGTCGACCCTCGTCCTGACGTTGAGCGTCTTCGCGGTCATTGCGTACTCCGCTCCGGGGCTGCGCTTCAAGGAGCGTCCGGTGCTGGACTCGATCACCTCGAGCACCCACTTCGTGAGCCCGGCCGTGTTCGGCCTGGCGCTGGCGGACGCTGCCTTCACTCTCCCGGTGGTGGCGGCCCTCGTGGCGTTCTTCGTGTGGGGCATGGCCTCCCAGGCCTTCGGCGCCGTCCAGGACATCCGGGCCGACCGGGAGGCCGGGATCTCGTCGGTGGCGACGTGGTTCGGTGCCGCGCGCACGGTGCGGGGTGCGTTCGGCGCGTACCTCCTTGCCGGGGTCGTCCTGCTCCTCACCGGCTGGCCGGCCGTCCTCGCGAGCCTTCTCGTCCTGCCCTACGCGCTCAGCGTCGCGCCCTACCTCGGGCTCACCGACGCCGACTGCGAGAAGGCGAACGCGGGGTGGCGGCGGTTCATCTGGCTCAACCTGCTGACGGGCTTCCTCGTCACCCAGCTCTTCATCTGGATGACCCTTGCGTCCTGAGCTCCTCGTACCGGGCGCCCGCTGGGCCCGGCTCGCGGCCGACGGTGTCGCCGTCGCCGGCCTCGTGTCGTTCGTCGCCGCGTTCTGGTTCGACGCGGTCGTCGTGGCGCTCTTCGCGCTCGTCCTGCTCGGCATCACGGTGCCTCGGGTGGCGCGCCTGCCGGGTCCCCTGCAGGTCGCGACAGGGGTGACCATCCTCATCGGTGCGTGGGCCGCGACGCTCGACTGGTACGTCGCGGTCCCGTCGCTGGACCTCGTCATCCACACCGTCCTGAACGCCCTGCTCGCCGTCGTCGGCGTCCTTGTCATGCGCCGCCTGGGGTGGCTCCCGCGACGGCTCCACCCCGTCGGGACGGTCGTCCTCGCGACCGGGCTCGGTGCCGTCCTCGCCGTGCTGTGGGAGGTGGGCGAGTGGGTGGGCTACACCTTCATCAGCGGCGAGATCGGCGTCGGGTACGACGACACCATCGGCGACCTCGCGTGGGCCACTCTCGGGTCCCTCGGGGCAGGCCTCCTCCTCGTCGCGAGTGAACGGTCACGCGATGGCTGACGTCAGTGTCGTCATCCCGGTGCGCGACGACGCGGTGCACCTCCAGCGGTGCCTCGTCGCGCTCTCCCAGCAGAGCGTTGCGCCGCTCGAGATCGTCGTCGTCGACAACGGCTCCAGCGACGACTCAGCAGCGGTCGCGAGGGCGCACGGGGCGAGAGTCGTCGTCGAGCCCACCGTCGGCATCCCTGCTGCCGCAGCCACCGGCTACGACGCGGCCGTCGGCGGCGTCATCGCCCGGCTCGACGCCGACTCCATCCCGCCGGCCGACTGGGTGGAACGGGTCCAGGACGCTCTCGACCGGCGCCCGGAGGCCGTGGCGGTCACCGGGTTCGGCGTCTTCCGGGATGCCCTTCCCGGGCTGGGCTGGCTGCTGGCCGTGCTCTACCTCGGCTCCTACTACCTCCTCGGCGCGCTCGCGGCCGGCCACCACGTCCTGTGGGGCTCGTCGATGGCCATCCGTCGGCAGGCCTGGGCGGATGCCTCCAGCCGAGTTCACCGCGACCGCGAGCTCCACGACGACATGGATCTCGCCCTCGTGCTGGGACCCGGTGCCCGCGTGGCCCTGGTTCCGTCGCTCCTCGTCGGAGTGTCCGCGCGCTCGCTGCGCGGACTCCCCCAGCTACGAAGGCGACTCGACCGGGCCGTCCGCACCCTTCGGGTCAACTGGCGCGACGCCCCGCCCTGGGAGCGGTGGGCGGTCACGCTCTCACGCCTGTCCCGACGTGCCACCCACCGCGTGGACCGGACATCGCATACGTCGTGACCGGCTCCCATCGCCTGTGGGGAGACGCGGTGCACGACCCGTCACCGCATACGTCGTGACGGGGCTCAGGGTCGAGATGTCGACCCGTCGCACGACGGTCAGCCTCTACGTTGTGGCCGGTCGCACGGGACCGACGCCCTAGCCGCTGTACATGGAGTCGAGGAGACCGGCATACCTCTGCTCGAGGTCCTTGCGCTTGAGCTTCATGCTCGGCGTCAGCTCGTCGGCGTCGACGGTGAGGTCGTGGTCGAGGATCCGGAAGTCCTTGATGGTCTCCCACCGGTTCAGCTGGCTGTTCAGCTTCTCGAAGCAGGCAGCCACGTACTCGCGGACGGCGGGCTGCGCGGCCAACGTCGCGTACTCGGCATCCTCGATTCCCTGGGCGCGGGCCCATAGCGGCAGCGCATCGGCGTCGAGGGCGACGAGCGCGGTCGCATAGTTGCGGTGCTCGGCGTGGATGAGGATCTGGCTGGCGAGCGGGCAGAGCGCCTTGAACTGGGCCTCGATCGGCTGCGGAGCGATGTACTTGCCTCCGGAGGTCTTGATGAGGTCCTTCTTGCGGTCGGTGACCCGGACCCTGCCCTCGGAGTCCAGCTCGCCGATGTCTCCGGTGTAGAACCAACCGTCGGGGGTCAGCACACGGGCGGTCTCCTCAGGCAGGTTGTGGTAGCCGCGCATGACGTGTGGGCCTCTGAGCAGGATCTCGCCGTCGTCGGCGATGCCGACCTCGGATCCGACGAGCGGGGGCCCGACGACGCCGGGAACAGGGTTGTCGGGATCGCCGATACAGGCACCGCCACCGGTCTCGGTCAGCGCGTATCCCTCGATCAGCGTCAGGCCGGCTGTCTGGAACCAGTTGGCGATGTCGGGCGAGAGGGCTGCACTCCCCGAGAGCATGAACCGCATCCGGCCGCCGAGCCGGTCCCGGACCTTGGCGAAGACGAGGCGGTCCGCCAGCCTGAGCTGTAGTCCTGACAGGCGACTGAGCGGCCGGCCGGCGGCGCGTGCCGCGGTGGCCCGCTCCCCCACCCTGAACGCCCAGTCGAAGAGCCTCGAACGGAGGCCGCCCGCGTCGGCCATCATCTGATGGATGCGGCCGTGGACCTTCTCGAAGATCCGGGGCGGGCCGGCCATGATCGTCGGCCGCACGATCGCGAGGTTGTCGACGATCTTGTCCACACGCCCGTCGACGGCGCTGGGGAAGCCGATCTGGAGCTGGACAGTCGCGAGCATCTTGCCGAAGGAGTGGGACAGCGGGAGCCAGAGGTACAGGAGGTCGTCCGGGCGCAGGATCTCGATGGCCTCGGCGCCGGCGCCCATGTAGGTCCAGCAGCGGTGCGGCAGCTCCACGCCCTTGGGCCGTCCTGTCGTTCCCGAGGTGTAGACCAGGGTGGCCAGATGATCCGTTCGCACCCGAGCGACGGCGTCGTCGACGGCCGATGGGTTCTGCGCCAGGTAGTGTGCGCCGAGCGCCTCGAGGTCGGCCATGCTGATCACCCAGTCGCCGTCCGACTGGCCGTCGAAGGTGATGACCCGGATGACGTCGGGCAGGTGCTCGCGCTGAGCGCGCAGCTTGGCGATCTGCGCGTCGTTCTCGGCGAAGACGAGGCGGGCGCCACTGTCGTGGAGGATGAAGCCGACGTCATCCACAGTGGTCGTCGGATAGACGGCCGTGGTCGCCCCGCCTGCGCACATCACCGCCAGGTCTGCATAGATCCACTCGATGCGCGTGCTGGAGGCGATCCCGACGCGCTGTTCGGGTTGGATGCCCAGGGCCAGGAGGCCGGCCGCCATCGTCCTGATCGTCTCCATGGCCTGGGTCCACGACACCGACGTCCATCCGTCGCCGGAGGGAAACTGGTACGCCTCGGCGTGCGGGGTCGCGGCGACCCTGTCGTACAGCATCCGCGGGACCGACTGAGCGGGCTCGGGGTAGCTGCTCGTGTCGAGCGAACCTGCTGTCGCGATCATGACCGTTCCCGTCTGTCAAAGGCACTGGATCTAGCCATCTCCCAGCCTAGGCCCGGACTCCCCCACCACCGGCGCCTGGAGTTCCCCACCTCATACAGGCACGTAGTCCTGCGGCGTCTCCCCATCCCGGGGCTCGGAAAGAGAGTGCCCGCGTCACAGACGGTGGTCGTGGGACAGTTGCGCCATGGTCACCTAGTCCCTGGGGCGGATCCCATGACTACCGCGGATCCCATGACCACTGCGGATCCATGGTCGACGCGAGCTTCACGCCGTCGCCGGAGCGCACCTCGGCCTCGAGTGGGAGGTGGGGCTGCAGCGAGCTGCTGACGATGCAGGGGTCCTGCTGTGCCGCCGCGAGCTCGGCTGGATCGAGGACATCGTCGGCACGGTGTGGCTGCGTTGCTAGGCTGATCGGGCTCAATCCGGTTGGCGACCGGAGGAACCGGAGACATCGATCAGGGGTCGAGGCGTATGCGCAGGTTCGGGTGGCGGGTACTGGCGGTCATCTTCGGCGCGCTGATGCTGTCAGGGTTGGCCATTCCAGCCAACGCAGAGTCCGGAGACCGGATCAGCGAGTTCGTGATCAGCTACACGATCCGCGCCGACGGCACGGTCGAGGTCGTCGAGGATATCGAGTACGTCTTCGCCGGCTCAGATCGGCACGGTATCTACCGCACGTTGATCACTCGCCAGCCGTTCGGTGACGGCTCTGACAGGGATGTCGTCTACGAGGTGCGCGACATCGAGGTGAGCTCGCCCGACGCGCCCGATGAGTGGCGAAAGTCGAACGGAGGCGAGGGTTTCCGCACCACGTGGCTCGCCCTGCAGATCGGCGATCCCGACGAGACGCTGACGAAGAGCACCGCCAGGTACCGGATCCGGTACCTCCTGGATGGGGCCCTGCGCACCGTGGACGGTGTCCCAGAGCTGTACTGGAATGCCACCGGTCTTGACTGGGACGCCGCCATCGACCACGTTCGCGTGAGCGTGGGCGGACCGGCCGGCGTGACCTCGATCAGCTGCTATCAGGGCAGGGCCGGCTCGACGCAGGCCTGCCAGACGAGGACGGAGTCCGGCGCCGCAGTCGCCGAGGCGCGTGACCTGGCCGCCGGTGAGGGCGTGACGATCGCGGTGCAGGTGCCTGCCGGGTCGGTGGCGAACGCCGAGCCGACCGTCGTGCCCGGCGGCAGCCTGCTGAGGGCGGCCAGGGTCTCTCCGCTCACCGTCGGCGGCACAGCTCTGACGCTGTTGCTGGCGCTCTGGGCAGCCGTGTCAACCCGTGCGGCCAACCGTGACCAGCGGTATGCCGGGGTCGCGCCCGGGACGATCGAGCCCACGGCACCGGTGGAGACGGACACGCTGGAAGAGGATCGGATCCCGGTCCGGTTCCACCCGCCGGACGTGCCCCCGGCCCTCGGCGGAGTACTCCTCCGCTCCTCTGCTGCCGCCAGAGCGACCCCCGCAGCGCTCATCGAGCTGGCGCACGCAGGGGCGCTGACCATCGAGGCGGTACCCGACGCCGCCAAGGAGTACGAGAAGACCGGTGGCGTGCGACGGACCGCCACCGCGCGGGATCTGTCGAAGGCGCCCTCGGACTACTCGGTGGCCTTCGCCGAGCGGCTCTTCGAGGCAAGCCGCACGATCACGCTGGACAACCCGGACGATGCGGACCAGAAACGCTTTCAGGAGGCCTCGGCGGCGCTGGTCCAGGAGGTATCGAAGGCGCCCACTGAGCGCGGATGGCGCACCCGTGGGGGCCCACCACGTACCCTGCTCTACCTCCTGCTCGGCCTGGCCGCAGTCATCCTTCTCATCGTGCTGTCGTTCGCCGTCCTGCAGGCCGGCGCTCTGCTGTATCTCGGGCCACTCCTCCTGGCCGGCATCGCCCTCATTGTTGCCATCGTGTTCTGGGCGAACGGGCACCGAACCGCCGAGGGACGCGCCCTGACCGACCAGGTGCTGGGGTTCCGGCGCTACATCGAGACCGCCGAGGCACGCACACTCCGCTTCGAGGAGGGGCAGGACATCTTCAGCGCCTTCCTGCCGTGGGCGATCGTCTTCGACCTGGCCGAGCGTTGGCAGAAGGTATGTGCCGAGCTCGCCGCCGAGGGTCGCATCCCAGACACACCGCACTGGTACTCAGGTCCTGCCTTCTACAGCACCTTCAGCTCACCGGGGGCCACCTTCGGCGAGAGCCTGAGCGCATCTGTCACCAGCGCCAGCGCCGACACGAGCGGCAGCAGCGGTGGTGGGTTCTCCGGCGGTGGCGGCGGGGGCGGCGGGGGCGGCTCCTGGTAGGAGCCGAGCGCCAGAGCCCGTCAACACGTAGACGCACTTGGCGCGTGCGAACAGTGTGGCCGCTGGTTCCTCGGACTCTGCAGGCTGCACCTACTCGACTCGCTCCGGGGATGCCCAGCGCCTTTGATGGCGTCCTCGGTCAGCGATTCTGGTGAGCGGTCCTTGTTGGTTGCTCGTCGGGCCGCTGGTCGCGCAGGCGCACGAGCCCGTCACGAGCGTGGGACTTCACCGTTCCCACCGAGATGCCGAGAGCTGCAGCCGTCTCGGCCTCCGTGAGGGCGTCGAAGTAGCGGAGCACGAGTACCGCACGCTGCCGCGGTGACAGGCTGCGTAGGTCCTCGAGAAGTGAGATGTGATCGGCACTGTCGGTGCCGTGCCTGTCCATCACGTCCGGGACGGTGTCGGTGCTGACCTCGCGCCAGCGGCGAGCGCGCCATCGGTTCGCCGACTCACGCGCCAGCACCGCCCGTACGTACGCCTCCGGGCGGTCCCGGATCCGCGCCCACTTCGGCACCACCTTGATCAGTGCTGTCTGGACGAGGTCCTCGGCGTCGTGCGGGTTGCCGGTGAGCAGGTAGGCCGTGCGGAGCAGCGCGGCTCGGCGGGCGATGACGAACTGCTCGAAGTCGGCGTACCCGGTCATGACGCACCGCCCTGTGCGGCCAGCGCTTCGGCGACCAAGCCTGTGGCGAACGCGACCCGGTGAGGTGCTCCCGCGGTCACGACCACCTGTCGTCTGGCAGGGTCGTCGAACGCATGCTGAGCGTCCGGATCCCTCGGCACGGCCGGGTCGTCGTACGGACGGTCGGCCCCGCGAATGTCCAGCGCCACCATCGTGCCGTCGGGCAACTTCGGGTCGCCCACCTCTCCCACCATGTGTCTGGGGTTCCAGTGACCCAGCAGGATCTCGGAGCCGACCACCCCCACGACGTCGCACAACACCGGCACTTCGAAGAGCAGTCCGTTCGGGTCGTCAGTCGCCTCCGTGATGCGTAGCGGGTCGGCGCACGGCTGCGATTGCCCCGAAAGGTCACCGATCGCCAGGTCCGTTCCTCCGTAGGGCCCGCCGGTCCCGAGGTAGGCATGGCCCGGATATGGGTAGTCGACAAAGTCCACCAGCTTTGCCGCTGTCCCCGGCTCCCAGACCCAGCCCTCTGCGTCGCCGGTTGCGAACGGGCCGCGGGCCAGGCCGTAGAGGTGGGTGGCATCCATCCAGTCGTACGGGATGAGTCCGTGCTCCTCGATCCTCGGTGACTCCTCCTCACCGGTCACCAGGTCGCGGACGACCAATACCTCACCCCGCGCTCCCATCCGGTCTTCGTAGGCGATCCTGCGGCCGTCTGGGGAGAGCGCAACCCCTGGCTTGGCGTCCGAGTACTCCACGTCGACCCACGGGTCGATCGGCAGCGTCCCGAACACACCGCTCTCCGCGACGAGTCCGACGACCTCCGGCGCCCCGTCCGATCTGGGAGTCACCCAGATCGCGAGCAGCGGCCCGGGGGCCGCTCCCAGATCAGGCAGCCGCTCGCTGACGGGGTACCCGATGGGTAGCGAGACGCCGACAGTGCTCGCAGGCACAAGGTCGGAGCGATGGCGCTCTCCGTCCGAAAGGCCTAGACCGATGCTCGCGACGGCAGCGGCAACCGCCACCATCACGGTAGCTGCGACGGCCGCCACCCGCAGACGGTAGGCACGCTTCCCACGCGCCCAGAGCTCGGCCGGCGGTGCACCACCCGCCGGTGCATGCTCTGCCAGCTTCGCCAGCCGCTCCTGCAAGGTATTCATGGCCGCTCCTATCGAAAGCCTCACTGCTAAACACGTCCTGAGCAGGCATTCCGAGGGGCCCGAATCGCAACCGATTTGGAAAGCACCCAATGACGGCTACGGGTTGATCCCTCCAAGCCTGGGCTGGCTTCGGGACCATCTCACCCCCGGCGGGGCAGCCGTGTGCACGCCGAGTGGCAGGACACCGGAGCCCGGTGGACTCAGAATCCCTTGCTGCTCCTGATGCATCTGCGGCCCCATGCAGGGCGTCATCCAGGGATATGGAGGGCTGCCTTGGACGAGTACCCA
>Ga0209313_1000073_pt1 | contig 120330 bp, 74 predicted proteins | sample BioC13SIPDNA_3_FD_185748 | JGI IMG/M metagenome (GOLD analysis project Ga0209313, IMG submission 185748) | Anaerobic biogas reactor microbial communites from Washington, USA - Biogas_R2_B C13 SIP DNA (SPAdes) (version 2) | ecosystem: Engineered > Bioreactor > Anaerobic > Unclassified | place... | reverse complement strand
TCACCCCCTGAACTGCTACCGGAACGGAGATCAGAAGAGGCCACCGGTACTTCGCCCCCATGCCACCGAAGCAACAATCCACCGTTTACCCCGATTGTTTGTCCATCAATTACCTCCCTTGCGCTCACCAGGCGCTCGATCCTGTTTGCGCTGTGGGACGGCGAGGAAAAAGGGATGCTGGGCTCGAAACACTGGGGCGCGAACCCGACGGTTTCGCCGCAGGACGTTGTACTGGCCTTCAATGCGGACATGATTGGCCGTCTGCGGGGTAATACGGTGCACGTGTTCGGCACGCGCACAGCGTGTGGGCTGCGCCGCTGGGCGAGTGAGAGCAATCGGTTCACCGACCTGCTGCTCAATTTTTCGTGGGAAATGAAGCCCAACAGCGATCAATTCTCGTTCGTGGAGCGCAGGATTCCGACGCTGATGGTGCATACGGGATTGCACGACGACTGGCATCGGCCCAGCGACGACGTGGACACGATCAACCTGGAGGGCTCGTCGGCGATCGCTCGACTGCTGTTCGCGATGGTGGTGCAAGCGGCGAATCAACCGGAGCGTTTTGTGTTTCGCAGCGAATCGCGTTCGGAGGGATTGGCGGATCAGAAGCGTCTGGAAAAGTCGGTGCCGCCACGCTCGCCGCGGTTGGGGGTCGCGTGGAAGGCGGCTGACGGCGGTCGCGCAGGGGTCTGCTTGAGTCACGTCACACCCGGTTCGGCTGCCGATCGAGCCGGCTTGCTGATCGGTGATCGCCTGCTCGCCGTAGCGGGGGAGGAGGTGGCGGAGGAAAGTCGGCTGGGAGTCACGATCTGGGCGGCGAGTTCGCCGACGGCGGTTGTGGTCGAGCGTGCTTCAGGCGAGATCCTCAGTGTGCCCGTAGAATTGGATGGCACCCCGTTGCGCTACGGTTTCTCGTGGCGTGAGGACAAAGGGGAGCCGGGCAGCGTAGTGTTGGTGGAAATAGTGCCGTACTCCGCGGCGGATCTTGCGGGGCTGAAGGTTGGCGACCGCATCTATCGTGTGGCAGGCCGAGGTTTTGGCAACGGCGACGAACTGGCTCAGTTGTTGGCCTCTGCGGCTTCGCCTGTTCCCCTGCTGGTCGAGCGAAGCGGACAGCTACGAACCCTGCTCGTGCTCGCCCCTTCCATGCCGTGATCAGGCGGCGGATGCTTGGCGCGGCGTGCGTTGGACATCTCGTTCTCTCGAAAGCATCGTAGCATCATCGTTCGAAAAACAACTGTCCAGTGTTTATCGCGGATCATCCCATGGAGTGGGATGGCCACTTTGACGTGGCGACAGTTATTTCGCGAACGCTGCTAACGTCCTGTTGTCGGCAGACTTGAGCCGTTTTATACTAGTGCGTTCCCAGACGGCTCCGATGGCGTTCGGACGGCACTGGCTGCGGGGCGGCGTTGAATGTCTCTGCCGGCGTTATGGCGATATCGCAAGTCAAGTTACAGAAGACAGTTACGATCACAGGGTGCGTTGAGAATGACGATTGACAAAAGTTTGAAAATCCGCATGGGGGCGATTCGCAACCGCAATGTCCTGACCCGGTCCGAGCGGATCGGGAAGTTGACCGAGGCGGAACGTTGGCAGGAGGGAGACCCCGTTCTGGGGCTGCCGAAGACCCGCGTCCAGAAGGTCACGTTGAAGAAAAAGAAGAAAACCAAGAAGGCCGAGGAAGAAGGGGCTGAGGGCGAGCAGAAGGGCGCTGGCACCTAGACTCCTCCGCGCCGGCGAACTTCGCAGCACAGCGGCGCCGAAGCCCCGACTGGCCGGCCGAAGCCGGGGCCGGTTTGGTTGTGTTCAGGTGCTCAACGGTTCTTCGGAGGTCCGCGATGCGCGTGCATTTAGAGTACGGGCGGACGGGCTTGGACGTCGAGTTGCCGGATCGCTCGGTGGTGCGCGCGTTGTGTTACCAATCCGTGCCGTCGCTGACCGATCCGCAGGCCGCTTTACTGGCGGTCTTGCGGCAGCCGACCGGTTCGCTTCCGTTAGCGCGACTTGCGGCTGGGCGTCGAAACGCGTGCATTCTGATTTGCGATGTGACGCGGCCGGTGCCCAACGCGATGATGCTACGTGCGATCCTCCAGAGCTTGGAGGCCGCCGGCCTTGCTCGCGAGCACATCCTGATTCTGATCGCCACGGGCCTGCATCGGCCCAATGAGGGCGACGAGTTGGCGGAGATGGTGGGTCCCTGGATCGCCGAGAACTATCGGATTGAAAACCACCGCGGGCAACGGTTGCAGGAGCATACTCATCTGGGCACCAGTCCTCGCGGCGTGCCGATCTGGCTGGACAGTCGCTATGTGCAGGCCGACTTGAAGATTGCTACGGGGCTGATCGAACCGCATTTCATGGCAGGCTTTTCCGGCGGGCGAAAGCTGATTTGCCCCGGCATCGCCGCGTTGGAAACGATCAAGGCCTGGCACAGCCCTGCTTTTCTCGAGCATCCGCGCGCTGATTCCGGCATCCTCGACGGCAATCCCGTCCATGAAGAGAACACGTGGATCGCCCGCCGCGCCGGTTGCGATTTCATCGTCAACGCGGTGCTTGACGCCCAGCGGCGGCCCTTGAAGTTTGTGGCGGGCGATCTGGAACAAGCGTTTCTGGAAGGTTGCAAGTTCGTTCGGAGGATCGTCGTCGATACCGTGTCCGAGCCGGTGGACATTGTTGTCACGAGCAGTGCCGGGTATCCGCTGGACACGACTTTTTACCAGGCGGTCAAGGGCCTGGGAGCTGCGTTGCCCATCGTCAAGCGCGGCGGGACGATCATTTTGGCGGCCAGTCTGTCCGAAGGGATCGGCAGTCCTCAGTTTTGCAGTCTTTTTGAACAGCACGCTACGCTGAACGAGTTCCTGCAGAGAATCCAGGGCGATTACTTTGTGATGGATCAATGGCAGTTGGAAAAGCTGGGGCAGGTCTGCCGAAAAGCCAAGGTGCGGGTGGTCAGCGACGGCCTGTCCCCGGCGACGATCGACGGCTTGTTTGTGCGCAGCGCTCCGAGCGTCGAGGCGGCGGTGGCAGACGCGCTGAGAGAGTACGGGCCGGAGGCCCGAATCGCGGTGATTCCCAAAGGGCCTTACGTCTTGGCCCAAGTTGCTCCGATCCCGGCGGTCCCCGACGCGACCTAGACAACTTTTCCACGACGCGACGATCGCGATTTCTGGCCGCCCACTGCTTTCACGGCGTGGCCGATGCGTTAAGATTTGGCGAGGATTACGGGCTGAACCGCGCGACGCGGGAAAGAAACCCGGAAGCTGGCGGCAGAGGTGTTTGACATCACTGCTAGCAGGGCTACAATCGGGCCTTTCGACAGGCGACAGTGATGACTCCGGGAAACGCCAATCGCGTGAAACGGAGCATCTTTGAAGGAATCGCGCTGCCGTCACCGGTAGCCAGGAAGTCGAGACGTTCGGGCCTGAGAAAGTGGCCGATTTTGGAGGTCTCCGAGTCATTCGAAGTTCCGGTTCTTCGTCAGAGTCGAACCTGGGGATGACGGGGGATCGCCCGCCGGGCACTTGCCGGTCCGCGCCGGCTCGCAGGCGTGCTTTCGAACCGAGCAACGGTGACTGCGGTATGCGCAAAGGAAGCGTCCTGACGTGAACCATAACGATAGGGAAATCGTGTTGGCGATACGAACCGCCTTGGCCGAGCGCGTCGGCCAGGACCGGTTTGACGTGTGGTTCGGCGCCGGAGTCCGGTTGCAGACCGAGGGGCGGCAGGTGCGGGTCCTGGTCGGGGAGCAGTTTTTGTTGGATCGCATCCGCAGCCAGTTCCGCGGCGACTTGGAAAGCGTTTGCAAACATGTCATCGGCGCGGCGGTCGCGTTGGAATTCCAGCTCGATCCCGCTGTTGCAACACCGCCGCGCCGGCGGTCCCCATCGACAACCCCTCCGTCCCCGGCAGCGTCTCGGCGCGCGGCGGACGCCGCAGCATCCTCGGGGGAGCACCGCGATCGGTCGCCCCAGGCAGGGCGCCGGCCCTGGGCCACCCTGGACGAATTCGTGATCGGACCCAGCAATTGCGTGGCGTTCACGGCTGCCCAGCGCGTGCTGCAGAATCTGGGGCAGGTTTCGCCGCTGCTGATCCACGGGCCGACGGGGACTGGGAAGACGCATTTGTTGGAAGGCGTGGCGCACGCGGCGCGGGGGATGCGAGGCGTGAAACGCGTGGTCCTGATGTCCTCCGAGCAGTTCACTTCGTACTTCCTGGAGGCCCTGCACGGCGGCGGCTTGCCGAGCTTCCGCCGCAAACACCGCGACGTGGACGTCTTGCTGATCGACGACGTGCAGTTCTTCAGCGACAAGCGGGCGACGATTGTAGAACTGAAGCACACGGTCGACACGTTGCTTCGCGAGCGCCGCCAGTTGGTGTTTGCGGCGGATCGGCCGGTGGGGGAGATCAGCGGATTGGGGCCCGAACTGGTCGCCCGGATCTCCGGCGGGCTGGTATGCAGCGTCGAGTCGCCGGAGGAAGAGACTCGCTTGCAGGTGGTCCGGCAGTTGGCCCAGCGGCGGCGTTTCGCGGTGCCGGACGAGGTCCTGCAGTTGATTGCGAGTCGCGTCCCCGGCGATGTCCGGCAGTTGGGTGGCGCTCTGAATCGGCTGCAAGCGATGGGTGAAGCTTTGCGTCAGCCGCTGACGCCGGAATTGGCCGAGAGCGCGTTGGCCGACGTCTTCCGATCGACGACCCGGATTGTCCGTCTGCCGGACATCGAGACGGCCGTCTGTGACGTGTTTGGCATCGACGTCCGCAGTCTGCAGTCGCACCGGAAGTCGAAGACGCTGGCTCAACCGCGGATGCTTGCCATGTGGCTGGCGCGCAAATTCACACGGGCGGCCTTTTCGGAGATTGGCGAGTATTTCGGGCGGCGCAGCCACAGTACGGTGATTTCGGCGCAGAAGAAAGTGGAGTGTTGGCTGGTCGGCGGCGACAAAGTCCAGTTGGGAACCGGCGACTGCGATGTCCGCGACGCACTCCGCCGGGTAGAAGCGCGGTTGCGGACAGGTTGAAACGGCTCTGGCCTCATGTGGTTCTCGCGATTGTCCCTCAAATTGTTCCTGGTCTACGCCGTCCTGATCATCGGCCTGGCGACTGTCTACGTGCTGTGGATTGCCGGTCTGCAGCGGCAACTGGTCGCGGAGCAGGTCGATTTGCGGCTGCGGGACACGGCCTTGGCGTTGGAGAGCGATGTCCGGGAAATGCTGGTGGAGGGCCAGCAGGACCGGCTCCAGCGGATCGCGGTGGACTTGGGGCGCGCGGCGGGGATGCGGGTCACCATTCTCGATCCGGAAGGGGTGGTGCTGGCCGACACGGACGAGGATCCGGCCGTGATGGAGAATCATCGCTACCGGGCCGAAATCCAGCAGGCGGCGGAGCGGGGCATTGGCAAAGTCGTGCGTTCGAGTGCCACGCTGCAACGCCGCATGTCGTATCTAGCCCTGCGGTTGGACGAGCGCGGCAAACCGGTGGCATTTGTCCGCCTGGCGTTGCCGCTGGAGTCACTCGACGCCCAGGTTGCCGCCCTGCATCGGTATCTGTGGATTTCGGCGTTGATCGTGGGCGCGATCGCCCTGGTGCTGACGTACGCGATCGCCGCTCACATCATGCGTCCGTTGTCTCGGCTGACGGAAGCGGCCGAAGCGGTGGCCGGAGGCAACTACGAGCAGAAGATCCCGGCTGGCGGGATGGACGAGTTGGGGATTTTGGCTCGTGCCGTCGGTCACATGCAACGCGTGCTGACTCGGCAAGTGGTCGAGTTGCGGGAGAATTCGCAACGGTTGGAGACGGTTTTGAGCAGCATGGTCGAGGGCGTGTTGGCCGTCGATGCCGACCAGCGCGTGTTGTTCGCCAATGAAGCCAGCCGCAAACTGCTGGGCATTGAGGCCCAGGAGGTCGTGGGCCGGCCGCTGCTGGAGGTGACTCGCAATCGCCCCGTGCGGAGCGCCGCCGAGGAAGCCTTGCGGCTGCAGGAACCGTACGAGCTGGAGTTTGAGGACAGCGGCCCCCAGCGCCGCTTTCTGGCCGTTCGCGCCAGCCGCTTGCCGGGCGAGCCCTGTCCCGGCGTCGTGGTCGTGCTGTACGACATCACCAAGCTCCGCCGGCTGGAAAACGTGCGGCGCGAGTTTGTCGCGAACGTGTCCCACGAGTTGAAAACGCCCTTGTCCTCCATCAAGGCTTACGCCGAGACCCTGCGGCTGGGCGCGATCCATGACGCCGAGCACAACGAGCAGTTCGTGGCGCGGATCGAGGAGCAGGCGGACCGGTTGCATCGGCTGATCCAGGATCTGCTGCACCTGGCCCAGGTCGAGTCGGGCCGGCAGGCATTCGACATCCGACTCGTCTCGCTGGGCGAACTGGTCGAACGATGTGTGCCGGTCTACCGGGAACGGGCCCACGCGAGGAGTTTGACGTTCGTCATCGAGCCAACCCAGGCCGCGGTGATGGTCCGTGGCGACGAGAGCGGTTTGGAGACGATTCTTGACAACCTAGTCGCCAACGCCATCCAATACACGCCGGAAGGCGGCCGGGTGACGATCCGCTGTCGCCGGGAAGCCAATGCGGCGGTGCTGGAAGTCGAGGATACCGGCGTCGGCATTTCGCCGGGCGACCAGCAGCGGATTTTTGAGCGATTCTATCGCGTCGACAAGGCCCGCTCGCGGGAACTGGGCGGCACGGGCCTGGGACTGGCCATCGTCAAGCACTTGACTCAGGCCTTCGGCGGCCAAGTCAGCGTGAGCAGCGAACTGGGCCAGGGCAGCGTCTTCCGCGTCCAACTGCCGCTGGCGGCGTGAATCCGACGATGTCCAGGCCCGGCGCTGACCGCGGCCGGCTGCAGTCGTCCCCACGACTTGGCTCGCTGGGCGTCGTTTGACGAAGGACGGTGGCCTCAGCCGGCGCCCGGCGGCTGACCGGAAAGACGGCAGCCAGAGAGAGAGCCCTTGGAGGAACGCGACCAGGAAGAGCCATCGGAACGAGCGCGGCGCGCCGGACCGTCGCCGTCTGGACGTTTGACCGGGCGGGCGGGTAGGATGGGTTGAGTTGCCGTGTTTGGCCTCGCCGAATTGGGACGTCTTCGGTTGTCTGCCGGGCGTCTTGTCCGTTGATCTTGCGAGCGTTGATTGTCTCATGCCCATTCGTCGTCGAACGTCGCTTTGCCGTGAGGGCTGGTATTTGGTGCTGCTGGCAGCGGTCGTGCTGACGTGGGCGCTGTTGCGGGAAAACAATCTGCTGCTGCTGGTCGCTGGGCTGATGTGCGGAGCGCTGCTGGTCAACTGGCGGCTGTCGGCGGCGGCGTTGCGGGGCGTGAAAGCCGAGCGGCGCGTGGTGTCCGGGGGGCATGCGGGCACTTGGCTAACGATCGAGGTCGAAGTCGTCAACGGGCGTCCGCGGTTGGGCAGCTGGGCCGTCTCGGTGGAAGACTGTCTGCAACGGCAGGGCGGCCGGGGCGACGAGCCGCCGGTGCGGCCGGCGCTGATGTTTCCCTACGTCCGCGCTGGGCAGGGCGTGCGGCAGTCGTATCGCGTGCGGCTTCCGCGGCGCGGCCGTTATACGTTGGGGCCGTTGCGTGTTTCCACCCGGTTTCCCTTCGGGCTCGTGGAGCGGACGCTGTGGCTGGCCAGCGACGCCCCGCTTGTCGTGTTGCCGCGGCTAGGGCGGCTGCGGCCGGTCTGGGGGCAGCATTACCAAGCGACGCCGCACGGCCTGCGCGGCGCGCGGCGGCCGGGTTACGTACCGGGCGACTTCTTTGCCGTGCGGGAATGGCAAGCCGGCGACAGTGTTCGCTGGGTGCATTGGCGGAGCACGGCCCGGCATCGGGAGTTGGTGGTGCGGCAGTTTGAACAGCCGGGCGAGCGCGAGTTGGCGGTGTTGCTCGATTTGTGGGAAGCGGACGAAGCCCCGCCGGAACAGCGGCGCCGCGTCGAACTGGCCGTCAGTTTCGCCGCCACGCTGGTGGCGGACTTCTGCGGCCGCAGCCGGGGCCACCTGGTGCTGGCCGTGGCTTCGGCACAACCTGTCTGCCTGGCGAGTCCGGCCACGGTCGCGATGTCGCGGGACGCGTTGGAGGCGTTGGCCTTGGCAACGGCGTCGCCCGCCGTGCCGGCGGCGGAGTTGCGTCAGACGATCTTGAGCCGCGTGCCGCCGCACTCCGACGTGGTCCTGATCAGCACTCGTGAGAATGCCGAGTCGGAACTCGCCGCGGTGTTGGCTGCGGCGGCGAGTTCCGCTTCTGGTACGCCGCGCCGCGTGGTTTGGGTCGATGCGGCCGATGCGGCTTTGGCCGAGTACTTCCAGGTCGAACCGCGGGTTGCGGAGGCCGGGCCATGAGCATCGGGCGGAGGATCGAGCTGCAGATTGCGCTCCTGACCGTGATGGGCGGCTTCCTGCTCAGCCTGGGCGGAGCCAGCCCGGTGTTGCCGATTTGCCTGTTGGCGGCAGCGGTGCTGGCGACGCGTCAGGCGGACGGAGAGCCCCGTTTTGCGCTGCCGACGGCCGTGGTCAACGTTTCGATCTTCGTGATTGCGTTGGCCAGCGTCTGGCGGCTGGCGGCCGCCTACGGCACGCGGGAGGTGATCCTGCTGGGCGAGGCGTTTGGCGGTTTGCAAGTGGTTCTGTTATTTGAGCGGAGGACCGCGCGCACGCGCTGGGACCTGTTCAGCTTGAGCCTGCTGGCCGTGTTCCTGTCTGCTTCCCTTGTGCAGGGACCGTTGTACGCCCTGGCATTGCTGGCGTATTGTTTTTACGTTCTGGCTACGCTCGGCCTGATCTGTCTGGAGAGCGCCCGTCTGCGCATCTCTGGAGCCGGCCTGGAAGGGCGGGCGGCGGCGGTCGCTGGCCCGGTGCGCGGCAGTTGGTGGCGGTTGCTGGGCATCGCCGCATCGACGACGATCGTGGGTCCGCTGGCGTTGTTTCTGCGGTTTCCTGAGCCGGCCGCCGCGCGGCGGGATTCAAGCCGGCCGCACGAGAGCCCTGAGGCGGGGACGCGTGAGGAAGTCCGTGCGGACGAGCCGGCCGCGTGGCAGGCCGTCTCGTCCGGCGCCGACGATGCGGCAGCCATCGGCCGCGAGTTTTGGTGGCGTACCGGGCGAATGACGCTCAGCGCGTTCGTCGTGGCCGTGATCGTGTTTTGTCTGGCGCCGCGTTTCGGGCGGATCGAGTTTGAACTGCCGCCGCTGGGCGACCTGCCTTGGCAGCCCGGTTCGCCGCGGCCGATGCGCGTCGTCGGCTTTACCGACCGCGTCCGGCTAGGCGAAATAGGAACGATGTCGGAAGACCAGCGGCTGGTCCTCGAACTGCAGCTGATGGATCACCTGGGCGGAAAGCCCTACCGGTCCCGCGGCAATCTTTACTTACGCGGAGCGATCCTGACTCGATACCGCGGCGGGCATTGGGAGTTCGCGGAAGCGGATGCGCAAGCGAGCCTGCGGCAGTTGGCCACGCAGCGCCCGGCCGATCTCCGTGCTCTGGTGCGGCAGCGGATTACCGTCGAGCCGTCGGCCGAACGGGACTTGTTCTGCATCTGGCCCTTCCTGCTGCTGGATGACGATCCGCCGCTGCGGTTCCACTCGCGGACCGAGCGGATCCACCGGCGGCGCGACATGTTCGAGCGCAGCTTTTCCTATGAACTGGTCACGACGGCGTTTCGGGACGGTGTCCAGTCGCCCTGGATGCCGACCGAACGGGAAATCGATGCCAGCCTGCATTTGGCTTGGCCGGCGGAACTCCTGCCCGGTCTGGCCGGCTTGGCGCAACGCTGGATCGACGAATCGCGGATCCCGGCCGCCGATCCAGTCGCTCGCGCCCGCTGGCTGGAGAGCCGCTTTCTGAATTCCGGCCGGTTCCAGTACAGCCTGGAGGCCACGCCGCGGGACGTGGGCACGGATCCGATCGAGGACTTCGTCATCCGCCACCGGCAGGGCCACTGCGAATACTTCGCCAGCGCCCTGGCGCTGATGCTGCGCAGCCAGGGCATTCCCTCGCGGCTGGTGGTCGGCTTTCGGGAGGATGAGTACAGCGAGTTGAGCGGGACGTATCGCGTCCGTCAGTCGCATGCGCACGCCTGGGTCGAAGCCTACATCCCGCGGCAGCGGCTTCCGAAGGGCGCGATTCGCGAGGAGGGACTTTTTGATTGGTCCTACGGTGTCTGGCTGCGGCTCGACCCCACGCCGTCTTTTTCCGCGCGGCCGACGGGAGTTGCGGGGTTGACGCGTCAGGTCGAGAACTGGTTCAGTCTGTTGCACTCGTTCTGGCGGGATAACGTGCTGTCGATGAGCGGCACGCGGCAGCGGGAAGCCCTGTATGGGCCGCTGGTGGTGCAGGTCCGCCAAGCCGCGTCGAGCCTGGCCGATCCGGGCCTGGGGGATGCGGGTGGCGGGCAAACGCTGCTGGGTTGGATCGTCTGGTTCGTGTGGTGTGCGGGAGCGGTGGGTTGCCTCTTGGCGGCGGTCTTCTGGCTGTTTCGCCAGAAGCTTCCGGCCTGCTGGCGAGGCCCGCTGCGGATGCCCGCGGCCCGGCGCAGGCTGCAAGCGTCCAGCAGCCGTCCGGCTGTGGCCTTCTATCAGCGTCTGGAAACGCTGCTGGCCCGTCACGGTCACGTGCGGGCCGCGTCCCAGACGCCGCAGGAGTTCGCGGACGAAGCCGCCAAGCGCATCGCTGCGGCCGGCGGTGATGCGCAGGTGAGCGACTGGACGAAACACGTCGTCAAGGCGTTTTACGAAGTCCGTTTCGGCGCGGGCCGCCTGGCCAACGACCGCGTCGCCACGGTCGAAGCCGCGCTGCACCAGTTAAGCCGTGCCGCTCGTCCGGCTGCCCAGAAACCCAGCCCAGCCGTTGCGGATCGATCCGCGGCCGGGCGACGCCGCTGACGGCTGACGGATTGGCTGGACGGCGGATCGGGGCAACGCCGCCAGCAGCCGCTAGCGCTGATACGTTCCCACCAATTCGCCTTCGGCCAAGACGTGGCCGTCCATGGCCTTCAGCAGCGTTTTCTTGTCGAGGCCGGGGCGGACCTTCAACGGAGCGTCCAGCGCGTACAGACGAAAATGGTAGTGATGCACGCCATGGCCGGGGGGCGGCGCGGGGCCGCGGTAGCCGATGGTCCGGCCGTTGGACCAGGAATTGCGTCCCTGCAGTGCGGCGGTGGGGTCGTCAAGTTGCGGATCGGCGGGGACTCCTTGAGGCAGTTCGCGCAGACTGGAGGGCAGCTTGTAGATCAGCCAATGCACCCAGGGTTCCGCGGTGGGGGCGTCCGGGTCGTCGCAAATCAAAGCCAGCTCTTGGGTCCCGTCCGGAATTCCCTCCCAGCGCAGCGGCGGCGAGAGGTCTTGGCCGTCACCGGTAAACAACTTCGGAATCCGCTCGCCTTGGGCAAAGGCGGAACTTGCGATCGTCATGCTCATGTCCTGACCTCCTTCCAAAACCGGCTCGACACGCGCTGCCTGCGGCGACTGGATGTGACCTCGGTGCAGGTCCACCCATGTGCCGCAGTCGCAACGGATGCCGCGGCCAAAGGGAAACAACGTGACATCGTAGGATCGGCCGCAGTGCGGACAAGTGATGGCCATGACGGATGCTCGCTGGAACCAACCATCGATTGTACCAGGACCACGCGATCGTGCCCATCGTCGAGGCCTCGTCGAGGGACGCGCTGCCGTGCGACTGCGGCATGTGCCAGCGACTCAAGCCGGCCTTTTCGCGAGGCCAGCGAAGTCGAACGCAGTTTTCGCTATAATCCACTGCGCCAGACAGGCTGGCTACCGCAGGGAGACGAACGCATGTCCGCCACTCACGTCGAACCAGGCGAACTCGGCGGCCGCCGGAAGGTGGAGCGCCGGCAGGCGGATTCCTCGCTGCCGCCAACGGACAGTGTCTGTCGGGTTGCCATCCTCACGCCGCCGGGCCGCGGCGCCGTGGCGAGCGTCGCGGTCGCTGGCCCGCAGGCGACGTCGTGCGTGGACTTGTTTTTCCGCACCGTCACAGGCAGGCCGCTGGGGGAATTTCCCTGCGGGCGTATCCTCTTCGGCCGCTGGCAGGGGGCGGGCCCGGCCGGCGAGGAGGTTGTGGTTTGCCGCCGCACGCCGCAGGAGGTGGAGATCCATTGCCACGGCGGCCGGCTTGCGGCTCGGACGATCGTCGATTCGCTGGTCGGCCGCGGGGCCCGAGAGATTTCTTGGCAGGACTGGGCGACTCGGCAAACTGCGGGCCGAATCGAGGCGGAAGCCCGCATCGCTTTAGCCGCGGCGCGCACCGAACGCACCGCGGCGATCCTGTTGGACCAGTGGCGAGGCGCTCTGCGATCGTCGCTAGCGCAAGCCGTGGCGCACCTTCGTCGCGGCGAACCGGCCGCAGCGGCGCTGATTCTGCAAACCTTGCAGCAACGGGCGGACGTGGGCCTGCACTTGGCCGCGGCCTGGAGGGTCGTGCTGACGGGACGACCGAACGTGGGCAAGAGCAGTCTGATCAACGCGGTCCTGGGGTTTGAGCGGTGCATCGTTCATGCCGAACCCGGCACGACGCGCGACGTCATCACCGCCCAAACCGCCCTGGAGGGCTGGCCGGTGGAACTTGCCGACACGGCCGGCGTGCGCGACGGCACGGACGAAATCGAAGTTGCAGGCGTCCGGCGGGCGCGCCAACAACTCGAGCAGGCGGACCTGGTCGTCCTAGTGTTCGACACCTCCAGCCCGTGGACGAAGGCGGACGACGCGGCGGTGGCCGAATGGCCCGATGCGCTGGTGACGCACAACAAATGCGACTTGGCGCCGGGGCTGCCGCAAGCCCGGCCGCCGGGCCTGACGGTCAGCGCCGCGACAGGCACGGGGATCGACACCTTGAGCCACGAAATCGCCCGGCGGCTGGTTCCGCAACCGCCGGCTCCAGACGCGGCAGTTGCATTCACGCACGCGCAGATCCAAGTCGTGCAAGCCGCGCAAACAGGGCTTGCGGCGAGCCACAACGACGAAGCGTTGTCGATGCTGACGCGGCTTCTGGCAGAATAGCGACGGTCGCCGAGCGCGAAAGAAAGCCGCGGACACGAAGACAAGACGCAAAAAAGGGAAAAACGAAAAAACCACAAAAAGCGAAAAGGACAGGTCCGGTCCTGTACACACGGGCGAAATCCTCCTCGCCACGCTGGCACGGCTGGGCGTGCTCGAATTAGAATCAATCACGTCCGAGGCTCAGGGGCCCCCGCGGTCCTGCCCGACGTGCGAACCCGATAACGTCGTCGCCCCCCTGGCGTAAACCCGTTGACAAGCATGACGCTCTGTCGCGTGCCGAACGCCGGATAAGGCAGCATGGGGCTCCAGCCTCGGATCGACCAGGGTGGCGAATACGGCACCACCACACGACAGAGATCGCTCGTGCGTCTTTCAGTGCCCAGGGCTCCTGAGTCATTTTTTTAGCCGCCTCACGCCGACCTCGCTCGCCGACCGCGCTCGAGGTGCGTGCTAATCCCCGTCCCGCCAATCACCACATGGCAGCTTTTCTTCACGCAGCCCACGACGCCGCCGTCGGCCTCGCGATGCGGCTGAGTTGCCGATGGTCGCCGTCTTCCGGGTGGGCCGCCGCTGCCTCGGAGCGCAGCGGGCGACTTGCCCGCCATTGACTTGTTTAGCGTTTCCCGCTGCGAAGGCTTGGTCCGCTCTGACCCACCCTACGCGCGTCGAACGGTTCGGGTCGGCGCCCGCGAACAAACAACGGGGCGCCCGCTTTCCGCCAGCCACGTCCGGCCGCCGCTGGGGGAGAAGACGAACGACACGATTCAACCGGCAGCGGCCTCACCATCGTGTCTTCGGAGTTCGGATCTGCGCGGCAGCCAATACGCCAGCGATCTCTTCGGCGATGTCGGGCAAAATCACGTCCAAGTCTGCCCAGGCAATATTCCCCTCGTCCGAGGGCGAGTCGTGGGAGGATGTCATCACGAGATCTCGCTCTCGCACGCTCGCGTCCGCGGTTAGGCCGCATCGAGAAGCCGCCGACTCTTCTCCGCTGGCGAGCGGCGCCCCCTTGCTGTGGTTGATGAAGTTGATCACCGCCACGACATCGGCCGCGGTGCAGGACCCGTCGGCGTTCACGTCGTAGTACGGAGGCGGCGAGGCGGAGGGCGGCGGTAAGGACGGGTCGCTGCTGTGGCTGTTGATGTAGTTGATGACGATTAAGACATCGAGAGCCGCGACGACGCCGTCGCCGTTGACATCGTGAGGATTCAACCGGTTGTGCCAGCCGAGGTTGTCGTCGAGATTGGTTACCCCGACGTCGGGCACCTGCAAGCCGTGATAAAACGCATCGCCGCTGGTTACCGGCGAGACGACAATCGAATAGACTTGGTCCCCGTCGTGCAGATCGTCGTCAACCCCGATAACCGTGACCGTTTGCGGGAGGTTCCAATCGGCGGCGGTAAACGTCAGACTCGCCGGCCACACAGTGCCCTCGGTCAAATCGCTGGAGGAAACGCCGACGATCACGTCCTCCGTCGGCTGGCTGGTCAAGCGGATCGTCAACGTGGCCTGATCTCCCGCTTCGGACGTGAGCAGTCCGCCATCCGGATCGACGACAAACCCGGCGGTGTCGTTGTCCGTGATTTCGGCTGCGAGCGAGGCCAGCGGGATTTCGTCGTAGCCCGGATCAGCGCTGGAGGCCGCATGCTCGATCCGGCCCGTGTGCGAGTCTTCGGCCACGGCGTCGTCGACGGCCCAGACCCTCACCACCTGGGGCAAGTTCCAGTTGTCAGCCGTAAAGGTCAGGCTGGCCGGGGACGCGGTCAGTTGGCTGTCCGGCAGGATCGCGATCACCACGTCGGACCTGGGTTGCGCCGCCAGGGCCAGCGAATAGATATCGGAAGACCAGCCTTCCGTCAGCCACGTCTGCCCGCCGCCCTGGACGATCGTCACCCCCGCCATGTCGTCATTGCGGTTGGTCACCGAAACGTCGGCCGAATTGACGCCGTGGAAGTTCACGTCGTCGCTGACGGCAGCCGCCGTCAAAATCGTGTAGTCCGCGTCCCCGTCGTCGAACGGATCGTCCACGCCCGTCACGGTCACTGTTTGCAGAGTATCCCATGTGGACGGCTGAAAGGTGAGTGTGGCCGGCGCCACCGTTCCCTCGGCCGGATCGCTGGAGGACAAGCCGATCGAGACGGGGGCCGTCGGCTGGCTGGTCAAGCGGACCGTAAAGGTCGCGCTGCCGCCGGCTTCGGTAGTGGCCAGCCCGCTGGTTGGAACCACCTCGAAGCCTGCGGCGTCATTGTCAAAAATCTCAACCGTAACCGGAGCGACCGCGATTCCGTCATAGTGCGCGTCGCCGCTGGTTGCAGCGTGCGTGATTTGGCCGGAATGCGGCCCCTCGATCAGCGCGTCATCCACGGCGGTCACTGTCAGCGTCTGCGGCGCGTTCCAATTGGCGGCCGTGAACGTCAGGTCGGTGGGGGAAACGTTCAACTGGTCGTCCGGCATCATGGTGATGGTCACTGTGGCCGCCGGCTGGGCACGCAGCACCATCGTGTAGGTCGCTACCGATCCGCTGTCACCTTCGGTCGCCTGCAGCGGATCATCGACTAGGGCCACCGTCACCCCCGCCAGATCGTCGTCCAGGTTGATCACCGACACATCCGCCGGGTTCAGGCCGGCGTAGTTGCTGTCGTCGCTGACCGCCGCAGCCGTCACGATGGTGTACGCCACGTCGCCATCGACGGTCCAATCGTCCGCGCCGGTGACGGTGACCGTCTGCGGCGCGCTCCAGTCGGCCGCGGCAAACGTCAGGCTCGCAGGCGACACCGTGCCCTCGTCCGGGTCGCTCGACGACAGGCCGACCGTCACCTCGGCCGCCGGCTGGCTGGTCAGCCGGACCGTCAACGTCGCGGTGCCGCCCGCCTCGGACGTGACCAGCCCCTCGGTCGGGCTGACCACGAAACCGGGCTCGTCGTTGTCGGTGACCTGCACCGTCAGCGTTCCGATCGCGATTCCGTGGTACAGGGCGTCGTCGCTGGCTGCGGTGTGGGTGATGCGGCCGGAATGGAGTCCCTCCGCCAATTCGTCATCCACGGCTGTCACGGTCACGGGTTGAGGCGTGTCCCAGTCGGCCGGCGTAAACGTCAGGGTGCCGGGCGAGACCGTCAGTTGGTCGTCCGGCATGAGGAGGACCTCAACATCGGCCAGCGGTTGCGACTGCAGCACGACTCCGTACGCGCCGCCGGCGCCCCCTTCGGCAGCCGCCGGCGGATCCTCGGAAAACACGATCGCGACCCTGGCCGTATCATCGTCCATGTTTACGGCCCACACGTCCGCTGGATCGATCCCGTGATAGTTGAGATCCTCGCTGACGGTCGGCGCGGCGATGATGCGGTAGGTGGAATGGCCGTCGTCCACGGTGTCGTCACGCCCGGTGAGCGTCACGACCTGCGTCTGGTTCCAGTTGTCCCGCGTGAACGTCAACCGCGGTGGCGACGGGCTGCCTTCGCTGTCGTCACTCGAACTCAAGTCGATCGCAACGTCGGACCGGGGCGGCGCGGTCAGCACGACGGTGAACGTGGCCGTTCCGCCTGCTTCTGTGGTGATCAATCCGCTGACGGGCTGTACCAGCACGCCGGGAGCGCCGCTGTCCATGACAAGCAGCGTGGCGGTCGCTTCCTCGAAACCGGCCGCGGCGGCGGTGATCGTGACCGTTTGCGTGCCGTCCGCGGTGAGATCGTCCCACGCGGTCACGACGAAGGTGGCGGACGTCTGTCCGGCAGGGATGACCACGGTGGCGGGAACGGTCGCCTCGGTGGTGTCACTACTGGTTAGAAGAACCGTCAAGTCGTCTTCGGTGGACCCGCCGCGGGTGACCGTGCCGGTCGTCGCGTCCGGGTCGTTTGCCTCGAACACAGCGTCGTCGGCCACGGTTACCGTCAACGTGCCACGATTGCCGAAATTCAAATCCGTCACCGAGTCGCCGGGGCCGATCCGCACGGCGTAGCCCTGGTCGATCACGGTCCGCGATTTCTCCCAAGCGTACAAGGCCGCGACCTCGGCGTCGCCCAACGCGCGATCGTGGATGCGAACGTCGTCGATCATGCCATCGAAGGTCCAAGTCAAGGGAAAAGTCGGTCCCGTCCCTAATACCAGCGGCCCGGGGCCCGTGTCTAATGACCTGCTCGCGGTTTTCGCTCTCTGACCATCCACGTAAATCGTCACGGCGGCTCCATCATAGGTCAGAGCATAGGTCAGAGTCAGCAAATGCCAGTCCTGGTCTGCCACGACTCCTGACGAGAAGCTCGATTGCCTCAGATAGGCATACCACTCGTTGTTTGAAATCATGGCGATACCAAAGGCCTTGCTTGTCTCGAATATTCCCCAGCACGCAACCGCATCTACCGAGTCATCGACCTGCGCGTCCGCTGAACGAGCCCAGACCGATAGCGTCCGGGGGGCGGCAGCCCGCGGCAGGTCGGGATGATCCACCGCCATCCAGGCGTTGCCGTCGAAGAAGTACGCATTGTCGTCCAGGTCGAACCGGTCCCGCGCCAGCGTCGCGCCGGTGTTGTCCGCAACGATACCGCTGACCGCGTCGACCGCGCTGCCGCGGAACGGCAACTGGGCCACCAGCGAAGCATCGTCCAGCACGGTCCTGGGAGGAACCCACACCCAGCCGTCCGGCACGATCTCGCGGACGATGTAGACTCCGGGCGCCAGGTTGTCGAAGCGGTAGCGGCCGGTCTCGTCCAAGTCCGTCGTCGCCGGATCGTCGGCCTGCGTGACCGTCCAACGCTCGCCTTCTCCGGGGTCCCACTGCCCGTCGCCGTCGGCATCGGTCCAGTCCCGCACGCCGTTGTCGTTGTCGTCCAGGTAGACGATCACGCCGGGGACACCCGACTCGAGCCACTCGCCGTCGGCACTTCCGGCGCCGCAAGCGCTCCCGACGCTGCTGCCGCCTCCGCCGGTTCCCGGAGTCCCCGTTCCGCCCGGCGAGAACGTTACGGCGCCAAAGAACTTGGCCACCAGATCCGCCGGGCCGGTGAACAGATCGGCCTCGGGGTCGATCATCCGCAGCGTGTACAGCGTCGCGTTGCTGCCGGCTCCGAAGGCGCTCAGGTTGACCTGCATCGTGCCCAGATTGGCGACTTCGTCACCGTACTCCAAGACGTTGGGTTCGCCGTCGGAGACGAACAGCATGTTGGCGGAGCCCGGCGGAGGATTCACGGCGGCGATCGTGTCAGCCACGGCCTGCAGCGCGGCGTTGTAGTTCGTCCGGTCCTCGCGCTGCAGCGCTCGCAGGACTTGTTCGACGTCCAATACGCCATCGCCGTCCAGGTCCGCCGAGGGCGACGTAAACAGCTGCAATCCCGGCGTCGCCGGGTCCATGTCCTGGGCGGCGGCCGTCTCGCCAAAGGCCACAATCGCGACGCTGGTGGCGGCGTCCAAGCCTTGGGCGATCAGTTCCTGGTTCACGGCGATCAGGGCAGCCAGTTCGCCGTCCAGCACCGTATCCGCAAAGCCATCGCTGTTGACGTCGCCCGGTGCTGCGCCGCCAAACGTGTTTTGCATGCTGTCAGACAGATCGACGGTCAGCACCAGCAGCGGCTGGTCGCCTTGCAGCCGGTTCCGGTCGCGGCGGCCGTTCCGGTTGCAGTCGTTGAATTTCCAGCCTTCGATGAACGGCGACTGCGGGATGTTGCCGAACTGCAGGCCGCTGACCCGCTTCCCGGACAGGACCGTGGCGACATGGCCGTCGGGGCCGGGGAATCCGGGATCGTAGCCGGGCGGCGAGACCTCGCGGACCGTATAGGTTCCCGGCATAAGGCCGCACAAACTCCACCAGCCGGTCTCGTCGACGGCGGCCGTATCGGGGTCGTCCGCCTGCGTCCAGGTCGAAGGTTCGCCGGCATCCCAGCGCCCGTTGCCGTTTTGATCCAGGTAGATCCGCACGCCGGCCTGGCCCGGTTCGCCGGCATCGCGAGCGCGGTTTCCGTTAAGGTCCAGCCACTTCAATCCTTCGAGGCACCCGTGCAGGTCCCAGTTGACGAACAACAAGCCGTCCACGGTCTGGCCGGGGGCGACATCGACGATGATCCCTTCGCCGTCGGCGGGCAGGATTTGCTCGAACCCTTCGTCCGTCCGCTCGCGCACCACATACCGGCCGGGAGTCAGGCCGCAGAAGCTGAACTGGCCGCTGGCGTTGGTCACCGCGACGGGTTCGCCTTCGTCATGTTGTCCGTTCTTGTTCAGGTCCAAGTAGATCGTTACGCCGGCCTGGCCCGGTTCGCCGCTCTCGTACACACCATCGAAATCGGCGTCCAGGCCCTTGAAGCCCTCGATACAACCCGGCGTCGGGCGGTTGCCGAAGTCGTATCCGGCCGCAACCGGCCCCACGCGCAGATCCACGTGATACTCATACGGAAACGGTGGCGCCGTTTGCACGTATCCGAACGGAACGTTTTCGCGCACGGTGTAGATCCCGATCGGCAGGCCGTCGAACGAGTACCAACCAGTTTCGTCCACACCCGGTGTCGCCGCATTGTCCAACTGCGACAACGTCCACCGCTCGCCGGCATCCAGCTGGTTGTTGCCGTTGGCGTCCAGGTAGATGGTCACTCCGGGCAGTCCCGGTTCCAGCCAGCGCCCGTCGCCGGCCCCGTAGCGGCTGCGGGCCGTGGCCCGGTCCACGATCTCCGTCGTGCTGGTGAACCGTTCGGCCCAGGGATCGATCCGCCGCAGATCGGAGACGTCGCAGATGTCCCCGAAGCCCCAGCCAACACGATGCACGCCCAGGGCATCGAGCAGCCCCAACTCGTCGCCAAACGACCAGGGACTGTTGGCGAGTCCATCCGAGACGAAGAACAGACTTTTCGGACCAGCCGGTGGCAGCGTCGAGAGCGACTGATGCGCCACGGCCAAAGCCGCTTCGAAGTCGGTTACTCCCGGCGTCGTGCCGGCATGATGGGTGCCGACGGAACGCAACACCTGTTCCACATCGCTCGCGCCGTCCCCATCGGTGTCTGCCAGGGGCGCTGCAAACAACTGAACGCCTGCGGTCGTGGGGTCCATATCCAGTTGCACCGCTTCGGAACCGAACACCACGACGCCCACCTGCGCTGTGCCACCCCATCCCAGGTCGACCAATTCCTGCCGCAACGTACGCATCGCAAACAACTCGGCGTCGATGACGCGGTTGGCAACGCCGTTGCCGTTCATGTCCGGCACGCTGAACCCCACGTTGCGGCTGGTGCTGGTCGAGACATCGATCACCATCAGCACCGTCGGCGACGCGGCGGGCAGCGGGTTGCGGTCGCGGATGCCATTGTTATTCAGATCGAGGAATTTCGTCCCGCTGATCCGGCCGTCCCAGCGATTGCCGAAGTTCAGGTTGTAGATCGACTGGGCACCCGAGATCGTTACGTTGTGCGAGCCCGTCCCTTCCGGAAACTCCTGCAACAACCCGTCGGCCAGCGTTTCCCGCACCGAATAGAAATGGTCCGGCAGCCCCGTGAACCGATACGTCCCCGTCTCGTCCACCGCAGGCGTATTGGGATCATCGGGCCGCAAGAACGTCAACGGTTCGCCGTCATCGAAGACTTGGTTGCCGTTTTCGTCCAGATAGATCCGCACGTCGTCGCGGCCGAGGGGTTGGACGACCACGTTGTCGATTGCCGGCCCGGCGCTGGTGGGCACTAGGCTCTCGAAGACGAGGGTTGTCAACGTCTGCTGCGGACGAAACTGCCAGTCGATGGTCTGCCAGCCCATCTCCGTCGACGTGCGGCCGGTCGTGTCGAAGGTGAACTCGGCGGCTTCATCTCCGGCGGTGACGCGTAACGTCTTCAGTCCCGGATCGTTCAGCGGGTTGCCGGCCAGCGCGAATTGCACGCGGTACCAGCGTCCTGGCTCGGTGATCAATGTCTGGGCGATAGCGCCCGCAGCGGTGGCATTCAAGTCGATGGACCGTTGTCCCTCGGAGGCCGTCCAGGCCGAACCGATCCAATCGACCGCTTGCCGCACTTGCCATCCTGTCACCGTCGTGTTCCCGGCGCCCAGCCCAACCAAGCCGCCCAGATTGTAGGTGCTGTCCTCCTCGAAGCTGCCGTTGGCGACGATGTTCATCCCCCAGACCTTCTCGTCGGGCTGACCGTTTTGGTCCAGATCGAACCATTTGCGGCCGTGCAATTCTCCGCCCGGCAGGCGATACTCGTAAGCGCCGAGGTCCACGTGCAGCCCCACCAGGCGGTCGAAGTCGTAACCGCGCTGGTCGTACCACAACGGCTCGCCGTCGGGTCTCAAGGCCAGGGCGTTGTTTGCGGCGTCGATGGCAGGACTGCCGGTCAACAACGCGTGCGTCAGGCTTCGCCCGCCGTTGTCTGCCAGCGGGCCGAGTTGCGGATCTACGCCGATCAGGTTTTGATTGACGCCGTGGACCAGGCCGCCGGCCGTGCCGACATCGGCGACCAAGTTGTGCGTTGAAGCCGGATCGACCGAGCCCGCGATGTCGGACGCCGTCGAGCCTGTACCGCAGAAGTTGCCGGCCACGATCGTGTTCTGCAGCAGCACGTTCCCCGTCGCGTTGTAGATTCCTCCGCCCAACTGGCCCGTGGTGCCCTTGAAATCGGACCGGTTGTTGCTGATGGTGGCGTTGACCAAGGACGCCACGTTGGTGTTGCCGTCGAAGTAGATCCCGCCGCCGCCCGAGCCGGAGGCGTTTCCCGAGACCGTGGTGTTGGCGAGGGCGAGTTCCGCGGACGCGCCCACCCAGATCCCGCCGGCCCGGCCGTTTTTGGCCGTATTGGTGGCAACCAGACTATCGGTCAGGACGAGCAACCCTTCCGAAACGACAATCCCTCCGCCGATGTCGTCGGTGGTATTGTCCTGGACCGTCGTCGCCACGACCTCCAGCCGTCGCTGGCTGGTCCAGATGCCTCCGCCGTCGCCGCTGCCATCCGTCCCCGCCTCGTTTTGTTCGATTTGGCAACCCTGGACCGCAAAGTGGTAATCGTCTCCAAAAGTGAAGAGTGCCCCGCCGCTGCCAGCCGAGCGGTTCGCGCGGAAATCGCTGTTGAGCATGATGCCCGACGAGTCATTGCGGACGGCGCCGCCTTGAGCCGTTGCAAAGTTATTCTCGAACGTCGTCTGTCCGATCATCAACGGCTCGGTCGTGTGATTGATCGCTCCGCCGTAGATGGCGGAATTGGCGGTAAACGTGCAGGATTCCAGCGTGTTGGCACCCCAGGTGTTCAACGCGCCTCCCCAATCAGCCGCGTTGGCATCAAAGACACTGTGCGCGATCTGCAGCAATCCGCCCGAGTAGATCGCGCCCCCGGCATGGCCGGCCGTGTTCCGTTCGAACCGCGTATGACGAATCTCTGCCGAATTGACGCCGTAAGCGGCTCCCCCGCGGTTGCCGGCTTGATTGTCGGCGAACAGGCAGCCGCTAACCTGCAGCGGCCGGTACACATTCGAGTACCACGCTCCGCCATCCTCGCTGGCCGTGTTTTCCCGAAAAACGGAATCGGCCAGTACCGCCAGCAGGGCGTTGCGAGCATACCCGCCGCCTCCGTCTTTGGCCGAATTCTTCTCGACCACGCTGTCGCGGATCGTCAATGCGTCTCCCGCCCAGAATCCTCCGCCATAATTGGGGGCCGAATTGTCCTTGACCTGACTGTTGTCCAAGATCTGCAGCGGTCCGCTACTGTAGATCCCGCCGCCGTTGTTCCCGGCGCTATTCCCGCTGATTTCTGTCCGCTCGATCCGCAGCGATCCGCCCTGCTGAGCGATTCCGCCGCCAATTCCAAACGCCGTGCTGCCGGTCACTTCGCAATCGGTCAGCGACACGGACGGGCTGGAACTGGAGGCGTAGATCGCCCCGCCGTCCACGCCGGCATAGCTGTTGGAGAGGACGCAGTCGGACAGCACCAGCGTGCCATCCGCATAGATCGAACCGCCCGAGGTGCCTTCGCTGGCATAGCCGTTGGTCAGCGTCATCGCGGACATGGTCAGCGTCGCGCCGGCATTGACATCGACGTGCCGCGTATCGCCCGTGCCGTCCCCGTTGACGTCGCCGTCGATCGTCAGCTGATCCTTGCCCAAGCCGACGATCGTCAAGTCCTCGGCGACCAAGAACGGGACGCTGCTGCGTGCCAAGCGGATCGTCCCGCCGGCCAGCGACGGATGAAAGCGAATCTGGTCGGCCCCGCTGCCGGGCTGAGCATCGCCGACCTGGCAATTGCAGTTGGCCGCCCCGATCGCCTCGCGCAGCGTCAGCAATCCGTCCGCGAACGTGTCATCCCCCAGCGAATCGACGACGTACAGCGTCAGCAACCGGCGATCTTCCAAAGCCTCGAATCGCAACCGGCGCCCGCGGAGCGTTGACGAGCGATGTTTGCGTCGCGCGCGATGCTTCCGTCCCACCACGCGCCCGTTGCCTCGTTCGGATAAAGCCGTCATCGCAGTCCTCCTGAAGTCAACAGACGCCCAGTCTTTGGAGTTGCTACCGACTCCCCGTAATATAATTGCGAAGGGGGGCAAAGTCGTGCCAAGTTTTCTGGAAATCACATTTTCTCCGCAATCGTCCTCTTCTGCCGGTCCGCTCGCTGCTTGGTTTTGTCCTGGGAAATAGCTCGGCTCCGTCCTACTGATTCGGCACGCTTTGAAAGTCATCCCAGACGGCGATCCCGCCACAGCTCCAGCCAATCTCTAGGCGGACGCGACGGCACATTGTTAAAGAGGGATGATGGGCCTGCAGCGGCTGACCGTCCAGGGAGCCCCGTGTGCCGTCCGGGGTGATTTCGATGGCCAGTTCGTGCCAATCCCGCGTGACGTAAGGCTCACGTTTCGTCTGATCGAATCCCCTCAGGGCCTTGGCACGGCTGGATACTTCGATGTTCTCCGGTTTGATGCCTTGGATGATCATGAACTCGCCGTCGCCGTCATCAACTTTGAAGCACGTATGACTGCCTTCCCGCGTGTCTCGCCGCGCGCCCGGCGGCAGTTCCCGGTCCAGCAACAACAGCCAGACGGAAAGCCTGCCCTGGAATCCGTCGGGGAAGCGATGTTCGAGTGCCGTCGCATGTTGGCCGGGAGCCTGTTCCAGAACAACCGCTGAACGGCCGGAATGCACGTGGTGATCGGTCAGGTAGACTCGACCGTGTGGCAACTCCGGGTGTAGGTAGATTTCCTCCCAATAAGGCTGCCAACCGTTTTCAAAGCCCTCCCGCCAGGCACCGGCGGTATTCAGGACGGCGGGTCCAGCAGGCACACGATCCGGAACGGCTTGTTGCGGGGCAGGGCGGCGGTCGCGTTGTTGAGGATCCGCGTGGCGCTCAGGGAGCATGACCTCCCGACTGCCCCCCGGCTGCCGAGACCGGGCGTTGCTGACTTCAGCGGAACGATCGGGGAAAGCCGGCATCTTCACATCGACTGCATCCGCCACGCGGGGATCCGACGTGCTGGTCGCATCCTGTCGGTGTCCCGCCAGTGACCACAGAAGGAGGATCAACAGCAGAGTCCCTGCGGCCATGGGCACGCCGATCCGCCAGAGCATCGCCTTAGCGTCCAACGTAGGATATCGGCCTACGAGTTCCGTTCGGAATCGCGTCAGCAGGTTCGGGGCGGGCTCCAGCGGCATTAACACGATGGGGACGGTGAAGGCTTGCCCGCAATGAACGCAATTCACGTCACATCCTTGCAGCTTGTCGTCGACGTCGGCCTCTCGTCGACAGTGCGGACACGTGTTTCGCATGGGAGGTTCCTTTCGCAAACTGAATCGTGTTGTGGATCACCATCGGCTCAATGATCCAGGACGGTCAGCGAGAACCAGCCGAACTGGCCTTGCTGGACGGGGAGACCCAGTGCCTGGGAGACGGCGTGGGCGGCGGAATCCGCGACGCCTGATCCGCCCTCTACGTCGACGACGTAGATCCTGCGGTGCGGCTGGAACAGGCGGAAAAACACAAGGATCGCTCCGATTCCGCGCCAGCCCAGAGAATGAGGGTGCGGATTGTCCATCACGATCAACAACAGACTGCGCAATTGCAGACGGCTCTTGACGTCGACGCGGATCAACTGTTCCACGTCACCAGGTTGCCAGAAACGGGCTGTCATCTCCGCTCCCGACTGTCCGCGGCCGATGCCCGTCCGCCAACGGACCCAGCCGGCCCGTTTGAACATCTGCTTGACGGCGTAGCTGGATTTGGGATTCTCGCGAATCCGGCGTGCGATGCGATCCAGGTTGCGCCGCGCCCAGGATTCGTACAAGCGGTTTCCGATCATGGCGGCGGCAACAAGCAGGACAATGGCCAGGACTGCGCCGAAGGGCGTCAGGATGACGGCCAAGCCCGCAAGGAATGCAACGCCCAACGCAAGGAGCATCGCCCAACGGAGAAGCGTGAGGCCGACGAGCAACGGGAGCAACGGCAAGAGAAACGGAAACAGAAACGCGATGACCGAGGCGAGGCATCCCAGCGCCGGTGGCCGTTCGACAATGCCGACCAAATCGGGATAAACGTGCAGTTCCGCCAGATTCACGCCCTGTTTGGCCTTGGCTTTGATGGACCGAAACACTTCGGGACGTATCAAGCCTTCCAGGAATTCATCCACCTTGCACAGGATCGTTTGGATTTGGCCGGCGGCCTCGTACGCTTCGGCGCGGGCGATGATTTCCGGCGGTGTTTCCCACGGATACGGGGGCCGGTCTGCGGCGTCGAAGTCTTGAGCGGGCAAGGGCCCGGTCATCGGCGTTAACGGCGTCGGCGAATGCAGTGGGGGCGGCAAGGACGACAAGTCGAAATCGTGGTCACACGCGCCGCAGCGCACCGGCTTGCCCGCGGCCCGAGCCGGAACTCCCAAGCGAACGCCGCACTTCGGGCAGGCGACGTCTGTCGCGGCTCCTTCTGGGGAACAACGTGGAAGCGGGGGAGGAATGCCAGGCGGGGTGGTACCAGTGCGAGAACCTTCCGCGCCCGCAATTTGTTCTGACTTCGGAGCGATTGGCGGCGGCTCAAGGGAGGCCGATTGCCCTGCCCCAGGGTCTGCCTTGAATGCGGCCGACGCTTCCTGTAGGTAGGCATCCTTTTCCGTGTGCCGCGGGACATCCAGCGGATGCTTGCAGGCCGGACACCTCGCGTGGCGTCCCGCGGCTTGCTCCGGAGCCGTAATGCCGCGACCGCAGTGGGGACAGGCAAATCGAATTCCTGACATGCTTCACCTCAGGGATGGTGGAAAGTGCGTGGGATTGCTCTAAATCGGGCGGGCGACTAAGGGCTACGAAAATTCAGCGTCCGCGGAACTGCAACCGCAGCGGGCACCCTGTTTCCGCTTGCCTCGCGAGCCAGGATTCCGATTCATCCCCCGTGCGATTCCCCTTGCGGATGCCGCGGTTTCCATACAACGAGTCACGGCTCGGCTTGGCTAAGGTCGTATCGCTTGTCGCAGGCCCGCCAGCAACTTTGCGATTTGCTCATGAACGTAGTAGGTCTGCTGAATCTGCAAGCCGCCGGCCGCGGGCGCCATGCTGCCCGGACCGCCTACTTGGCGCCAGGCCTGCGGAGCGATCACGTCGCCGATCAGATCCACCAGCGCGTCGCCATTCCCGCCCGTGACCATCAGCAAGTCGCGGACGTCGTAGGTTACCGTCTGCAACGCTGCGCCCGCGGCCCCTGGCGTGGTCACCTTAACTCCCGTCTGTTCCGGCACCCAGGTCAAACCCTGCTGCCCAAGGAGCCACCTCAGCGTGGATTCCAGACTAGCTCCTTGCAGCGTGAACGTGACCGGGGTGTCCGGCTTGACTCCGACGGCGGCCATCGCTTCGGTGTCCAATGTAAGCGCGACGCCAGACTGCTTGGCCAGATCGGCAACAACCTGATCCAGCGGCATCTTGACATACTCGCATGTCACCGGTGCGGCGAGCCGGGCGAGCGGCTTCGCGGTCCTGCCTGTGGCCGTCTTGGCTTCTGCAGGGTCGATTCTCCCGAGCATCCCCGCGTATTGCGTAACGATCTGCCGATGGACCGCGGAAGTCTGCGCGATGACGACCGCCCCTGGCCAGGCGGCGCACGAGCCGGGTCCGCCGGTCCGATCCCAACTCGTCGGCGCAATCTTCGCCCGCATCTCTCGCACTAACATGTCAACGGCGACCGGTCGAAGCAGCTTGTAAACAACCGTTTCCAGGCTTCCTTCGCCCACTTCTCGTGTCGTGATCAATAGAACATCCCGTGACACCATCCACGAGAGCCCCAACTTCTTCAAGCTCGCGTTCAGAGCCTCTTCCAACGTCAAGTCCTGATCGCCAACCTGGATCGGAGTGTCGGTGCTGATGCCTATGTCGGCCAATCCACGTTCGTGCAGGAAAATCGGAATCTGATGCTCCGCAGACAATTGACGAACCATGTCGGCCAAAGAGGTCTCGCCCTGGCGCAGGCCCGCACGCTGGCGGAGCGCTCGCTCGATCGCTTCGCGACTGCCCCTGACCGGCGAAGTCCGTCGCCGCCCTTTGGTTGCTGTCTTCCCGATCGGCGCTTCGGCCTTGGGTTTTGCCGGCGCAGTTCCCGCCGGCTTGGCGGCAAGCGACTGCACGTGTCGCCGATCCGCTTCGCTCAGCCGTTCCAGGGGCACGACGATCAAGCTGGCGTCGGCCTTTCGGAGCCGCACGCCCGCGTCCGCGACGTCGACGAATTCGGCCTCGATCGTGAACTTTCCCGTGTTGTCCGTCCAGGTCCGAGTCTGGGCGAAACTCGGCGGGACAGCTGCAAGCATGACGAACACGATGGTAAGTTTGCGTGCCATGTTGATGGTCTCCTGGCTCCGTCAAGTGTCGTTGATGTCAGAGAGTCATCGGCGATGTTTGCTGAATTGCAAAACCTTCACTTTTTGGCATCGTGCCGAAGTCGATCCGTCAATTCGTAGCTCGACGAAGGAGGTCGTCAATATGCGCCGAGGCTCCAACGGCTCGCACTGTAGGAGACGGCGCCGCTCTGCCCCAGTTCTCCCGTTGCCTCCAAAGTCACGTTTCCGACTCATCGGTCGTTCTTTTCGGCTTCTGGACGTTTGCGTCACGGCAGTTCTCCCATTCTCGCAGGGTGTGATTTCCGCCATCATTCGACCGCGCGTTGCTCCAGATTGTTTGTGGCGGCAGCGGCTTGGGACGCGGATTTTGCTTCGGCGCCGCAAATCCACTGGAGAATGCGGCGCATCAGCAGCGCATAGTCCGGTGACTTTCTCAGCAGATCCGGTTGGAGCTGATCACCTGGGGCAAAGCACATTCGCCCCTTGCCGCGGCGGCTTACGGCGTAGATCACCTTGCCCTCGCTGTCCCAAACAAGGGGCTTTGCCTCGTAGGACAGAAGCTCAATCGGCGAGAAGACGGATAGGGAACGGCCTCCGGCATCCACTTCCTTGATATCGCGCGTGACGGGATGGTCGGCGAACTTGGCGGGGCTCCCTGCGTACTCGGCCTTCATGAGCGTTCCGAAGCGATTTGCCAGTTGGTTGGGCGGGTATTCGGCTTCCTGGTACTTCTCGTAGCCCACGCCGGCCCAGGTTGTGCCCCCGACCAGTAGCCCGCCTCCACGCTCGACAAACCGCGACACGGCCTCAATCTCCTCATCCGTATAGGCGTTTCCCGCGGCGTGCTGATACACGATCAAAGCATCTGCGTCTTGGAGGATCGCATCACTCAGGGGACTGTCACCGATGCATTTGCACGCAACGTCCAGGTCACGAAACAAATCCTCGCTAAGGGAATCCCGCAAAACGCGGGAATCGACGGCAATCCTGGCCTGCCGCAAGGCTCCCGTCTCGAGGTCGCGAATGCGACCGCCCCAGGGAGAATCCGATTCGCCCGGTTCGAGCCGCGGTGGAATCGTTTTTTGGCCACCGGAAGCGATTCCGATGTCGCCACCCCTGGCGGAAGCCGATTCGCCTGGCTCAAGCCGCGCCCGAATCGTTTTCTTACCACCCGAAGCGATCGTGAAGTCCTGGGTAAACAAGATCAGTCCGTCCTTTTCGACCCGCAGACGCCGCTTGCCGGGGTCGACCCCGATCGTCAGCTTGCCCTTTTCGCCCTTGCATTCGACCAGGACGTTCCCTTCTTGGCTGAGCACTTGGACGGTCGCCGCGGGGTCGTCGATCTCGACGATCAACGTTCCCTCCGGCGTCCGGAGCGTCACGATCGCGCCCCACAGCAGGAGGGCCAGCAGCGGCAGGGCCGCCAGCGCGGCGAGGCGATATCTTCCCTGCTTCCATAGCGGAACGAGCTTCTGCAGAACGGATGCACGATCGCGGGCTCTCGCGTGCCGCGGACCACGCGGGATCAGGCGGACCGACGGCGCACCGCCGATGCTCGGCGGGGGAGGTGGCGGGAGGCTGGGTGGGGCAACTTCCGGAAGTTCCCGATCCGAGCATTGGTCCGGCGGCGTGTCGGGGGCGGCTTTCGCCTGCGGAGTATCCGAGCCGACCACGGCAGTCGCCTCGACCGCGGCTGCGTGCTGGCTGGTCCGTTTCAAGTACTCGTTCAGCGCGGCGGCGAAATCGCCCATCGCGGCATAGCGGTCCTCCGGCCGCTTGGCCATCGCTTTCAAACAGATCTGTTCCAGTTGCGGATCGAGCCCCGGCCGCAACTGCGCGGGGCGCTCCGGTTCGGCTGTCGAGATTTGGGACAGCACGCGCAGCAACTCGCCGGTAAACGGCCGGCGGCTGGTCAGCAACTCGTACAGGATCACGCCCAGGCTGTAGATGTCGCTCGCTGGTCCGACCGCCTCCGATTGGCCCCGCACTTGTTCAGGCGACATGTAGGCCGGCGTGCCCATCACGGCGCCGTCTTGCGTCAGCGCCAGGTCGGTGGATTGCTCTCGCCGGGCCAACCCAAAGTCCATGATCACCGGTTCGCCGCGCGGATTGATCATGATGTTAGTCGGCTTCAAGTCGCGATGGACGATCCCGCGGGCGTGCGCCTCGTGCAATGCCAGTGCCGCCGTCCGGACGACGAGGGCGGCTTTGCGTTCCGCAGCCGGTTTGCCCGGCCGGATGTACTCCGACAGCAGATGCCCGTCGACGTAAGCCATCGTCATGTAATGCACGCCGTCGATCTGGCCCGCGTCAAAAACGGGACAGAGGTTCGCGTGCTGAATCGTGGCCGCCGCCCGGGCTTCGCGCAAGAATCGCTCCACGGCCTGCTGACCCTCTGTGCCGCAGAAATGCGGCACCTTCAAGGCCACCTGCCGATCCAATTGCGTGTCGTGGGCCAGGTACACGGATCCCATGCCGCCCGCGCCAAGCTTCTTGACAATCTGGTATCGGCCGAACTGTTCCGGCAGGTCGTGAGAGGCTTTCGGCGCCGGCGGCAGGGTATCGGCGGACGGGCTGGTTTGGGACGTATCGCGTTCGGCAGAGAGCAGCGGCAGTTCGTGCGACAACGGGGCGTCGACCGGCATCGCCGCGGCTTGTTGAACCCGCCGCGCCAGTTCGGCGGCCTGGCGGGGAAAACGACGGGCGAAGTCCTGCAAGTCCACGGGGGTTCCACATTGCTGGCGTAACTGGTACTCGGCCAAGATTAAGTCCACGGAAACCGTCGCTCTGTCGCCCAATTCCGGGTACTTCTTCAGATACGCTTCCAGAGTCAAGCGGTTGCCGTGCTGCCATTGGTGTTCCATGTCGATCGCGACCATTTCCGCAAGAGCCAGCGGCCGAAGGGGATGGTCCTTCGGCAGACGCGTGGTGACCCATTCTGCCAACGCATCTTCCTGCCACGCGGTGTCGAAGGCGACCAACCAGGCCTCGATCATTTCCCGGTCACAGTCCGCCAATTCGGCCAGTGCAAGTTCGGCCATGATGATCCCCTTTGTGCGGTGCCGACGCGATCGTTTCCGCTCGTCCGTATCCGCTCGTCCGTAGTGATCATTGCGAACGGCGCTCGATCTGTGCCAAGTTTTGCGGAATTCTTCTGCGGAAGATAGCAACGCCCTGCGGGATTTCCGCACTTTCCGGCGTCGTTGATGAAATCACGGTTTCGGTGCCATGCTGCGCGACCCGCAGGGACACTTGACCGGGTACTTGGTCCGGCCCCTGCTCACATCTTCGCCAAACGTTGTCCCAGCAACTCCAAGGCCCGGTACACGGTTCTCCGCGCCACGCCCAGGCGGGCGGCGATGTCGGGTGCCGAATAGCCCTGCAAACGCAACTCCAGGATTTGGCAATACCGCGTGGGGAGGCCCTTGAGCAAGGCCTCGATGTGGTCCATCAGAATCACCGCGTCTTCCGGACCGGGCTCGTGAGCCGCCGGTTCCTGGTTGGCGTCGTCCAGCGCGGCCGGTTCTTCCGCCGAGATGTCGCGCGCGGCCGCTGTGTGGTATCGGCCCTGGGCCTGAGCTTTGCGAACGGTGATCCTGGCCAGCAGTTGCCAGAGCTGTGCCGAACTGTCGATTTGAAATTCGCCTGCTGCGGTTCGCCGGAAGAACGTGCGGAAAACGGACTGCACCACATCCTCGCCCTCGACACGCCCGGCCAGTTTTTGGCTCAGGTATCGGTCGGCTAACCGGCTCAGCCGCTGGGCGTAATGAGCGAACAACAGGCGGGCCGCCTCCGGGTCGCCCTGGCGGTGCCGTTGCACAACGTCCAGAAGAGAATTGGGATCAAGCATCTTTTCACGAAGGAAAAGCTCGTGTCCTGCAACAGGGTACGATCGTCCGGACGCAGTCAGGGCTGAGGTTCCAGGCCGAGCGCTCGCAGTTGGGCCTGCTCGACCCGCTGCCGCTGCCGTTCATTTTCTTCGTCCACGAACCAAACGTGCCGGCCGCTTGGAGCGTCCGGATCGAGCCGACCTGCACGTGTTGTTGGCTATAGGCTGCCCATCGCTGTCGGGACAATCCACCTTGGGTTTGGTGCGCATCAAGGTTTCCGTGCTTATCGTCGTCGAGCCTCATGCACAGTCGAACAAAGCGACTCGGATTATAGCCTAACACAGCTTGCGGATGCAACCAAAATAGGTTGGGTTCCCGACCCGACTCGGTCGGGACAGAGTCCCAACCGACGAACGTGCGCGCACATGCGCGCATGATAGGGATTATGCCGCGACGACGGCTTGCGAACGCAACCGAACGCTCGCGGCGCTAGTTTCTGCCGGTCCCAGCCTGAAGACCGCACTGGCAACGGAGACCGAAATAACTTCCCCGTTTGGGCGAGAACTGGCGGCACGCCAAGGCACTCGCTGTCTCGCACGGTGGAGTCCGCAGCGACTTTGCCTGGGGAGCCGCCTTTGCGTCACCACGCTGGCGAGCAGCGTGGTGGCCAAAGACGTCGTGGGGGGAGGCACGGTTGCTGGTTCTGAACATGGCTCCACGCTGGCGAGCAGCGTGGTGGCCGAAGACGTCGCGCGGGGAGGCACGGTTGCTGGTTCTGAACATGGCTCCACGCTGGCGAGCAGCGTGGTGGCCGAAGACGTTGCGCGGGGAGACGCCTCCGCAACGCCACCACGCTGCTTGCCAGCGTGGAGCGGTGTTCAAGACCAGAGATGTCCCCGAACGAATCGGTGGATTCGCCACCACGCTGCTTGCCAGCGTGGAGCGGTGTTCAAAATGCTGGACGCAGTAAGCGGCACCACGGCTGGCCCTGAACATGGCTCCACGCTGGCGAGCAGCGTGGTGGCCGAAGAGGGCGCGGGGCGCGGGGGCACCACGGCTGGCCCTGAACATGGCTCCACGCTGGCGAGCAGCGTGGTGGCAGAAATTCGGGGAGTTATTTCGGCCGCCGTTGCTACCAACAACGCTGTTCAGTACCGGCCGCTTAGGCCGGCCAGGAACAGATGGGCCGAGCCGTCGGTGGTGGTCTGCGCGCTGTCCCCGTAGTCCAGGTAGTTGTAGCGGAAGTAGCTCGTCGCGCCGGCGTGCAGGCGGTAGTCGAAGCCGGCCGACAGGCGGGTCGAGTCCATGGCGTCCCGCGCCAGCTCGGCAATCTCCGGCCACACGTAGGAGTCGTCGAAGACCGTCGAGCCAATCTCGTTGCGGCCGCGTACATACTGAAGATTGCCGTGCAGGAGCAGGCGGCGCGTCCAGGCGTAGCTGCTGCCCAGCGACCAGACTTCGCTGCGGCCGCCGTAATCCCAATTCCGCGCGGCGGGGGAGTAGGCGGCGCCGTCGTTGAAATCGTCGCCCAGCGTGATCGCTTGGCGGACCCAATTCGTCAGGTAGGCATACCCGGCGGAGAACGACAGCGCTGGGGCCGGCGCATACCAGACCGAGACGGTCAGCGGATAACTGTCCTCGTCGAAATCCGCCACGGGGGAGTCCTGGAAGCGGTTTTGGACGCCGAACGTCAGATTGGCCAGCAGGTTGGCAGCCGGCGTCCAGGTGCCCCCGATTTCGACGAGATGGGTATCGGTGGGCAAGCTGGTGTTGGTGATGCCGTTCGAGCCGCGCACACCGTACAGCGGCTGCGAGTCGTACCGCGCGGTGTAGCGCACAAAGGTGTCGTACGCGCGCGACCAGCGTTGAGACGCCCCGACGTGGATCAGGTGGGTGTCGGTAGACGACTGCCGAAAGGCGGCCACGACCGCCGGTTCCAGGGTGCCGTCAAAGACCGCGTTCTCCCGGTGCAGCAGGCGGTATTCGTAACGGCCGTAGATCGCCAGCCCGCGTTTCCAGCCGGGCTCGGCGCGAAAGGGAGTCCATCGCCCGTTCAGTCCCGCCGTGGTCCGGGTGTAGTCGATCAGCGGCCGGAGCGCGTCGCTGGCGAAGAAGTCCGGCACGCCGTCCTCGCCGACGACACAGGGGACGACTACCGGCTCACAGCCGCAGCCGCCGTACTGCCGGGGATCCGACCAGGTACACTCGATTTCGGTCTCGTCGTAGCGGTCGAACGCCAGCTGTTCGCCGGAAATCAGCGCCAGCGGCGATTGGTTCGTTTCGTAGTTCAGCTTGGCGTATCCGGTCCACTTCAGGTTTTCGATCGTGCGGTCGGTCAGCCGGACGTCGAAACCTCCGAAATCGCGCTCAAACTGGCGGTGCCGGTTCTCCGTGCTGCCGCAATACAGCAGGCCGTACACGTGCGTGGTTTCCGTCAGGTCGGCGCCGATTTGGAGTTTGTCGATCTGCGTCAGGTTTTCCGGCACGACGGCGTAGGGATAGAACGCGCCGTCGGGATAGGCCTCGCTGCCCAACTGAGTCGGCATGCTTTGATGCTGAAAGATGGCCGGATAGGAATTGTAGAGCCGCGTCAGCGGCTGGTCGTTCTGGTTGAACGAGCGCATCGGACGCGAGTAGGACACGGTGACCGCGCCCCACTTGCCTTCCACGCGGGGTTCCAGTTCCATCGTCAGCCAGTCGATCTGTTGCCGGCGGCTGAGGACGTGGCACTGCCGCGCGTCGCCTGCGATCTGCGGATGGTTGAAGCAGTCGGCCAGCGCCGTGACTTGCCGCTCGCCCGACTTGCGCAGCCCCCACACGTTCAGCCGCCAGCGGATCTTGTCGGTCAAGTCCCCTTGGAACCGGGCTTTCAGTTGCTGCACGCGAATCGCGTAGTCTTCGCCGACGTTCAGGTCCTCGGCGATCAAGTCCCCGGCCACGGGCTGGTAGCTGCCGGGGCTGGCCGGATCGGCAACCGCCTGCGGGAAATTGTCCAGCGAATCGGGGTCCAGCACATGGAGGAAGCGTTGGTAATCGAGCTCGGCCCGCAGGCCTGGACCGGCGTAGCTCCAGCCGGCCTGCGTCGTCTCGTTGTCCGTTCCCCTGAGAAAGACGTTGTCGGCCCGCAGGCCGTCGGTGCTCAGCTGATCCAATTCCCAGAACGGCGAGGCATGGAGGTCCTGGTACTCGCCGATCATCGTTCGCGATCCGTCGACGGCGGCGGCCCACCAGCCGAAACGTAGCATGGCCGAGCCGCCGAGGCTTGCGGCGGTGGGATCTTCCGGGCCGTCGGGGCGGCCTGGAAAGACCGTCCTGCAGGAATCGGATTCCCAGCGGGGCCAGGCCGGTTCCGGCGTCTGCGCAGCCGACGGGCGGGCGGGCAGGCCGGCCGCCTCGCCGGCCGTGACGAGGCACGGCAGCGCCGCCAGCAGCAGAATCGCCAGAGTGAAAACGATCATCGTACGAACCCGCTCCCCCGCAACGATTCGCCGATCAGATCGCTGCCGTGGACCTGCGAGTGGCATTGCGAGCAATCGGCGTACATCGCTCGCCGCAAGGAGGCGTTGGCCGGGTCGTCCAACGGCCGATGGTCCGACCGGTGCCCGGAATGGCAGCGCAGGCACAGGAAGGTTGTCGGCTGGCGCAGCAGGTTATTGGTCACCGTCCCGTGCGGTTCGTGGCAGATCCCGCAATCCTCCGTCACGGGCGGATGCTCGTAGGCCAGCGGCCCCTGTTTTTCCGCATGACAGCGGTAGCACAGCAGGTTCAGCGTCGGCTCGCGCAGCCCCTTTTCCGCCTGGCCGTGCGCGTCGTGGCAATCCGAACAGGTCATCTTTCCTTCCGCGATCGGATGATGCGACGGCAGATTGGTCAAGGCGTAGATCTGCGGATGGCATTTGTAACACGCCTCCGGCTCCTGGACCGACATGGCGCGCCGCTGGGGCCGCCGGACCGAGGCGTGCTCGATCTCGGCCCCCAGGGCGACGTGCGAGCGCGGATGCGGGTTGTGGCAGTCGGTACAGGCCACTCCGGCGATGCCGTGGGTGGAGGAATGCCAAGCCATCGTCGGCGAGTGGTCCTGGTGGCAGTTGAGGCACAGCTCCTGCCGCGACGCTTCGACGATCTTCCCGTGGGCATCGTGGCAGGTGGTGCAAGTGAACCCGTTGGGGCCGCAGATTTGATGCGGCCCGGCGATCCGCTGCAGGTCGGCCATGTCGGCATGACAGCGGTAGCAGGCGTCCGGGGCAACGGCGGCCAGGTGGTTCGACGGCACCGGGGCCGGCGCGGAATCCTGGGAGCGTGTGTCCGCGTGGCTGGCCAACCGTGCCGGCAGTTCCGTGGGCGGAGCACCCGCCAGCCGGTCTGCCGACGGCGTGCCTGCCGGTTGCCCGTCTGCCGGCGGCTCGTCCGCTGCCGCCTGCTCCGCAGCGGATTTTTTCGGCGGCCGTTCGTAGTGGGCCGTGTGGCAGTCGAGGCAAGACACGCCGCGATGGGCATGGACCGAGGTCCGCCACTGGGCCCCCGGCGCGCAGGCCTCGTCCTCGTGGCAGCGCAGGCAGATTTCGGAGCGTTGCGCCGCGTCCAGCGTCTTGAAGCTCCACACCAATCCGGGTTTCTCGCCGCCGTCATCTACGTGCTCGCTGCAAGGGCCGTGGCACGCTTCGCAGGATTCCCCTTCGCGGATGCCATGATGGACGTTTTGGCGGAACGTCTTGACCAGCGATTCGTGGCAATTGCCGCATTCCTCGTCCGCGTCCACGTACTCGGCGCCCTTGATAACGGGCAATTCAGCGCGCAGGGCCGGCAGTTCCACGGTGCGAAAAAGGCTGTCGGGCTTGGGCCAGCCGGGGCCGAGATAGGCGTCCAGACGCCGCGCTCCGGGAACGACGAAGCCGCAGGCCGGGATCGCCAGGCACAGCAGTGCTAGCAGGGCCGGGCCCAGACGCGAGGCGGTCGGAGAAAAGATGTCGCGGTTCGGGTTGCGCGCCACAGGTTTTGCTCACTGGCATTGCCCCCCTGCAGCGGCCGTACTTTCAGACAGAACGATCTTCCAGCATATCGGCGGGCCCGAACGGGCGTCTTGAGGCATTTCGCCTGGATTGCGTCTACTTGGGCGTCTGCGTCCAGTCGCGCCGCTGCCGCGAACTGGGAATATCCATCTTCTGGCGATACTTCGTGATCGTCCGCCGGGCCACGACCAAGCCCCGCTTGCGAAGTTCCTGCACGAGTTCGTCGTCGCTGAACGGATTCGATTTGTCCTCCGCTTCGATCACTTCCTGCAGCTTCAGGCGAACGGCATCCCAGGCGACTTCCTCGCCGTCTTCGCTGTGCGTGCCGCCGACGAAAAAGCGTCGCAGGGGGAGGATTCCGCGTGGCGTCTGGATCCACTTGTCGTCCACCGCGCGGCTGACCGTGGTGACGTGCACTCCCACTTGGTTGGCGATCTGCTGCATCTTCAGCGGCTCGATGTGCTCCGGACCGTCGTCCAAGAACCGCTGCTGGTAATCGACCACCGCTTGGGCGACCCGCGTCAGCGTGTTCCGGCGCTGTTCGATCGACTCGATCAGCCATTGGGCGGCGTTGATCTTGCGTTTGAGGAACTCCTTCTCCTCCGTCGTCGCCGTGCCGTTGGCCAAGCGGCGGCGATAGTATTCGCTGATCCGCAAGGGCGGAGTCCGGCTGTCGTCGACGACCACGCGATAGCGGCCGTCTTCGCCTTTTTCGACGACCACGTCGGGCGTCACGGCGGGAACGGCGGAATCGGCAAAACAAGCGCCGGGCTTGGGATTCAGTTTCCGCAACTCATTCCAGGCCGCTTGGATCGTCTCGATGGAATACCCCGTCTTGCGTTTGATGGCAGGCAAGCGGTTGTCGCGCAAGTCTTCGAGATGATCCTGGATCAGCGTCTTTTGCGCTTCGTAGTGGGGCATCTCCGGCCGCAGTTGGACCAGCAGGCATTCGCGCAGATCGCGCGCGGCGATGCCGGGCGGCTCCAGCGACTGGACGATCTGCAGGGCCCGGCGGGCCGCCTGCAGCGTCTCCGGCGAGGCGTCTGCCGGCAGCAGATCTTCGAGACTGGTGCGGAAGTAACCCCCATCGCTGGGATCGAGGCAGGAGATGATCCGTTCCGCCAGCTCCAGGATTTCGGCTTCCAGTTCCAGTTCGCCCAATTGGGCCAGCAGGAAGTCCTGCAGGGATTGGGGACGCGATTCGATGTTGGCCATCGCGTCGTGCTTGCGATCGGCCTCTTCGTCCATCCGGTTGACGGAACGCCGCGGGGCTTCATCGAAGTAATCGGGGATGTCGCGGTCCAGTTCCACCAGCCGTTCGAAATCGTCGACGTTGTCCTGGCGTTCGTCGACGATCAGTTCTTTCTCTTCGACCGTCGGCGAATCCGGACTCTCTTGTTCGACAGGGCCGTCCTCGACCGGCTCGGGCTCGAATTCCTGCAGTTCCAGCGCCGGGTTTTCGTTCAGGGCCTGGTCGATCTTCTCCAGCAGCGCCATCATCGGCAACTGGAGAATCTCCATGGACTGGATCATCCGCGGAGCCAGCACCTGCTTCTGCTGCAACGTCTGCCGAGTTTCAAGACCGAGTGAAAGCCGCATGATTTCCTGAAGTCGTTGCCGCCTGCGATGGCGAAACCAGCCCTCGTTGTCGGGCCCGGTGGCCGGTTGCGAAGAAGGGACAAGACCCCTTCGCCGGAACGGCCCGCAGGGTGCTTCCCGCCCAAGGGTCCTGTCCCCTCTTCGCAAACCTTCTTTAGTGTACCACCTTCCGGCCGAAATTCGACCCCACGTGGCCCAAGATTTGCTTTACCATTTTTGCCGGCCGGTCAGCGCGTCGGCCAGGACCTCTTTGTTGGTGTACTCCAGGACGCTTCCCGGAGTCACCCCGCGGGCCAGTCGCGTGATTTCGACTGGGAATTCCGCCAGGAGGTTCGTGAGGTGCAGGGCCGTGCCGTCGCCTTCGACCGTGGGGTTGGTGGCCATGATGATTTCCTGGAAGCGGCCGTTGCGGACCCGTTCGATCAGCGGTTCGATGGTCAGTTGGTCGGGTCCGATTCCGTCCAGCGGCGCGATCCGGCCGAGCAGCACGTGATACAGCCCGCGAAAGACGCCGGTTTGCTCCAGCGACATCACGTCGCGGGGCTGCTCGACCACGCACAGCCGGGTCGGGTCGCGTTGCGGATCCTGGCAGATCGCGCAGGTCTCGGCTTCGGACAGGTTGTAACAGATCTGGCAGTAGCGGACGTTTTCGCGGACGTTGCGGATCGCATCGGCCAACGCCAGGGCTTCGTTCTTGTGGACCCGCAGGATGTGATAGGCCAGCCGTTCCGCCGATTTTTTGCCGATTCCCGGCAACTTGGCGAATTCTTCGATCACGCGGGTCACCGACGCTGCCAGGGGCGTCATGTCAAGCCTCCGCGTTGGGCTCTTCGCGGCCGAGTTGGGCGAGCATTTCTTCCAGGCCGGGCAGGTTCAGATCGGAGGTCGCGGATTGGAAGGCCTCCAGATGCAGCTGCCGCGCCTTCGACACCGCCTGGTTGACTGCCGCGGGAATCAGGTCTTCGATCATCTCCCGGTCGCCGCGTGCGACCAGCGCGGGATCGATTTTGACGCGCAAGACTTCGCCCAGGCCGTTGACTTCGACTTCCACCATCCCGGCCCCGGTGCTGGCCGTCGCCCGCAGGCTTTTGAGCTTTTCGTTGACCGCCTGCATTTGCGCGCCCCACTGCCGGGCTTGCCGCATGACGGACATGATGTTTCCCAACCCTTTGAACATCGGATTTCTTCTTGATGGGTCCTTGGATCTGTGTGGCTTCTGCGCCCGCCCATGGCGTGGCGATGAAAGGGCGCGGCGTTCCGCCGGGGGACACGTTCAACTGGGACGTCGCTCGTCGACGCGGATGACCTCCGCGTCGAACAGCCGCTTTGCTTCCTGGACGAGTGGATGCTGCTCCAACTCGCGCAGGCGTTGCCTGCGGGACGTGGGCGGAGGCCGCTTCTGGGGCTGTTGCGAGTCCGCTTCCGCCGCGACGACAAAATCGATGCGGATCGCTCTGCCTGCCCGCCGGGAAAGCGTCTGTTCCAGTTCGCATTTGACCTCGGGCCGCTCGCAGTACTCTTTGTTGTACGCCGTCTTGAGATGGACCACCAGTTGATTCGGCGCCAGAACCGCGAGCGCCGCGTAGTCGCCGGCCACGTTGGCCTTCAGGCCGGAGATCTCCTCCAGGGTTTCACGCCAAGCCTGCTGGGCCACCTCCTCAGTCCACGAGACCGGCGCCCCAGAGACCGGCGCCCCAGAGACCGGCGTCCCAGAGACCGGCGTCCCAGAGACCGGCGTCCCAGAGACCGGCGTCCCAGAGACCGGCGCCCCAGAGACCGGCGCCCCAGGGACCGGCGCCCCAGAGACCGGCGCCCCAGAGACCGGCGAAGAAACGGCTGTGGAAACCGGCGCGGCTCGCTCCGGCGGCCCCGGACGCGGTCCGGCCACCGGCGGCATTTCGCGGCGGGTGCGGGGCGCTGGCGGTGCGCCCGCCGCCGGAGGCGACCGGTCGCGGAATTGGGCGATCAGGCCGGGCAGCGAGTCCAGGTCTTCCAGTTTGCAGATCCGCACCAGGGCGATTTCCAGCAGCGTGCGGACCTGCGTGCTCTGCCGCATCCGCGTCAAGGCTTGATCCAGAATCTGCAGCGCCGCTAGCGTCGTCTCCAGTCCCCAACGCTGTCCCGCCTCACGCATCGCGGCAAAGTCCGCCGACGCCACGTGCAGCATCAGATCCGGCTGGCAACCGACCAGCGCCGCCGCGACGTCCCGCAGATAGCCCAGCAATTGCTCCGCCAACTGGCCGACGTCCACGCCTTCCCGGATTGCGGCGTCCACCTGCTCCAGCGCCGGGCCGGCTTCGCGGTCGATCAAGTGCCCGACGATCGCCCGCAACCGGCCGACTTGGGCCGTCCCCAGCATGGCGTGGACGTCGTTTTCGGTGATCCGTTCCCCGGAGAACGAAAGCAACTGTTCCAGCAGCGACTGGCTGTCCCGCATCGAACCGCCAGCCCGCCGGGCCAGCAGTCGCAACGCCGCCTCGTCTGCCTGCACGCCTTCCTCTTGAACAATGAACCGCAACCGCTCGATGATGGAATCCGTCGGCACGGGAGCGAAATCGAAGCGTTGGCACCGCGACAGGACGGTGATCGGCATCTTCTCCGGGTTGGTGGTACAAAAGATGAACTTGACGTGCTCCGGCGGCTCCTCCAAGGTCTTCAACAGGGCATTGAACGCCTCGTTCGTCAGCATGTGGACTTCGTCGATAATGTAGATCTTAAATCGCGAACGGCTGGGACGGATGTTGACGTTGGACCGCAACTGGCGGATTTCGTCGATCCGCCGGTTGCTGGCGCCGTCGATTTCCAAAACGTCGACGTCGTCGCCAGAAGCGATGCTGACACAAGCGTCGCACTGACCGCAAGGCTCCGGCGTGGGACCGGTGCGGCAGTTCAAACACTTGGCGAGAATCCGGGCGGTCGAGGTCTTGCCGACGCCGCGGGCGCCGGTGAACAGATAGGCATGTCCCACGCGGCTGGTCGTGATCGCGTTGCTCAACGCCTGAGCCACTTGCTGCTGGCCGACGAGTTCGCCAAACGTCTTGGGGCGATACCGCCGCGCCACGACCACATACTCGCGTGGCCGATCGTCGCCCTGCGCGGCCAAGTCGTCAGATCGCTCAAGGGCATCAGATTGGCTTGGCATGACTTCGAACAGCCCGTGGGAAAAAAGGGGACTGGCTCCGAGCTGCGTTGGAGAAACCCAAGGAAAACGGCGATCGCGAGGCGCCTGTCCCCTTGTTGTCAACAGGCAGCTGGACACGACCTGCCGCGAGACACAAAAGTGCGTCCGCCGAAGAGCGCCCCCCGCACAAGAGTACACCGCTTATGGCTGCTCCAGTTACGGCCTGACCAGGTTCACGGTTCCCCCTTGCGAGGGACGCACTTCGACGGACGTCACAATCCGAACACGCTATCGTTGTACGCGTTGGCGGGCGACAAGTCAAAGGGCTTACTTCGGCGAGACGGTACAAATGATCCGCCGCGCGTGCTGCGCGGGCGGCGATTCCACTTTGCCCACCTCCGACAATTCCCGAATCACGTCCTCCATCACCCTGCGGCCCTCTTCGATATGGGCCATCTCGCGTCCCCGAAAGACGACGGTCACCTGGACCTTGTCTTTGTGCTCCAGGAATTTTTTGGCGCTCTTGATCTTAAAGTCGATATCGTGCTCGCCAGTCTTGGGGCGCAGCCGAATTTCCTTGGTTTTGATTTGATGCGCGTTGTGCCCGGCCCGTTTCTTCTTCTCGTACTTGTACTTGCCGAAATCCATGATCCGGCAAACCGGCGGCTTCTCGTTGGGGGCGACTTCGACGAGATCGAGCGCGACACTTCGCGCCCGCTCTATAGCCTCCGACGTAATCAGAATCCCCAATTGTTCGCCGCTTTCCGAGATGACCCGCACGGGAGAAACGCGGATCTGTTCGTTGACCCTATTTTGAATGCGGTCGATTGCTGTGGCCCTTTCATGCTGGAGTCGGCACGCATCTGCCAGATCGGCCCCAGGCCGATCGCGCTGCGGTCGCGCCAAATTCTTGAGAAAAACGGCTATAACGTAGAAGTATCGACAAGCCGACCCCTGATCGTCAACTACTCTTCCGCAGATTTTACCAAAGACGGCGGTCCTTTACTTCGTTGCCCAAGCACGCTAGGTTGTTGAGGTTTCCAGCAAAGTGGCAAAACCGGCGGGCGATGCGGCGGTTGCCTTTGGGTCTGCCCGGCGTCCCCACCCGCTTGTTTGAGGCAAGGGCAGGCATGAGCGTTTCACAAGTCCGAATCCTCGCGTTGTCGGTCTGGCTGGCGTTCTGCCTGAGCGGCGGATGGGCCTGGGGCGCAGAGGCTTCTGCCGATCGCAGCGCGCCCGTGCCATCGGCCGTACAGCGGGCGGAACAGAAGGCCGAGGCTGCCGCTGCCGCGGGGCAAAACGCCTGGGCCCTGGGGGCGTCCGCACTGGTGTTGTTCATGACGGCTCCCGGCCTGGCGCTTTTTTACAGCGGTCTGGTGCGGAAGAAGAACGTGCTGGGCGTGATGATGCAGTGCATTTTCTTGATGGGCGCGATGACCATCGTTTGGGCGCTGTGGGGCTATTCGTTGGCCTTTGGCGGCAGCGGCCGCTGGCTGGGAAACACGGATTACCTGTTGCTGCGGGACGTGGTGCGGACCTGGGATCCTCAAACCCAGACGGCGGTCACGCCGATGGAAGGCCCGATTCCGCGGCTGACCCACATGCTGTTCCGCGGCATGTTCTTCATTTTCACCCCGGCCCTAATGTGCGGCGCGTTTGCCGAGCGGATGAAGTTCAGCGCCCTGGTGGCGTTGATGGTCCTGTGGGGCACGTTCGTGTATTGTCCGCTGTGCCATTGGGTCTGGGACGGCGGGTGGCTGGCGTTCGTCCGGACAGGCGAGTCGGGAAACGGTCTGGCGGGCGGGGCCTTGGACTTTGCCGGCGGCACCGTGGTCCACATCAGTTCGGGCGTGTCCGCCTTGGTGGTCGCGCTGGTGATCGGCAAGCGTTTGGGGTACGGCCGCGAGCCCATGCCGCCTCACAATCTGACGTACACGGCCGTCGGCGCGGCGATGCTGTGGGTGGGCTGGCTGGGCTTCAACGGAGGCAGCACGCTGGTCTGTGATGCGCTGACTGCCAGCGTCGTGGCGGCGACGCATTTGTCGGCCGCCGCCGGGTGCGTTACCTGGGCGTCGATCGAGTGGTGGCGGCGCGGCCAGCCGACGGTTTTGGGCGCCTGCACGGGGACGGTGGCGGGCCTGGTGTGCATCACGCCGGCAGCGGGTTTTGTGAGTCCCGTCTCGGCGCTCGCCTTCGGCGTGGCGGCCGGCGGACTGTGCTACTGGGCTTGCACCGCGCTCAAGCGGCGATTTGGGTACGATGACTCGCTGGATGCCTTCGGCGTCCACGGCGTGGGCGGAACGCTGGGAGCCATCCTGACCGGCGTGTTTGCCACGCGGGCCTGTTGGAACATCGACGCCGGACAGCCGTTAGGGCTGATCGAGGGGCAGACCCGCGTCTTGCTGGGGCAGACGGTCGCGGTGCTGGTGACCTTTGTCTTCACCGCGCTGGCCACCTGGCTCCTGGTGCGGATCGTGGACGCCGTTCTGGGGCTGCGTGTCAATCGGGAACAGGAGGCCATGGGGCTCGATCTGAGCCAGCATGGCGAAGGAGGGTATATTTTCTTCTGAGACGCCGTGAAACGCGCAATCGGCGGTCGGGGCGCGCCGGCAGCAGGGCCGGGGGGCAAAACCCGTGCTGCGCGGGGGGGCGACGGTGACGTGCCGCTCGACAAGACCAAACCACGAACCGGAGATGCAGGTCATGAAGAAAGTCGAAGCGATTATCCGGCCGTTCAAGGTTGAAGAATTGAAGACGGCGCTCAGCGAGATCGGCGTCCACGGAATGACGCTCAGCGAGGTCCGCGGATTCGGCCGGCAGAAAGGACACACGGAACACTATCGCGGGGCCGAATACGCGGTGGACTTCGTCCCCAAGGTCAAGGTCGAGGTGACGTGTTCCGATGACAGCCTGCAGAAGGTCGTGGACACGATCCTGCACGCCGCCCAGACCGGGCAGACCGGGGACGGCAAAATCTTCGTCTCCGACTTGAGCGAGGTGATCCGCATTCGCACCGGCGAAACGGGAGAAGACGCTTTGTGACCGGCGTCCAGGACCATTCAGCGACGGAGGCTTGCAAACAGGTTATGGCTGGTCCGAACCTACGCCCTGCCGTGCTGGTCGCCCGTGACAAGCTTCGCCAGGGACGCGAAAAACTGCGGGCCCTGCATGCCAGCGGGGCTCCCGGAATCCAAGTCAGTTCCTACTTGACCGATTTGATCGACGCCGTGTGCCTGGAGCTGTACCAGACCGCCCTGGCCGACTTGGGGGACCGCGGGCGCGAGTCACGCTTGGCGCTGGTGGCCCACGGGGGCTACGGCCGGCGCGACCTGGCCCCGTTCTCGGACGTCGATTTGATGCTGCTGCTCGAACCCGGCAGCGAATCGCAAGTCCGCCCGGTCGCCCGGCGGTTGAGCCAGGACATTTGCGACGCCAACCTGGCGTTGGGGTTCAGCCTGCGGACTCCGCGCGACGCCTGCAGCCTGGCCCTGTCGGACGCCACCGTGTTCACGTCGCTGGCGGAATCCCGCTTGCTGGCGGGCCACGCGCCGCTTTTCACACGCCTGCTCGACCGCTTGCAGCGCGGGGCGGCCCGGCATTCGTACCGCTTGATGAAGGCCATCGAGCGAGCGCGGCAGGAGGAGCGGCAGAGCTACGGCGAGACGAATTTCCTGCTGATGCCGAATGTCAAGCGTTCGCTGGGCGGCCTGCGCGACATCCAACTGGTCCGCTGGCTGGGATTCGCCCGGTACGGCAATGCGGACTTCGACGCGTTGGAGAGTCTGGATGCCCTCCGTCCCGAAGACCGGCGGCGGTTGCGGCGCGCGTTGGAGTTCCTGCTGCGGCTGCGGAACGAACTGCATTTTCACGCCAATCGCGCGCAGGACGTCCTGGACCGGCAGGAGCAGGTGCGGCTGGCCCCATTGTACGGCTACACGGGCGACGAGGGACTGCTGCCCGTCGAACAGTTCATGCGCGACTACTTTCATCAGACCAGCGAAGTCCACTCCGTGATGACGCATTTTGCGGGGACGGCCACGGCCCGCGTCGGCGTGCGGACCGTCTTCGACTTGCTGATGAGCCACAATGTGGAAGGCGATTTTCGCGTGGGGCCGATCGCCATCAGCGCCACGCATCGGGGGCAGGCCAAGCTGCGTCGCGATCTGGTCCACGTGCTGCGGCTGATGGATCTGGCCAATCTGTACGACAAGGCCATCGAACCCCGCACGTGGCGGCTGATCCGCGACACCGCCCAGGAGTGGGCCCCGCTGGCGCTGACCCGCGAAGTGGTGGACCGCTTCCTGTCGCTCCTGTCGCAACCCGGCCGCCTCGGCGATTTGCTCCGCCGTCTGCACCAGTTGCGCGTTCTGGAGCAGATCCTGCCCGGCATGAGTCACGCCCGCTGCCTGCTGCAATTCAACGAGTTCCACAAGTACACCGTGGACGAGCATTCGATCCGGGCCGTGGAGGAGGCCGCGCGGTTCTTCGACGATCCCCGGACCGTGGGCGAGGCGTATCGGCAACTGCGCAACAAACGCCTGCTGCACCTGGCCCTGCTGATCCACGACCTGGGCAAAGGAAATCCCGAGGACCACACCGAGGTGGGCGCGCGGCTGGCGGAGGAGACCGCGCGGCGCTTGGGATTGTCCGACCGGGAAGCCGGCATCCTGCGGTTTCTGGTCCGGCGGCATCTGGTCATGTCCGAACTGACCCAGTTCCGCGACGTGCATGATCCGGATGTGGTCGTGGGCCTGGCCGTGCAAGTCGGCTCGCCCGAGGTGCTGCAGATGCTGTACATCATGACCTGTGCCGACTGGGCGGCCGTCGGCCCCGGCGTGCTGACAGACTGGAAGCTGGACCTGCTGACCCAGCTGTACCTGAACGCGCGGCGACAATTGACCGGGGAGACCGTGGACGGCGCGTCGGGCGCGGCGCCGGACGCGCGCCGCGAGGAGTTGCGGAGACTCGCGCGGGAAAAGGGCCTTGCGGACGACTGGTGGAGCCGCCAGCTGGACGCCCTGCCGCCCGCCTGCTTGTTCGCCGGTTCCCCGCGGGAGATCGTCGGGGAACTGCTGCGGCTGCGGCAACTGCCCCGTCAAGACGCGGCAGCCTGGGCTCGATACCTGCCCGAACGCCACGCGGTCGAGTACGCGGTGGGCACGTACGACGAGATCGCTCCGGGCATTTTTCACCGCTTGACCGGCGTGCTGACCAGCCAGCGTTTGGAGATTCTCTCGGCAGAGATCCAGACCCTGGCAGACGGCCTGGTGCTGGACCGCTTCTACGTACTGGACCGCGATTTTGCCGGCCGGCCGCCGGAGTCGCGGCTGGACGAAGTCTGCGGCCGCCTGACCGCGGCGCTCCGCCAGCCGACCGAACAGCCGCCGAAATTCCCCAACCTCTGGAAGTCCGGCGCCCGTTCTGGCGAGCGTCCGCCGCACCGGCCGCGGCCGCAAGTCCGCGTCGACAACGCGACCTCCGATCGCTTTACCATCTTGGACGTCTTCGCCCTGGACCGCATGGGATTGTTGTACACCATCGCCCGGCGGCTGTATGAACTCGGCCTGTCTGTCCACAAAGCGAAAATCGGCTCGCATCTCGACCAGGTCGTGGACGTGTTCTACGTCACCGACGACGCCGGCCAGAAGATCGGCGACGAACAGCGTCTGACCGAGATCCGCGACTCGCTGCTGGAACGTATCCGGCAGTTTGAGGAAAACTGACCCGGACTGGCCGGGATCATGCTGCGTCTTACCAGTCCCCGATTTTGCCTTCTTGCGAACAAGGAATCAAAAACACCACGAATTACGCGGATTTCACGGATGGTTCTTGTTGGGGCTATCCATGTCAACCGTGGATTCGTTCCCCTGCCCCCGGCACCCGAAAAATGCAACTGATAGACAATTTCCATCACAGGATATTGTCTACTAGATGGTGCCGCGCATAACTGGCGGCAAACCGGGCGTCAACGGCATGCGTCCGGACTGGCTCCAAGTCCGACGCCGGAGCCGGCTTTTGATTTCGGTTCCTCGCGATGTTAGAAGCAGCGGGGGGGCCCTCGGAAGGGTTCCGGACTTTCGGCGGGGGGCGAGTTGTCAGGAGCGGTGCAGCGGTTGGAGCTTCATGAAGGACAACGGAAGTTCTCGCGACCGGCAGCAGGTGTTGAATGTGCTGACGTATGCCTGGCGGCGGCTGGATGACGCCATCGACTCGGAGGACTTGGGTTCTCAGGCCGGGCTGTCCCTGACGCATTTCCATCGTGTGTTCCTGCAGGTGACAGGCGAAACGCCGCAGGCCCAGTTGCGGCGACTGCGGCTGGAACGGGCGGCGCTGGCGCTGTGTCATGGGGACGCCTCCGTGGCGGACGTGAGCGTCGCCGCGGGGTACGACTCGCGGGAAGGGTTCACCCGCGCGTTTGCCGAGCACTTTGGCCAATCGCCGACAGCCCTCTGCGACCGCGGCCGGAAGTACGTGGCCCGCGTGGCCGTGCAGCGCGGCGTCCGGCGAGCTGCCATGCCGGTGGCGTTCGGCACGTTTTCGGCGCCGCGCGTGGCGTTTTGGAGGCACTACGGTCCCTGCCGCTACGTAGGGCGCGTCCTCATCGAACTCGGCCGCTGAGCCCATTCGCGTGGGCTGTTGCTCCCGGACGCCTCGTTCCTGGGCCTCAGCTACGACCAGGAGTGGGTCACGCCGGCCCGGCATCGCCGCTGCGACGCCTGCCTGACCGTGCCCGCGGCGTTTGCGGCCGAAAGGAATCCCGCCGGCTTGCCCGGCGGATGATTCGGCTTCGGACTACGCACCGGCCGCTTGCGGCCGAAGAGAATCCCGCCGGCTTGCCCGGCGGATGATTCGGCTTCGGACTACGCACCGCGGCGTTTGCGGCCGAAGAGAATCCCGCCGGCTTGCCCGGCGGATGGTTCGGCTTCGGACTACGCACCGCGGCGTTTGCGGCCGAAGAGAATCCCGCCGGCTTGCCCGGCGGATGGTTCGGCTTCGGACTACGCACCGCGGCGTTTGCGGCCGAAAGGAATCCCGCCGGCTTGCCCGGCGGATGGTTCGGCTTCGGACTACGCACCGCGGCGTTTGCGGCCGAAAGGAATCCCGCCGGCTCGCCCGGCGGATGGTTCGGCTTCGGACTACGCACCGCGGCGTTTGCGGCCGAAACGAATCCCGCCGGCTTGCCCGGCGGATGGTTCGGCTTCGGACTACGCACCGCGGCGTTTGCGGCCGAAACGAATCCCGCCGGCTTGCCCGGCGGATGGTTCGGCTTCGGACTACGCACCGCGGCGTTTGCGGCCGAAACGAATCCCGCCGGCTTGCCCGGCGGATGGTTCGGCTTCGGACTACGCACCGCGGCGTTTGCGGCCGAAAGGAATCCCGCCGGCTCGCCCGGCGGATGGTTCGGCTTCGGACTACGCACCGCGGCGTTTGCGGCCGAAAGGAATCCCGCCGGATGGTTCGGCTTCTCGGTACCAACCAAGCGATGGTCGCTAGAGGGATTAGGCCACTGGAATGCCGCGTTAGTGAAAAACCGAACTATCCGCCGGGCGAGCCGGCGGGATTCGGCGCGCTGGCCAGTCGCGTTGGTAGTAGGAAACCGAACTATCCGCCGGGCGAGCCGGCGGGATTCGGGCGCGCTGGCCAGTCGCGTTGGTAGTGGGAAACCGAACTATCCGCCGGGCGAGCCGGCGGGATTCGGCGCGCTGGCCAGTCGCGTTTGTAGTGGGAAACCGAACTATCCGCCGGGCGAGCCGGCGGGATTCGGCGCGCTGGCCAGTCGCGTTTGTAGTGGGAAACCGAACTATCCGCCGGGCGAGCCGGCGGGATTCGGGCGCGCTGGCCAGTCGCGTTTGTAGTGGGAAACCGAACCATCCGCCGGGCGAGCCGGCGGGATTCGGCGCGCTGGCCAGTCGCGTTTGTAGTGGGAAACCGAACTATCCGCCGGGCGAGCCGGCGGGATTCGGGCGCGCTGGCCAGTCGCGTTGGTAGTGGGAAACCGAACTATCCGCCGGGCGAGCCGGCGGGATTCGGGCGAGCTGGCCAGTCGCGTTGGTAGTGGGAAACCGAACTATCCGCCGGGCGAGCCGGCGGGATTCGGCGCGCTGGCCAGTCGCGTTGGTAGTAGGAAACCGAACTATCCGCCGGGCGAGCCGGCGGGATTCGGCGTGCTGGCCAGTCGCGTTTGTAGTGGGAAACCGAACCATCCGCCGGGCGAGCCGGCGGGATTCGGCGCGCTGGCCAGTCGCGTTTGTAGTGGGAAACCGAACTATCCGCCGGGCGAGCCGGCGGGATTCGGGCGCGCTGGCCAGTCGCGTTTGTAGTAGGAAACCGAACCATCCGCCGGGCGAGCCGGCGGGATTCGGCGCGCTGGCCAGTCGCGTTGGTAGTGGGAAACCGAACCATCCGCCGGACGAGCCGGCGGGATTCGGGGGCGGCGAGGGTGCGGAATCTGGCACACGCATGGTAAAAACCGTCACACGCGGCCGCGAAGGGGCTGATAAAATCGGGCCGTGCGTTCGTCGTGACCCGTGGCGTCAGCGAGGCCCCACCAAGCCTGCCTCTGGAGCGCTTCGGGTTACGAAACCCCGTTGGATAGACCATCTACCTGCACCGGAACTTGTGATGACGCGCCGCCATCGCCTTCTGTGTCGTTCGCGCATTTTCGGTTTCGAGAAACGTCTCGCCCGCTCCGCTTCGTCCGCTGCTCGCCGGTTCCGGCGACGGGGCTTTGAACCGTTGGAAGGCCGCCGGTTGCTGGCGATGACGGCCGACTTCGACTACGAGGACGGCTGGCTGAGCGTGGAACAGACTTCCCTGGGGTAGCGTGATGGATGTCAGTTGCGACCGGTACGGTCGCGTCACCCTTAACGGCGAAGAACAACTATTGGACGGGCAGCCCATCGGGCCCCTGGTCAAGTCGCTCACGTGAGAGTCTCACTGCTCGGACAGAACAGCGCCTTGACGAAGGACCGGACCATCCGGAACTCCGACTGGAGCGCCTTCACGCGCGTCACGGGCTCCCGTTTCGACGACTGGATCCAGGTTGCCCATCGTCAACGACGACGGCCGCTACGTGGCCTGGATGAGCGCCGCAACCGATCTGGTCGCGGACATGACGGACGCCAACTTGCAAGAAGACCTGTTCGTGCGCGACATGACGGCGGGCAGCACGGCCCTGGTCTCGATCAACCGCCAGCGGACGGGCAGTGCCAACGGCTACACGTTTTCCGACGCAAAAAAATCACGCCCAGCGGCGAGTTCCTCGTCTACTCATCCTACGCCACCGATCTGGTGAATCTGGCCGATCCCGCGGCCTGGTCTGAGGACGTGTTCTTGTACGACCGCCGCGACGTACCGGAGGCACGCCGGGCCCGGACGCGCAAGCGGACCCAACCTGTCACGCGTTTGAGCAGCGAGTTGGCGACCTTGATCGGCGCGGGCAATCGGACACTTGCGTCGGCGGCAGCGGCCGCCGAGAATGTCCGGCAGTCGGCATGTCAGCGACGAAGAATGGCGGCGATTCGTGTGAGGCTTGGAATAACTCGCGATGGGGGCGCCCATGAGCCGGTACAACAGCATTCATCGCCAACAGCTGTTTCATTGGATTGGCAGCCATCTTGACGAGGAATCCGGCAGAGGGCGTCTCACGGACGATCTTCGAGAGGAATACATTGGCTGCCTGAGAAACGCTCTGGACAACGGGCTTTGGGTCAAGACGCCGCGGGATCCGGACTTCCTGGGCAAGGGCGATTTGATCAAGGTCCGACGGCCGATCACCTGCTTTACGGAATGGACGCTGGGACAGAGTCTGCCGCACACGACTCGTTATGGGCGGCTGGGTTTGGGCTTTCCCAAAAAGTTCGTCCTGGCACGGGGGGGGCAACCCGTCACGTATGTCAGGGACAGCACGAGGCAGGACCCGTACACCGCCGCGCTGCTCGCGCTGGCTCGTGTCTTCCAGGATGACGCAGCTCTGGCGGCAGCCCTGGGAAGGAGGTTGGCTGGCTTGCGCGACCATTTCGACTACCTCACGCACTTTAACAAGAAGATCAAAAAGGTCGCCAAACGTGCTGCTGATTCGGGGTCAAGAGCAAAGAAGACTGTGACGGCAAAGCCCGCCGCGAAGAAGGCGCCGGACGTCTGCGCGAGGAGCTTTGGCGGCACGCTGCACTACTTGGAAGAACGCGAGTGGCGAATCGTGTATGCCAAATCGCTGGAAGGCTTCTTTCGGCCCGGCCCTGGTGGCGACGGGAAGCCCGAGTATTATTTGCCGTTCGAGGCCGGACGGGAACTGTTCACCGTCGTGCTCCCGGACAACCGTACGGTGAACATCGCCGCGCAGCAAAAGAGCATTCAGAAGTATCTGTTCCGCAAAGATGCGCCGCACGTGACGCTGCTGTCGCTTCAAGACATCGGTACGTTTTAGCCAACCCACGAAGGTCAGGCTGATCCGACGTCGCGCATCCTCTTTCGACCAACACTCTTTGTCTCCTCCGAGGAAATGCCCCTGTGCGGTAATCCCGGCCGTCGGCCAGTTTGACCGTGGCTTCGTGCAGCGGCTGGATGCCGGCCAGATTGACCTGGGCAATCTCGCCCAGTCCGCGCCGCACAAGGGCAAACTTGGCGAGGTCGATGCGATAGACCTTGACCTCGCAGGCGGTCAAGTTGCGATAATCCAACAGCACTTCGGCCGGCTTGCCCGGCCGGATCGTGGTCAATTTCGGCAAGCCGATCGTCTTCCGCAGCAGCGCCGCAATCGACTGCCGGGCGTCCGGGAAGCGGTCCTTGACCAGGCGGTACTGCTGGATGGCTTCGGCGACGCGTCCCAAGCTGTGCTCGATCTGGCCCAGGATGTAGATGGCCGGCCATTTGTTGGGGCTGTCCGCGGGCTGGCCGGTGGTCTTGTCGATCGGCCGGTGGGCCGCCACCTTGCGGAGCAGCTCGCGCGCCGCGTCCGGCTGGCCAGCCACGAAACGGCCGTAGCCGGTGATGTACCAGAAGCTGTCCAGCAGTTCGCTGTCGGGATAGCGGAGCGCGTACTGCTCGCAGGCCGAGGCGGCGTCGTCGTAGCGGCCGAGTTCCAGCAGTCCGCTGAGGCGAATTCGGCTGCGCGCAGCTGCGAACACCGGTGTCAGGCACGAATGGCACTGCTGCTCGTCATTCAACGGCCAGCCGCTTTGCGAGCCGCCTTGAGCAGCGACGTGATCCCTTCGCGATACTCCTCCAGCGTGGTAATCCACTGTTCAAGGCAGCGCTGTCCGGCCGGCGTGAGTTGATAAGTACGTTTCGCGGGACCGGATTCCGAGACGGTCCAGGAGGATGCCACTAACCCCCTCGTCTCCATCGTCTTCAGCGATCGATACACGCCCGACGAGTTTGGCTTCTGGCCCCCAAACGTGAGACTCTCGCCAAGTCGCTCGGCCAGGCAGTAGCCGTGCAGCGGTCCCTCAGCCAGCACCGCCAGCACCGCGGGCTGAATCAGTTTGTCGAGTGTTCGCCCACCGCAAGGGCAGTCATCAAAGCCGGCCGCAACGTTCAGTTCGCGTATCTTCATGATCGCACCATTCTGGCTTCGAGCTTGGCGATACGACACGCCTCTGTCAAGAGGAGGCCGACAGACGGGTGGCCGACAGACGGGTGGCCGGCGCCCGAAGCACTGGCGGCCCAGGGGGCTTCCACCTCGCCGTCACTGTTGTCGGCTTCACGCCGGCGGGCTTACGGAAGCACTTCCAGTTCGATGACCTGGTGCCCAGGCCGCAGTTCCACCTGAAGCGGCGTGAGGGCGGCGGACGCGTAGCTTGCCGCCACGCGCGACCGCCTCGGCGGAGTCGGTTTGGGCGGCTGTTCCATGTCGATGGTGCCGTTGTCGATGCGCGGCCGACCTGTCGATACAGACAAGTCCTGGACGACCACACACTGACGGCCCACAGACGCGCCGACGCGCTGATCGGGCAGACGTAGCTCAAAGTGGCCGGCGCCGTCGGTGACTGCCGACGCCGTGGCTCCGGTTTGTCCCGCAGCCGGGTTCGGTAAGAACTGCACCAGGCAATTGTCGAGCGTCTTACCCGCCATCCGCAAGGTGCCTTCGACCGTTGCCGGGGGAGGGGGCTGACCGCAGCCGGGCCACATTGCCAGCCCGATGAGCAGGCCCAAGACCCGACCCGTCGAAATCCGCTGGCACATTGTGGCAGGCTCCTCGTAAAACATGGTGGCGAGGGGATTGCGCCGGCACGCCCGTCCCGCGGCATGCGGCGGCTACGACCGCGGCCGATCAGTGAAGATCGGTTGCTTCTCGGCCGGCGCGAGTACTCAACGCCCGGAGTATGAGCAGTGGAATGCTGTCCGAGATGAACGCCACGGCCCCATCGGCCGTGGCGAAGTTCGCACCGCCGGGGTGGGTGCTCCCGAAGGCGCAGACCCGCAAGTCGATGTAATACTTGAAGTCGGCGGACGTGTTGGCGGGCGGACTGGCGGCGGCCCGTTCGGAATACAAGAAAGGCAACCGATAATTGATCGGCGAGTAGCTGCTGAGCGTGAAGTGCGCCAGCGCGCTGCGACTGGTTCCACACCAGTTGGCATAGTAACGCATTTCCCAATCCCAGCCTTGCTGGGCGAAGGAATCGTAATTCGGGTCCCAGCGGCTGCGCTCGCCAAAGAAAAGCGTGTGGCTCGTGCCGTCGATGATGTCGGCCAGTCGCACAGGCCGTTGGTTCGGCACCGGCTGCGAGCCCGGCCCCGCCCCGAAGAAAATCCCGTCGGTTTGAAGGAAGCCCGAATCGGGATGATACGAACGAGTACCGCCGTTTCCGCCGTAACTGGTCACCCGGATATAACGATCGACCGAGGATCCGGTCAGCCGCGTTGTGTACAGTAAAGGGTCTTCGCTGTCTGGCTCCGAGGGGCAGCGCAGATTAGGCCCGCGTGCCGCCCGCGATTGCAGCAGGCCATTGAAATTCTTGTTGGGATCATCGAAATCCCACTCGTCGTATAATCCGCCCTGTTCCAGGTACGGCAGGAGAAACACGAACAGGTTGGTTCCCCGCCAGGTGGCTGTCCCCGCGTGATACTGGGACAACAGAATACCAGGCGGGAACGAACCCACCGTGTCATGGTAGTGATGCGCCGCCAAGGCGACTTGTTTCAGCGTGTTGGAACACTGCATGCGTCGCGCGGCTTCGCGGGCCGCCTGGACAGCCGGCAGCAGCAGAGCCACCAGGATGCCGATGATGGCAATCACCACCAAAAGTTCCACCAGGGTGAAACCCCGAAACAAGCGAGCCGGAGCAGGTGGACGGGCAGGGATGTTCATCGGAGGTACCTTTCGTTGCTGCCACGCCGGCCAGGCAACGCCTCAGCCCCGACGGGCAAGCGGACTGCCTCAAGGCACTGAATCAGGTCTTGGCGGTAGTAAACGACATCGTTCACTATATGTAATGATCTAATAGCGGAGCCGAAGTATAGTCTGGCATCCGTCGCGTCGTCAAGGGGCGGCCGACAGGAGCTACGATTCAGACGCAAGCCTCGTTCGAGAAAGAACTGGCCGTGCTGCAACACATGCAGCTGCAACACCCTGGCGGGCATTGCCCCGAGAGCCTAGAATCCGGCGTTACAGGCACTGTGAAATCTGATCGCGTTTGCGCTGCCGGAACGCATGGCCGCGATTCGGCCCAATCTGACGCATTGGGCCGACCTGATCGCGTCTACCATCTGTTCCAGCTGACGTCCGATGAAATCAAGCTGTTGCAGCGTGAAGTGGAGCACTGATGCGATTGGTGCCTCGGACTTCGCTCAGCGACTTGGTCAACGCGGCCGACGGCCTGACACGCGACGAAGTGAATTTGCTCCGAAACAGCACGCCTCATTTATGCAAGGAAACACACCATGCGGTTGATCCAACCCACGATCGTCGTGGTCTTGGCGAGTTTCACGTTCGCGGCCTCGGCGGCGGACCGAAACGCCACGGTTGTCACGTTCAAGGTCATCAAGCAAACGGCCGGCATGGCCCGCGAGACGCCCGAACTCAAGCTGCTCTCCGCCAGCGACCGGTGGAACGTCCATGCGGGGCCGAGTTGGAGCGGCGAGAATCTGCGAGAAATCTTCTTTACGCTCGAGACAAGTGATGCCACGGCCGAGCTTCCCCAGGTGGCGGTGACCGCGCCGGGCATCGTGCCGGTGCGGGTGATCGTCGGCAAGCAAGACGTTTCTTTTTACCATCGGGATGACACCACGACGTTCAGCCTGGTCCGGGATACCCGCAACGCGATGCTGCTGAACCAGGTGCTCACGGACCCCGAGGGCGGGCTGCCGATCCATATCTACCACAATTGGCTGATACGCCAGGACGGACCCTTCCGCGGCAAGCCGGTCCCGGAGATGGAGATCCGGGCGGTGCTGAACTACCTCGTGGCAGCGCGCGAGGCGCTCAAGCTGATGGGCGGGACGGGGCCCAAGGACCACAAGTCCTTCACGGGCGAGATTACGTTGATGAGCTTCGAGGTGGCCTGTGCCCGCGGGCACAACGACTCTCCGCCGCACGCCCACATCATGCTCTGGGTGCCGGGCTACGCAGGGGGTGAGGTGCCTCATTTCTACATGGACGCGGCCGGCAAGTTCGTCCGCAACGGGTTCGGCATCCTGGGTGACGAAGGCGGGAGATTTCCCGAACGAGCGTCGCTGATCGCCGAAAAGCGAAAGCGGAGCGGCGAGTACGGTCCAGGCAAGCCCTGCCAACTTCGCGATCTGGACGACCGATTGGCCCTGGAGTTGACGATCACGCCGGACGGCGGACTGCTGCTTTCACGGGCTGAGGGGGAGCCTTTTCTGCTGATCGGCGGACCCGGAGGGCCGGGCGATGCGGTGCTGGTCAAGCAGGCTGGCAAGTCGCTCCTGCGCGCTTGTGTGACGGACGACGCCGAACGCGGCGAAACCTCGGTGACGGTGGAGCACCTCTCCGACGCGAGCGTCGCCCGGACCCTCCGGCAGACGCTCCGGTATGATCCCTTTACCGGCCTGAACCGAGCGGAGCCTGCCGTAAAGAGCCGTCCGTAGTTGGCGCGTGTCAAGAAGGCCTATTCCTGACGTCCTTTCCGCGGGACTCCTTGTTCCTCGCAGCCTGCGCGATGGGCTCAGTGTCCGCCCTGCAGCGGCGGGGCGATCATCAGGGCCTCGATGACCAGCATCCAGTTGTCCGGCACCGCGGCCCGGCCGCGCAAGACCGGCGCGAGGCTCGTGCCGTCGAACGCCGCCCCCGCCGGCGCGGACAGGCCCAGCAGGTCGATGAGCGTGGGCAGCAGGTCCTGGACCTGGGTCAGCCCGCCCACGTCGCTCGGCGGCCGCAGTCCGCCGGACGGCCAGCGGACGAAACACGGCACGCGGTGGCCTCCCTCCCACAGCGTCGCCTTGCTGCCCTTCATGCCCGCGTTGAAATACCGCGGCCCCGGCAAGCCAGAGCCCTCGCTGACTCGCGAGGTGGAGTCCACAGCAAGTTTGCCGGGGCAGCTTCCTCTTCGCCCCCACGCTGCTCGCCAGCGTGGAGCGGTGTTCAAGACCAGAGATGCCCACGCAGCCATCGGCTGTTTCGCCCCCACGCTGGCAAGCAGCGTGGTGGCCGAAGAGGTCGCGGGGCGGGACGATGGCTGTGCTCAGCGTTACGATCCGTTCCTGACGCCTTTTCCGCCCTCGTCCGGCGGCTCGGACAGGAACAACGCGACCACGGCGGCGGGCAGGAACAGCCAGGCGGCGTACAGCAACGCCAGCCGATGGTCGCCGACCTTGGAAAACAGCCCGAAGAACACGGTTCCTCCGGCGGCCACGATGCGGCCGATGTTGTAGCAGAAACCGGCCCCCGTGGTCCGCAGCAAGGTCGGAAACAGCGGCGGCAGGTACATCGTGAACAGCCCGAATACGCCCTGGGACACGCCCATCGCGCACAGCCACCAGAACAACTTGTCGTGCGGTCGCTCCACGCTGTAAGTCACGTACATCGACAGGAAATAAGCCACGCACATCAGCGCAATGGCGCGGCGGTAGCCCACGAAACGGGCGATCCAGGCGGCCAGAAAGTTGCCGGCAATCGAGGTGATCATCAGCAGGATCATCGCGTGGCTGACGAACGTCGTTCTCTGAAGGTCCGTCCAGGCTTTGATGTCGGGCAGGTTGCGCAGGTGCTGGAGCGACCAGAAGGTAAAGGCCCAGTGCGCGGTCAAGGAGGTGGCGCAGACCAGAATCGTGAGGATCGTCGTCCGCCGCACCGAGCCGCGGAACAGGTCCGCAATGCCCGGCGCCGCCTGCTGCGCCTGCTGCTTGGCCGTATGCCATTCTTCCGGTTCCGGCACGGCGCGGCGAATCCACAGCACCAGCAGGGCAGGCAGGATGCCGACCAGGAACACGCTGCGGTACGCATACGTCTCGCTGGACGCCATGACGATGGAGACCAGCACGCCCGCGACCATCGCCAGCAGCACGCCGATATTCACCGCACTTTGCAACGTGGCGGCAATCCACGGCCGCCAACGGCGCGGCCAGGTTTCCGACAGCAACGACGCCCCCACGGCCCACTCGCCGCCAATGCCCAGCGCCGCCAGAAACCGGCAGATCAACAGGTGCCACCAGGTCTGGGCAAAGAACGACAAACCGGTGAACAGGGCGTACGTCAGAATGGTCAGGACCAACGTCCGCGAGCGTCCCAGCCGATCGCCGAGCCGGCCGAAGAATCCGCCGCCCAGCGCCCAGCCGATCAGAAACGCGGCCTGGATCACGGAGCTGTAGTAACCGACGGCGTCGTCCCGCTGGCTGACGTGCAGCAACTGGGCGACGAACGGCGTGGCGACCAACGTGTACAGGTGCATGTCCAGGCCGTCGAACAGCCAGCCCAGCCAAGCGGCAATGCCGGACTTCCACTGCTGGGGCGAGAGCTCCCGCAGCGACGTGACGTCGCGCCGATCGAGGACCGGGCCAAGGCCGGATTCAGTGCTCATGGGCGTAGCCGTATTTCTCGATGTAACCCGACCAGCGCCGCCGGATCGCGTCGCGAATCTCCGGCGACAACTCCTCGTGGCGATTCGGCTTGTAGTCCTTCCGCCCGCCGACGAACGCCTCCAGCCGGTCGCGGACCGTCTCGAACCCGTCGATTTCCAACTGGCGATAAATCCGTTCGACCTGGCCCATGGTGTCCGCCACGAGGTCCTCGTAACGGATGTCGATGATCTGGTTCGGCGCGAGGCTGGTCCGCTGCGACTCGAAGCCGCGGTACATCCGCTCGAAGGCTTCCAGGATGTATTCGTCCAGGTACTCGTTCCTGGGAACCTGCAGGCCCTGGGCCATGTCCAGCGTCGGCCACAGACGCCGGGTCGAGGCAAACAGCGTTTCCGGATTCCGCGTGATGTGAATGAACTTGGCGCCGGGAAACAACTCGGCCAACACGCCGACCCGCCCCGTGTGCGGCGGAGACTTGAGGATCAACGGTTTTCGCTTGTAGTACGTCATCGCGCGGACGAACCACACCATGTCGCGCTTCCAACGTCGCAACAGGTTCGGTTCGACACCCGACATGTCGAGCAATTCCAGATAGCACGGCGGCTCGTTGGGAAACACCATCCGCCAATAGGGCGTCGGACAGCCCATGTTGCCCAGCGCGAACTCGTCTTCCTGCGGGTAGTAGGCGCCCGCCAGCATGTTGTCCATCGGCCGCTGCTTGGGCAACAGCAGATGAATGAACCAGGGCAGAGCCCGCCGACTGACCAGAAAATGATTCGGCGCGAAACATTCGTAGGTCGTCGGATAGGCAAAACGCTCGTCCTGGACCAGCAGTTCGTGCAAATAGGTCGTGCCGCTCCGCCAATGACCGATGATGAACACCGGCGGCTGAACGATCTCGGTGCGGGCGACTTTCTTGCCGAACAGGATGTTCTGCACGATTCGCAGCACGGAGTTGATCACCGTGGCGAACGTGACGGTGGCGACCAGTCCCCAACGCAGGAAGTCTACGCGAAACCGGTTTCTGGCCAGCAGCCGCAACCAGTCGCCCAGCAGCATCCCGTGCCAAAAACGCGGGGACCAGGCAGGATAGGTGTTAGTGGCGGCCTTGGGCTTGTCCGTCGGCCTCGTTGCTTTCACGGCATCAGACATGGGCGAGTTTATTGTTCGAGGTTTGGCACCTGTCGAAGATCAACTCCGCAGTTTTCTCGTCGAGCGGACTTCGGTTCGCGCGGGCGGACTGAAGTCCGCCTTACGAGGCTGTTTCTGGACAGGTGCTTGGTTGCGGCCGCGGGCTGCGTTAGGATTCTGCAGGAGAACGTCAACCAGCCCCGCCAAGGGTGCCCATTCTAACGTTTAGTCCTCGTTTTGCCGAGAGCAACTGCATGACGAACGTGGCCGCCCATCCGATTCCGCCGTCAGCAGCGTCCCAAGGCTGGAAAACCGCGGCGCTGCTGGGAGGGCTGGGCTGGTATCTGGCGGCGTTTTACGGAGCCCAGCCGATCCGTTGGCAGAGCCTCGCGACGGTCTTGCTTCCCGATCATCTGGTCTTGTCTTGGGTAGGCGGCGACTGGGGCAGCTTTCAGGTCTCGGATCGGCTGCCGATTCTGGCCGTCACCGGGTTGATTCTGACGCTGGCTTATCTTGCCGGCCGACTCTCGCTGGCTGCCGTCCGCGGGGATCGCAGGCTCACAAACCTGGAGACGCTGGTGTTCTCGACGGCGGTGGGACTCAGCGAGTGGTCGCTGCTGACGCTGGCCGTCGGGCTGGCCGGCGGGTTGCACAGCCGGTGGCTGCAACTGGCGGCCTGCGCCGTCGTGGCGGGTGTGGCGGTTTGGAAGTGGGCGCAGCGCCACGCCGCGCGGAAGCCGGAGGGCGGCACACCGTGGCGATCGGACGGACGTTCGACGGCCAGTTCGACGCCCGAGGATGCCAACTTCGCCAGTCCTTGGCTGGCGCGGCACGGGCTGTGGCTAGCAGTTCCGTTCCTGCTGCTGATCGTGCTGGGAGCGATGTTGCCGCCTTGGGATTTCGATGTCCGAGAGTATCACCTGCAGGTCCCCAAGGAATGGCATCAGGCCGGTCGCGTCGGCTTTTTGCCGCACAACGTGTACGGGAACATGCCGCTGGGCGCCGAGATGCACGCCTTGCTGGCGATGGCGTTCATGCCCGGCGAACGGGACTGGTGGTGGGGCGCGTTGGCGGGCAAGACGGTGATCGCCTGTTTTGCGCCGCTGGCCGCGTTCGGCCTGTTGGCCGCTGGGCGGCGGTTTGCCGCGCCTGGGGCGGGCGTCGTGGCCGCGCTGGTCTATCTCTCGCTGCCTTGGGTGGTCCACGTTTCCCAGGCGGGATTGATCGAAGGTGCCGTGGCCTGCTACCTGGTGCTGGCCGTCTATGCGATGGCCATCTGGTGCCGCGAAGCGACGACGTTTGCGGAAAAGGCGGATGCACGCTCGACGGCCCAGCGAGGATGGCGGCTGATCCGTTGGCGGCGGATTGGCCCGCGTTCGGGGCGGGCTTCGACCGAGGCTTGGACCGAGGCAATGCCGCGCGGCCCGCTGTTGCTGGCGGGCTTCCTGGCCGGCTCGGCGGCGGCGTGCAAGTATCCGCCGCTGTTACTGGTCGTCGCGCCGCTGACGTTGTGCGCGTGGTGCGCGCGGGGCGACGTCCGCTGGCGCGCGGCGGGCCTGTTCCTGTTGGCGGCGTTGTGCGGCGGCGGATTGTGGTATGCCAAGAACGCGGCGCTGACCGGCAATCCGGTGTATCCGCTGGTGTTGGGGGGACTTACTCGCACGCCGGAGCGGATGGCCCAGTGGAACCGCGCGCATCGCGTGCCGCCGGACGAGCGGGGCCGCCGCTATTCGGCCGCCCAGGCTTACGCGGCGGCAGCCGATTTCGGTTGGCGAAACCTCTGGCAAAGTCCGCTGTTGGCGCCGTTGGCGGCGGTGGCTCTTCTCGGTGCGCGGCGCCGGCGGTTGACCCTGTGGCTGGCGGCGTATGCCGGCTTCTACTTGGCGGTGTGGTGGCTCGCCACACACCGCGTCGATCGGTTCTGGGTGCCCGTGTTGCCCGTGTTGGCGCTGTTGGCCGGAATTGGCGCTGCCTCATGCACCTCGCGCGCGGGGCGACTGGTCGTGACCGTCCTGCTCTGGGGAGGCTTGGCGACCAATCTGCTGTTCTTGCTGTCGGCCGGCGTCTACGACCACCGCTATCTGGTGTCGCTGGAGCGACTGCGACGCGACGAGCCGGCCGAGTCCAACGATCCCTCGCGGGTGCATCCCGTCCATCGCTATCTGAACGCCAAGGCCGTCGCCGGGGACCGAGTGCTGCTGGTCGGCGATGCCCAGCCGTTCGATTTGGAGTTGCCGGCGCTGTACAACACGTGCTTTGATGAATGCCTGCTGGAACGTCTGACCCAAGGCCGCACCCCGGCGGAGCGGCAAGCGGCTTTGCGCGGCCAGCAGATCACGTACGTGCTGGTCAACTGGGGCGAAATCGACCGCTACCGCAGTCCGGGCAACTACGGTTTCACGGATTACGTCACCAAAGAACTCGTCCGCGAGGAACTGGTCCGCGGCCAGCAACTCCTGCGACCCGTCCCGCTGGGCATCGACCCGGATCGAGCAGAACTGTTCCGCGTCGTTGAACAAGAGTAGCGGCGACAACCGGCCAGCGAACCCTTCTTCATCTCAACTCTTCACCTTAACGACTGTCTATTCGTAGCAGGCGAAGTGCTGCCGGCCAGCATGCCATCTCGTACGCGGTAGAGGATGGCACGAATCGTCGCGTCGTTTCGCCCGGAGCCAACGGCGACGGTAAAGCACGAGCGCCGTCGCCGTTGGCTCTCGCACCGATGCCAACCACGTGCGGCGTACGCAGTAAATCAGGCTATATTTACCCGCATCTCTCGTCTGGTTGTCGCTTGCGGCGGCGAGGGTTCTGTACCCAAGACCTGTGCAAGCCGAAAGCTGGCAGCGTTGGTCGATCAGGATGGGGCTGGCCGCGGGCAAAATGCGAAATCAGCTCCTCGCTGATTCCGCTCACACCTTTCACAGTTTGGGGTTTTGACACTGAAGGCAATTGGGCCAAGCGTGGATTCGCGTCTAAGCGTAGATTCCAGCCTTTTGGCGGGATTGTTGAACGCCAGACGCTCTGTTATAAAAAAACCCGGTTCTATAGATTCTCACTATTCTTTTCGGGAGGATTGGTCATGGTTCTGTTCAAGCGACGTGGATTCACCCTGGTGGAGCTTTTGGTTGTCATTGCCATTATTGGCATTCTTGTGGCGTTGCTGCTGCCGGCGATCCAGGCGGCCCGGGAGGCTGCCAGACGGACGCAGTGCGGCAACAATCTGAAGCAAATCGGCGTGGCCATGCACAACTATCACGACACGTTCAACGCGTTGCCGATGGGGTACACCAACGACTATGGGGCGGCGACGAACTACTTGGGTCAGGCTTACGCCCACCATGCTTCCCCAGCGCCTACCGACGATAATGTACCGCAACGATATTATGCCAGTTGGACCTGGACCGCCTACATCGCCCCGTTCATGGAGTTGGGCCCCCAATATCAGACGCTCAACGTGACGGGAACCTGGGCGGCGCAATCGCTTCTGGACGCAGCAGCGCAAGAGGTGGTTCGGACACCGGTTCCTGCGCTGCGCTGCGCTGCCCTTCCGATACCGGAAAGGATCCCCACAACAGCGGCGAATACCGTCCCAAGAACTCCAGCGGGGCCTCGGTTTACGTGGCCACGTGCAATTACGCGGGAGTTTGTGACGACAATAGCGCGAGCATCGATAACCGCCAGAGCAACTGCTCGGGGGTGCTCTTCGTCGATAGCGATGTCAAGCTCCGGGACATCACGGATGGCACAAGCAGCGTGCTGATGGTGGGCGAGCGGTGCCGTTACCGAGGCCATGCTCGTTGCGGGGTGCAGCAGGACTGCGGCGCGGCGACCTTGTTCGTCATGGGGGCCTCCAACAGATTGTCCCATGACAATCGTTCGAATACCGCTGCGGTCGGAACCGCCTATCGGGGAATCAACTGGGACTCGACGGATACGTGCGACAACCTTTGGAATGGCAAGGCGAGTTTCCATTCGCTCCATCCCGGAGGAGCGCAATTCGTCTTGGCCGACGCCTCCACGCATTTCATCAGCGAAAATGTGGACCTCACGACGTTCCGGCGTCTGGCTCACAAAAGCGACAGCAATCCTGCCAAGGTTCCCTAATCGTGCAGCCTTGGGTGGATTTCTGTCGGGAAAGATGCGGCTAAACTAGAACGAAGATGCTGTTGTTGTGAGGGATAAAGGAATGAGGACTTGCTTCTGGCAGATTGCCGGCATGATCGTTGGCTTGTCTTGCTTCGTCGCCGGTTGCGGCGGCGACAGTTTCGACCGTGTTCCGCTTGCAGGAACCGTCACCTGTGACGGCATGGAGAGCATCAACGGCGGGATTCTGGCGACACCCGCTCAGGAGGGCACGGGGGCGCCGAAGGTGTCGGGGCCCATCACCGACGGGAAGTTCAGTATTCCGGCAGCCCAAGGGCCGGTCGCCGGTTCCTACATTTTCGAGATCAGCCTGCAAATACCGGGTATGCAGCCCAAGCCGGGATCCAGCCCGGAAGGGGAAAGGGAGACTGGTCCCACGATCACATACCGGAAGTCGATCGATGTTCCCGCAGGAGGAAGCAGCAGTCTGACGATTGCCCTCACTGCCGCCGATAAGGTCGGGGATTCCGAGGCGCGTGCGTCCGCGGAACCGTGAAGTCGAAGCTCTCCCTTTCCTGCGGCGATCCTCAGCAGCCTGTTTGCAGACTTTCCTTAGGGCGGAGTTCATTCCGCCCGAACGGACTGAGGTCCGCTTTACGACAGAAGGTCGCGGCTTTGTTTATGGACGGGTGCTTCGTACGCCGCAGTTGCGCGGGCGGTTGCGCGTGGTTGGCCTGTTCCGCTTTCTCTGGCTTCGTTGCGGTTTGGTCTCGGGCGGGAAGGCGACGGGAAAGCCATCCTGAGCCGTTCGCTGCCGAAGCCGTCTGGTGATTGCCGCGAGGTAACCGTGCACCGAAGCGACCACCGTGCCACACTTCCCGTCCGGCGCAAGCTGCTGTACGCCGCGGTAACCACGGCGGTCTTCTTCGGGCTGCTCGAATTGACGCTGCTGGCGTTGGGCGTCGATCCGGCCTTTCAAGAGTCGGATCCTGGGCTCGGATTCAGCGGACAATCGCCCCTGTTCACGCCCAGCGAGTCGCCCTCGGGACAGCCCGTTCTGGCCACTGCGGAGAATCGGCTGCCGTGGTTCAATCGGCAGTCGTTCTTGCGTGACAAGCCGCCCGGCGCCTATCGGATCTTCTGCCTGGGCGGGTCGACCACCTACGGCCGGCCCTATGACGACCGGACTTCGTTCGCCGGATTCCTGCGGGCGTTCTTGGCGGAAATGGATCCGTCGCGGCCGTGGGAAGTCATCAACGCGGGCGGCATCAGCTACGCCAGCTATCGGATCGAAGTATTGATCCGCGAATTGGCGCAGTATGAGCCCGACCTGTTTGTCATCTACACGGGCCACAACGAGTTCCTGGAAGATCGGACGTATTCGTCGGTCATCGATACGCCGGAGTCGATTCGCCGAGTGGTCGGGCTGGGGAGGTGGTCGCGGACGTTTTCGTTGGCGGAACGTCTCCTCCGCGGCACGCCGGAAGCTCCGAATCGGCCGGTGCTGCCGGCGGAGGTCGAGGCGATTCTCGATCGCTCCGTCGGGCCCGCCGCCTACCATCGGGACGACCGCTGGCGCGGCCAGGTGCTCGCCCACTTCCGATCTTCGCTCGAACGGATCGTGGATGTCGCACAAGACGCCGGCGCGGAGATCATCTGCGTGGTTCCGGCCAGCAACCTGCGCGACTGTACGCCGTTCAAGAGCGAGCACCGGGACGGTTTGACGAGCGGCGAGTTGCGGGAGTTCCTTGCCCACCTGCGCGCCGCCGAGCAGGCGTTGGCAGCCGGCAAGTTCGGCGAGGCGGTGAGCAGGATCGACCGGGCAGTCCAGCTCGACCCGCGGCACGCGGCCGCGCACTACCTGCGCGGCCGCACGCTGATCGAGACGGGGGACAAGCAAGCGGCGCGTCGGGCTTTCGTCCGGGCACGGGAGGAAGACGTCTGTCCGTTGCGGGCGTGCGAAGCGATCCAGGACACGGTCCGCGCCGTCGCCGCGGAGCGGAGGCTGGCCGCGATCGACTTCGCGGCCCTGGTCGACCGCGAGTCCCAACACGGCATTCCCGGTGCCGACTGGTTTCTGGATCACGTCCATCCAACCAGCGAGGGAAACGCACGCATCGCGCGGGAATTGGCCGGTGAACTCATCAGGATCAAGGCGGTGAGGCCGCAGCCGTCGTGGACGCCGGACGGATTTGAGCGGGTTGCCGAGCGAGTGCTGGAGCGGATCGATCCCCGCGACCACGCGGTCGCGTTGCGCAACCTGGCCAAGGTACTGAATTGGGCGGGCAAAGTGGTCGACGCCGATCGTCTGGCCCTGGAGGCCGCGGAGCACTTGCCGGACGACGCAGAAGCCCAGCGGATGGCCGGCTTCGCCCGACTCCGACTTGATCGGACCGCCGAGGCCAAGCCCTTGTTCGAGGCGGCGCTGCGCAGCGGCGGCGACGACGCGCGGGCGCTCTGCGGACTCGGTGAGGTCTACACGCGGCTCGGACAGCACGAGGCGGCCCGCGATTGTTTCGCGCGGGCCGTAGCCGTCGATCCGAAGCACGTGCCCGCGCAGTACAATCTCGGCAACGCGCTCCGCACCTTGGGACAGTTGGACGAGGCGGAAGCCGCCTATCGGGCGGCAATCGCCCTCGCGCCGGAACAGCCCGACGCGCATAAGAATCTGGGGTTGGTCCTCTTTGCGCTCGGCGACGTCGAGGGGACGGTCCGCCACTTCGAGGCCGCACTGGCCCTGGAGGACCACGTTCCCCAGCGCCATGCCGACCTGGGGTATGTGCTGATCGACGCCGGCCAGCAGCGGCGCGCGGAAGCCGAGTTCCAAGCCGCGCTGGCGATCGAGCCGGCGTTCGTTCCCGCGCTGTTCGGCTGGGCCCTGTTGTGCGAGAAACGCGGCGATCTCGCGCGGGCCACCCAGTTGCTCCGCGAAGCGATCCGCGTCGCCCCCCAGGACGTGAATGCACACTACTACCTCGCCCGATATGCCCTGCAACGCGACGACGCGGCAACTGCCAGGGCCGAACTGGAAACCGTGCTTACCCTGGATCCGAGCCACGCCGAGGCGCGCCGGCTGCGGGCGGAAATCGACTAGCGCTCTCAGCCTGAAAGATATGGCGATCCGTGGGATCACCATGCCAGACCGCCCCATCTCGCGTCGCCCCTCCCTCGTCTCCACGCTGCTCGCCAGCGTGGAACGGTGTTCAAGACCAGACCGTCCCGCCTCGCGTCGCCTTTCTGTCGTCACCACGCTGCTCGTCAGCGTGGAACGATGTTCAAAACCAGACCGTCCTGCACGCCCCCGTCCTCCCCCGTCACCACGCTGCTCGCCAGCGTGGAACGGTGTTCAAGACCAGACCGCCCCATCTCGCGTCGCCCCTCCCTCGTCACCACGCTGCTCGCCAGCGTGGAACGGTGTTCAAGACCAGACCGTCCTGCACGCCCCCGTCCTCCGTCGTCACCACGCTGCTCGCCACCGTGGAACGGTGTTCAAGATAGTGGACGCAGGTGTGAAACGACTTCTGGTGCTGAACATGGCTCCACGCTGGCGAGCAGCGTGGTGGCCGAAGAGGGCGCGAGGCGGGACGATTTCTGGTGCTGAACATGGCTCCACGCTGGCGAGCAGCGTGGTGGCCGAAGAGGGCGCGAGGCGGGACGATTTCTGGTGCTGAACATGGCTCCACGCTGGCAAGCAGCGTGGTGGCCGAAGAGATCGCGCGGCGGGACGACTTCTGGTGCTGAACATGGCTCCACGCTGGCAAGCAGCGTGGTGGCCGAAGAGATCGCGCGGCGGGACGACTTCTGGTGCTGAACATGGCTCCACGCTGGCAAGCAGCGTGGTGGCCGAAGAGGGCGCGCGGCGGGACGACTTCTGGTGCTGAACATGGCTCCACGCTGGCAAGCAGCGTGGTGGCCGAAGAGATCGCGCGGCGGGACGACTTCTGGTGCTGAACATGGCTCCACGCTGGCAAGCAGCGTGGTGGCCGAAGAGGTCGCGCGGCGGGACGACTTCTGGTGCTGAACATGGCTCCACGCTGGCAAGCAGCGTGGTGGCCGAAGAGATCGCGCGTCGGGACGATTTCTGGTGCTGAACATGGCTCCACGCTGGCAAGCAGCGTGGTGGCCGAAGAGGGCGCGAGGCGGGACGATTTCTGGCGCTGAACATGGCTCCACGCTGGCAAGCAGCGTGGTGGCCGAAGAGGTCGCGCGGCGGGACGACTTCTGGTGCTGAACATGGCTCCACGCTGGCAAGCAGCGTGGTGGCCGAGGCCCTTGCGCCGCCGTTTGCCGCGCCCCGTGAAGCACTAACGCTTGCGAGCCAGCACGTTTTAAAGCGCCGGCAGGCATCAGCCTCCGGTGTTCTGACGCGGGTCTTTTTGCGCCCATTTTTGAGCGCCAAATCTCGGACGCAGGACCTCCGCCCGGTCGCTGGTCGCTCGTTCGACGACGTTGTAGAATGCCGATCGTGCGTGTTCGATGGGATCCGCTCGTTTCACTCACCTGGGAGATATCTGCCATGAGACCAAATCGTCGTGAAATGTTAAAACTGGCGGCTGCTGGCGGCACCGTCGCGATGGCGACTTCCGCCGCCCGCGCCGTGACGATTCCGGACCCGCCGCAGCCGGCTTGCCTGCGGTTGTCCTGCCAGGAAAACGTCGCGCCGGGCAAGAGCCTGACCGAGAAACTGGACTTCCTGGAAGCCAACGGATTCGAAGGCCTCGAACCCGGCGGGCGGGGACTGGCCGGACGCGTCGAGGAATTCCAGAAGGCGCTGCAAGGCCGCAAGATCAAGATCAGCGCGATTTGCAGCGGCTATGAAGGGGTGCTGATTTCCGAGCAGGAGGAAGTCCGCCGGAAATGCGTGGCGACGATGAAAGAGATCTTGACAGCCGCCGGCGCGCTCGGCTCGACCGGCATGATCATGGTCCCGGCGTTTACCGGCCAGACCCAGCTGGGACACTGGGAGTCGCGGGAATTGCTGCTGCAGCTGCTGCCCGATCTGGCCGAGCACGCCAAGCAAGCCGGCACGCGGATTCTGCTGGAGCCGCTGAACCGCCGCGAGGCGCATTTCCTCCGCCAAGTCCCGGACGGTGCGGCCATCTGCCGCGACGTGAATCATCCCGGCATCGGCGTGATGGGCGACTTCTGGCACATGACCTGGGAAGAGACCAACGACATGGCCGCTTTCCTGTCCGCCGGCGACTACCTGCAGCACGTCCACATGGCCAGCCGCAAGACGCGGAAAATGCCGGGCGAGGACGAAGGCGACAACTACGTGCTGGGCTTCAAGGGCCTGAAAGTGCTGGGCTACCAGAACTACGTCAGCCTGGAATGCGGCTCGAAGGGCGACCGCACGCAAACGATCCCCGTTGCCGTCAAACTGCTGCGCGAGCAATGGGAAGCGGCGTGAGGGAACACCGGCGATGCTTTTTGATTCCGCCCTGCCCTGGTGACTCGCGGCAGCGGGCAACCCGTCCGCCCCGTTCCGTTCCACCGGAACCAGCGGAGGGCCGGCACGAAAGTCGCGGCGCCCCAGGCGAGCATCAAGACCAACGGCGGGCCTAACGAGAACAGGCTTGCGCGCCAAACGGGAAACTGCCACGGAAAGTCGCTGTCTACGATGGCCCGGTCGTGCGAAATGGGGTCAGGCTTACAGAATTCAGTTTTGGCCGAGTTTGGTGCCAGCCACGTCGACCGACTCTGCTCGGCCAAAATTGAATTCTGGAAGCCTGACCCCAGCACCGAAACCGCGACTTCATCAACGACGCGGAAAACCGTCGAAATCCCGTTTGGTGCTAGCTGCCACTTGCCGTCCCACCGACGCCGGGGTCAGTGGAAACGAAGGGCCTGGAGCGAAAGGAATGAACCCGATGTGTATGCGAGTGTTCACAGCGGCAATCATCGTTGCGTTGTCGGGTGCCGGCCACGCGCTGGCGGCGATCAACGTGTATGTCTCCACGACCGGCAAGGATGGCTGGTCCGGCAATCTGCCTGCCGCGGACAAGGATGGACGGGACGGACCCTTTGCGACGCTGGTTCGCGCCCGTGACGAACTGCGGCGGCTCAAGGCAGCCGGGAAGCTCGGCGACAGGGCCACCGTCAACCTGCGGACGGGGACGTATCGGCTGACTGCAGCGCTTGCACTCAGTTCTGAGGACGCCGGGAGTCCGCAGGCGCCCATCGTGTGGCGGTCTTACGCAAACGAAAAGGTGATTCTCACTGGCGCGCTGCCCGTCAGCGGGTTCCAGCCGTGGAAGGGGCGAATCGTGGTCGCCGACCTGAAGGGCACACCGTTGGAAAAAGTGGCGTTCCGCCAGTTGTTCTTCTGCGGCCAACGGCAAGTCATGGCACGCTATCCCAATGTCGATCCGGCCGATCCGCACTTCGGTCAATGGGCCTACGTCCTGGCCGCCGACCCCGCCGCGCCGACCAACCAGTCGGTCTCGGACAACATTCCGCACGTCAAGGACCACTTCACCGCGACCAGCGACGTGATCAAGCCCACGTGGGAGAAGATCACGCAAGCCGAAGTCGCCATTCACCCGGCCTACGGCTGGGCCTGGAATATCGTGCCGGTGAAGTCCGTGGACAAAGAGAACGACACGATTCTGTTGGGCCGGCCGGTCAGCTATGGCCTGATGATCGGCGACCGCTACTTCGTCCAGAACCTGTTGGCCGAGTTGGACGCGCCGGGCGAGTGGTACCTGGACCGCGACGAGGCCAAGCTCTATTTCTGGCCGCCGACGGACGTAGCGTCGGGCGAAGTGAGCGTGTCCGTCGCGGAATCTCTGGTCGTCGCCGACGGCGCGGACGGAGTCACGTTGCGCGGGTTGACCTTGGAGAATTGCGGCGGCAATGCGGTGACGCTGAAGAACTGCGAAGGCAGCCTCGTCGCCGGTTGCACCCTCCGCAACACGGGCCTGTGGGGCGTGTCGATCGTGGGCGGGCACAACACGGGGGCGGCCGGCAACGACATTTACGCGACCGGCGCCGGGGGCGTCAGCATCAACTCCGGCGACCGCAAGACGCTGACTCGCGGCGATGGCTACGCCGACAACAACTACATCCACCACATCGCCGCTTTCCAGCGCACCTACAACACGGGCGTTAACCTGTCCGGCGTGGGCAATCGGGCGAGCCACAATCTGATCCACGACTGCTACCACCAGGCGCTGCTGGTCGGCGGCAACGACCACGTGGTGGAGTACAACGTCGTCCACCACACCAATCTGGGCTCGGAGGACACCGGCGGGCTGTACATGTCCTCGCGGGACTTCACCCAGCGCGGCACCGTCATTCGCCATAACGTGTTTCACCACGTCGGCGGGTTCGGAAAGAGTAATTCCTGGAACCCGGTACACAACGGCCAGGTCGAGTTTCACTATCCCGGCTTCACCTGGGGCATTTACCTCGACGCGCCCGAAGTGGGCTGCACGGTTTTCGGCAACGTGCTGTACAGCGTCCCGGTTTGCGGCCTGTTCAACCACGAGGGCCGCGACAACCGCTGGGAGAACAACATCATCGTCGATTGTCCCGCCTTCCGGGTCAGCTGCGGCAACTACCCGGATTTGGACAAGCAGTCCTACGCCTACCTCCAGACCCTGCGGGAAAAGGGCAGTTATGCCACGTATCTGCAGCGCTATCCGGAACTGGCCACGTACACGGACGATCCGGCCACGCACCACACGTGTGCTCCGGGCCGCTTTGCAGGCAACCTCGTTTACTACTCCGCCGACGGTGGACGGTGGCTGCGCGAGCGAAACAAAGCCGCTTGGGCGGGCGGGCAACTCGTCTGGACGTTCAGCGGGAGCCAGCCGGCTTTTGCGGGCTTCGAGTTCGACCGCAATTGCGTGTACGCGCCGCCGGACCTGCCGCTGAAGTTCAGCCTCACGCTGCGCCCGGGTGCTGCGCGGCTGCTGGACTGGGACCAGTGGCGGGAACAGGGCAAGGACGAGCATTCCCTGCTGGCCGATCCCAAGTTCGTCGATCCGGCCAAGCACGACTACCGCCTGCAACCCGACTCGCCCGCGTTGAAGCTCGGCTTCCAGCCGATCCCGTTCGACAAGATCGGTCCGTACCAGGACCCGCTGCGGGCCAGTTGGCCGATCAGCGAGGCGCCGGGTGCCGCGGCGTTGGGGGATTTCACCACCCAACGGTTCTTCAAACTCCCCGGGCACGAACCCGTGCCGGCCGTGGAATTTCAGCCGCGCCAGGGGCTGGGCAACGTCGCGGCCAAGCTCAAGGCCGGACAGGGCGTGACCGTGGCCGTCTTTGCAGGCGGCAGCCATGCCCAGGGCCAGTGGACGGCGGCGGTCGGCAAGTGGCTGCAGGCCCAGTACCCGGCCGCCAAGCTAACCGTCCTCAATTCGCCGATTCACGGCGGCTTTCGAGGTTCCGGGCTGAGCGTCTTTCGCCTGGGCCACGACGTGCTGAGCCACCGTCCCGACTTGCTGATTGTCGACTTCGCCGCCGACGATTTCGAGAGCAGCGAGGAGTCCGTGCAAGCCAACGCCGAGGGCATGGTGCGGCAGGCCTGGAAAGCCGACCCCAACACGGACGTGTTGTTTGTCTACGCCTTCCGCCCGGAATATGAGGCCGACTACGTGAGGGGACTTTGCCCCAGTGCCGTCAGCGCCTACGAACGCGTGGCCGCGCGCTACGGGGTCCCCGCCGTCAACCTGGGCCGTCGCTTGACCCAAATGGCCCGCGAGGGCAAACTGACCATCAAGGCAGACGCCGAATCCCAAGCCAAGTCCGACCGGCCCGTGTTCACCAAGGACGGTGTCTACGTCACTCCCGCAGGAGTCCAGCTGTACGCGTCGATCATCCAGGAGGGATTGTCGAAGCTGTTGGCCGAGGGATCGCGGCAACCGCACGCTCTAAGCAAACCGCTCAATGCGCGCAACATGGAAGGCGCCGTCCAGAAGCCGATCACGCGCCAGATGCTCAGCGGCGACTGGCAGGAAGTCGTCCCCGCCCAGGTCGTCGGCTCGGACTTCTCCAATCACTTCGATGGCCTGTGGGTCACGCGAACCCCGGGTGCGAAGCTGACCTTCCAATTCACCGGCACACGAGCCTGGATCTTCCATGTCTTCGGGCCGCAGACCGGCCGTGTCAAAGTGACTGTCGACGGTGTCGACAAAGGCGAACGCCAGCAGGTGGACCCGTGGTCTTACTACTACCGTCTGGGCAGCCTGGAGATCGCCACCAACCTCCCGCCCGGCGAGCACACCGCGACCACCGAACTCCTCTCCACCGTGCCCGACCGCTCCGTGCCCATCGAGGCTGCGAAGGAAGCCAACCGTTACAAGCCCGCCGATTTCGAGGGAGTGGCCCTGCACCTGGGAGCCATCTGCGTGCTGGAGGAGCCCGGTCGCTCTTGAGGGCCGAAAATGTTGGGGCCACGAACGTTGAAATCCGATCATCCAGGCAGCGGGCGATCCAGTTAGACAGCAAGAGATTGGACAAACTGCCTGACGCGCCGGACGTCAAGTTCGAAGTCCTCGGCGACATCTTCGACACGATGGCCCTCGCCAAGTTCAGCCAGCTTGAGCGGGCTTACTCGCAGGCCGGGTGCAACGCCTTGCTGACGCAGCCGTGGTGGGCTTGCGCGGCGGTGGCGGCGAAATCCAGCAGGTAGCCGCGGCGCGGCGTGTGGTTCCAGGGCGGCAGGACGGCACGTCGGCGGGCCAGTTCGTTGTCGGGCACGTGCAGCGTGATCGCGCCGGCCAGCAGGTCGAAGGAGATTTCGTCGCCGTCCTGGACCAGCGCGATCGGACCGCCCACGGCGGCTTCCGGCGAGCAATGGACGCCGATCGCGCCGTGCGAGACCCCGGACACGCGCGTGTCGGAGACCATCGCGACTTTGCCGTCCAACTCCGGCACCGCCAGCGCGGCCGAGGCGATCAGCACCTCGGGCATGCCGGCGGCGACCGGGCCCAGATATCGCAGCACGATCACGTGGCCGGGACGGATTCGCTTGGCCTCGACGGCCACCGCCACGTCCCGAGCTTGGTCGAAACAGACGGCCGTCCCGCGGAAGTGCGGGTCCTGCATGCTGGACACCTTGAACACGATCCCGTCCGGCGCCAGGTTGCCGAAACAGATCTGCATGTCGGCGTACGCCTTGAACGGCGCGTCCGGCGGCGCGATCAGCTGCTGGCCCGGCGGCGGCGCCGGCACATCGGCCAGATTTTCCGCCAGCGTCCGGCCGCTGACGGTCCAGCAACTGCCGTCCAACAGTCCTTGTTGCAGCAGGCATTTCAACAGCACCGGCGTGCCGCCGATGCGGTGCAGGTCGACCATCGTCAGCTTGCCGCGCGGGGCGAAGCTGCACCAGACCGGCGTGCGGCGGAAGATGGCCTGAAAATCGCGGAGCGAGAACTCGACGCCGGCTTCCCGCGCCAAAGCCAACAGGTGCAGCACGCCGTTGGTGGAACCGCCGATCGCGGCGATCGTGGCCGCCGCATTCTCGAACGCCCGCCGCGTGAGGATGTCGCGGGGACGGAGATCGCGTTCCAGCAGGTTCCGCACGGCGGCGCCCGCCCGCAGGCATTCCTGGTGCTTGGCCTCTTCGACCGCGGGAATCGAACTGGTAAACGGCAGCGACAGGCCGAGCGACTCCAGGGCGATTCCCCAGGTATTGAAGGAAGCCGCAATCCCGCAGCCGCCCGGTCCCGGACACGCGGAGCGGATGATCTGGCCGGCTTCTTCCTCGGACATCGCGCCCACCGACGCGGCGGCCTGGGCGTCGTACACGTCCAGGATCGTCACCTCACGGCCGTGATGGCAGCCGGGCATGATCGTTCCGCCGTTGACGATCAAGCCGGGGTAATTCAAGCGGGCCAGGGCCATCGCAAAACCGGGCCCGTTCTTGTCGCAGTGGTGCAGGCCGACGAGCGCGTCGTAGCCGTGGGCGCTCACCACGCATTCGGCTCCGTTGGCGATCATGTTCCGCGACGGCAGACTGGCGTTGCCGCCTTCGTGGCCCTGCGTGATATTGTCGCTGATCGCCGGCACGCCAAAGGGGAAGCCCAGCAAGCCCGCTTGCCGGCAGCCTTCGGCGATCCGCTTGGCCAGTTCGTACGCGTGGACGTTGCACAAATTGCCGTCCAGCAGCGGCACGCCGATGCCGATTTGAGCTTTGTCCAAATCGTCGTCGGTCAGGCCCAGACCGTAATAGAAGGCGTTGATTCCGCGCTGCCAGCCGTGAGTCAATTGGCGGCTGTTCCAGTTCAGAGGCGTGGTCATGAGAGAGATTCCAGATTTTGGATTTGAAATTTCAGACTTGGGAATTGGCAGCGGCTTGGCCGCACGATGGGTTTTCCGACCGCTCGTGATTGTACTCGGCTGGTGCCGGAGTTCGCCAGCATGGGAGAGTTCCGTGATCTTCCGACGAGCGGCAGAGACGGGCATCCCTGGAGGTCGGCCTTTTCAGTCCGAACGGGACGGCCTGGAAAGACCGTCCTACGGGCCGCAACCGGTGGCGGTGCCGTCTGACGTTCGACGACGATGGCCTGTTTCCGTGTGAACGGAGGTACCGGCAACACCCCGCCAGCCAGCAGCACCGCCAGACCGGCGCGATCGGTTGAGCGAATTGGGGTCAGGCTTACAGAATTCAATTTTGGCCGAGCAAGGTCGTACCATTTGGCTGGCGCCACAATCGGCCAAAATTGAATTCTGTAAGCCTGACCCCAGCACCAAAACCGTGGCTTCATCGACAACGGGTCAGAAGTGGCGAAATCCCGCCCTGCAGGCAGATCGTGAACGCGCGGACGCCGTGCGCGGCGTAATCCGGAATCATTTTCAGGAAGGCGTCCGTGTTGGCCTGGGCGTCGAACGACGGCTGGCGGCGGTCCTCGAACACCGAATTCACCATCCGCACGTTCATCAACAGCCCTTTGGTCCTCGTGCCGGGATACGTCACTTGGCCGTTGATCAGCCGTTGGCCGTCCCGGATCGATACCGACGTGCGGGCCTGGAAGGGCGGTTCGATCCGGACGTGGACGTGCCCGATCGCCGTCTCGCCGCGTTCGTTCGTACGCTCGACGCGGGCCAGATAATCGCCCGGCTTGGCGTATGCGTGCTGCGTCACCGCGTAGCCGTCCTTGGCGTGGACGTTGGCGTTGCCATCCGACTGGACCGTCACGGGCGGGCTGCCGTCGCCAAAGTCCCATCGTTCTTCGCCGTGCGTTGTGCGGAACGTGCGGACCTTGAACGTGATCGGATCGCCCGGCCGAAGGTTCGTCGTGGGGTAGTACGCCGCGTGAATCGTCGGCGGCAGCTCTTGCGGTTTGGCGGGATCGGCCACTTGGACCACGGCGAAGTCCCAGTCCGTTTGGCCGGCGGCGTCGGTGACTTGCAGAATCTCGCTGTAGGTGCCCGGCTGGGCATAGGTGCGTTCGACAACCGGACCGGCGGCGCGGCTGCCGTCCGTACACGTCCATTCGTAGCGGGCGATCTGGCCCGCCGCACTCCACGATTTGCTGCCGTCCAGTTTCACTTTGCCGCCCACGGCCACCAGGTGATGCGGCCTGGCCACGGCGATGATCTGGGGAGCGTATTGCTTGCGGTACGCCGCCCAGGCGTAAGCGTACGCGTCCTGGATGCCCCACAGGCCCGACGGCTGGCGGCTGGTGATGTCGAAGTGCAGATGCGACCAGCCGCCGCTGCCGCCCTCTTTGCCCAAGACGCCGATCCGCTGGCCCATCCGCACGCGCTGGCCGGGCTTGGCTTCGACCGTCATCAGGTGGCTATAGCGGTAGTACCAGCCGCGCTGGTCCACCACGTAGATCACGTCGTAACGCGGCTTGGCGGGCGAGTCCTGGTGTTCCGCCAGCGTCTGGCCGGCGGCGCTGACGACGGTCCCGTCCGTAGCCGCCACGACCTCGACCAGTCCTTCCGCGCCGCCGAAGTCGAGCCCGTAATGGTAGTAGATGCTGGTCTTGCCTGTCCGTTCGTCGCCGTTGACGAACGTCGGTTCGTTGGCCATTTGCGTGTCGCTGGCGAACCACCGCTGCCGCACCGGGTAGGTGAACGTGCCGGGCTCGATCCACGGCGATCCGGCCGGCCACACGCGGAAGCGGGCGTGCTTGGTCAGGCCCCACACGTTCTGCTTGCTGCTGTTGTCCGTCAAGCCGCGCGTGATCGGGCAGTCGATCTGCACGCCGGCCACCGTCACGGGCAAGTGGTACATGGCGGAGGCGAGCGTGACCGTTTCCCCGTTCACCTCGACCCGGACCCGCGCCTCGCGGACCGCGTTGCGCAGCGGATCGCGGACTTCTTCCAGATCGAGCAGTTTCAGGCGGACCTTGGACCCGTCCGCCAATTCGACCTCCTGCGCTTCGCCCCGATCCAGGTCCGCCGTCCGGACGATCGGCGTCTTCCCGGCCGGCGGTTCCTCCTGGGACGACCCTTCACCGGCCCAAGCAGGCGACAGCAGGGCCAGGGCGGCCAGGGTCGTCAACGTCATGCTAAACAGAATTGACATCGTGGAGCACCTCCTTCTGAAACGCCAATATGTCCCGGCTCGGCACGTTCGGCAAGACCGTCGCTTGATCGCGCGCTCTGCCGACGGCCGATACCCCAGCAACCGTAGTGTCCCACACGGCAGAGTGAACGCCAGCAGCGGCAGTGAGTTTCTCCGGTGGACCGCCCCTGACTTGGACGCCGCGACAAGTCTTGGTAGTTCACGCCAGGAGGCCGTCTGGAATGCTCAGGCTCTGGCACTCCGCGTGATGGCCGACCGTCTGGAGAACGGTGAACCCGTGGCCGAAACGTCGCAATGGTTCTCGGTGGTACCATGAGTCAGTGGTCGTCAGAATCAGCTCATGCCCCAAGTTGACACGGTTTCGCTGCCAACGACAATAGAACCTGTTCAACTTGTGAAGGCGGACCCGCGACATGGATCCTAACGCGGCCTGCCGCCGCAACCTAATTGGCGAGCGGGGCGGCGTCAGCCCCCCGGTTCTGAGTCGGGCGACTTGCCGGGAACCGGGGGGCTCACGCCGCCCCGCTCGCCACGCCAAGATGCGCGCGTCGTACGAACTGAGGCTCTACCGACGCGGATCGCGCTTTCCGTGCGGGCGACTCGATGCCACGCCCGCCCTACAAACCCACCTGCCGGGAGACCCGCCGTGTATTTGATGAACTGCGATTTGGGATTGCGAGCCGGGCTGGCGGCGGCTCTGCTCCTGCTGTGCGCGGGGCTGGCCGGCTGCCAGGCGACGGCCTTGCCGCAGACGCCCGGGACGGAGCCGCCGGCGGCCGCTGCTGCGCCAGCGCAGGTCGAGGTCGTGGCCGCCGAATTGCGGTCCTGGCCGGGCGTGGTCCGCGTCCAGGGCAGCTTGCTGGCGGACGAGCATGCGGTGGTCGGGACCAAGGTGGCTGGCCGCGTGCATCAGGTCCACGTCGATTTGGGCTCGCGCGTCGCCGCGGGCGATCTGCTGGCCACGCTGGAACCGGAAGATTTCGATCTCCGCGTGCGCCAGGCGGAATCGCAACTGGAGCAGACGCGCGTCAAGCTGGGACTGAAGCCCGAGGAGGACGAGGAGCAGTTGGACCGGAAACAGATCCCCGAGGTCGTTCGGGAAGAAGCGTTGTTGAACCAGGCACGGGCCAATTTGAAGCGGGCCGAATCGCTGACGCCCAACAATGTGATAACGGCGGAAGAATTGGACCAGTACCGGGCCGAATTGGAGGTGGCGGAGGCCCGCTACCGCTTGGCGCTGAACGCCGTCGAGGAGCAGATCGCGTTGATCGGGGTCCGCTGGGCGGAATTGGCGCTGGCCCAGCAGGCCCGCGTGGACGCCGAACTGCACGCGCCGTTTGCCGGCCGCGTCCAGCAGCGGCACGTCGCGCCCGGGACCTACGTGCAAGTCGGCGCCCCCATCCTCTCGCTGGTGCAGACGGACCCCTTGCGGTTTCGCGCCGGCGTGCCGGAGCGGCAGGCGGCCCGGCTGCAGGAAGGGCAAGCGGCGACGATTCACATCGAGGGGCTGCCCGCGCCGTTGAAAGGCGCCGTGTCGCGAATCAGCCCGGCGCTGGACCTGTCGAACCGCTCGCTGTGCGTGGAAATCGACGTGGCCAATCCCGGCGGCGGGTTGCACGTGGGGTTGTTCGCCGAAGCGGAGATCGTTGTCGAGCCCGACGCCCAGGCAGTTTCCATCCCCGCCAGTGCCGTGCGGGATTTCGCCGGTGTGGAGAAAGTCTGGTTGGTGGAAAGGGACGAAGCGTCCGAGCGGGTGATCGCCTCGGGCCGCCGCGACGGGGAGTGGGTGGAAGTGCGGTCGGGACTGAGTGCCGGCCAGACCGTCGTCCGCCAGGCTCAGGAGGGACTGACGGGTCCGGTCGTCGTGCTGCAGTCCAGCGCCGCGGCGGCGGCGGGGAAGAGTTAGCGCAGAGCATCTTGGGGTCAGGCTGACAGAATTCAGTTTTGGCCGAGCAATGTCGTTCCACATGGCTGGTCTTACTATCGGCCAAAACTGAATTCTGTCAGCCTGACCCCAGTTTTCTGAGCAGACGGAGGATCGCGACGTGCAATGGCTGGCTGAAATCTGCATCCGCCGCCCGGTGTTTGCCGTGATGCTCATTCTGGCGCTGGTTGTCGCCGGGATAGCCGCTTATCTGCGGCTGGGCGTAGACCGTTTTCCCCAGATGGACATGCCGACGGTCTACGTCTCCACGATGTATCCGAACGCTGCCGCCGAGGAGGTCGAATCGGAGGTCACGCAGCTGATGGAGGACTCGGTCGCCACGGTGGCCGGGATCGAGGAATTGCGGTCGCTGAGCCGTGAAGGTTATTCGCTGCTGATCATCACCTTTCAGGTCGACCGCGACATCGACGCGGCCACCCAGGACGTGCGCGACGCGGTCAACAGCGTGCTGAACCGGCTGCCGGACAACGTCTATCCGCCCGTGGTCCGCAAACAGGACCTGGAAGCGTCCCCGATCATGACCCTGGCGCTGTCGGGCAACCGGCAACCGCGGGAGCTGTACGTGCTGGCGGACCGCTACGTCAAGGACATGATCGAGTCGGCGCCCGGCGTCGGCCAGGTCAGCATCTCTGGAGCCCAGGACCGGGCGGTGCAGATCAACGTCGAGGCCAAGCGGCTGGCGGCGTACCGGCTGTCCATCCTCCAGGTCCGCGACGCCCTGGTGCGTCAGAACGCCGACATCCCCGGCGGCCGCGTCGACACGGGCGCCAGCGAACTTGCCCTGCGGACACTGGGCCGGTTCCGGGAGCCGCGCGATTTCCTGGAGATGGTCGTGGCCACGCCCGGCGGGATCCCGGTCCGGCTCCGCGACCTGGGCGAAGCCGTCGATGCGACCAAGGAGCCGCGCACGGCGGCGCGGCTGGACGGCCGCCCGGCCGTCGTGCTGACCGTGCAGCGGCAGTCCGGCGAAAACACGGTGGAGGTGATCGAGGCGGTCAAGCAGCGGTTGCAGCGCAGCGTGCAGATCCTCCCGCCGGACGTGCGGGTCGAGGTGATCCAGGACCAGTCGCGGTACATCCTGGCCGCCATGCACGAGATCCAGAAGCACCTGATCGTGGGCAGCCTGTTGGCGACGCTGGTGGTGCTGATCTTCATGCGTTCCTGGCGTTCGACCATCATTGCCGCGGTGGCGATTCCCACGTCCTTGATTGCCACCTTTGCCATGATGCGGGCCCTCGATTTCACGCTCAACAACATGACCATGCTGGCCATGGTGCTGATGGTGGGCATCGTGATCGACGACGCGATCGTGGTCCTGGAGAACGTGTTTCACTGCATCGAGGAGAAGGGCTTGCCGCCCCGGCAAGCGGCGGTGGTGGGCACGAAAGAAATCGGGCTGGCCGTGCTGGTGACGACGCTGTCGCTAGTGATCGTGTTCCTGCCGCTGGCCTTTCTGTCCAGCATTGCCGGGCGGATGCTGTTCCAGTTCGGCATGACCGCCACGGTGTCGATTCTGGTCTCGCTGCTGGTCAGCTTTACGCTCACGCCGATGATGTGCTCGCGGCTGCTGCGGCCGGTGAAGCTTGGGGCGGGCGGCCCGGCCTCGCGGAGGGGATTTTATCATTGGATCGAGGTGAGCTATTTGGCCGTGTTGCGTTGGAGTCTCCGCTGGCGCTGGGTCGTGCTGTTGTTGTCGCTGGCGGTGATCGCCGCCAACGGGCCGTTGTACAAGATCGTCCAGCAGGACTACATCCCGACGAATGTGGACGAATCGGAATTTGAGGTCGAACTAATGGCCCGCGAAGGGACGTCCTTGCGTTCCATGGAGCAGTTGGTGCAGTCCGTCGAAACCGAACTGCGCCGGTTGCCGGGCGTCAAGCTGGTGTTGGTCAACATCGGCACGGGCGGCAATCCGCGGGTGAACGCCTCCGTGACGTACGTGCGTCTACAGGACCTGGAAGAGCGGGTGTTTTCCTGGGGCCGGTTGTGGCGCGAGGCTTGGGCGGGCCGGCCGGGAAGGGCCTTCGAGGGGAACTTTACCCAGCGGCAGAAGATGCAGGAAATCCGCGAAATCCTGAACCGGTACCGCCGCCAGTACCCGGAATTGGACCTGGACTGCGCAGTCCGCAACCTGACGTCGATTCGCCACGGGGCGCCGGTCGATATCGACTTCTCGATCACCGGCCCGAACCTGGACGAACTGGCCGACTTCAGCCGGCGACTGCGGGACCGGATGCGGGGCGGCGACGCGCCGGACAGCATTCCCGGCGTCGTGGACGCCTACACCACGCTGAAGGCGAAACCCGAATTGCACGTGGAGATCGATCGCGAGCGGGCCGCTTCGCTGGGCGTGGACGTGGAGGAAATCGCCGACACCCTGCGGATCGCCGTGGGCGGCGACGACCGGGCCAGCCGCTGGCAAGATCCGGTCTGGGGCGACGTGTACGATGTGGAACTGCGGTTGGTGGGCGTCGATCGGGGCAGCTCGGAAGCCATTTCGCAATTGTACGTCCGCACCAAAGCCTCGGCGCCGGCAACCTCGACTCAGACAGCGGCTACCGGCGACGGGCGCCGGGAGGCCACGCTGGCGGGCCTGACGCGGCTGGACAACCTGGTCCGCCTGTCGAGCGTGAATCGCTTCGCGCGCATCGACCGCTTGGACCGCCAGCGGATGGTGGCCATCCGGGCCAACGTCGCACCGGGCCACGCGCTGGGCGACCGGATTCAGGCGGTCGAGGAGGCGGCTCGCGGATTGGGCATGTCACCGGCCTACTCGACACGCGTCCTGGGCCGCGGCCGCGAACTGGAACGGACGCTGGCCGAGTTCCGCTGGACGTTCATCCTCTCGTTTGTTTTCATGTACCTGCTGCTGGCGGCGCAGTTCGAGCACGTCATCCACCCGCTGACGATTCTGTTCTCGCTGCCCCTGGCCGTCCCGTTCGGCCTGGTCAGCTTGTGGCTGGGCGGCGAGTCGTTGAACGTCTACTCGGCCCTGGGCATCCTGGTCCTGTTCGGCGTGGTCAAGAAGGCCTCGATCCTGCAGGTGGATCACATGAACCAGCTGCGCGCCGGCGGGCTGGACCGCTGGTCGGCGATGATCCAGGGCAACCGCGACCGGCTGCGGCCGATTTTGATGACGACCATCGCGTTTGTGGCTGGCATGATGCCCCTGCTGCTGGGCACCGGCCCTGGCGCCGAGGAACGCCGCTCGATCGCCGTCCTGGCCACCGGTGGCCAGACGTTGTCTCTGCTGCTGACCCTGGTCGCCGTGCCGGTCGTTTACTCTTTCTTGGACGATCTGGCCGCGCTCTTCCGCCGGGGACACGCTCCGGCACCCGGATTGGACGGGGAATGACGCCGCGTGGGAGGGTCCGCTGCCTGGCGGCGGCGGGGAAAGCAGGTCCGGCAGATTTCGCAGACCGTGCCGTCGCAGCCGCGGGCGGTGCAGTGCTGGCGGCCGTAGTAGATGATCCGCAGGTGCAGGCCGTTCCAGCTGTCCGAAGGAAACAGGCGTTTCAGGTCGCGTTCTGTTTGGGCGACGTTGCGGCCGGAGGACAACCCCCAGCGCTGGGCCAAGCGGTGGATATGCGTGTCCACCGGGAACGCCGGGTGACCGAACGCCTGGCTCATCACGACGCTGGCCGTCTTGTGGCCGACGCCAGGCAGGGCCTCCAATGCTTCCCAGTCGTCCGGGACGCGGCCGGCGTGCTGGGCGACCAGGATGCGGGACAGCTCCGAGAGGGCTTTGGCTTTCTGCGGGGCCAGTCCCAGCGACCGGATGACGGCCTGGATCTCCGCGACCGGCAGGCGCGCCATCGCCGCGGGGTTGTCGGCCAGCGCGAACAGGTGCGGGGTTACCTGGTTCACCTTCTTGTCCGTACACTGGGCGCTCAACACGACCGCCACCAGCAGTGTGAAGGGGTCGCGATGGTCCAACGGAATGGGCGTGGTCGGATACAACTCCTCCAGCCGTCGGCGAATGTACTGGGCGCGTTCCCGTCGGTTCATCGCAGCGTGTCCTTGGCGCCAAGCGCCGCAGGCAGGAAACGGAAATCGTCTTTGTAGCATGGATCTCCGAGCCGTGCAGCGCCTGGCAGCGTGGCGTTTTGCGCCGTGCCGGACTGCGCTGTCCAAACCAGGAGCAGGCGAGCGCCGGCCCGCTCACTCCAGGCAACCCTGGTCGTTGGACTTGCCCACGCATTGCGGCGTTTCGGCACAACTCGGAGCCACGCTGTGCCGGGCCGCACCGCCCCTTTGCAGCCGGGGCCGGGAATTCTAGAATGAGCCCCTTGCGGGACAGATGCTTTCCTTTCCTCTCCTCTCTTCCAGGTCCGGTGGCCTGAGGCACGAGGTCCAACGATGGTCGACAATTCCGAACGCGCCTGGTCGGTGACGGACGCCAGCGAGTTATACCATGTCCCCCGCTGGGGAAACGGCTACTTCTCCATCCAAGCCGACGGCCACGTGCATGTCCATCCCGATAAGAACCCGCAGCGGTCGATCGACTTGAAGAAGCTCGTCGACCGGCTGCAGATGCGCGGGCTGAGCCTGCCCATCCTGCTGCGGTTCAACGGGATTTTGCGGAATCGCCTGCTGGAGATCCGCCAGGTTTTCGACCAGGCGATCGCCGATCACAAGTACCAGGGCCGGTACAGCTGCGTGTACCCCATCAAGGTGAACCAGCAGCGGCACGTGGTCGAGGAGATCCTGAAGCACGGGAGCCCCAGCGGTTTTGGGCTGGAGGCGGGCAGCAAACCCGAATTGCTGGCAGTCGTCGCGATGACGGGCCCGCAAACGCCCGTGATCTGCAACGGCTTCAAGGACGCCGAGTTCATCGAAATGGCGCTGTTGGCCCAGAAGATCGGACGGCAGGTGATCCCGGTGGTCGAACGGTATTCGGAGTTGGATCTGGTGCTGCAGTATGCCGAAAAGGTCGGCGTCCGGCCGCTGTTGGGGATGCGGGTCAAACTGGCCTCCAAGGGCTCCGGGCGCTGGCAGTCGTCGGGCGGATATCGCTCCAAGTTCGGCCTCTCCGTGGGCGAGTTGCTCAGCGCGCTGGACGAACTCAAACAGCGCGGCATGGAGGATTGCTTCCAACTGCTGCACTTCCACCTGGGCAGCCAGATCACGAACATTCGGCACGTCAAGACGGCGCTGATCGAATCCGCGCGGGTCTATGCGGACCTGGTCAAACGCGGGGCGGGGCTCAAGTACCTGGACATCGGCGGCGGCCTGGGCATCGACTACGACGGCTCGCAGACGAACTTCGAGTCCAGCGTCAACTATACGCTGCAGGAGTACGCCAACGACGTCGTGTACCATGTGCAGACCGTGTGCGAAGAGGCGAACATCCCCCAGCCCACGATCATTTCGGAAAGCGGCCGGGCGGTGGCCGCGTTTCACAGCGTCCTGGTCTTCGGCGTCATGGGCGCGGGCGGCCAGGGAGTTTTGGAAAAACTGCCGACGGACATTCCGGACGAATACGAACAGCCGCTGCACGATCTGCGGCTGACCCTGCAGGAGTTGAGCGTCCGCAACGTGCTGGAAGGCTATCACGACGCCCAGCAGGCGCTGGAGGTGGCCTTGAACCTGTTCAGTGCCGGCTATCTGCCGCTGGACCAGCGCTGCCTGGCCGAGAGCCTGTTCTTTGCGATCTGCCGCAAAATCCGCAAACTGACCGACGAAATGGACGAAGTCCCCGAAGAGTTGCAGGGCCTTGACCGGATGCTCTCGGACACCTACTTCTGCAACTTCTCGCTGTTCCAGTCCATGCCGGACAGCTGGGCGATCAAGCAACTGTTCCCCATCCTGCCGATCCACCGCCTGACCGAACGCCCCACGCGGCACGCCGTGCTGGGCGACATCACGTGCGATTCGGACGGCAAGATCGAACAGTTTATCGACCGCCGGGACATTCATCGCACGCTGTTGCTGCATCCGTACGACGGAGCCCCGTACTACCTGGGCGCCTTCCTGCTAGGCGCGTACCAGGAGATCCTCGGCGATCTGCACAACCTGTTCGGCGACACCAACGCGGCTCACATCAGCCTGGACGACGACGGCCAAGTGGTGGTGGAGAACATCATCAAGGGCGACTCGGTGAACGAAGTCCTGCAGTACGTCCAGTTCAACGGCCGCGAGCTGATTGACCGGCTGCAGTGCGCCGTCGATGTCGCAATCCGCGAAGGCCGCATCGACCACAAGCAGGCCGGCGCCTTCGTGCACTTCTACGAAGAAGCGCTGAACGGCTACACCTATCTGGAAGAGCCGGATCGGGAGTGAGTTCGCTTGGCGAGTTCCGCAGCGCCCGGCGACGGCACAGACCCAATTCCCCTGCGCCGGCTGGACGCGGCGCGCGGATCGAGTTCGCGACCCTCGTTCCTCAGCCGCGCAGCAGAAAGACGCCCACGGCGACGGCGACCAGCAGGAGCCCGCAGCCGGTCGCGACCGCCAGGAGTCTGCTGTGGCCGCGCGGCGGCGCCGATTCCTCCGGCACGGAGAGCTGGAACAGCTTCTCCAACGCTCGCTGGTAATCATAGTCGCGGCTGATTTCCCGCAGCCGGTCGAAGGTCAGCTTGAACATCGGACCTTCATAGGCCAGGGACTGCTTGTCCGGGTCGTACCAGAAGCGATTCCGCAGCTTTTCGGGAACGCGGAAATTCGAAGGCAGACGTTGCAGAGGCACGTAGTGAATCATGGCCGACGCCCCACAAGTGGCTGGGCAAAACGTTGGCAATGTCCAATCCGACGTCCCTGATTTTAAGCCCTTTCACAAAGCGATTTCAACCACCTCGCGAAGTTTTTTCGAAGTTTTTGCCCGCGCCGCCAAAGGCCGGCTGCCACGGATTGCCGGCTGCCTATGGCTACGGGAATTGTATGGACGACAGGAACAGGCGTTTGGAGAACGTCCGCGTGCGTTCGCCGAACAGGTAGCCCGTCGCAGTCGCCCCGGCCGGCAGTTGAATGTTGGAGAACTCGTCGTTCACGTCCGTGTTCGCCGCCAGGCTGCCGACGGTGTCCAAGCCGTCCCGGTATCCGTCCGGTTGCTGCTCCGTCAGCCGGTACGTCCCGCGCCGCAAATCGGCAAAGTTGAACGTTCCATCCTCGCCGGTCGTCGCTTGACGATTGACCGCGGCTCCTTCCGAATCCGTGCCGGACAGGACGATCACGACGCCGCTAAGGCCTTGTTCGCCGGCGTCCTTCTGACCGTCGTTGTCGGCGTCCACGTAGACCGAGCCCGAGATCGACGACAACAACTCCTGGATCGTCGTCGGCGCCGAGGCGGTGTTATCGCCGTTATTGGTCTCGGTCTCGTTGCCCGTCACCTGGGCGACGTTGGTGATGTCGCCGCCGGCCTGGCTGTCGATTTGCGTCACCAGGGTCACGGTCGCGCTCTGGCCCGACGCCAGGTTGCCCATGTTGACGGTGACAACCTGGCCCGCGTTGCTCACCGTTCCCAGAGTGCTGGTTCCGGAAACGTAGCTCAACTCCGAGGGCAGCGTATCCGTTACCGTGACCTCCGTCGCCGAGGACGGACCTTCGTTTTCTACGGTCAAGGTGTAGGTCAATTGGCTGCCCGCCTGCACGGAAGCGGGCGAGGCCTGTTTCGCGATCGTCAAGTTGAGCTGAACTTGAACCGTAGTTTCCACGCTGGCATCGTTGTCGTCCGTATTCGTTTCGGTCTCGTTGCCCGCCACGGTCGCGACGTTCGTGATCGTGCCGCGCGTCGCGGGATCGACATTGACCAGGATCGTGAAGGTCGCCGAAGCACCGCTGGCCAACTGGCCGACGGCGGCGGTGACCGTACTGCCAGACGCGCCGATCGTGCCTTGCGTCGCCGTGGCCGATTGGTAGCTGACGCCCGCGGGCAGAGTGTCCACCACCGTCACGCCGGTGGCCGTCGACGGGCCTTCGTTTTCCACGATCAAGGTGTACGTCAGTTGCTGGCCCGCGACGACGGAATTGGCGGAACCGGCTTTGGTGATGTTCAGGTTGATCCTCGGCTCGACCGGGGTGGACAACAGGGCTTCGTTGTTCTGCGTATCCGTTTCGGTTTCGTTGCCCGTCACCTCGGCCTCGTTTACCAGGGTGTCGCTGGCGGTGTCCGCGACGTTGACCAAGACGGTGATCGTCGCTTGCCCGCCGTCGGCCAAGGTTCCCAGGTCTGCCGTCACGGTGCTTCCGGAACCGCTGACGGTTCCTTGGCTGGACGTGGCCGATACAAAGGTGACTCCGGCCGGCAACGTGTCCACGACTTGCACCCCGGTCGCGTCGGACGGACCGTCGTTTTCCACGGTCAAGGTGTACGTCAGCGATTGTCCCGGGATGGCCGTCGCTGGCGAGCCGGTTTTTGCGATACTCAAGTCGATTTCCGTGTTGACTTGCGTCTCGGCTTCGGCCTCGTTGTCTCCCGGATCAAGTTCCGTTTCGGTGCCCGCGACGCTGGCCACGTTGAGCAACTCGTCCCTGGTCGCGGAACCGACGGCGACCGTGAGCGTCACGGTGGCCTGGCCCCCCGCGGCCATGTTGCCCAGGCTGGCGGTCACGACGCCCGCCGAGGCGGAGACGGCGCCTTGACTGGCCGTGCCCGACACGAAACTGACGCCGGCCGGCAGCGTGTCGGTGACCGTCACGCCGGTCGCATCCGACGGTCCTTCGTTGGTAACCAGCAGCTGGTAGGTCAGCTGGTTGCCCGCCAAGACCGGATCGGGGGAGTCGGTCTTGGCGATCGTCAGATTGATCTGCGGGGTGATCGTCGTCGACACTTCAGCGTCGTTGTTTTCCAGATTGGTTTCCGTTTCGTTGCCGCTCACGTGGGCCAAGTTGACCAACTCGTCGCGGGCGGAGGGGTTCACCTCGACCAGGATCGTGATGGTCGCGTCGGCGCCGCGATCCAGATCGCCCAGGGTCACGGTGACGGTGCCCTCGGCCGCCGCCACCGTGCCTTGAGTCGTCGTCGCCGACACATAGGTGACTCCGCTCGGCAGCGTATCGGTGACCGTCACGCCGCTGGCGTCCGACGGCCCCTGGTTGGTCACCAGCAGCGTGTACGTGAGCTGCTGACCGGCGACCACCGGATTCGGCAAGCCTTCCTTTGTAATCTCCAGATCGATCTCTTGGATCACGCCCGTGTCTTCGTCGGTGGAGTTGTCCAAAAGGTCCGGATCGAAGTTATCGCCGGTGACCTCGGCCTGATTCACCAGCGGCCCGGTGGTGGACGCGTCGACGGTCACGACGATCGTGATGAAGACCGTTTGGCCGGTTGCCAGGCTGCCGAGATTCACCGTGACCGTGCCGTCCTCATGGCTGCCGCTGCCTTGAGTTGCGGCGACGGACACGAACGTTACACCCGCGGGCAACGTGTCCGTCACGATCACTCCGGTGACGGGCGACGGTCCCTGGTTTGTGACCTCCAGGGTGTAGGTCAGGTTCTCGCCGGCCACGACAGGATCGGGGTCGTCGGACTTGATGACCAGCAGATCGGAGATGGGCGTGAATCCGAAATCGACGGTCAGGTTCGCGTTGAGGTCCTGGTCGCCGTCCGCCGTCGGTTCGCCGCCGGCAGTCAGCGTGACGGCCATCGCCACGACCGATCCGTCTTCCAGGCGATAGCCGTTGTCATCGTTGTCGACGTCGTCGTCTGGATCCGGCGCGGGGTCATTGCCGGTGGAACTGACCAGGCCGGCGAGCGCTCCGCCGCTGTCGAAATTCGCCGCGTCAACCCGGACGATGTAGTCGCCCGGCAGCAGATCGTCGAACCGGTATCGCCCGTTGCTGTCGGTGGTGTCGGTGGCCAAGGCAAGATCGACGCCCGACGTGAACGCATTATTTCCATCGGTGTCTTCGTACAGCGTCATAGCCACGTTGGCGAGGCCCGCTTCTCCCTCGTCCCACTGCCCGTCGTTATCGGCGTCGCGCCACACGGCGTCACCGACGCTGAGCGGATTCAGGTTGGCGAAGTTCTGGGTTTTGACCGTAGGGCCGATCGTGCCCAGTTCTTTGAATTCGGCGTCCAGTTTCGGGACGCCTTGAATCTCCAGCTGGATCGCGCCCACGTTCGTAAAGTCGGCGCCGCTGCCCCCGGAGACTTGAAAATCCGAGAACCGCAAGATCATGCTGAGTTCGCCCGCTCCATTTGTGTTCGGAATTGCTTGACTCAGGGACGAATGGTTCCCGGCGTCGGTATAGACGTGCACCGTCAGGGTGCCGCCAGCCACTTCGCTGCCCAGGACCACATAGTGGACGCCGACATTCGCTCCGTTTTCCGTCAAATCGACGCCGCCTAGCCCCACGGGATCCAGTTGCTCGGCGTCGTTATCGGCGCCATCCCAAGTCACGACGCCGCGTCCTACGGCCTCAAGCTTGTTCGAGAACGTCAGGAGCCCCAAGTCCAGGAGATTGACTTCCAGCTCTACGCCCCCCGCTCCCGATAGCAGTTCCACAAACAGGTCGCGCTCGGCGCCCAGCGTTTCGGACGCCGGCATGGAATTCGAATCGCTGGCGGGCACGGCCGACGTCACGCTGGCCGTCTGCGTGGTGCTGTCGAAAGAGTCGATCACGATCCCCATCTTGCCAGCTGCGTCGGTTTCCGTGATCACGACCTGATGGACGTTTTCGCCGGGCCGCTGGAGTTGGCCGGGAACCGCCGTCTGCTCGACGAAATAAGTTCCTTCCCCCAACTCGTTGAACTGATAGCGGCCGGAGGAGTCCGTCAGTTGCGAGCCGACCAACGTGTCGTCGCCGCCGCCGGCGTCTCGGTCCAGCACCCCGTCGCCGCCGTCGCGGTACAGTTGCACCGTCGCGCTGGACAGTCGCGGATCGTCGGCGGTCAGCCCGTCATCGGTCCTGTCGGTGAACGCCGTGCCTGCGATCGCGGCCAGCGTGTCGCCTGCTAGCAGCGTGCGGGTTTCCAGCGATTCCAGCCGCAATTGGCGGCGCTGCCGGTGCTTGCGCAACTGGCGAATGCGGGTACCACCGTGGAGCCAACGTTTCACGAAATCAAAGGGCGACGTCATCGAAGGCTTCCTCCATCCTTGGACTTGCCATCGGCTCTGGGCTGCAAGTCAAATCCTTGACCAAAGCGCGGCGGGATCGGGTAAAGGGCGGTTTCCAGGCAGGCCACATGCTAGCTGGCTGTCCACAGGCCCAGCATCAGCGGCGCGCAACGATCGCACTAACTGCTACTTCTGGCATCGGCTGTCGGCGCCGGCAGACTTTACCTGACTTAGAAGTCGTCGAGCAGCTGTTCTTCGGCCAGCGGCGCCAGCACGGGAACGTCTTCGCGGCGGATGCTGCGGGCGATTTCGAAGCCGCGGATGGTCAGGGAGAAATCGCGCAACAGGTGGTGCATGACCAGGCCGGCGGCGCACAGCTGGCGAAAGCCGTCCAGGAAGCGGATGTTCTGTTCCGGGTCGCCCCGCCGTTTGAGAATGAAGACGCGGTCCAGGTCGAGTTCGACGCAGACGGCCAGGAAACGCTCCGACGAATCGAAGGCCTGATTTACGCCTTTGATTTCCATCGCGCCACGGCGGCGGGCCAGGTACAGGATGGCAAGCGCTTCTTCGCTGAGCGCCGGCAGCGGGGACGCATAATTGGCTGCCAGCGCATCGCTGCACAGCCGGGCAAACCCGATCAGCGTCGGCGCGCCTTCGCCCAATTCCTGCCAGAGCACCATTTGACGGCCGTCCTCCGAGTAACTCTGCACGCGGCTGAGCATGGGATTAACGCCTCGACAATTCGTGGACGGCCTCGACCAGCGCGATCGCGTTCTCGACCGGCGTTTGCTGGTGGACGCCGTGTCCCAAGTTGAAAATGTGTCCCGGCCGGCCGCCGGCTTGATCCAGAATGTCCCTGACGCGGCGGCGGATTTCAGCCACGTCCGTCAGCAGCGCGGCCGGGTCCAGGTTGCCCTGAACGGCACGATCGGGGCCGATCGTCTGCCATGCCTCGTCCAGCCGCACTCGCCAGTCGACGCCCACCACGCTGCCGCCGCCTTCGGCCAGCAGCGGGATCAGCGCCGGATTGCCGGTCGCGAAGTTGATCACCGGCACGCCGGGCGTCAGGCCGGCGATGATCTGCTGGACGTACGGCAGGACGCAGCGGCGATAGTCGTCCGGCCCCAGACAACCGACCCAGGAGTCGAACAATTGCACGCACTGGGCGCCGGCCTCGATCTGGGCGTTCAGGTAGCGCGTGATCGCGCGGGCCAGCCGTTGCATCAGTTCCCGCCACGCGCCGCCGTCGCAATACATCAGCGTCTTGGTGTGCAGGTAGCTGCGGCTGGAACCGCCCTCGATCACATAGCTGGCCAGCGTGAACGGGGCGCCCGCAAAACCGATCAACGGAAGGTGGGCCGGCAAGTCGCGCCGGGTCTGGCGCACGGTTTCCACGACGAAATCCAGCGCGGCGACGCTTTCCAATTCCCGCACGCGGTCCACGTCGGCCGCCTCGCGGACCGGGTTGTGGATCACCGGCCCTTCGCCCGCCGCGAATTCCAGGTCCAGGCCCATCGGCTCGAGGATCGGCAGCAGGTCGGAGAAGATGATCGCGGCGTCCACGCCCAGACGCGCCACGGCGGTACACATCACTTCGCTGCACAGCGACGGGCTCTTGCACAACTGCAGAAAACCCGTCTTGGCCCGGACCGCACGGTACTCCGCCATGTACCGCCCGGCTTGCCGCATCAGCCACACGGGAGTGAACTCGACCGGTTCGCGGCGACAGGCTTTCAGGAACGGGCTGTGATACCAGGGGGGCGGCGGGTCCAGCGGCGCAGCCGGGCGGCTATCGAGACCGGCGGTGCGTACTCCGGGGAGATCGGAAGTCTTGTCGCTCATGGCTTTCATGCTAACCGGACGCGGGGACGCGCAGAAGTGGGCAAGCGGAACAAATCGATCTGGCTGGCGATCGGCGCGGGGCATCGTAGGCCGCTCGCGGAGCGAGCGGTCTACGATGGGCGTGACCGAACCCGCCTTGGGGCTTGACTGGCCGCCGGTGGCGGCTCAAACTGCAGCCGATACGGCAATCGCCGCCGCCGGTGGTCCGTCGAGCCCGGTTTGCCGAGGAGGATGTGAGTGTTGCGGCCGGAAGATTTCTTCGATTTGTCCCGCCTGGCAGGGCCCTTTGCGGACCTGTTTGACGGCGTGTGCGAAGTCTGGGGCGCAGTGCCGCGTCTGCAGCTCGTGCTGGAGCAGTTCTTTCGCAAGCCGGGCAAGGTTCTGGGGCACGTGGAGCCGGGGGCGGTGCTGGTCCATGCCGAGTCCATCTTCGTGGGCCGGGGGGCGCGGGTCGAAGCGGGCGCGTACATCTGCGGACCGGCGTACCTGGATGACGCCTGCTGCGTCCGGCACGGCGCTTACCTGCGCGGAAACGTGATGGCCGGCAAGGGTTGTGTCCTGGGACATGCCTCCGAGTTCAAGAACTCGCTGTTGCTGGACGAAGCCAGCGCCGCCCATTTCGCCTATGTCGGTGATTCGTTGCTGGGCCATCGGGTCAATCTGGGAGCCGGCACCAAGCTGTCCAATTTCGGCCTGCTCAGCGAACCGCCGGCGGGCTCGGAGCCGGGGCGAACCGTCACGTTGCGCATTCCGGCCGTTTCTGCTTCGCCGCTGGACACCGGACTGCTGAAGCTGGGAGCGATTCTGGGCGACGGCGTGCGGACCGGCTGTAACGTGGTGGCCCATCCGGGTTGCCTCGTCGGGCCGGGAACGCTGGTCTATCCGCAAGTCGCCCTGGCCAAGGGCTACTGGCACGGCGGCCGGATCATCAAGCTGCGACAAACGCTGGAGCAGACGCCGTTGAGCTGAGCGATTGCGTCCAGCTCACCTTGGCCGCATGACCGGGCCCATTTCAGCGGGCCCACTTCAGCGGGGTCGCCGGCGATTGTGGGCGATCAGACCGGCCACGTAGGCCGCTTTGAAGCCGGCGTCGATGTTGACCACGGTCACGTTGGATGCGCAGCTGTTGAGCATGCCCAGCAGGGCCGCCAGGCCGCCGAAGCTGGCGCCGTACCCGACGCTTGTCGGGACGGCCACGACGGGGCAATCGACCCAGCCGCCGACGACGCTGGGCAGGGCCCCTTCCATGCCCGCGACCACGACCACAGCGTCCACGCTTTGCAGCTTGTCCAGGTGGGCGGGCAGCCGATGTGGGCCGGCCACGCCCACGTCGTGGATCATGATGACTTCGACGCCCATCCACTCCAGCGTCTCCCGCGCTTCTTCCGCCACCGGCAGATCGCTCGAGCCGGCGGTGACCACCGCGACGCGGCCGGCCGGCGTAGTTTCGGTCACCGCCGCAGCCTCCGGCGCGGCGACGCGAAAGGTGCGGGCGGTCGCGTTGTACCGGCCGGCCGGATAGGCCGCCGCCAGCTTGTCTGCTTTCTGGGTGTCGATTCGCGTTGCCAAGACGGCGATGTTTTCGTCCAGCAGGCGGCGGAAGATCTTGAGCAGCGTATCGACGCTTTTGCCTTCGCCGTACACGACCTCGGGAAACCCGCAGCGTTGGGCGCGGTCCAGATCGAGAGTGACTTCGCCCAAGGGGGCGGACAGCGGACGCGCGACGGTTCGGACAAACTCGTCCACCGACAGCGTTCCCGCTGCCAGTTGTTCCGCGCACCGCTGCAAGTCTGCTGTGTGCATGATGGTCTCGCCTCAAACCCAATCCAAGCCGGAAATCTGCCTCACCCGTTCCTCGTAATCCCCCAGCAAGCCGCCGACCACGTCCCAACCCTCGCGGCGCCGCACCTCGATGTCCCCCTGCTGGTTGATCCGCACGATGGTTTCGTCCGTGATTCCCACTGCCGCCATGTCCGCGTCGCGGAGTTCGCCCTCGTTCACAATTTGGGCCAGGCGTTTTCCGGTGACCTCGACGAATCTCATGTTTGCGACTCCTGTCCGCTGTTCGTGAAACGCCATGTTGTGAGTCTACACCGCGAGGAACGCTGCCGGCAAGACGGCAGACGGTACGACGCGGCGCGGCTCATCGCTCCAGATAGGGCTTCAGTTGAACGAAGTTGATGATGAGTTCTTCGCCGGGGATCGCCTGTTCGTCGTGGAAGGCGACGACTTGCGTGGGCGATGTGGCGCGGAACACGATCCGGTTCAGGTTGATCTTGGCGACGTTGTTGTTGTCCTTATAGCGGCCGCTGTTGCGGCGGTCGATGTGGACGTAGCCTTTGTCGCCGAGGATTTCGGCGTTTTCCAGTTCCGCGCGGATGCCGTAGCGGCGCGGGTTGTATTTCCGGCCGGTGACGTCCTTCAGGTCGGCGGTGACGAACTGCAGGCAGTAGGCCTTGCCGACCTCCAGGCCCTGGGCGGTCTGGCTGATCCGGTTCGGTTTGCCGGCCTGGCGAGCCATCACGCACACGGTGTCGCCGGCGCTGCCGCCGCCCCAGCGGCCCTGGCTGTTTCGGCCGTACCCGGCGATGGTGTGCGTGCGCAGCGAACCGGCGGCGGCCGGCGACGTGATCCAGCCGGTCAGACCGTCGGCAAAATCGCCGTTGGTCACCAGGCCGGGGTTGTACTTGAACCCATAGCGGGCGGACAGCAGTTCCTTGTTGCCTTCGACCGCATAGTGGCGCATCAGCTTAAAGGACCATCGCACCAGCTCCTCGTCGCCGTAATACGTCCCCCAGTAGCCCGTGGTGGCCAGGTCCTTGAAGTCCGGGCTGTTGGCGACCAGGTTGACCTGCATGTCCAGGAAGTACTTGAAGTCCACGGCCGGATTATGTTCCAGCGAGATGATGGGGATCTGGTTGAAATTGCCGAAGATGATGCCGGTTCCGGCAGCCGCGTTGGGAAAGAAGGCGTTGAAGCGGCGCATGGTTTCCCCAATCATGCCGTCCAGATAAGCGGCGGCCGCGGGTTCGTCGTCCTGCGGATGGCAATAGGCCTCGAACAGCAGCCGGCCGCGGCCCCGCGACGCGTTCAGGCAGGCGGAGATGAAGTCGGTGTGCAGCGATTGGATGCTGGGCTTGCCCACGATCCAGGTGTAGACCAGCCGGTCCTGGGGATTGCGCAGCAGCCGCAAGGCTTGCGTGTAGTTGCCGATGGTGGTTCTGCCGAAGAACAGTTCGTCGCTGGTCAAGCCGTCGTACTGCGGCTGGGTGATGCCTGCGGCTTTCTCCATGCGGTCCCGCAACTCGAGCGGATCGCCCACGGCGTCGACGTTGAAGTTGGCCAGCCATTTCAGGCCCCGGGCCTTGGCCTCGGGCAGCGCGTCGCCCGGCAGGACGCCGCCGTTGAGCGTGGTCACGGCGTACAGGATGTGCTGCTTCATGAAGTCCCAGCCGTAGCTGCCGTTTTCCCGGACCTGGGAATTGGCGCAGGGAGGATAGTTGAAGATCTCGGCGATCGACCGCACGACCAGGCGCGCCTCCGCGCGGTTGCCGCTGACCGTGATGCGGTGTTCGCCGGCGGCCAGTTCGCGAAATGCTTCCAGGCGGTCGGTGGCGGCGGTGATGACGGTGTCGCGGTCGCCGAGCTTGACCGTCAAGCCCGGCGCGGGATTGCCGCACGTGAGGGCCACGAACACCCAGCCGTCGCGAGGATTGACAAAGGCCAACGGCTGTGGCGCGGGGTCCGCGCTGAGCGGCTGGTTAAGCACCTCCGCCACCAGGTTATTCAGCTGCCGGACGCGGCTGCGATCGACGGCCGGAGGATCGACGATGCTGATCGGAAAGGCCGTTTCGAGGACCGGTTTCTGTGTCTGCCGGTGACGGATCACGGCTTTCAGAGAATGGTCGCCGCAGGCCAGTCCCGTCAGACGGACGAGAATCTGGCCGTCGCGGGCCAGCGGGACAACCTGCTGGAAAATGGGGTCTCCGGCGATGGTGACGAGGCATTCCAGGGTCTCGCGTTTTTCCGGCTGCAGGCTGTACAACTTGCAGGTCAGCTCTGGGTTGGCGCGGGGGATGCGGTTCAGCAGGGGCTGAAGAGGCACCAGTCGGGGAGCGGCCACCAGGGACAGTTGCGAGGTGGAGCCTTGGCGCGCCCCCTGGCTGATGGCCTCCAGTTTGACGTCGGCGAAATGAATCTCGCCCGTCGGGCTGCTGGCGTACATGGCGACGCCGTACTCGTTGTTCTTGGACGGCATCAGCGTGAACGTCCGTTCGTGTCGAGTCCAGTCTGAATTCTCAGGGAATCGCGAGATCCCGGTCGCGGAAATCCAGCCGCTGTTGTGGACGATCAGGCCACCCGCGCGGCACTGGAAGCCTTTGGTCTTGACGTACGCGCTGAACTTGTAGGTTTCGCCGGCGACCAGCGTCATGCCCTGCTGGCGCAAACTCACCGTGACAGGCGTGTCGCCCTCGTTTTTCAGGATGACAGCCGGCATTTTTCCCTGGGGGCCTCCGACGCGGTCATAGAATACGTGCTTGCCCGACGACGGGCTCCAAAACTCCGGGAAATCGACCTGTTCGGCGTCAAACCGGCCGTTGATCAACAGATTCTCGCCTTCCGCTACGGCGCCGCGCGCGGCGGAGGCTAGGAGGGCGATACCCAGGACGGTCCAGAACGGCTTCATTTGGTTTTCTCCTTCGGTTGCCGGACGCAAACCGCGCAGAGGTGCGGGGTGTGAGCGGACGCGAGTAAGCATCGTTCGAGAAATAACTGTCGCCTCGTCAGAGTAGCCATCACACTCCGTGGGATGATCAGCAATGAACACTGGACAGTTATTTCTCGAACGATGCTAACGGTCGGTGCGGCACGTTTGCCGCCGTTTCATTGTCCGCCAGGAGGGACGGTCTGTGCAAGCCCCAACCAGGAAACAGGCGGCCGACCAACTCGCGTCCCTGGCGGACGCTGGCGGGAACGTGCGGGGCCATTTTTGCTCGCAGCAAACGGGATTGGGGCACTCTCTTCGCGCCGTTTCTGAAGTTGCGGTTTCCGCGCCGGGGTCAGGCTTAGCAACGGACGCCGAAATAACTTCCCCGTTCCGGCGGAACCTGGCGGCAAGCCAAAGCACTCGTTGACTTGCAAGCTGGAGTCCACAGCACCTTTGCGGGGGCAGCCGCTCCTCGCCACCACGCTGCTCGCCAGCGTGGAGCGGTGTTCAAGACCAGAGATGTCCGCGAAATGGGCTTCTTCGCCACCACGCTGCTCGCCAGCGTGGAGCGGTGTTCAAGACCAGAGATGTCCCGAAATCGGCCTCTTCGCCACCACGCTGCTCGCCAGCGTGGAGCGGTGTTCAAGACCAGAGATGTCGAGGATGACATCGGCTGTCGTAGGTCGGGACGGCGGCTGGTGCTGAACAGGGCTCCACGCTGACGAGCAGCGTGGTGGCCGAAATCCGGGAAGTTATTTCGGCCGCCGTTGCGACAGAATTCAATTTTGGCCGAGCAGGGTCGCACCTGGTCCATCGCCCGCGTGGTCCAGGCGGTGGACGAACAGTTTTTCGGCGGCGACGTGCTGGCGGGCGACGTCCAGCAGATGTTCGTGATGCGTAAAGAAGATGACCTGCGTGCGTTCGGACAGATCGGCCAGGACCTGCAGGGCCGCGGCGGCTCGGGCGTCGTCGAACTGGATGAGGACGTCGTCGATGATGAACGGCAGCGGCGGGTTGTTCTGCAGGTAGTGTTCCAGGCTGGCGATTCGCAGCGCCAGATACAACTGATCGCGCGTGCCTTCGCTCAGGGCGCTGACGCCGAGCGCCGTGCGGCCGTCGGGGCGGACGCCCACCAGCACCGGATGGCCGCGTTCGTCGTAGTCGGCCCGCAAACCGCGGAACGAGCCCCGCGTCAGGGCGGCGAACGCCGAACTGGCGCGGTCGAGCACGGGCCCCTGGTTCTTTTCCCGGTAGCGTTCGATGGCCCGTTTGAGCAGCACGGAGGCCAGACGCAACCGGATGTACTCGTCGGCGTCGGTCCGCACGCGGGCCAGGAGGCTTTGCAGCTGTTCTTCGGCCTCGGCCGCCCGGTCTCCCCCGTCCATCTGCCGCAGGATCTGCTGGTGAGCGGCGATCTGGCCCGTCAGCTGTTCGCGCTGCGCGTCCAGTTCTTTCTCCTCCGCAGCCAGTTGCGGCAGGCGGGCGTCCAACTCGGCCGCATCGACTTGCGAGGCCTCGCTCAGCAAGTCTTCGAGCGAGCCGCCGAGCGTCAGATTCAAGAGATGATCTTCCGCGTCGCGGAGTTGCCGTTCGCGTTCGGCCCAGGTCTGCCAGCACTGCTCGATGGCTGGCAACTCCTTCGGGGTCGCCGCGCCGGCTTCCTGGCACAGCAACGCGAGGATCGCATTCATCGCGTCGATCTGGCTGGCGGCCTCCTGGTGGCGTTTCTCTTCGCGGTCCCGTTGTTCGACCAGTCCCTGCTGGCGCGTTCGCGCTTCCTGCGTCTGGGTCAGCCGGGCGGCCAACTCGACGACGGCCTGTTCGGTCGGGAGTCCGGCCGGGTCCAGTCCGACGTGCTGGCAAATCTGGCCCACGCGCTGGTCGAAGGCGGCGGCGTCGGCGTCGATGCCGTCGACGCGTTCGCGAAGTTGGTCGACCTCTTTGCGTTTCGCCAGCAGGTTGTCGATGGCCGCGGTCACCTCCTGGGCGATGGCGGGGCTGGCCTCGGGCGGCAGGCCCAGCGCGGCGACGGCGGCGGCCCAGTCTTGGCGCCAAGCGGCCCATTGTTGCCGCGCCGCAGCCTCGTCCTGCTCCGCCGTCGGCCGCTGTCTTTCCAGTCGCTCCAACTGGCGGGCGGCCTGTTTGCATTCTTCGCGGCGCTCGTCCAGCCGGTTGGCGATGCCTTCGCTGCGGTCGAGCAAATCGGCCAGCGATTCGTCTCCCGCCTCGGCTTGCTCGCCGATCTTCAGCAATTCCTGTTGGACTTCGCTGCGCTGTGCGGCGATGCGGGCCTCCATCTGCGCCAGCTCTGCGCGGCGGGTGCGGATGTCGGCAGCCTGGCCGGCCAGCGCCGCGTGCCGCTGCAGCCAGGCCCGCATTTCGCGCGGCGGCAGGGGCTCGATCCCGGCCGCGTGCCAGCTCTGGCGCCAGGCGTCCAGCAGCGTTTCCCGTTGCTGTTGCCGGGCCGCCAGTTGGGCCGTCAAGGCCGCCAGCCGGTCTGCCGTCTTCCGCCGTTCGGCCATCAGCTGGGCCTTCTCGGCCACGCGGGCCGATTCGCGCCGCAACCGGTCCGCTGCGCCGTCGGCCCGCTCGACACTCAGGGCATACGCCTGTGCCAGGTCCTCCGCGGGCTGGAATTCGGCAAGAAACGCTTGCTCCGCCGGGTCGCCCGCCGGGCCGCCGGATGGATCGCCGGACGGGGCGCCGAGCCAAGCCGCCTGAACCAATCGCCATCCCGCTTCGCGCCGCTGGCGGGCCGTGGTCAAGTCGTCTTCCGTCAGTGCATCCTGACTCAATCGCAGCCGTTCGATCTGGCCGTCCAGGTCCAGCACGCCGGCCTGCAGATTGTCCTGTTCGCGGGCCATGTTGCGCAATTCGGCGTCCGCTTCGGCTAACTCCGCCTGGAAGCGATCCACGGTTTCTGACGCGGGCAACGGCAGCGTCTCCAGGCTTTCCAGCGGTCCGGACCACAACCCCAGCCGCTGCAGGTCGATGGCCGTCTGCGACTGGAGGCGGTCCAGTTCGGCTGCCACCTGGCGGCAGCGCTGCTCCAGTTCGCACACGCGCTGGGCCCGATTTACGGCCCGGCGGAGATCATCCACGCTGGGCGGAGGCTCCAGGTGGCGGAGTTGGGCCTGGCAGTCTTCTTGTCCGCGCGACAGGTCCCGCAGACGCTCCGCGGCCACGGCCAGCTTCGTCTGCAGCGGCTGGCAGGCGGCGATCAGGTCGCGCAGGCGGGTCCGCTGAGCGCGGCTGAGCTGCAGCGTGGACGCCTGGTCCAAGCTCATGTCGCGGCCGACTTCGCGCAACAGGGCCAGCGCCTCCTCCTCCGCCTTGTCCCGTTGGCCGACGAGCCGGGGCCGGTCTTTGGCCGCTTTCTGGTACGCCCCCAGGCCTTGATTCAGTTGCTGGATCAGCGGAGCGCTGCCCAGGACGGCGTCCGAGACGGTGAGGCTCTTCAACGCCCCGTCGATCCGGCTCAAGGTCGCCGCGCTTTCTTGAAGCGTCCGTTTGGCCTGGTCCAGCGCCGTTTGCGCTTCGCGCCGTTTGTCCGGGAAATCGTCCGGCAGTCGCGGGACGTCGCCGATTGCGTCCAGCTCTTCCTTCAGTCGCTGGCGTTTGGCGGCCAGCGGCAGCGTCTGGCGGACCCGCTCCCAACGTTGCCGCTGTATCCGCGTTTGGGCCAGCCGCGCGTCGACGGCGGCCTTTTCCTGCTGCCATTCGCGCAGCTGCTTCATGCGCTCCGTCCACTCGGCGGCCCGCAACAGGGATTCCTTGCGGAGCTTGCGGGCCGCGTCCAACTCGGCCAGCGTCTTGTTGATCCGCGGTAGCGAGCCGCGGGCCTGGAAGAGCTTCTCCGCGTCTTCCGCCAACTGCGTCTGGACCCCGCCCAGGTCGGACAAGCCGGCGCCCGCGGCAAACAGGGCCTGGCCCAACTCGCCGCCGCCGTGGACCAAATCGTCGCCGCCGCGGACCAATTCCTGGTGATCGATGCCGAACCGCAGGCGGAACTGGGTTTCGTCGATGCCGCCCAGCCATCGCGACAACTGTGCCGGATCGACGACCGCCGCGTCGTCTTCGCCGCGGAGCGTGTCTCGCATCGCCTTGCGGCGGATCACGTGCAGCGTTTCGCCCTCTTCGTCCTGCAGCACGGCGCCGATCCGCAACTGGGGATAGGGATGCACGAAGGCGTCCGCACACTGGACCGGAATCCCGTAAAACAGGCACCGCAACGCGCGCAGAGCCGAACTCTTGCCGGCTTCGTTGGGGCCGAAAACCAGGTGCAGGCCGAATTGGCCTTCGTCCAACGGCAACGTGTGGTCCGTGAAGGGGCCGTACGCCAACAGATCCAGCCGCAGCAATCTCACGCGGTGCCCTCCTCGGCCATCAGCCGCGTGCGCAGCAGCGGCTCGACTTGCCCCAACACGGTTCGCCAGAACGCGGGCTCTTCCAGCCGCAGGGGGTCCGCGTCCGCCGCATCGCTGAGCAGTTCCGGGGGCAGCCGTCGCTTGAACGCGGCTAGTTCCTCGGTCAGATCCAATAACCGCTGATCGTCCTGGTTCAATTCCGCGATCAGCGCCGCCAACTCGCGCAGCGGTCCTTCGTCTCTGGCCGCCGCGACGGCGGCTGTCGCCTCGGCGGTTTGGAACTGGACCTTCTCGACCCAGACTTCGCCGGCCGTCAAGGCCGCTGCGCGGACGTGGTTCGCCCAGGCTTCGGGCGCCGCCGCCAGTGTGCGATGGGCCGGGCAGCGGCCCGTGACGATGACCCGCACGGCCAACGGCAACTCGCCCTGTTCCCGCACCAAACGCTGCAGCGACTGGTTGATCCGCCCCAGCACGTCGTCTGCCCGCGCGGCTCCGTCCGCCGCGACCGTCAATTCATGCCAGCGGAACACGTCCAGCGGCACGAACTCCAGCGCCGGCTGGCCGCGGCCGTCGACCGTCACCAACTGGCAGCCCTTGGCGCCCGTCTCGCGAATGTGGCGGCCCTGGATGTTGCCCGGAAACACGATCGGCGGTTCGGCCTGTACCAGCCGAGCCTTGTGAATGTGCCCCAGCGCCCAGTAGTCGTACTGCCGCGACACGAGATCGGCAACCGCGCAGGGAGCGTAGCGGGCGTGTTCGCCGCCGGTCAGTTCCAGCGAGGTGTGCAGCAGCCCCACGTTGAACGCCCCGGAGCGGCCGAGCGGATATTGCTGGACCACATTCTCGTCGACCACGGCCGACGCAAAGCCCTGGCCGTGGAAGACCACGTCCAATCGCTCCAGGCCGAAACCGATCGCCCGGCCTTCCAGCGATTCCGGCTTCCGCGCCGACAACCGCCGGACGTTATCCGGCAGCTCCAGCGCGCGGGTCATCTTGTTCTCCGCGTCGTGATTGCCGCTGATCATCACCACCGGAATGCCGGCCTCCCGCAAGCGGCCCATCTGGCGGACAAAGAACAGGCCGGTATTGAAGTCCGGCCAATCGCCGTCGTAGACGTCGCCCGCGATCACGACGAACGCCACCTGCTGGTCGATGGCCGCTCCGACCAGGTTTTCCAGCGCCCGCCGCGTCGCCCCGCGGACTTCCTCCACGGGCGCGCCGTCATAGCGGTCCAGCCCTCGCAACGGGCTGTCCAAATGGAGATCGGCGGCGTGCAGAAACTTGAACATTGAGTTTCGATGAGTTCGCAACGTGCTCGCAGGAACGTTTCTCGAACGATGCCAACGGGTTTGGCGTCGAGTATGACTCTTGGCGGTCAGGCGTCAAGGTGGCCTCTCGGTAAACCGGCAATCTGGTCTTTTTGTCCCGGCCGCAAAATGTATTGAATTGCGTTGCCGTCGAATTAGAGTTGTTTCTTGGGGCGGTGTAAGTTCAGGTATGCGGAGTCAGCGGGGGGAAAATCACAATGCGCGCAAAACATGTCGCTTGTCTCTTGTTGCTGGTGGCCACGGTCCTCGTCAGCGGCTGTCAGAAGAAGAAGGAACTGATCGGACGTTGGGACATGGGCACTTCCAATTTCTATTTTCGCAAGGACGGCGTTGTCTTCTACACGTCCCCGTCCAAGGCCAAGTTCCAGGGTCGATACTACTACGACGAGACTGCGGACCCGCCAGTCGTTCGCACCGAGATGCAGGAGATGAACGGCCGTCAGAGGCCTCTGACGTTGGACTTGCAGGTGACGTTTCTCAGTCCGGACCGCATTCGATTCGACGGTCTGAGAGCGCGCTCCGGCCGGAATCCCACGATGCTGGCGGCCCGCGCCGAGTAGCACCGCCAGTCGCCGACTTCCGCCAATTTCGCTTGATCAGGCCACGCCCTGCGCACCGCGTTGCCCCCCTCCTGATGCTGAATTGGTAACCCGCCTGGCGATCCTCTCGCTCCATTCTTGCAGCCGCGTGCTGTCCGGCGCAGGCCGGGCAGCTGAGAGCGTGTTGTGCCATGTCCGGCAGCCCGTTTTTGTAACCTCTTGGGGCATAGGCGCATCGTTTAAGGGACACGGGCTTCGAGCGGCGTTCGCAGGGCCTGCGCAGGGCGCTGTCGGATGCCGCTCGGCCAACGCGCTGGGCAGCGACTGTTATCCTCAGCCAGATTCTGCTAACATCGGGCATTCCTGTCTGGCAGATTCGTTACGGAACGGACAAGTTTGGGAGGTGAATCGATGAAACCCCTTCGTGCTTTCTGGTTGGCGACGGCTTTGGTGGCTGCGAGCCTGCCGAACCTGCAGTCTCGTGGAGCCGACACAATCAAGGACTCGGAATCGGCCGCGCACGGCGACGATTCCGCGTGGTACCAGGTCGTCGATACCTACGGGTTTCCCGGCGCCAAGATGATCCAGTTCAACCTGGGAGTCTTGTCGCACTATTCGTACCTGCTGGTCAGCGGCAAGGAGGCGTGGGTCGTGGATCCGGGGCGAGACGTGAACGCCTATCTAGAAGCCGCTCAGAAAGAAGGCGTCACGATCACGGGCGTTTGGCTGTCTCATTCGCACGCGGATTTCGTGGCCGGGCACATCGAATTGGCGACGCGTCTGAAGATTCCCATTTACGTCAGTGAGAAGGCGGCGCCGGGCTATACCGCGACGTTGCTGAAGGAGGGCGATCGGCAGACCGTGGGCGACGCCGTGTTGGAATTCATCGAGACGCCGGGGCACACGCCCGACAGCATGTGCGCCTTGCTGTACAGCCGGCAGGATGCGAAGCAACCGCTGGCGATCCTGAGCGGCGACACGCTGTTCATCGGCAGCGTGGGCCGGCCCGATCTGTTGGGCGAAGGCATGTCCGCGGCGACGCTGGCCTCGATGATGTTCGACACCTGGACCAACAAGCTGTCCAAGCTGCCCGACAGTATCATGATCTTTCCGGCGCACGGGGCGGGCTCGCTGTGCGGGGCCCATTTGAGCGACGAGCCGACGTCGACGCTGGGCCAGCAGCGCGTGTCCAATCCCTACTTGGCGCACAAGAGCCGCGGCGAGTTCATTGCGGCCGTTCTGGACGGGCTGCCCGAAGCGCCGCAGTATTTTCAACACAACGCCAAGCTGAACCATGACGGCCCGACGCTGGTCGACTGGGAACCGAAACAACTGCCCTGGGTGGAACCCAGCCCGGAATTGACGGACGCGTCGAAACACTACGTCGTCGATATCCGCGACGCGGCGGCCTACTCGGCCGGGCACGTCCCCAACTCGGTCGCCATCGGGCTCCGCGGCCGGCTGGAAACCTGGGTCGGCATCATGGTGCCGTGGGACGCCAAGCTGGTCCTGGCGGGCGAAGAGAAGGAACTGCGTGAGGCTCTGTTCCGGCTCCACCGGGTCGGTTACCGCCCACACTTGCTGGACCTCAACAAGTGGAAGGCCGCGAAACTGCCGTGGACATCCTCGGAGCTGATTCCGCCCCAGAAACTGTACGCGCAAATGCAGACGGCCGAGTCGCCACAGGTGCTGGATGTCCGTCTGCCGTCGGAATGGATGGGGCTGCGGATCGGCACCGTGATCAACATCCCGCTGAGCGATTTGCCGCAGCGGGCCGGCATGCTGGACCGGACGCTCCCGGTGGTGGCCGTGTGCAACAGCGCGTACCGCAGCACGATGGCGGTCGGCATTCTGGAGCGCGCCGGGATCAAGCGGATCGCCAGTCTGGCCGGCGGCAGCCAGGCCTGGATCGATGCCGGCCTGCCGGTCTTTCAGGCCAAGGCCGAAGGCGCCGCCAGCAGCGCGCCACAACGGCAGATCAAGTTGGCCGAGCGGATGTCCGTGGAACAACTGAAATGGCTGATGCAGGACCTGCCGGGCACGTTCCAGCTGGTCGATATCCGCGTCCGGGAACAGTTTGCGGACTTCAGCCTGCCGGGCGCAGAGAACGTCGATCTCGCGGAGTTGCTCCACAATCCGGCGTACTTGACGGGGGCCGGCCCGCTGATCGTCGTGGACCGGGACGGCACGCTGGCCATGATGGTCGCCGGAATTCTCTCGCAGAAGACCGAGCGGCCCGTCAAGGCTCTGGTCGGCGGGCTGTCGGCGTACTGGTCGGCAACGGCTTTCGGCGCTCCGACGCCGGCGGCGGCCCCGAGCGGTGCGGCGCAGGTCGCCGTCCCTCGAGCGCCCACCGCGGCACCGGCTGGGCCGCAAGCTGGAGCCGCGCCGTCGCCAGCGCCAGCGCCGGCCAAACCGAAGAAGCGAAGCGCGGGGTGCTGAGGGGTTGTCAGGACTCATGCCGGGAGGCTGCGGTCGGCCGTTTTGGCGGTGTTCCGAGACCCGCGCCGAGCGCCGTCTTTCGCAAAAAGGGGTTTGCAAGATGGATGACAAGCGAAGACACGATTTGCCGCAAGCCGGTGTTTCGGCCGGAGGTTACTGGAACCCGTACCTGGCCGGGTTGCTGCTCGGCGCCACGTTGTTGGCGTCGTTGCTGATCCTGGGTGCGGGCTTGGGCGCGTCGGCGGCGCCGGCTCGCTTCGGGGCCTGGCTCGAACGGGCCGTGGCGCCGGAACACACCTGCAGCAGCGAGTACTTTGGGCCGTGGTGTGCGGACGGTCAAAACCCGCTGACCTACTACCTGGTGTTGATGTTTGCGGGCACGTTCCTGGGCGGGCTTTTTTCCACGATCCTGGCGCGCCGCTTTCGGGTTGCCACCGAACGCGGGCGGGCCTTCAGCACGGGCTCCCGGCTGTGGCTGGCCTTGATCGGCGGCTGCCTGGTGGGATTTGCCAGCCGCTTGGCCAGCGGTTGCACGTCTGGTCAGGCGTTGACCGGCGGCGCTCTGCTGCTGAACGGGAGTCTGGCGTTCATGGTCTGCGTGTTCGTCGGCGGCTATGCGGCGGCCTGGTTTGTACGGAGGCAGTGGCATGATTGAGACATTCTTTGGACGCGATGCGTTGGGAACTCCCGCGGCGTTCGTGGCCGCGCTGGTGATCGGGCTGGCGTTCGGGTTCGCGCTGGAGCGGGCCGGGTTCGGCAGTTCGCGGAAACTGGCCGGCATCTTCTATTTCCGCGACATGACGGTGCTCAAGGTGATGTTCACTGCGGTGATCACCGCGATGCTGGGCCTGTCCTTCCTGGTCGGCTTGGGCTGGATCGATCTGGCGGGGCAGATCAACCTGCTGCCGACCCGGTATGCCGCCCAGATCCTGGGCGGGCTGATTTTTGGCGTAGGATTTGTCATGGGCGGTTGGTGTCCGGGCACAGCGGCCGTGGGCGCGGCGGGCGGCAAACTGGACGCCCTGGTGTTCCTGGGCGGCACGGTGCTGGGCTCGATCGGCTTTAACGAGACGTACGGCCTGTGGCAGCCGGTGATGCAGTGGGGCGCCTCTGCGGAACCGCAGTTCGCCTTCGGCTTTTCCAAAGCGGCCTTCGGGTTCCTGTTTACGCTGGCCGCCATCGGCGCGTTCCATTTTGCCGAATGGGTCGAGTGGGGCTCGGGCGGGGGCAAGTACCTGGGCACGCCGTTCCTCAAAGCGTTCAGCCTGGCGCTGTTCGTGTTTGCCGTCGGGCTGTTCCTTCTGCCCGGCACCGCGCCGCAAAGCGAATCGTGGATTGCCGCGGGACTGCCGGGTGCCGGCTCCGAGGCGGGACCCCTGGCGGCCGAACAGACGCTGCTGGCGGACGTCGCCGCCGCCGCGGACCACATCGAGCCGGAGGAATTGGCGGACCGGCTGCTGCGAGGCGAGCCGGAGCTGATCGTGGTCGACGTGCGGCCGCCTGCCGAGTACGCGGCGTTTCACATTCGCGGAGCGGTGAACGTGGCCTTGGCCGATCTGCCGGTTGCGCTGACGCCGCACAAGAACGCCGGCTGGATCGTACTCTATTCCCAAGGCATGACCCATCCGGCGCAGGCCCGCGACGCCCTGGCCCGGCTGGGATACCAAAACGTGTATTTCCTCACCGACGGTCTGCAGGGTTTCCTGGACCGTTGCCTGAAACCGGTCTCGTTGCGCGACGAGCCGTTGTCGGCGAAGGACGCCGCGCGGGTGAACGCCTGGCGGCGGTTCTTCCTCGTGACGCCGGAACCGGGGACTGCGGCGGTCGGATCCGCCGAGCGGATTCCGAGCTTGGTCGAAACGGACTGGCTCGCCGAGCGTCTCGGCCAGCCCGGCGTGCGGATCATCGACGTCCGGCCGCAACCGGAGTACAACACGAGCCACATTCCGGGGTCCGTGTGCCTGAACCCGGAGAGTCTCCGCGGCGTCGTGGGCGGGGTGCCCTCGATGCTGCTGCCGGCGGACGTGTTGGCTGGCCATCTGTCGTTGATGGGCGTCGCGCCAGGCGATGCCGTCGTGGTGGTTCCCGGCGCAGCCGTGCGGGACGCGACGCTGGCGGGCATGGCGTTCGAGCGGTTGGGGCACGGCAACTGGGCCGTCCTCCACGGGGGCTTCGCCAAGTGGTCGGCCGAGAACCGTCCCGTCGACGTGGCGCTGCCTGCGATCCAGGCCACCGACTACCCGGCATCATCGAACGCCGACACCTTTACGGTGGACTACCAGGCCGTGCTGAAACGTGTCGGCGACCAGCGCACCGTGATTGTCGACACTCGCCCCGCCGACTACTTCCGCGGCGAGAAATCCGATGAAGCTCGAGCGGGACATATCCCCGGAGCGGTGAACCGGCCCGTCAAAGAAGATCTTGACGAGAGCGGGCAACTCAAGCCGGCAAAGGACCTGGCTGCTGCTTACGCCGCGCTGATTCCCACCAAGGACACGCCGGTCATCGTTCACTGCCGGACGGGCCACCAGGCTACCCAGACGTTTTTTGTCTTGACCCGACTGCTCGGTTACAAGGACGTCAAGTGGTACGACGCCAGCTGGACGGAATGGGCGGCCCGCGCGGAACTGCCGGTGGAAAAGTAGCCGGAACAGACCGTAGCCAGACCAGGCCCGAACACCTCCGCGCCGTTCGGGCCTGTCGGCGAGCACCGAACGGGATTTCGACACTTTTCCGCGTCGTTGATGAAGTCGCGGTTTCGGTGCTGGGGTCAGGCTTCCAGAATTCAATTTTGGCCGAGCAGAGTCGGAGGACGTGGCTGGCACCAAACTCGGCCAGAATTGAATTCTGGAAGCCTGACCCGACTTCGCGCGACCGTGCCATCGTAGACCGCGACTTTCCGTGGCAGTTTCCCGTTTGGTGCTAGAACATTCCCTGGATCTGGCTGCGGAACAGCATCCCGTCGTCACCCGCCAGGATGTCGCTGGCCGTGTTGTGCAGCGGGCTGCCGTCGAGGGCCGTGACGTCGAACGCGAAGTGCAGGTTCTTTCCCTGGTTGAAATACCAGCGGAACCCCCCGGCGTACTCGTTGTGCGTCGCAAATCCGCCGCGGACGCGCGAGTAGCGGGCGTTCAACTCCAGCCGCTGCGGCAGCACGAAGAACCCGGCTTCGACGTAGAATCCGTGTTGAAACAGATCCTCGAAAGGAATGTCCCGATCGGCCCGGAGGCGGTCGATCCGCTGCCAGAAGTATTCCGCATTCAAACTCCAGCCGCGGTACTTCACGGCGAAATCCACCGCGTTCAGCAAGACATCATAGCGATTGACCGTCGCTCCGGGGGCAAGCGCGCCGGTCTGCGTCAGCCGCGTTCCGTCGCTGAGTCTCAGGAAGTCGGATTCCCGCAGCGGCTTGCCCGACTCGTCCAGCCCTGACTGGCAGGCATAGGTCCAGGAATGCCCGACGCGGATCAGGGGACTGCACGTCGAATCGAAATCCACGAGCCCGTTCCCGTAAGGCCCCAGGGGATCCCAGTACACGGTCCCCGCGAACGCGAATCGGTCGTTCAATTCGCCGGGCGGCGAGTTCATCGCCCGGTAAGCGTTGCCGGCCATCAGCTCATAGTGCAGCCGTTCTGCCGGCTGGCCCACCAGCCATACGCCCACGGTCCGGTCCGGGTGAAAGAAATCGGCGGCCAACGGGCGATCGACCAGTCGCGTGTCGAAGGCCGACAGCAGCCACTGGCGGACGGCGGGCACCTTCCGCTTGCCGAACTGGATCTCGCAAGCTTCGCTGAACTCATACCCCCACCAGAAATCGAAAAAGTCGACCGTGTGCCCGTCATCCGTGTCGCCGTCCAGCTGCACGAAGTATTTGATTTCCGGCGCCAAGGCGTAGCCTGAGAAGATCAGCCGCGTTCGCTCGTTGTCAAAGTAGGTCCGGTTGAGGATCTGGCGCGTGACCCCCGCCCGGTCGGTCCACGAGTGGTCATCGCGGCTGAACACGACCTGCCGCAATTGAATCCGCCCGTTCAATTTCAGCTCGAAGGATTGCGACGACTCGTTGGTATGGCGGAGGTAGAATCCTTTGTCGTAGCCCACTTCCCTCGTCGGGCGCGGTTCCAGGACGCCTTGATCCATGATCTCCGCCGAACTGGGTTCGGAGTCCAGTCGCAGCTCCGCATCGACCTCGCGCTCCAGCAACGATTCAGACAACAAGGTCATGTCTGCGGCCAGAGCCGGAGCGTTCGGTCTCATGCTGGCTGCCAGCCACGCCAGCATCGCCATCGTCGCCAGCAGCCCTCCGCGGACGCAGCACGGCGATCGTTGCGCTGGCAACCCGCTGCGGTGTTGACTTTGGAGCCCCATCACGGCCACGTGGTTTTACGGTCTGGAAGACGAGGACGGGAAGAGAAGCGGCGCCGCACCCCGCCGGCACAGTCGCCTTTCATCTCACTGAAATCGACCGTACCAATCATGAGGATTGAATCAAATCTGCCGATCGTAGAGATTGGGCAATGCACGCTGGCATCCGAAAAGCGCACGGGAGGCCGGTGGATGTGTCCGCAAGGCAGATTTCGGACGAAGATCAGAGCGAAGTTCCAACATCTTTCGGCGGGCCTAGTCCTCGCCGGCTCGAGTCGCCAGGGCTTGGAACACGGCCAAGTCGATCTGGTCGCTGATGGTCCTCACCGAGCCGTCGCACAGTACGAAGCTCGCACCGCCCGGATGAAAACTGCCGAAGTCCGCCAAATCGTTCGGGACGTGGTTCGGCACCCGGTTGGCGCTGCTGACGACACGGGCCGCGTTGCGATGTGCGCCGGGGACCGCTCCCACCCAGGTGGAATGGTCCAGGCGGGAGCCATGTTCTCCGACCAGCAGCGTGTTGCTCAGACCGTCGAGGACATCGGCGAAGCGCAGCGAGCTGTTCTGAAAAAAACAGCCGTTGCCCGAGCCTGCAGCCGTCTCGACGACACCCGTGCCGAACACGCCGACGTAGTTGGCGCGGGCCACGTCGAACAAGGCCGGACCGCCGGGGCCGGCACCGGGGCCGCTGCCGGGGCCGGCCTGGTACAGCGTGAAAAGTTTCTCTGACGGGTCCGAAGGGCAGAGAAAGGCGGGCACGAGCGACTCGCGGAGCGGCTTGTTGCTGGCGTGGTTGATCTGGAATTGAGGCGGGCCTTCGGGACCGCCCGCCCCGCCCCAACCCCCGGGTCCGCCTGGCTGCGATCCGGCGCCGGAGCCCGCCAGCAGGTTCTGCTGCTCGGTGAACTGCAACAGCATGGCAGCCCAGCCCCAACCGGGCTCGCCGTTGGGCGGGTAGGCGTACCAGCCGGGCGGAAGCCTCTGAAACGTGTCGTGATGCGTTTGCAGGGCCAGACCGATCTGGCGAACGTTATTGGTACACTGAGCGCGCCGGGCAGCCTCGCGAGCGGCCTGGATCGCCGGGAGCAGCAGGGCTGCCAGAATGGAGACGATGGCCAAGACGACCAACAACTCGACCAGCGTGAAACCATTCGGTGACCGGGACCGCAACCGCAACACGACATACCTCGCCCGTGAAGCGCCGCGGCGTTGTCTCGTGCGACAACCCGAGCGTCTCACACAGGACCTGTGAGTCAGAAGGAAGTCAACAACCAAGGTAATTTACCAGCCGCGTTGGGGGCTGGCCATTCGCCAAGCGTAGCCGCGTCGCACGTTCCGGCTGGAACGCGGCTTGGGCAGCCGTACAATGCTCCACAGGGGGTCAGGGCAAGCCGTATGCCCGGAGCGGAGATTTCGGAGGGTTGCGGGGGCGGGTACTGCGTTGCCGGGGCCGGAGTCCACGTGCTCTCTGTCGGGGAAGGTGGATGGCGATGAGGATCAGTCTGAAATTGACGGCGGCCTTTCTGGGCATCGCCTCGCTGGTGGGCGCAGCGGGGTACCTCGCCCAACGCACGACGGGCGAAGTGCGGTTCCAGGTTCAGCGACTCAAGGAAAACGCCGTGCCGCGGATTGCCGGGGCCTCGCAGACCACGGCAGCGCTGTACGCGATCCATCTGGCCGCTCACCAACTGGTGGCGGCCGAGCGGCGGCGCGCGGACACCGCGGGGGCGGCATCCGCCGCGGCGGGCCCAGCCGGCTCGGTCGAGGAACACCAGGCGGCGGCCGAACAAGGCCTCGAAAGATTGCGGCTGGCGGCCGCCTCGCGGGCCCGTTGGGAAGCGGCGAGCGAAGCAGCCGAGCAGGGGACAGACGCTCCGCCACGGTCGGCATCCTCCCTGCAATCGCTGCAGGCGAAGTGGATCTTGCAGCAGCGTCTTATGGCCGAAATGCGCCGCACGCTCGCCCAAGATCCGGACCGTGCCGAGCGGTTCCTGGAGGAACAGCTTTGCCGGCACTTCAGAAGCGAACTCTTGCCCTTGCTCGTCGCCCAGCGCGACCAGGCAGAACAGGAACTCACGCAGGCGATCAACGGCGTGGAGCGGTCGCTGGCCTTGGCGGACAACCAGCGCGGGCTGCTGACCGTGGCCGCCGCGGCCGGCGCCGTCTTGATTGGCCTGTTCATGTCGCGCTCGATCGGACGCCCGTTGCGGAGACTGCAGCGGGCCGCGGAAGCGTTGGGGCGCGGCCGTTTCGAGACGCGGGTCGCGCTGGACGGCCGGGACGAAATCGGAGTTTTGGGCCAGGCACTGAACCAGATGGCAGCCGATTTGCAGGAGAAAACCGTCTCCCGAAGCTACCTGGAAAACATCCTCCGGTCGATGCGCGAGATGCTGATTGTCGCGGACGGTGACGCCAGAATTCGCCGCCTCAACCCCGCCGCCTGCTCGGAACTGGGTTACGGCCCCGCCGAACTGATCGAGCGGCCGTTGCGGGAACTCTTTCTCGCCGACGCCCTGCCGGCGGAGTTGGATTTTCCCCAGTCGCTGTCGCACGGAGCGGAAAGCGTGCTGCGGACCCGTTCGCGGGGACCGATCCCCGTCCTCTGTTCGGTCGCCGAGATGCGCGACGAGACGGGCCGCCGGGAAGGCTTCGTCTGTGTGGCCTGGAACATCTCGCGGCAGAAGGACACGGAACAACGCCTGCTGGCCTCGCTGCGGGAAAAAGAATTGCTGCTCAAAGAAGTCCACCACCGCGTGAAGAACAACTTGCAGGTCATCTCCAGCTTGCTCAACCTGCAAGCCCAGGAGCTCAGCGACCCGCAAACGATCCGGCTGCTTCAAGAGAGCCAGGGGCGGGTCCGTTCGCTGGCTTTGATTCACGAACAACTCTATCGCTCCCGCGATCTCTCCCAGATCGACTTCGCCGCCTACGTGCGAGAACTCGTCGAACATCTCGCCCAGGGGATGGGAAGAGCGGCAACGCGAATCAACTTCCGCTTCGACCTGGAGCCCGTCCAGTTGCCTCTCGATCTGGCGATTCCGTGCGGCATGATCGTCAACGAACTAGTGTCCAATGCGCTGGAACACGCCTTTCCGGAAGGGCGTTTGGGCGCCGTTCGGATTGCCTTCCGCGGGGATGCCGCCGGTTACGAACTGACCGTCGCCGACGACGGGGTGGGCTTGGCCGAGGAACTGCTGGCGGGCAAGCCGGGGACCTTGGGACTGAAGGTTGTCCAGGCCCTGACGCGGCAGATTCGCGGGCGTCTCGACTTGCAGCCAGCGGCTGGTGCGGTGTTTGCGATCCATTTTGCGGCCTCGCCGCCTCTAGGCCCCACGCCGCATGATTCCTGAGCACAGTGGTGCCTTCCAGCCCAACGGGAAAGGACGCAACGAACGATGGAACCTACGGAACCTGGCACGAATTTGGATGTTCCGACAACCGCCAAAGAGCCACCGCGGCCAGTCCGAGTCCTGATTGTCGAGGACGAGCAGATCGTCGCCATCGATCTCGAAGGCCATCTGGAGCGACTGGGTTATCACGTCGTGGCTTCGGCCGCTTCCGGCCAGGAAGCGTACGACCAGGCCGGCCGGGCACAACCCGACCTGATCTTGATGGATGTCCGCCTGGACGGTCCGCTGGACGGGATCGAAGCCGCCCGGCGGATTCGCCAGCAGTGGGACGTGCCCGTCGTGTTTCTCACGGCCTATTCCGATGCGGCCACCCTGGAGCGTGCCAAACTGGCCGAACCCTACGGCTATCTCGTCAAACCCTTCGTGCCGAGTGACCTGAACGCGGCAATCCAGATGGCGCTCTACAAAGGGCGTGTCGATCGCGCCCTGCGCGAACACCACGAGAACCTGCACGCGATCCTCGACGCCCAGCGCCAGGGCACCGTCATGCTCGACGCGGAACTCCGCATCCGTTTCGCCAGTGCGGCCGCTTGCCGCATGGCTGACGTGAAGGAGGGAACGGCCGAGGGCCGGCCGCTGGCGGACTTCCTGCCCCTGTCCCCGGAGCAGACCGCCGCGCTGTCGGACATCTCTGGCCGTCCTTCGGGACAACGCTCAAAACTGCCGCTGGTGCTGGAAGGCGATGGTCCCCGGCCGCAGAGTGTGGAAATTGAAATCCTGGACGATCCGCGTCACGAGGGCGGCCGGATCCTGTTTCTGTACGACGTCACGCCGCTGGTCGACCTGCGGCGTCAGTTGGAAGCCGGCGCAGCACTGGGGGACATCGTCGGCAGATCTCCCGCCATGCGACAGGTTTTCCAGCTGATTCAGGATGTGGCTCGCGTCGATTCCACGGTGCTGATCGAGGGCGAGACGGGCACGGGCAAGGAGCTGGTGGCCCGGGCGATCCACCGCCTGGGACACCGCCGCGACAAACGTTTCGTGGCGATCAACTGTGCAGGCCTCAGCGAGGAGTTGGCCGCCAGCCTCTTGTTCGGTCATCGCCGCGGGGCCTTTACGGGCGCTGTCGGCGATCAGGAGGGGCTGTTCGAAGCTGCCCACGGCGGGACCTTGTTCCTGGATGAAATTGGCGATTTGCCGATCCGCGTCCAGACCACGCTGCTGCGCGTGTTGGAGGAACATGCGGTGGTCCGGCTGGGAGAATCGCAACCACGGGCCGCCGACGTCCGCATCCTCGCCGCGACGCACCGGGACTTGGCCCGTGAGGCGGCCGAACAGCGGTTCCGTCAGGATTTGCTGTACCGCATTCGCGTCGCCCGGATCAAGTTGCCGGCCCTCCGCCAGCGCCGCGAGGATCTGCCGCTGCTGGTCCGCGCCTTCCTGGCGGACCATGCCGCCACGACGGGCAAACGCGTCGACGGGATCAGCGACGAGGCGCTGGCGATTCTGCTGGAGTACGATTGGCCAGGCAATGTACGGGAACTGCGCAACGGTTTGGAGTATGCGGTGATCCGCATGCGCAGTTCGATCCTCCAGGTTGATGATCTGCCGCCCGAACTGCTGGAGTTCAGCCCTCAAGCCGACCCACAACCAGCCGACCAGGAGGATGCCAACACCGCCGACGCAGACCGCTTGCAGTCGGCGTTGCGTCGGGCCAGAGGAAACCGCACCCGGGCAGCCGCCCTGCTGGGCATCAGCCGAGCCACGCTCTATCGCAGACTCCGCGAATTGGGACTGGACGAGGCCTAGCTGGGATCGTGCCTCAGAAACATGCCTCGCGTGACGCTCCTGAGACACTCGTGAGACACTTTCCAGGATTCCTGGTCGTCACGTGCCGCGCGCGGTCGCCTCTGACTCGAATCCGCTACGCCCGAAACCTTCCGCGGAAACACGGCGTCAACCACGGCCCTCCACAAGCTGTCAAGGCTGCTGTCGAAGTTGCGGACTCGACCCAGAGCCGTCGGCACATAATTTGCCTGCCAGATGTTACTGCGGGAGGTTTCCATCCCGGCCGCTGCCGTCGGCTTCTCCGGCGAATCTTCCAAGTGTTCGACTTTTCGTGCGGTTTTCGAGGATCTCTTCTGAAAGGATGGACAAATGAGAGGCAAGATGTTGTGGGTAGAAACGTTGGAACGACGGGACTTGTTGGCTGCTCTCTGGAGCGGCTCGGTTGGCGAACCCGTTCAGACACAAGAGCGTGTCCAGGTTCAAGAGTGTGTTGAGTGTTGCCAGGACCCGGTGCAAGCCCAGGCCCAGACGCAGACGCAACAGCAGGACAGCGGCGGCGAGGGCCCGGTCCAGAATTCCGTGCAGGAGCAGGAGCAGGAGCAGGCCCAGACGCAGACGCAACAGCAGGACAGCGGCGGTGAGGGCCCGATCCAGAATCCCGTGCAGGAGCAGGAGCAGGCCCAGACCCAGACGCAACAGCAGGACAGCGGCGGCGAGGGCCCGGTCCAGAATCCCGTGCAGGAGCAGGCCCAGACGCAGACGCAACAGCAGGATGGCGACAGCGCTGGCCCGGTCCAGGACCCCGTGCAGGACAAGGCCCAGGCCCAGACGCAGACGCAACAGCAGGATGGCAATTGTGACGGGGCCGTCACTGATGCAGCCATCGAAAGCCTCGTGGCCGACGACGCCGATCCACTTCGTCAGCGCAGCGGCGAGCCGGCCCAAGACGATGGAAACTTCGTCCAGCAACGGGACGGCACGAGCTGGTAGGAATCTTGGCGTGAAGGAAAGCCTGGCGTGCTGCGTCTGATCCGTGAACCAGAGAAGAGGATCGTTGTCGATCGTATCTCAAGACTGTTTTTGGAGGAATTTGACATGACCAAGCTTGTTGCTTCGCTGGCCGCCTTCCTTGCTCCCGTGATCCTGGCTACGGCCGTCCACGGAGCCGACGCGACCGTTCCCATCGTCGTCTCGCCCAGCACGATCAACCTGCAAGCGGCGGGCGAGTGGGTGACCGTCCATGCAGAAATTGACTATTCCGCCGTCGAGGGGGCGAGCGTGACGCTTAATGGGATCCCCGTCCAGGCGACCTTTGCGGACAGCCGGGGCGATCTCGTCGCAAAATTCCTTGTCGGCGATGTGAGAGCGATCGTGGAACCCGGCACGGCGGAGCTCACGCTGAGCGGTACGACCCGCGACGGCGGGACCTTTTCCGGCACAGATACCGTGAAGGTGATCAACGTCAGCGGGAAGAACTAAGGCAGCCCGCAGAGTATCGGTTTCCGGCAGGACGAGCAGCGCGGTGAACCCCACCCCGCTGCTTTTGCGTCCACGTCAGTCCTTCCCAACACCGCCCCTGCCAAGCACATATCTGCTCAGTTGGTGACGGGCCAGCCGCCGCCACACCCGGTGCCTGCAAACAGGTCGGGTGTGGCACGCGGGCGTCGCCTGGCTTGTCGGCGGGGTGTGACGCTGCTACGCTGAGAAACGTCAGGCCGTAACGTCTGCGGGCATCCTGGCGGGCAAGCGTAACAAGCATCAGGGAACGAGGACGTGAACCGATGAGCAAAACCAAAGTCGCTTTGTTGGGCGCCGGCTTTATCGCCGACATTCACATTGAATCCTATCAGCGTTTTGTGCCCGACGCCGAAGTCGTGGCGGTGTACACCCGCGATCCGCAAAAAGCTGCGGCCTTTGCCGCTAAGCACGGGATCGCCCAGTGGTACGACGATCTGGAGCAAGCGATCACCCAGTCGGGCTGCGACGTGGTGGACATCGGATTGCCCAACTTCCTGCACCATCGCGCCGTGTTGGCGGCGGCGCGGGCCGGCAAGCACGTGATCATCGAAAAGCCGCTGGCGCTGAATTTGGAGGAGGCCGACGAGATGATCGCCGCCTGCCGGGCGGCGGGGCGCAAGTTGATGTACGCCGAGGAGCTGTGTTTTGCGCCCAAGTACGAGCGGGTCCGCAAGTTGGTCAACGAAGGCGCCGTCGGCAAGATCTTCCAGATGCGGCAGTGCGAGAAGCACAGCGGGCCGCACACCGCCTGGTTCTACGACATCGAGCAATCCGGCGGCGGCGCGATCATGGATATGGGCTGTCACGGCATCGCCTGGTTCCGCTGGATGCTGGGCGGACGGCCCAAGGCGGTTTCCGTGTACGCCCACCTGCAAAACGGCCTGATCCACCAGGCCCGGACGAAAGCGGAAGAGAATTCGATGGTGACGGTCGAATTCGAGGGCGGCGCCATCGGGGTGGCCGAGAACAGCTGGGCCAAACTCGGCGGCATGGACGACCGCGTCGAAGTCTACGGCACCGGCGGCGTGGTCTACGCCGACCTGTTCGTGGGCAATTCCGCGCTGACCTACAGCGAAGCGGGTTACGGCTACGCGATGGAGAAAGCGGCTTCCTCGAAGGGCTGGAGTTTCACGATCTTCGAGGAAGCCTTCAACCAAGGCTATCCCCACGAACTCAAGCACTTCATCCAGTGCGTGCGGGAGAACCTGGATCCGGCCGTCACCGGCGAGGACGGCCGGGCCGTGCTGGAGATCATGCTGGCCGCGTACGAGTCGGCGGGTACCGGCCGGAAAGTCCTCTTGCCGTTCGAGCCCAAGGTCAAGAAGCCGATCGACCTGTGGCTCGGCGCGTAGATCACGCATCCGGTGCGGGACCACGGCGTCTGGTCTTGCCGGGACGGCCGGCCGCGGCGCACCGGCCGCAGTGAGTGTGCCTATGTCACCAGCGGGCGAAAGCAACTTGCTCTTGGGAATTCTCGCGCTGCAGATGGACTTCATCAGCCGCGAGCAATTGATTGCGGCCACCAGCGTTTGGGTCCGGGACAAATCGCGGGCGCTGGCGTCGATCCTGCGGGAGCAGCACGCCATCGATCAGGCCGTTCACGACCTGCTCCAGGCGCTGGTCTCCAAGCACCTGGAGTTGCACGACGGCGATCCGCAGCAGAGTCTGGCGGCGTTGAGTTCGCTGGGGTCGATCCAAGACGACCTGCGTTCGCTGGGCGACGAGGAGCTGTCTCAGACCCTGCCGCTGGTCGCCGGCGCGAAGAGCGAGGACAACGACCGGACGCTGTCGTGGGCCGCCGGAGAGGTGTCGTGGGCCGCCGGAGAGGTGTCGGCAGGCGGGGCGCGTTTCCGCGTCCTGCGGCCGCACGCCAAAGGCGGACTGGGTGAAGTCTTTGTGGCCTACGACCGGGAAGTCAACCGCGAGGTGGCGCTCAAGGAAATCCTGCGGCAGCACGCCGACGACCTTCGCAGCCGGGCCCGCTTTACGCTGGAGGCGGAAATCACCGGCAGACTGGAGCACCCCGGCATCGTGCCCGTGTACGGGCTGGGCTGCTACGGAGACGGCAGGCCTTTTTATGTCATGCGGTTCATCCGGGGAGAGAATCTGAAGACCGGCATCCAGCGCTTCCATCGGGACAACGCAAGAAAGTCCGCGGCGGAGACGTCGCTCGAATTCCGCAAACTGCTGGGACGCTTCGTCGATGTCTGCCAAGCCATCGAGTACGCGCACAGCCGGGGCGTGCTGCACCGGGATCTGAAGCCCGGAAACATCATGCTGGGAAAGTACGGCGAGACGCTCGTGGTGGATTGGGGTCTGGCCAAGGCGACCGGACGGGATGAGCGGCATCACGCCACGCCCGACGAAACCACCTTGGTCCCCGGATTGTCCGACAGCGGTTCGGCGGAAACGGCGCTGGGATCGCTGGTGGGCACCAAGGAATTCATGAGTCCCGAGCAAGCGGAGGGCCGGTTGCGGGATCTCGGACCGGCCAGCGACGTGTACAGTCTGGGCGCGACGTTGTACACCTTGCTGACGGGTCAGACGCCGTTTCGTGGCGAAACGCAAGAGGTGCTGGCGCAGGTCCGCCAAGGCCGGTTCCCGCCTCCCCGCCAGATCCGGCCCGAAGTCCCGAGGGCCCTGGAAGCGATTTGCCTGAAGGCCATGGCCCTGCGTCCCGACCAGCGGTACGGTTCGGCCCAGGAGTTGGCGGCCGAGATCGAACGCTCTCTGGCGGACGAAGCCGTCCAGGCGTATGCCGAGCCGTGGCTGGACACCGCTCGCCGCTGGACCCGCCGCCATCGCATGACTGTGGCCGCCGTGGCCGCCCTGCTGGTCACGTCGTTCGTGGCCTTGGCCGTGGGCTACGTGCTGGTCCGCAAGGAGCGCAACGTCGCCCAGGAAAACGCCGCGATGACACGGCAAGTGGTCGAGCAGTTCCTGATCCGCATCGGCGACGACCGCTGGTCGCTGCTTCCCCAGTTCGAGCCGTTGCGCGTGGAAATGGTCGATCAAGCGGTCGGCCTGTACCGTCGGTTGCTCGAACAGCAGCCGCGCGACGTCTCGCTGCGATTCGACGCGGCCTTGTCCTTCCGCCGCTCGGCCAACCTGTATCGCATGGTCAATCGCTTTGACCAAGCCCGGCAATTGTATCGGGATTCGGCGGCGCTGATGGAAGACATCCGCCGCGAGCAGCCGCGAGACGAGTTCTTGGCGAACAAGTGGGTGGAGTTGCTGTCCGACGAAGCGGACTGGGCTCTGCGTGCCGAGGGTGCTGCGGCAGCCGAACCCAAGTGCCGCGAAGCGTACGAAGTCGCGAATCAGACCCGGACGGATTTCCCCGCTTCCGTGGCGGCCCGCCTGGGCGAGGCCCGCGCCCAGTTGAGTTATGCGGAAGCCCTGCAGCAACGGGGCCGGTACGCGGACGCCGTTCCCATGGCGCAAGCGGCGGCTACGACGTTCGGCGAGTTGTCCAAGGAGTTGCCGAAAGACCTGTTCTGCCGAGCAAGCACCGTCATCGCCTGGAACAACCTGGCCAACATGCTGCGGGCTGCCGGGCAACTGCAACCGGCGGAAAGAGCGCAAGCACAGGCCGTCGAACGCGGCCGGGCCAACCTTCGCCACGCCCCAGCCGAACCGAACTCGCGCTTCGTCCTGGCAGCGACTCTCGTCGAACAGGGCCGACTGTACCGCGTGCAAGGCGGTCGTGAAAACGAGTCGCGAGCTTCGTTGGACGAGGCCGTCGCGATGCTGGAAACGCTGACCCGGCAGTCGCCCTCCACAGCCACCTTCGCGCGGCGGTTGGCCGATGCCCTCGTCGCGCGGGGCGAACTGGGCCTCGTTACAGGCCCCGCCTCAGCCGCCGTGACGGATGCCCGCCGTGCGGTGGAACTGGCCGAACAACTTGAGCAACAGTCTGGCGGCGTCGCCGGTTACCACTCGCTGCTGGCGTTCGCCTACACGCTGGCCGGCCAAGCCGAAGGGAAACTGGGAAACAACGCCGCGGCTCGTGCCTTGCTGGCAAAAGCCCAAACGCGAATTGCCAGCGCCCGCCAAGTCAATCCCGCCGATCCACAGTTGATCGAGAAAGCAGCCGAGATCGAGTCGCTGCTGCGGGAAGTCCGCTCCACGACGGATGGGTCTTGACCCGAAGGGCAGAGCCGAC